>Ga0226835_1001699_pt1 | contig 11082 bp, 16 predicted proteins | sample LAC_MetaG_1_FD_163627 | JGI IMG/M metagenome (GOLD analysis project Ga0226835, IMG submission 163627) | Anaerobic ammonium oxidizing microbial communities from anammox membrane bioreactor (MBR) in UC Berkley, California, United States -... | ecosystem: Engineered > Bioreactor > Anaerobic >...
GGTAGCCAGGGACCTTCTTCGCGTCGATGCCCATCCCGGCGAGCTTGGCTCCCGCCGCGGCGAACTGGTCCAGGTTGAACGGGGTGCCCTTGACGACGCCGAGGATGTCGCCCATCAGCTTCCCGGCCTTCGCCGACGAACCGAGCGACACCCGCAACGCAGCGGTGGCGTCTTGGATGGTGGTGAGGCGATCCCAGCCGCTCTTCAGGGACTTCGCGACAAGCGCCCCCGTCGCGACCGCGGCGCCGCCGAGACCGACCTTGAGGGCGGTGCCCGCCGCGCCGACGACGCCGCCCCACGCCTTACCCCACCGCGACCCGCCCCGCCCGGCCCGGTCGAGGCCCTTCTCGAACGGCTTCGCGTCGAGGTCGAGGACAGCGGAGAGGGTCCCGACCTGCAAGCTCACCGGCCACCCCCGGCTCGGGTGGCGAGCTGGTCGAAGTACACCTGGCCGGCCGCCCCCTCGAGCGGCGTAGTGGTGGTGTCACGGTCGGCGGCGAGGGCGTGCTGCCAGCGCGACTCGCCCGACAGGCCGGCGAGGAGCGTGAGGAACCGCCGCCATGACATGACGTTCAGAACCGCGGGAAGGTCGATTCGGTACTCGCGGGCGAAGTCGGCTTCGACGAGCCGCCACCGTTCGACGACGAGCTGGACAGCTCCTCCGCCCCCGGCTCGGGGGCTCGGGCTTCCCCCGCGGCGACCACCTCGGCGGCGGCCTCGTCGACCGCGTCGTCACCCATGTAGGCGCGCAGCAGCCACTCGATGATCCCCGGCAGCTGCACCTCGATGTCCAAACCGCGCGCCAGCCACTCGTCCAGGGTCACGCGGGGGATCAAGTCGGCGGCGAGGTCCAACAGCTCGGCGGCGGTGAGCGACGTCTGCTCTCGGCCCTCACCCATGTAGCGGGCGATCTTGAGCGGCGCCGCCGCCGGTAGCCGGCCGGGTAGCTCCCAGTCACGGCCGTACAGCCGCACGGTGAGCGGCTCGGCGTGCTGCTCGGCGAACGCCTCGTCGAAGTCCCGGAACCGGGCGGGGCCGGCCATCACGCGGCGGTGATCGCACCCGAGGCGACCATCGAGACCTCCCAGGCGGATGGGTCGTCGTTACCGCCGCCACCGACGGTGCACGTCGCCGACGCGTGGAACGTGATCGTGCTGCCACCCGGGCTGGTGATGCGGAACTGCTTGAGGCTCGCGGGGCCGATCTCGCGGCCCCACGCCTCACACGCCTCCTGGCCCGGGTCACGATCCCCGGTCGCGACGTCCTCGAGGATCAGGCCCTGGAGGCCGAACTCGTCGCCGCGGGACGCCTTCAGGTGGGAGAGGCGGCCCGCCTCGTCGAAGGTGGTGGTATCGGCGTCGTTCGCCTGCGGGGAATGCGACCAGGTGTTCACCCCCTTCACCTCGGTCCACACCGGCACCGCGTCGGTGCCGGTGTTCAACTCGAAGACGTAGTCGCGGGCGAGGACCTTCGTGACAGCCATCAGGGGTCTCCTATGCGCTTCGGTGGACGGTCGGGGCGTGGATGTGGCAACGGAAGTTCAACGACCACTCGGGCCGGTCGTTGCCGTCCGGGCCGAGCGGAACCGGCGCGGACTGCACCGCGGTGGCGCCGATGAGGAACACCTCGTCGGGCCCGCCCGGGTCGAGCACCGCCGGGCCGAGGCCGGTGAGCTCGCTGTAGATCGCGCGGGCGGCCTCGAAGCTGCCGTGCGGGTCATGCGGCGCGCCACGGACGATGATCTGGATGGCGGGGATGTCGTGGCCGGTGCGGTCCGGCTGCCAGTCCCCCCCGGCAGGCATCACCGCCACCGCGACGTCCGGGGCGGGGGGCATGTGGGCGACGAACACGTTCCCGCCCGGACCGGCCGGGTTGAACGTCAAACCGAAAACGGTAGCGGCGAGGTGGCGTGCGATCGCGGTGGCGAGCATCAGCGGGCCGCCTCCCGGATCCGGCCGGCCACATGGTCACGCAGCCGCTGCCCCTGCTCGGCGAGGGTCGCCTCGAGCCACTTCGCCCGGCGGCCCGGGTCGTGCCGCGCCCGGGTGTCTTCGTGTTGGCGGACCGCGTACGGCGTGTTGTACGACACCGCGGCACGCAGAGCAGCCCGGTCGACGCTGGCGACGCCAGAACGCTGGAGGGCGCCGGTCTCGTGCGGCACCGTCCGGTTCGCCGTCTCCAAGAGCACCCCGGCCGCGTCGAAGAGCCCCTCGGCCGCAGCGGCCCGGACCTTCGCCTTCGCGAGCCGCCGGCGGTCGACAGTCCAGCGCAGGCTCATCGGAGGATCACCTCGCGGTGCGACACACCGTGAAGGCCCGCCGCGTCAACAACCTCGGCGACCATGTAGGTGCGGCCGTCGATGGTGATCCGGTCGTCGACGGCGACGGTGACGTCGGGCCGTAGGTAGACGGTCGCGGCGGAGATGACCTCGCGGCCAGTCTCGTCGCGGGTGATGCGCCGCCGGCCTTCCACCCGTGCCGGGACGTCGACGGTCGGCGCCGCCCAGGTCGGCCCGTACCCGCCGTCGCCGAGGTAACCCTCGATGGTGACACGGGCGGCGAGCAGCGCCGTGGGGATCACCATGCCACCACCCGTTCGGGGGCTCGGAGGAGCCCGGCGGCGGCGAGGAGCCGCGCGGCGCGGGGCGGCACCACCGGCGCCCGCCGGCCCGTGAACGCGCCGACGGTGACCTGGGTGCCGGCGAGACCGTCGACGTCGTTCACCTCGCCGGTCTCGCCCCACGCCTCAACCACCGCGCACGTCGCATCCGCCAGCACCGCCGCGACGTCCGCATCGGACGGCAGGCCCGTCACGCCGTCGACATCGAACGCGGCTCGGACGGCCGCGTCGACCAGCTCAGACGCGCGGGCCAGGAGCCGCTCCGCGTCAGCCGGCGCCGGGCGGCCGGTCCACGCGGCGAGCTGGCCACTGGTGGCGTAGGCGACGGTCACTGGGTACCCTCGCTGCCATCGACACGCCGGGTGCCGCTCCGCTTCCCGCCGGCGGCGGGCCGCTTGACGGGCCGCTTGACGGGCCGCCGGACGGCATCATCGACGACGGGCGGCTCATCCCCACCGACAGTGTCGCCGCGGCGCTCGCCCCGACTCGCTGGACGATCGAGCTCCTCGCCCTCGTCCGCTACCAGACCGACACCCTCTACTTCCGTCCCGACCGGCGCGCCCTCCTCGAAGGCTGGGACCGTCTCGCCGTCAGGCTGGGCTTCGATCCCGGCGAGGTCCGCCGCCTCGGCCTCCAACGCGCGCAGCCGCGCCTCCCCGGCGACACGAACCACATCACCAGGCAAGACGATCTCGGCGCCGCGGGGAGGGCGGCCGGGAGTGAAGTACGGGACGCCTGAGCGGGCGAGGCGGTACCACGGCATCAGGGCGCCCCGTACCGGTCGGCGAGCTCAGCACGGGTGAGCGCCGCGGCGTCTTCGGGGTCCTCACCCATCGCGGTGGCGTACGCGACCCAGGCGGCCTTGGTTGCCTTGCGGTCCGGCCGGGCCGGCTCCTCGTCACCGTCGTCGGGATCCTCGTCGCCGTCGGGCTCACCATCGTCGGGCTCCCCGTCACCGTCGTCGGGATCCTCGTCGCCGTCGGGCTCACCATCGTCGGGCTCCCCGTCACCGTCGTCGGGATCCTCGTCGCCGTCGACGTCGAAGGGAGCGCCGATGGCGTAACCGTGACGGCGGAAGTAGGCGAGCGTCGCCGGCGGGGCCGCACCGACCCCACCGACGAACTCGACCCCGGCCACCGTCCCGTCGAACCCGACGACCGGCGAGAACACATCCACCAGCCCGCCCATCACTGCACCTTCAAGTTGCGGAGCACCGCGGCGGCCTTGGTCGCCTTGAGCGCGACGGTGACGGGGCCCATCTCGACCTCGCCGGTCTTGACCGCACCCGAGGTCGTGAAGTCCGGCAGCCACGTGTTGACCAGCTGGGCGCCGGACACGGACACGCCGTGGAAGCCGTCGAGGCCGAACCGCACCGCGTACAGGTCGGTGAGACCGGTGATGTTCCCACCGCCGCCGGCGCCGTCGGGGTCGCGAGTTTCGATCGGGATGATCGGGTCCGACGTCCCGGCCTTGTCGCCCGGGTCGACGAGCAGCACGTTGCCGTACCGCTCGACCGTCTGGCCGAAGTCGTTGCGGTCCCGGCTGTAGTACCCGGCGCGGCGGGCGATGGACCGCACCTTCGCGATCGCCTTCTTGTTCCCGAGGATCATCGTCGCCTCACCGTCGACCAAGGCGAGGAACTCGTCCAGGAGGTCCATCGCCTGGTGGGGGGTGTCGTCGACGCTGGTGATCGCGGTCCAATCCGCGTAGCTGGTGCCGGCCGAGTTGGGGACGAGCTCGGTCGTCGAGCCGGTGAGGGCCTTGTCGAGCCCGTCGAAGCCGTTCGCGTCGACGCCGACGTCGCCGTTGATGACCTCGTCCTGGAACTTGGTGCGCGTCGCCTTGACCTTCTGACCCATCTGCAACGTCACCTCGGTGCCCGCCGCGACGCCGGCGAGGACCCGGTCGATCTGGAAGCTGCCGCCGAGCGGCTTGAGGTCGGTGGTGTAACGGGCCTTGGTGACCTCCGACGGGACGTACTCGGCGTTGATGGCACGGAAATCGGCGGTCGGCTGGGTGATGAGCCGGTGGTACCCGTAGGTGAGCGTCGTCCCACCACCGGACGGGTTGACGGCGTCGTGGAAGGTGAGCGCGTCGAGGATCACGCTTTCCTTGCGGAACTCGTCGATGACGAGCATGTCGAGGTCGTCGGTGGCGTTCAGCTTCGCCTGGGCGAGCGTGACAGGCATAACGGTCTCCTTCTGGGCAGGATCAGGTCACGAGGTCTCGGTTGGCCCCTGGGTGAGGGCCTGTCGTGTTGCTTTCCCCTGACCCCTGCCGGGGTCCCGTTTCACACCCGTCGGTGGCCCGTGGCTAGCAGGCAATACGCCTGACCGCACCGGGGTGCGGCCCCGTGTTTCTCTCCCCGTCGGGAGCCCCAGCACGCTGGGGGTGGTGGCGGGACCGGGAGTTGAACCCGGCACCCAGGCTCATGAGGCCCGGGCCCGCACCGCGCGGTCCCGCACCGGCCTACCCGCCCTGCGCGGCGATGCGGCGCATCACCGCCTCCTCCAACGTCTTCGGCCGCCCGTCGGTGCCGTTGAACTCCGACCCCGACCGGCCGTTCGTGGTGGCCTTGAACTCAGGGACATCCTCGAGCGCCTTGCCGACCAGCTTGGCGATGGCGTCCCGGTCGGGTTCGCCGTCGACGGTGAGGTCGTCGAGCTCGCCGAGGTCGACGAGACGCATGAACCGCTCCACCCGCTCCGGCCGCACCCCAGCGGCGAGCGCCGCACGCTCCGCAGTGGCGGCGACCCGCACGCCGAGCGCCGCGGTCCGGGCGTCGGTGGCGGCCTTCTCGGCGTCGGCCTTCTCGGCCCGGAGGCGTTCGACCTCGTCGAGCTTGGCGCGCTCCGCGGCGGTGTTGACCTCCGCCTCCCACGCCTTGCGGGCCTTGCCGAGCCGCTTCTCGACGAGGGCGTCGAGGTCGGCCTGGGTGAGGGTGACCTTCTCCCCGCCGGCCGCCTCGCCGTCGTCGCCCTTGTCGACGGTGTCGGCGTCGGCGGTCTTGGTGTCGTCGGCCTTGCCGGCGCCGTTCCCGTCGTCGCCAGCGGGGAGGGTGCCGCCGTCGTCGGCGCCACCGGAGATCACCGGGAACGACCGGCCGTCCGGCGTCACCCAGTGGGGCCGGCCGTCGACAGTGGTGCGAGTGAGGATCAGGTCGTCGTCCATCGGGGTGGGAGTATGCCCCCCAGGTCGGACAACCAACGGCCAACGGGCTACCAGGTGCCGGCGCGGCGTCTCGCCTCGACCTCCGCGACCTTCTCCCCCGCCCACTCGATCTCGCGATTGATCTCGTCGACGAGCCGCTGCGGATGCGGCCCAGACGCCAGCCACGCCCGGGCGAGGCTCACCGCGGCTACGAGCTCATCATCTTCGACGAACTCAAACGCAGGATGATCATCGAGCCCGCTCCCGGTATCGGAGCCGCTTCAGCCCGTGCCGCTCGACGTGATCGTCGAGCGCTTCTTGCCACTGGATGCGCTTGGCTCGGCTGTAGCGATGTGTCTTCGCCGTGATCGCTGTCGCCTCCCGGCGCTTCCAGCGGCGCACCCCCCGCTCGAGGTACCGCTGGCGCTGCCGCAACAGGTCACCCTCGGGATCCGCGGTCGGCCCGGGTATCGGCTCGCTCAAGCCGGGCACCCACAGGCCGAGGACGTGGCGGCAGTTCGCGTGCAGCAGCCCGCCGGCGGTGGCTTCGGCGACGGTCGGATAGCCGGCGGTGCGCCCCGAGATCGACAGCACCCGGCCCTCCCACGGGCGGCACAGCGAGCACTCCTGGGTGTGGTCGGAGACGACCACCAGGTCGCGGCCGGCGGCCTGGAACCGGTCGAGGGTGCCGGCGACCTGCGCCCGGCCCGTCGCCGTGCGCGTCGCCATCTCGACGTAGCTGTCGAGGCCCCAGCGCCGTCCGGCGGTGTCGACGAACCCGGTGATCCCCCGATCCGCCAGCCGATCCAACGCCCGCTGCGCCGCCTGGCGGGTCGTCCACGTCCCGGTTACCGCCTGGGCGGTCGTGTCGGCGACGACGCGGCGGTAGTCGTCGAGGGTGGAGCGCAGGATCTGGAGGTGGGTGGCGGCGAGCCGGCCGGTCAGCTCCCCGGCGAGACGCTCCACCGCCTCACGGTTGATCGTCCCCCAGGTCAGGTTGATGCCCGCCTCGCCGAGCTCGACGCCGCCAGCCGCCGTGCCGGCTGCCCAGGCGTCGCCGATCACCGTCCCGGCGGTGTCGGCCGCACCGGAGGCCAGCGCCACGATGCGGGCCCTGGCCTCCGCCTCGAGCTGGGCGAGCTGGGCGGCTTGGCGGGACGCCCAGCCGGGCGTGTCGATGCCGGCGGCGGTATGGCGAGCGATCGCGGCGAGGAGCTCGACCTGCGCGGCGCTGTAGATGTCGGCGAGCGCCTTCGCGGCTTCGGCGGCGAGCTGCGGGTCAGCCTCCGCAGGCACGGCCGACTACCCGGGCAGGCCGGACAGGCCACTGGTCGGATCCGAAACCGCCATGCCGGTCTCATCCAGGATCCGGGCCACCTCCGCCGCCACCTCCGCCTCATCCAGGCCGGGCTGAGCGAGACGCACCCGGGTCTCGATCGACACCGCCTGGGCGCGGACCAGGAGGTCGAGCGTCTCGGCGGAGCGGTGAGGGTCGTCGGGCAGGCCGTCGGCGAAGTCGACGCGGGGACGAAACGGGACGGTCGGCCGGCCCCAGATCTCCCGGTCCAGCACCAGCGCCTGCTCGAGGCGATCGGCGACGACGGAACGCCAGTACGCCTGCTTGCGCATCGTGGTGCGCAAGCTGCGGGCTTCGCGGGCTCGCACCTCGGTCGCAGTCGCCTCACCGCCACCGGTGTCGAGGCCGAAGGTGGCGGGGGCGTAGCCCGCGGTGGTGACGATCTGCTCGACGAGTGCCCTCGCGGTCTGGGCGTGCTCGGCGGTGCGGAGCGTGAACTGGGTGAGGGTGATCCCGGCCCGATCCGCCGAGGTGGGGTCGATCGCTAGGGGGGTGAAGACCTCGGCGTCGAGATCGGCGCGGGCACCACGGCCGCGGCCGGCACGGTCGAGGTACTCGTCGGGGACGATGATGCGGGCCTTGCCGAGCCGGATGTCACGCATCCAGGACGACCAGGTCTCGTCGAGGGCGTCGAGGAGCGCCTCGGTGCCGGCGGTGTCGGCCCGGCCGACCGGCACGCCGCGGTGGCGACGGTTGGGACGGACGTTGGGGACGTAGCCGACGGCGAGCTGGCCGGCGAGGGCGGCGGGCAGCTCGAGGACCTCGGGGAGCCCGGCGGTGTCGGGGTGGGCGTCGAGGCCGATGGGCCGGCCGAGCCGCTCCGGGCTGCCCTCGAACAGCCCGTGGAAGATCACCCCGGGTTCGTGGCGCTCCAAGTGGCGCCACACGACCGCCGCCGCCCGGTCATGCGTGACGGTCCGCCACAGGGTGACGGCGATGAGCCGGCCCCACCGGAACTCGGGCACCGCCCGGTCGGCGTGGACGACGTCGAGCATCGGCGTGTCGGCGACCTGGGTGTCCCAGACGGTGCGGAGGTAGACGCCGCCCATCGCGGAGCACACCTCAGCGGCCTCGAGCAGCGTGGAGCTGATGCCGTCGGTCTCGTCGAGCTCAGCGAGGCGGTCCTCGGTGGCGGTCGCGTCGGGTGCGGCGGTGGTCTGGTGGGCGTCGGGGATCGTGATGGCAGGCTTCTCGCCGAAGAGCAGGTCGGCTGAGGTGGTGGCCAGATCGGCGGGGAGCGGCACGTGCAACCGGGTACGGCCGGTGTTCTGGTCGTCGGCGCGGCGAGCCCAGAACCGGATGCGCTCCAGGCCTCGTCGGGGCCTGGCCGACGGTGATGGGGTGGGGCCGCCGTAGAGGGCGGCGAGGCGGGTCTCGTCGCCTTCCCACCAGGTGGCGGCCTCGTCGATCGTGGCGGCGACGGGACGCCACGCGACGGGCGGCCACGGTGCGGCGGGGTCTGTGGGGAGCGGCACGGCTGGTCATCATGCCCGCCAGATCGGACATGGCCCGCTGTATCGCCGTCTGAGCGGCCCGTCCGGCCGGACGGGTCTCCGGTACCGGGCCGGGCCGTAGCGGCGCCGCGAGGCGCCTCAGGCGGCGTCAGCGGTGACGTCTGCGGTGTCTGCGGTGTCGTGGAGGGGGGCGGTGAGCCAGTGGCGCCACCAGCGGCGCAACGCCCGGGTCCCGTAGCGGAGGCTGTCGATGCTGTGGTCGTCTGCCTTGCGGGGCCGTTCCTTGCCGTCCCGGCCCGGTTTCGGGTCCCACGTGTAGCCGGGCAACTCGTTGAGCAGCCCGACGCAGGAGCGGCGGATCTTGAGCCGCCCGGCGGCGAGCAGTGAAGCGACGTCGCGGATGCCGTCGGCGACGGTGTTGTCGGCGTGGCGCACGCGGGGCCACTCGTCGCGCCAGCACTGCGCGATGAAGCTCGACGCGGACGGGTCGACGATCAGCGCGTCGATGAGCGTGGCGCCGTCCGCCCGGCCGGTCTCGACGGCGAGCCAATCGCGCAAGCGGGTCGAGTACTCGGCGTCGGTCAGCTGACGGTGCGCGGCACGCGAGTCGTGGCGCCACTCCGCCGCGACGTACACGGTGCGGTGATGCTCGGAGGTGCCGACCAAGAGGGCGGCGAACGGGTTGACGGTGCCGTAGTCGACGGCGACAACCCAACGGTCCACGTCGGTGCGGCCCCCGTCGTCGACGGGGAGCTCATCGACCACATGGCGGGCAGGGTCGAAGCAGTCGAACACGGCACCTTCGGCCTGGACCCATTCGCCGGCGATGTAACGCCGGTACCACAGCCCGGAGAACTCCGCTTCGAGCGCCGCGAGGTACGCGGCAGGAAGGTGCGGGTTGTCGGCCAGGCGGAACGAGACGCGGGCGAGGTCGAGCCGGCCGGGCCCGTCGTGCGTGACGAGGTGGCCGGCAGCGTCGAGGTGTGTCGTGGCCCGGTCCAGGTACCCGGCCTTGAGCCAGTGGCCCGGATGGGCGGGGTTCGCCGTCGCGAAGCACCGCGCCCCCTCCACGCTGAGGCGAGTGAGGAGCATCGACCAGAACCCCTCGGGGATCAGCGTCGCCTCGTCGACGTAGGCGCCGGCCAGGGTGAGCCCGGCGATGCGGTCCTGCGCACGGTCGTCGTTCGCCCCGGCGAGGTAGACCCGCCGGCCGAGGAGGTGGAGCTCGCCTTCGCCGCGGACGTGGCGGGCCCGGGCCGGACCGAGCATCTCCACGAGCGGGTCGATCACGTTGCGCTTCAACGTGCGTTCGGTGCGGCCGACCATCACCAGGTTCCCCGCCGGCCCCTGACGGACGAATCGCAGCCAGGTGAGCAGGCTCGCGACGGTCTTACCAGACCGGACGCTGCCCTCGTACACGTTGATGCGCCGCTCGGCGAGATGGACCGCCTGACGCGCCTTACCGGCCAGCGGGGCGACCAACATCAGCCGCTATCGACGGCGAGGAAGGCCAACAGCTGGTCCGTGAACAGGTCCATGGTCCGAGCCAGCTTGTCGAGCATCTCGCCAATCTCGACCAGCACCGCGTCGAGCTCGGCTTCCTGGTCCCGAGCCGACCTCACCCGCAGCATCGCCGCCAAGCAGAACTCGTTATCGGCGTGGTCCGCCATCGTACGAAGGAACTCCTCGACCCGCTTACTCACCCGACCGCCTCCCCGATCATCTCCCGCAGCCAACGGTCCACCGCGGCGAGGCCTTCGTCAGCCTGGTTGTCGTGCCGGTCGATCGCCAGCACCTTGTCGACCGCGATCCCCACGCAGGTCATGATCCGCTGCTGATCCGCGAACGGCGGCCGCGGATGGTGCACCTCGACGACCTCCACCACCGACCCGAGGTTGCCGCCCTGGGCGACGGCCATCGCCTTGCGCTCCACACACGGCTCCCACAACTGGGCCCGCAACCGAGCAGCATCGGCGACCAGCTGCGCGGCGAGCTCCGCCCGGCGCGCCGCGAGGTCGACCTGCCTCGCGCGCGTCGCGGTTTCGGTCTTCTCACGAGAGAACACGTGGCCGATCTGGTGGGCGATGCGTCGGATGGTGTCGGTGCTGCGTCCGGAGCGGCGGGCGAGTTCTCGGATGGGGAGGTCGGGGTGGGCGGTGAGCAGGTCGGTGATGGCTTGGCGTTCGGTGTCGGTGAGGGGCTTCGCCATGGTGGCGGCCAGTGTGGTGGGCAGGTCGGACTCAGCATGCGACGGGGAGGAGTGTCTCGAGGGGCGGGTCGTCTCGGTACCAGTGGGGGTCGGTGGTGGCGCCGTCGTGGGTGGGCCACCAGTTGGGCCAGATGGTGGTGGGGTGGGTGCCGATGGTGATGGCGGCCCGGTCGGCTTGGAGGGCGGTGAGGCCGTGGGTGTTGTAGCGGCGGATGGTGCGGACGGTGAGGTGGAGGCGTTGGGCGAGGAGGGCGGTGCCGATGGGGTGGTCGAGGCCGCGGTCGTGGGTGCCG
>Ga0226835_1001701_pt1 | contig 11079 bp, 10 predicted proteins | sample LAC_MetaG_1_FD_163627 | JGI IMG/M metagenome (GOLD analysis project Ga0226835, IMG submission 163627) | Anaerobic ammonium oxidizing microbial communities from anammox membrane bioreactor (MBR) in UC Berkley, California, United States -... | ecosystem: Engineered > Bioreactor > Anaerobic >...
GCCTGACCGCCTTCGAGCGCTTCGGGCGCGGCTTTTTGATCGCGCTGGTGGTGGTCAACGGGCTGCTGGTTACCAGCGCCTACTACGTCAAGCCGCCCTGGCGCCAGATGGCCGCCGACCTCGCCGCCCAGCGTCCAGCAGGCGAGCCGGTGCTGCTCGACGTCGAGGGCGAGCACGCCGCGCTGTGGTACCATCTGGAGCTGGCGCTCCCCGACACAGACATTCGCCGGGTCATGCGGCAGCTTCCGGCGCAAGCAACCGGCGACCCGGTCATCTCGCTGTTCGACTACCGCGACCGGTACAACACGCTCTTCATGCCCCATGTCAAGGCCGTGCTGGACCGCACCGACGGCCTGTGGTATGCCTATTGGGGCGACGAGACCAAGAAGCACGACGTGCTGGACTTGCTGGCGCAGGAAGGTTTCGTGCGGACGGTGACGCTCAATTATCAGCATCACGGCCACCCGATCTACGCCTACCGCTACGACCGGGCGGCGGCGCTCGGCGGGACTGCCGCGCGCTTCGGCGAGTCGATCATCCTGCGGCGCGTGGTGCTGCCGTCTCAGGCCGCGCCGGGCGAGACAATCCCGGTGCTGTTGTGGTGGGAAGCAGACGCGCCGCCCCCGTTCGACTACAGCGTCTCCGTCTTTCTGCTGGACGAAAGCGGCCTGCTGCGCGCGCAGCACGACGGGTTCCCCGCCCTCGGCCACGCCCCGACCAGTGGTTGGGCACCGGGCACCCCGGTCTTCGACGCGCACCCGCTCGCGCTGCCACTCGATCTGCCGCCGGGGCGCTACACCGTCGGGGTCAAGCTCTACACCTATTGGGACCAGGCGATTCTGCACACGGCGGACGGCGCCGAGTACGCCGCCGCCGGCACGCTCGCGCTGCGCTGACCGCCCGCCTGGGCGCCGAACAAGGGAGTAACATGTGGGACGCAAACTCTGCCCCAAAGTCATCCTGGAAGGCACGCGTCTGACGTTCAAGACCGAGATCGCGTTTGCGCTCAACGAGCACCCGCGCATCGTCGGGCCGCGCAAATACCGCTATCACTCGCCGCTGGTCTCGGCGGAATGGTGCGCCTTCACGAACTTCCCCTGGGGGCGCGGGCTGATCAACTTCGCGCCAGAAGAAGAGGCGCTGGCGATGGAGACCTACCACACCTGGGCGCGCCTGTTCGAGCTGCAGCGCTATTATTCGTGGATCGTCGACCGTTTCCACATCTCCACGCGGGCAGCCCAACTTCGCCTGCACGGCAAAGACTACAACTTCACCTGGCTGGAGCAACGCCTGAGGCCGCTCGGCTTCCGCCTGGTGTACGTCACGCGCAGGCCGGAGTCGTTCGAGGCCGCCCGCGCCGAGCGGCTGAAAGTCTCCGGGAACCCCGCGCAGTACGACGATCTGGGCGCTTTCGTCGCCGAACAGGCGCTTTTCGACCGGCTGGTGGGCGAATCGACTCTGCCGGCGCTGCACCTGGACATCTCCGACAACGACGTGCCCGGCGCGGTGGAGCGCATCGCGGACTGGCTTGAGGCAACGGGTGGGCTGTATCTATCCTAGACGGGCGGACCTCACTTGCGCGGGCCGCCCGGTTGCCAGGACAATAGCACAAGGCCAATCAGCAAAGGAGCATGGGATGGCGAGCGCCGACGATCTGAAAGATCAGGGTATCAGGCAGTTCATGCAGCAGGACTACGCCCAGGCGGCAGACACTTTCCGCGCCGCCCGGAGTGCCTATGCCGGGGACGGGAACGAGATCATGGCCGCCGAGATGCAGGTCAATCTGGGGCTGGCGCTGCACGCCCTGGGGGAATCCGGGCAGGCGCTCGAAGAGATGAGCGCGGCGCACGCCGTCTTCCAGGCGCATGCCGACGCGCACCGTCTGGCGCAGGTGTTAGGCAACATGGCGCGCGTCTACGCCAGGCTGGGCAACACCGAGCAGGCGGTCACCAATTACCGCGAGGCGTCGGCGCTGTTCTTGGACGCAGGCGACGAGGAAAACTACGGTCAGACCGTGCTCGCCATCGCGGACCTGCAACTGCGCAGCGGGCAGCTGGCTCAGGCGGCTGCCACCTATGAGATCGGCCTCGATTACGTCAAGAACCCGAACGCCCGCCAGAAGGTGATGCGCAGCCTGCTCGGCCTGCGCAATCGCCTGACCGGACAAGGCGGGTCCGCCCCGGAGCAGGAAGGCTGACGATGCCCACCACCGAGATGATCGCGTTCGCGGGACCGCTCGGCACGCTGCGCGGCGTGCTGCACCGCCCGGATGCCGCGCCCGCGCCGGGGGTGATTCTGCTGCACGGCTTCACCGGCCAGCACATCGAGCATGACCGGCTCTTCGTCCAGGCGGGTCGCGCCCTGGCCGGGGCCGGCTTCGCGGCGCTGCGCTTCGACTTCTACGGCTCGGGCGACAGCGACGGCGAATTCGACGCGTTCACGGTTGATAGCGAGGTCGCCGACGCCGCCGCGGCGCTGGACTGGATCGCGGCCCGGCCGGGGATCGACGCGGCGCGCCTGGGCGTGGTGGGGTTGAGCCTGGGCGGGGCGATCGCCGCGCTGCTGGCCGGGCAGGACGCGCACCTCAAAGCCGCCGTGCTGTGGAACGCGGTTGCCTTCACAGCGCGCATGGCCGACGACCTCGCTCCCGGGCCGCGCGGCGGGCTGACGCTCGGCACGCCGCTGCTTGACTCGCTGCGCCGGGCGGACCCGGTCGGCGCGCTGGCGCGCTTTGGCGGGCCGGCGCTGGTGATTCACGCCACCGGGGACGAGGTGGTGCCGAGGGCCGACGCCGATGCCTACGCCGCCGTGCTGAACGACCAGAGCGAGCGGCGCTGGTTCGAGGGTGGCAGCCACACCTTTGCGCATCCCCAGTGGCGGCCTACCGTGTTCGGCTGGACCATCGACTGGTTCCGGCAGCATCTGCTGCCCGGCTAAGCGGCGCAAGCGGGAGCGCCCCACCGTGACCCCTTTCCCGACCGGGCCTCTCCCTCGCCCCATCGGCCCCTACATCGTCACCGAGAAGATCGGCGCGGGCGGCATGGCGAACGTCTACCGGGCGCAGCACGGCGCCACCGGCGAGCCAGTCGCGATCAAGGTGCTGGCGCTGCACCTCGAAGGCCAGCCGGCGGCCCGCGCCCGGTTCCGGCACGAGGCGGCGCTGCTGCTCGACCTGCGCCATCCGCACATCCTGCCGGTGTACGACTACGGCGAGGACGGCGATGTGCCCTATCTGGTCATGCGGCTGTTGAGCGGGCGCTCGCTGGCGGACTGGCTGGACGAAGCGCCGCCAGACTTCGCCGACGCGGCCCGGCTGGTGCGGCAGCTTGCCGGGGCGCTGGATTACGCCCACGCGCGCGGGATCATCCACCGCGATGTGAAGCCGGGCAACGTGCTTTTCGACGCCAACGGCTCGCCTTATCTGGCCGATTTCGGCGTGGCAACTGTACTCGATCAGGCCGCCCCACACGACGCCGCGCCCGGCGAGTTCGTGGGCACCGCCGCCTACGCTTCGCCGGAGCAGTGCCTGGGCCTGCCACTGACCGGCGCCAGCGATCAGTATGCGCTGGCGGTGGTCGCCTACCAGATGCTGGCCGGGCAACGCCCCTTCGACGGCCCGACCGCGCTGGCGGTGATCTCGCTTCACCTGAGCGAGCCGCCGCCCGACCCGCTGGCACACAACCCGGCCCTGCCGGAAGCGGTGCGTCCGGCTCTGGAGCGGGCGCTCGCCAAGCGCCGCGAAGACCGCTACCCGTCTGTGCTGGCCTTCAGCCGCACGCTCGACGCCGCCCTGGGTCTGGCCGCCACGCCCCGCGACGAGCGCCCGTGATCCCCCTCTCGCCGCACCGAGGTAGAATCCGAGCCAGGCTGCCTGTTGGTCTGAAAGAGGGGCACAATGGCTTACAAACGGTCTATTGGCTGGATCAGTCTGGTTGTGATGGTGCTGGCGTTGCTCGCCGCTGCAGACAGTGCGACCGCGCAGGGGGATCTACCCACCCGCGACGATCTGTCCGGCGGCTGGACCTGGATCGCGCCGGGCGGCGAGACGACCTGCTCGGATGGCTCGCCGTTCCGGTTCGCCGCGCGCGAAGGTGCCGGCGACGATCTGCTGATCTACTTCAGCGGCGGCGGGGCGTGCTGGTCCGCGCTGACCTGCGGCCCGCTCAATCGCACCTTCGTGCCCACCATCGACCCGGAGCGGATCGAGCTGGCCGAGGATGGCATCTTCGACTTCGACAACCCGGCCAACCCCTTCGGCGACTATGACATGATCGTCATCCCCTATTGCACCGGCGACGTGTTCATGGGCGACACGGTGCGGGACTACGGCACCGGCAGTATGGCCGTGACGATCCGCCACAAGGGCTATGCCAACGCGTCGGCGGCGCTGACGTGGACCTATGCCAACTTCCCTGCGCCTGCGTCCGTCTTCATCACCGGCGAGAGCGCGGGCGCGCTGGGCGCGTCGTTCCACGCCCCGGCCATCATCGAGCACTACCCGCAGACGCGCATCGCCGTGCTTGGCGACAGCGCCGGCGGTTACAGCGCGCCGGGCTTCGACCTGGCGATGGTGCTGGAGCCGTGGGGCACCATCGCACTGCTGCCGGATTGGATCCCGGCGCTGGCGGCGATCGAATCTCCGGCGGAGCTGGCGTTCGAGGATCTGTACACCGCCGCGGCGGCGCACTATCCGGACGTGATGTTCGCGCAGTACAACACCCTCTACGACGCGACGCAGGCGTTCTTCCTGTCGCTGGCTCCCGGCACACCGCCGCTCGAAGACGTCCTGCCGGGCACGCTGGATGCGATCGCGCGGGCCGCGCCGAACTTCCGCTACTTCCTGGCCGGCGGCTCAGAACACACCGTGCTGCACCGCCCGGAGTTCTACACAACGGGGGCGCAGGGCGTCACCGTGCGCGACTGGGTCGCGGCTCTGGCCGCCGGCGAGCCGGTCGAGACGATTGTCTGCGAGCCGTGTGACGAGGTCGAGCACATCGCGCCATGACCGCCCGCGCGTAGAGATCGTGACAAAACCTAGCAGCGGCTTAACAAACCGGCGCGCGATCGGTGTGATACACTGGAGCCAGAGAAACCCGCGGCTCATGCCACCCACGGCGCACCGGCATGGCAACTGACCTGATCGGCACCAAGCTTGACCGCTATTTCCTGCTGAGCCGGATCGGCTCGGGCGGCAGCGCAGCCGTCTACCGCGCGCACGACGCGCAGGCCGACCGCTATGTCGCCGTGAAGATCCTGCCGCTGCATCTGGCCGCCAACGACGACCTCTACCGGCGCTTCATGCGCGAGGCGCAGATGGCCGCCCGGCTCGATCACCCGCACATCCTGCCGGTGTACGATTACGGCGAATCCGCCGGAATGCCCTATATCGTCATGAAGCTGGTCGAGGGCGGGACGCTGGACAGCTTCGTGCGCGAGGGCGCTCTGCCGCTGCCGTTCGTCTCGCGCGTCCTGGCCGTGATCGCCGGGGCGCTCGACTATGCCCATTCGCAGGGCGTCATTCACCGCGATCTCAAGCCGGAGAATATCCTCTTCGACGCCGAAGGCACGCTCTACCTGGGCGATTTTGGCGTGGCGCACCTGAACGAAGGCACGGACGTGGTCACCGGGCGGGGCGGCTTCATCGGGACGGTCGCCTACGCCTCGCCGGAGCAGTGCCGGGGCGAAGCCTTGACGGCCAGCTCGGACATCTACTCGCTGGGCGTCATGCTCTTCGAGATGCTTACCGGCCGGCTGCCGTTCACCGGCCCGACGCCGCTGGCCGTCATGCACCAGCATCTCAGCGAGCCGGCGCCCAGCCCGCTGCGCTACCGGCCGGACCTGCCGCTGGCCGTCGCGGATGTGCTGCGCAAGGCGCTTGCCAAGCTGCCATCGGTGCGCTTCCAGAGCGCCGGGGCGCTCAGCGCCGCCTTCGACGACGCGCTCGGCGAGCTGCACCTGAGCGCGCGCCTGGCAACGCTGCCGCCGCCCGGCCCCAATCCGGTCTTCGAGCACCCGCCCGACCCCGGCGCTGCTCCACTACCAATCCCCGAAGATCTGCTGCGGGCTTTCACTCCGCCGCCGTCCACCGCCGTCCCCGCCCTGAACAACGCCCTTCCCCCGCTCGATGCGCTTCCGGCCCCGCCAGGCCAGACCGTTTTTCGGATATGGGTGCTGTTGTTTATGATCGGAGCAGTGCTGATCGCGGCACTTGTGATCCTGATCGCTGGCTGAAAGGGGTCCCACATGGGCCGGCGTATTCGCTACGCCATCGAGACGCTGCTGGTCAACGCGCTGGTGCTGTCCACGCTGTATCAGTTCGCCGTCTATCTCGCCAACCGGCGCTTCTGGCGGCAGACTCCCCCGCCACCTGCCGAGAACGCGCCATCCATCACCGTGATCGTCCCGCTGCGTGACAAGACGCTCGACACGCTCGCGCTGCTGCACGTCATGGCGATCACCCGGCCCACAGATCGCTACGAGCTGCTGATGGTGCTGGAGAGCGAGTCTGACCCGGCGTACCCGGTTGCGCGCGAGGTGGCCGACAGCTATTCGGATATTGCCCGCGTGCTGATCAGCGGCCCGCCGGCCGGGCGCGTTCCGCGCCTGCACCGGATCAACGCGGGCTGGCAGGCAGCGCGGGGAGAACTGATCGCCATCGTCGAACCGGAAGCGCAGCTAACCGCCGAGCTATGGAACGCGGCCCTGGCCGCCCTGGCCGATCCGGCGGTGGACGCAGCGTTCGCGCCGCCGCTGGTGCTCCAGCCGGAACGGCGCGGCAATCTGCCCGTGGCGACCGGGGGCGAGATGCTGATGGCGCTGCACATCAATCACGGGCGAACGGCGACGGTGCCGGTGGCGGCGGTGAGCCAGCGCGTGCAGGGGCTGGCCGACGGCTTTATGATCTTGCGGCGCCGCGTGCTGGAAGAAGCCGGCGGGCTGCTGCACCTGCTGGACGACGCGTCAGCCGGGCAGGCGCTGGGCCGCGTGCTGCGCGAGAACGGACAGCGCGTCGCCGTCATCCCGGCGCCGGTCTGGCTTGTGCCGTCGCGCATCAGCATCAGCGAGGCCACCGAGCAGATCCTCGACCTGCTCACCATCAGCCGGGCCTATCACCTGCGCAATACGCTGGTGTGGCCGTTTACCAACCCGCTGACCGTCGGTTTTGTGCTGGGCCTGATCACCGAGCGCGAGGGGCGCTGGTGGGGGCGGCAGACCTGGTACGCCTTCGCCTGGCTGCGGCTGGTGCTGGCCTACCAGCTCGACCGCCTGCGCTTGGGGCGGGCGTTTCATCCCGGCGCCTACGCCCAACTGCTGATGCTGGACACGTTCATCGCGCCGCTGCTGTGGGCGCGCGCGCTGATCCGCCGCACGATCACACGCGAAGGCCGGACCTTTCGCATCCTGCCCGGCGGCAAGACACGCCCGGCGAACGTGCCCGCTGCCGGATGGTCGCCCGATGAAACGCGCTGAGGCCGTCGATCGGGCGCAGCCGCGCGGTTGCGCGCTGATCGCCGCGCTGCTGGCTGCCCTGTTGGGCCTGCTCGCCGGGCTGTATCCCTGGCTGACGGCCGGCACAGGTCCGCGCGACCCGATCCTGGTGCCGGGCACGCCGATCCCCGACGCGCTGCGCTACCAGGTCATGCCGGACGAATCGCACCTGGAGCTGACGGTCAACGCCACCATCGGGCGCGTGTCCGGGCAGGCGGAGATGCGCGACGGGTCGGTCGAGCTGGTGCGCGACGGCACGGGCTGGCACGTGGTGGCGAATCTGTCGATGGACGTCTCGTCGTTCAACGTTGGCAACGAGTTTGTGAACCGCCTCATCCGGCTGGCGCTGGCTGTCGAGACATACCCGATCGGTGTCTTCCTGGGCCGCAGCGAGACGCCGATCCCCGCGCGCGAAGGGACGTTCGTCGTCGATCTGCGTGGCCCGCTGGAACTGCACGGCGTCGTGCGCGATTACACCTTCCCCACCACGCTGACGTTCGCGGGCGATCGCCTGACGCTGGTGTCGGCAGCGACGGTTGACGCGAGGGAGTTCGGGGTCAGCATCCCAACCATCGTGGGCAGCAGCGAGCTGGAAGCGGCCATGCGCATCGTGACGGTCCGCGAAGGGAGCAGCCCACCATCGGGTGACTAGCGCCGCGCCCGGCGCCGCCAGATCGCGTCCAGCAGGCCGGCCCACAGCCCGCCCAGGCCCGCTTCGGCTGCCGCCGCGCTGAGTGCGGCCAGGTCGAACGTATGGCCCCGCACCGTCACCAGCGCGAAAGCCAGGCGCAGCGGCTCGACACGGGCCGTGCCCGCGCTCTCCGCCAGCAGGTCGATCACCGTCTGCTCCGGCGCCGCGCCGTTGGCTCTGGCGCCGGCTTCCAGCGCCAGCACAACCGCCGTGATCGGGTCCAGATCGCACGTGGCGCTTTCGATGGCGCCCGCCATCGGCTCGCCGAGCGCGCTGGCAAGCAGGTAATAGCCCTCGGCGCCGCGCACGCGGCTGTAGCCGATGGCCACCCCCGACGCACGCAGGGCGCGCACATCCCGCGCCAGGCGCGTCTGCGGCGACGCGCCAAAGATACCCGGCTCCAGCGCCGCTTCAACCGCCGCGACCAGCTCTGGCCACGGCGTAAAGCCGCGCTGCGCCAGCACCTGCAAAATCGCGATCCGCCGCCAGAGCGACGGGTTCTGTTGGGTTTCATGCGCGAGCAGGCTGCCGTCGCCCGCGCCGTCCGCGTTGGCATCCGTCATACGACACTGCCCCACACCAGCCACCGAACGCGCTTTACTTTACACCCGCCCGCTGAAAACCAAAAGTTGGCGGTGTGCATGCATAACGCGTCCTTTTCGTCGCGGCTGCGCGGCTCTGGCGCGAAAAACAAACATGAGGAAACGCCGCGGGGCATTTCCTCATAGCTGGACGGTGTGAACTGGGACGAGCCGGGAGAAGCGGCCTATTCCTCTTCTTTGGCCTTCTCGGCTTTGGCGATGATCTCCTGCTGGATGTGCGCCGGGACGCGCTCGTAGCGCAGGAATTCCATGGTGAAGACGCCGCGCCCGGCGGTCATGGAGCGCAGGTCGTTGGAATAACGCTGCATCTCCGCCAGCGGAACCTCAGCGCGGACCACGCTCCGGCCTGCTTCGGTTTCCATACCGAGCACGCGGCCCCGGCGGGCGTTGAAGTCGCCCATGATGTCGCCCATGTTTTCTTCGGGCACGATGACGCGCACCGACATGATCGGCTCCAGCAGGACCGGGCCGGCGTTCATGAACGCCTCGCGGAAGGCGCCGCGCCCGGCGATCTGGAAGGCGATGTCTTTCGAGTCGACCGGGTGCATCTTGCCGTCGTAAACCACCGCGCGAACGTAGCGCACCGGGTAGCCGGCGATCACACCGCTCTCCAGCGCCTGGCGCACGCCCTTCTCAGTCGAGGCGATGAACGGGGCGCTGATCGCACCGCCGAAAACCTCGTTGCCGAACTCGAACTCGCCTTCTTCCTCAGACAGCGGCTCGACACGCAAGAAGACGCGCGCGAACTGCCCGGCGCCGCCGGTCTGCTTTTTGTGCGTGTACTCCGCCGATGCCGTCTTGGTGATCGTCTCCAGATAGGGCACCTTCGGCAGCGAGGTGTCCATGCTGACGCCGTTGCGCTCGGCGCGGCTGATGGCAATGTCGATGTGTGTCGCGCCGGAGCCTTCGAGGATCGTCTGCTTGAGGGCCGGGTCCTGGCGCCAGCGCAGGGTTGGATCCGCGTTGGTCAGGTCGGTCAGGACTTCACCCATCTTGGCACTGTCGCTCTGGGTGCGCGGGTGGACGGCCACCGCATAGACCGGCTCGGCGAAATTGGGCCGCGTCACGAATTTGGTGAAGCCTTTGCTGGCGAGCGTGTGACCGGTGTACGTCGCGCGGAGCTTGGCAACCACCGCGATATCCCCGGCGTGCACAACATCCACCGGAAGCTGGGTTTCGCCACGCATGGTCATCAACTGGCCGATGCGCTCTTCGTGGCCGCCGTCCAGGTTGACCAGCGTGTCGTTCCCCTTGATCATGCCGCTGAACAGGCGGAAGTAAGTCAGCGTGCCGTACTTGTCGGTATGGCTGTGGAATACGTAGGCCACCACCGGACCCTGATCGGATTGGGGCGGCTCCAGGTATTCCACCTCCCCGCCACGCTCGGCCTGAACGGCGACGCGGCGCTCGCTCGGCGGCAAGACGTAGCTCACCAGCGCGTCGAGCAGCGGCAGCACGCCGATGCTGTGTGTGGCGCTGGCGGCAAAGACCGGCACCAGCTTCTTGTGCGGGTCGCGAGCCGCCGCCAGTAGCCCCTGGCGAATCTCGTCATCCGTCAGCGTCTCCGACTCGAAGTACTTCTCCAGCAGCGCGTCGTCGGCCTCGGCAGCGGCTTCCATCAGTTCGAGCCGTGCCTCTTCGGCGGCATCGCGCAGGTCCGCCGGGACATCAGCGCTGTCCTTGCCGGGGCCAGTGCGGGCCTTCAGGCTGACCAGGTCAATCACGCCGGAGAAGCTGGCCTGCGCGCCGATGGGCAGCAGAACGGGGACAAAGCGGTGCGACGGAAAGCGCGTGCGCAACATGCTTAACGCGTTGGCAAAGTTGGCGTTTTCGCGATCCATTTTGTTGATAAGGACCATCAGGGGCACATCAAACTCGGCGGCATAGTCAAACGCCAGCTCGGTGCCCACTTCAGGGCCGGAAACGGCATCGACGACGATCAGCGCGGCGTCGGCCACCCGCATCGCGTTGCGGGCCTCGCCCTGAAAATCCACATAGCCAGGCGCGTCGAGCACGTTGATCTTGGTGCCCTGATACTCGATGGGGAGCAGCGATGTGTAGATCGACAGGCCGCGTGCACGCTCGTCTTCGTCAAAGTCAGCGACGGTGTTGCCTTCTTCCACCTTGCCCATGCGTGTAATCGCGCCGGTCGCGAAGAGCAGGCTTTCGCCCAGGCTCGTCTTACCGGCGCCTTGATGGCCTGCCAGGGCAACATTCCTCAACTGATCGGTGGTGTATTCCTTCATGCGGATGGAGCCTCCAGAAATGCGTACGTTGGTCTATAACGGGACCGTCCGC
>Ga0226835_1001702_pt1 | contig 11064 bp, 11 predicted proteins | sample LAC_MetaG_1_FD_163627 | JGI IMG/M metagenome (GOLD analysis project Ga0226835, IMG submission 163627) | Anaerobic ammonium oxidizing microbial communities from anammox membrane bioreactor (MBR) in UC Berkley, California, United States -... | ecosystem: Engineered > Bioreactor > Anaerobic >...
GCTTCGCCCGGGTCTGGCGGGGCAAAAACCGCTCAACAGGTGGGGGTCAAAAGCGCCAAACCGATCGCCTCCGCCGCGCCCCAGGCAGATGTGCAGCTTTCCGACCTGGGCATGGCAGATACAGAGATCGTCTCCACGCGTATCTCCGCGCCAGCCTCGCCTGGCATACAACTCGATCTGCGCGGCAAACGCGCCGATGAAGCTCTGACCGAATTGGAGCGCTATCTGGACGCGGCATATTTCGCCGGCCTGCCCTTCGTGCGCATTATCCACGGCAAGGGAACAGGCAAGCTGCGCCAGATGGTGCGCCAGACGCTACAAGGTCATCCACATATCCAATCCTTCGAGGGCGGCGGAGAGAAGGAAGGCGGCGAAGGGGTAACAGTGGCTATTCTCAGGGTAAGCTAAGCCAACCTAAAAGAGACGACCACCACAAGGATAGCCTCATAAGCTACCCCAGGTGCGGTGCATTTCGAAAGTGCGCCGCATCTGTCATACATCTTGATGAAACATCTAGATGATACCGATCAATTCAAGAAGCGGTTATCGCACCAGGTTTAATGCATAAAGTGGGGCATCACAAATATTTGATGTATTACCAAAAATGTGACAATTTTTGCAAATAGCGACCCCTTGTCGTCACCGATCAGTATTTATTGCGTCATATTGATAGAGCTGGGGTGTTGTTAGGTGTTGACAAACACTCAAGGCAGCATTGGTTCTTTACAATCGAAAGGACAAACATCGTGATGACACCAAACTTTTCCTCTGAACGTGGTCAAGCGGTCGTTCTGCTGGTCCTGGCTATGATCGCGCTGATGGGTTTCACTGCGCTGGCCGTTGACGGCAGTATGCTGTATTCCGATCGCCGCTATGCCCAAATGACTTCCGATTCGGCTGCGATGGCTGGAGCCTCCGTCGCTGCACAGGAACTGGATAAAAACGGAGCAACTTATACGAACTGGGATTGCCAATCATCGGCAGTTACAAAGGCAGCCAAAAAGGCCAGCCAGGCAGCAGTGAACAGCGCCCAGGCAAATGGTGTCACCATAGACCTGGATATAGCCGACCGCAACGGCGTTTCCACCCAATGTGGCGTGGACATGAGCAAGGGTTATCGCGATCCTTACTTGGATATTCTCACACAGGTGACGCTGCAAACACAAACCGGATTTGCGCATTTCGTCAATTCGAGTCTGGCGAGCAACACCGTGGAGGCTGTTGCGCGCGTCCGGCCACGCTCGCCGCTGGCCTTTGGGTACGCCATTGTAGCCTTGAATCCCGCTGACTGTCAGGGTATGAATACAGGCGCCGAATTCCATGGTACGCAGAATATCTATGTTTCTAAAGGCGGCATCTTTACCAATGGTTGCTTGCGCGGGGTTGGCAATCAATCCACCATTGTGACCGATGCCAGCATCCACTATCGCTCAGATTATCGTAATGAAGGCGGCAGCTCCTTTAACCCCGCTCCGCAAAAAATAACCTTCAAAATTTCTCCTGCCGATTATGCTATCCCAGAGCCAAATTGTGATCATCCCAACGCCCACCACATTGATGGCAAAGACCTGCGCGGCAATCTCGCCCCCGGGCTGTATTGCGTGGATGGCCAGGCAACCATTAATGCCCACGATACCCTCATTGGTTTTGGGGTAACAATCGTAATGTTAAACGATCGTTTGCAAATCAATGGCAAAGCAACGGTGCAACTTACCGCCCCAGCCAGTTCGCCGGATCCATCTCCTGCTATCCCAGGGGTCGTGATCTACGCGCCGCCAGACACGAACTACAAAGCTATCAACCAAAATGGCATACACCTAAACGGTAACTCTGATTCATTTTTCTCTGGCGTCGTTCTAGCGCCAGCATTGGATGTATTTGTCAACGGCACCAGCCGTAACGATGCATATCTCACGCAGATTATTGGCTGGAACGTGCAGGTAGGTGGCACCGCCGATACCTGGGTGTTGTTCAATCAAAGCGTTCTGCACCAAAAGCTGCCAGCGGTTGAACTGCACAGATAACCTTATACGCAGAATGTTATTCATTTCATCCTTCAGAATAGCCGGTTAATTACATGCCGATATTTATTTCGTTCCGTTGTCGGCTAAATTCATTTTGCCATACAGATTAGCCCCTATGACGAATTGCCAAAGGACCGCTTCTTCAATTCGGCGGCAGAATTGCTGGCAGCCAATAAAGACGCACAGTGGCATCGTAAGCGCCGCTGGCCAGGAATTGGCCGTCTGGTGAGAAAGCCAAACCGGACACCAATTCCTTGTGTCCGGTCAAGGTTTTTAACAGTTCGCCGCTATCGGCGCGCCAGATAATAACCGTTCCATCTTGCGCACCGCTGGCAACCCATTGACCGTCTGGCGAGAAGGTAATGACTTTCACCTCGCTGACATTGCCGCTCAAGGTAAGCGCAAGCTCGCCGTCGCTCATCCGGCGAATGACCACCTGATTCTCGCCAGCGTTGTACGCCAGCATCTCGCCATCTGGCGAAAACGCCAGTGTCCACACGGTAGATGCGTTAACGCCCCAATCATAGATTCGATTACCCTGTAGATCCCAGACACGCGCTCGCCCATCCTTGCCCCCTGAAGCTGTCCAATCGCCATTTGGAGAAACCGCCATTGCAGTGATCTCCTTCTTGTGAGCGGGAAACATCTCCAAGAGCTTCCCTGACTGTACATCCCAATAACCGATTTGACCATCGTCTGCGCCGGAAGCCAGCCATTCACTGTTACGGAAAAAGACCCCGCTCCACACCCCGCCTTTATGGCCGCGTAGAACGTGGAGTAATTCGCCCGATGTAGCATCCCATAGGCGCAACGTACCATCCTTCGAGGCAGAAGCCAGCAAAAAGCCGTCATAGGAAAAATCCACCCAGCGCACTGCGTTGGTATGCCCCCGCAGCGAGTAAAGCGCTTCTCGGAAGGCTGATTTTTTCACCGCTCAGTCGGCCTCTATCACCTTCACCGCGATCGGAAAATGGTCGCTAAAGCCTTTCGGGTCAATTTTCTTGCCCATGCCGCCGTAAGGCCGCGGGCGAGGATAATCACCCTTGACCACCATCTCTGGGAAACGCAATACCTCCACCGATTCGTCCAGCACACGGAAGGGCAGGTTTTTCTTCAGCAGATTCACATTGGCGAGAAATTGATCGAGCATATAGGGATGATTATCGAAATAGTGTGTGCCTATGCTCTGGCCCATGAGCGGCCACATCAAGTTGAGAAACAGCGGATTGTCCGCTTTGAGCGTTTTTGTTCGGCTACGAATGCTGAGGGCGTAATCCTCCAGCGAGTGGTCGAACGGCTCGTCGTTGAAGTCGCCCATCGCCAGCACGGGCGTATCCTTGCCGTGTACCTGGCGGATGCGCTGATGAAAGTAGCCCAGCGTCTCGCCGGCAATGGCGCGGTAGCCGGCGGTTTCGTACAGACCGCCCGAACGCGACGGCCAGTGGTTTCCCACAACCACAAACAAGCGGTTCTGCTGCGTGCGGAAGTTGACCTGTAGAATATCACGGGTGGCGGTGCGGCGCATAACAAAATGACTGAATTGCGCTTCCACCTGAAAGAGATTGGCATCATAGATGAAAGCCACGTCAATGCCGCGCTGGTCGCTCATATCGTGATGCTCCACGGCGTAACCCCGCCCCAACGGCGCCAGCGCCTGCACCAGCAAGTTCAGCACAAAAGCGTTCTCTACTTCGCACACCCCCAGCAAATCCGGTCCCAGGCCGCCGTTCATCTGGCGGATGATAGAAGCCAGTTGGCTCACCTTGCCGTCTAATTGCGCCTGTCCCCATCCTTTGAGATCCTTCCCGATAGCGCGTTGCAGTTTTTCGCTGCGCCGCGGCGAATCTTCTACATCGAAGAAGTTTTCCAAATTCCAAAAAGCGACCTGATAAGTGGTTGGCATGTTCATCCTCCTGGCAGTTGCTCTGATCTTACTCCAATTCGGACAAAAGTCAACCACTTATAATGCTTTTATCTGATCGAACACCCTTTGTGTTGTCGATTCGCATTCCCCAATCGTAAATCGCTGATTAGATGTGGAATGCGAGATGATATAATCGTCTTACAAATTTAATTCGTTTAAGGATCGTAAGATATGGACACTGTGACGATTTCTTCCAAGTACCAAATCGTTATCCCGCGCCGCATCCGCGAGCAATTCAACCTGAAACCAGGGCAGAAGATCGCTTTCATCCCTTACAAGGGGACATTACGTGTGGTCGTTGTGCCGCCTGTTGAGGAGGTGCGCGGCATGTTGAAAGGAATCAGCCAAGAAGGGCTGCGCGAAGAAGAGGATGAGGAGCGCTGATGAACGTGGTTGACTCTTCCGGCTGGCTGGAGTATCTTTCCGATGGCGCGAACGCTGACTTTTTTGCCCCAGCTATTCGGGATGTGGAAAATCTGGTTACACCTACAATCTGTATCTACGAGGTGTTCAAGCGGGTTTTGATACAAATGGGCGAAGAGAAAGCGCTGGAGACGGTGGGCGCAATTTCCTTCGGTCATATCATCGAATTGACCCACGATATTGCGCTGGAGGCGGCGCGGCTTTCTGCCGAGTTGCAACTGGCGATGGCGGACAGCATCATCCTGGCTACCGCCCGTCTCCACCATGCCACGCTATGGACGAAGGACGCGCACTTTGCTGGGATGGAGGATGTCAAATTCATAAGGTAAGAGTGTAATCTATTGCATTGCCCGCAAAGATTGATATTCACAGAAATTGGTTTATCTCGTCGGCGCAAAACATCCCGCAGCTTCCCCTAATAACAAGCCTGTGTGATCAGAAACCTGCGGCACGCTCATAACCAAATGCTCTCAAGGTTAATCATCAGAACCACCTACGGTGAAATCGTTGAGTGGAACTTTTCAAACCCGGCAGGCGTCACTACTGCGTGAGGAAGCGGATATTCCTCGCGAGGAGGTGAGATATGAAACCCTTTTATTTGACCGCTGCCCTGACCGTGCTGCTATCAGCCTGCGCCCTTTTGCCTCAATCCGCAGCGCAGACGACGCTTACCGCGGATGAAGGACAATCGCCAACCCAGACTGCGCCTGCACCCAAGGTGACAGAGATCGCACTCACGCCGATCGGCAAACCCAAACCGCCGGAGGGCATCCCCGTGGGGGCAGTGATTATCTATCGGCGCAGCGGGGGAATCGCCGGGCTGGACGAACAATGGGAGATTTTCGACGATGGGCGAATGGTCGCCAAGAACGGCGCGGTTGCTCAAGCGGCGCCCGCAGAAGTCAGCGCGCTGCTGGCAGAACTGGCGCGCATCGGTTTCTTCGACCTGCAGCCGCAGCCGTTGCCGCTTGACCTGTGCTGCGACCGCTTCACCTACGAACTAACCGCCGTCTCCGGCCAACGCGCTCAGACTTATACAGCCGTGGACGCGCAGGAGGGCGTTCCGTCAGCTTTCTGGCAGGCGCTGGAATTGGTGCAGGCGTTTTTGCAGGCGCACAGCCAGTAATTCATTTCCTACCAAAATCGGCTGGGATCTCGCCCCAAACCTCCGTCCGCCATTTGAGCACCGGGTTTTCATACTCGTTTTCGAGCAGCCACTTCTCGGCGCGTTCGATCAACTGAAATAATGCTTCGTTGCTCTGGTCACGCGCCAGCCTGGTGCGGCACTTTCGGCTTTTGACCCAATCTATTGCTATTTCAGAATCGGAGTAAATCGGGGCGCGGATCTTCTTGCGCTTGAACAAAGCCAGCGCATGGACGATGGCTAAAAACTCGCCGATGTTGTTCGTGCCATTTTCAAACGGACCGCGGCGAAAAATCTCTTTGCCCGTGGCGGTGTAAACGCAACGGTATTCCAACACACCGGGGTTGTTGCTGCACGCTGCGTCCACAGCATAACTGTCCAGGATGGGTTGCCCCACGCGCTGTAACGCCTCCTGATCCACCAGCTTTTGTTCGGCGCGCTGCTTCTCGAGAAAATTAGAAAAAGTCTCCTGATAAGCCTGTTGCGCCTGTTGCAAACTCTCAAACGACTTGTACTCTGCGCCAGGATAGCCTTCGACCTGCCCTTTGCACTCTTCCCAGGTCTTGAAAATCCCACTCTGGCGGCCTTTCCAAACCACGTAAACCTTGTGTTTTTTTGCCATAAAGAAGTTCGCGATCCTTTTGCACTTTTCGAATCGAGCGGCGCGCGGACAGTATTTTACCGCGCAAGCAATCGTTCCGCGCCATGACCCTCCGTCATAGAATACAAGTGACCTTCATCAGTTGATTTATCCTCCGTTCCTCCGTAAAATAGGTTTAGCGCGTTGCCATCATTTGGAAACCGGCGCGGCGACCAGGCGCAGGAAAAAATCCTATTGCACAGGCTTAGCCTGTACCACTCGCGTCGCCTGTGTTACAGGAGCGCCGCGCTGATCAAATCATCTGGAGGCTTTTATGACCGAACCGAGAAAAAAAGTCACTATTCCGACGCTGTTCAAAAAGGCTGCCGACGGTGTGCCTATTACCTGGCTGACCTGTTATGATTACCCCACCGCATACCTGATGGAACAAGCCGGAATAGATATGATCCTGGTGGGCGACAGCCTGGGTATGACTATGCTGGGCTATGAGACCACCTTGCCGGTGACCATGGACGATATGATCCGCCACAGCCAGGCGGTGCGCCGCGGCACGCCCAACATCTTCGTGGTTGGCGATATGCCCTACATGAGCTACCAGCCCAGCGTTGAGACCGCCATCCGCAACGCCGGGCGCTTTATGGCTGAAGCTGGCTGCGACGCCATCAAATTGGAGGGCGGCGTGGAAATGTGCGACCGCATCGAAGGCATCGTCAAAGCCGGCATCCCCGCCATTGGTCACCTGGGACTGACGCCGCAAAGCGTGAGCCTGCTGGGCGGTTATAAGGTGCAAGGTAAAGGCGCCCTACAAGCCAAGAAAATCGTCGACTCTGCCAAGGCACTAGAAAACGCCGGCGCATTCATGATCTTGCTCGAAATGGTGCCCGACCGGTTGTGCCAACTGATCACCGAGCGCGCCGAAAACTGCCTCATCATGAGCCTGGGCTCTGGCCCACACGCTCACGGACAGTTGCTGATCTACCATGATATGTTTGGTCTATACCCCAGGTTCAAGCCGCGCATGGCTAAAGTCTTCGGCAACGCCGGGGAGGTGATCCTGAACGGCTTGAAGAGTTATGTTCAAGAGGTCACCGACAAGACCTTCCCGCAGCCGGAGAACTGGTTCGGCATGAAGGATGAGGAATACGAGGAGCTGCTGGATCTGTTAGGTTGAATTCAGAATGAGGCGTCAGGCGCGAATCTGACGCCTCATTGTGTTATTGACCCCGAGACGAACCCGAACGAAGGAGAGAGGCTGAATGGATGAACATCTGCGGCAGTTGCTGAAAATTCCGTATGACCGGCTGGATGCGATCAATCAGGTCTTGCTGGACCCCGATATGCAGGTGATCAACAACCTGCTGTCAGTGATTGAAAAATATGGTACACCGCAAGAGATCAACGCCCGCGCCCAGCAGGCGCGTCAGCTCCCCAACCTGCTCAAAAAAGTGGAGCAAACCCACCCAGAATATTTAAAAGACCTGCAATGGCTGGCGGATCAGCGCGATCAACAAGCGTTCATCAGCGTGCCGGAATATCGGCGTAAGGTGTTGGGCGAACGCGCCGACTCGATGCACTTCACCGACGAGTTCGCCGTCACGCTGGAAATCAGCGCCTATCAGTATTTCCCCTGGATCATCGAAATCGCCCGGCGCGCCATCGCCGATCGCAGCTTGATGCCCGGGCGGTTCATCAAGGTACGCAAGATGAAAGAACAGGAAGCCGACGGCGACCTGCCAGCGATCGCCGCGGCAATGGAGATCGTCGGCGCCAGCTACGTGGAGACGCTGGACACCAAAGGCACCGATGGCTCCAACATACACCTGGGCGGCCCGGCAACCATCACCGGCTATTTCGGCGGCGTCGGTCAGCCAAATCATTACCCGCTCAAGTGGGTGGACGAATTTCTCTACTACTACACCAACTACGGGGTGCGCCAGGTGCTGAACATCAACCCCGGCACGGTGCTGGTGGGCTACTTGCTGCACCGCCTGGGGATTGACATCGAGTTCAAGATCTCGGTCTTTATGGGCAACGACAATCCCTACGCTGCGCTGTGGACGCTGATTGGCGCCAAACTGTTCTCGCGCGACGACGGCGCATCCCCGCTGATTGGCTTCAACTGGAGCAACTCGGTGAACAACGAAACCATCGAACTGACTGCCCAATTCCGCAAGCAGCTTGGCTTCGAAGAGGTGGTGCGCTTCGAGCATCACATCACCGAGACCTGGAAGAGCATCGTGCGCCAGCCTTACAACCGCCGCGCCGAGCTGGTGCAGCTCGCCGACCATGTGGCAAATATCTCCGCCAAGCACGAAGGCGGCGACCCGGAGATCGAAGAAACGCGAGCGCATCCCTCCGACATCCTGGACTATTTCCGCGATAAATCCGAGGTGATCGCTTCAGGCGATTGGGATGCCTTGCAGCAGAACTTCATGGACAAATTCGAAGCCCTCAATCGCACCGCCTGGGCATTGACCGAATGCGGCTTATCCTTCGTCGCAGCGCAAAAGCTGCACGCGATGTAAATCTAGACCTCAAAGGTCAGAGAGACCTTGAGGTCTCTCCAACGTCCTGGAGACTATTGAAGTCTTAAAAAGGTGGAGCGCTTATGATTCCAAAACGGATGCAGGCATTTTTACATGAGCGATTACCGGAACGCACCTGGAAGAACCGCCTGAGGCGCGAAAATGGCCGTTGTTACATGGAGTTCAACGCCACCGATGTTGATCGTCTGGCGCGCCTGGGCATCGAAGTTGACCGGCTGGGACCACACCTGGTGGTGTGTATGTGGGACGAAGAAGCGCCGATGGAAGTGGGCGGTTACCTGGTGGTAGACAATCTGGCAATGGGAAAACCGGCCATGGGCGGCATTCGCATGTTGGCGGATATTACCCCAGCAGCGGTACATGGACTGGCGCGCGGCATGACGTTAAAGAACGCCGCCGCCAGCCTGCCTTTCGGCGGCGGCAAGGTAGGTGTCATCGCCGAACGCAGCCTCAAGCCCGAAGAACACCTCGAAATTGTCCGCCGTTTCGCCCACTTGCTGGCGAAATACAAACCGCTCTTCCTGCCAGGGCCAGATGTGGGCACCAACGACGCCGACATGAAAACCATCGCCATCGAAAATGGGCTGGATACAGTGGTCTCCAAGCCAGCGGAGATGGGCGGCAGCCAGGTGGATCTGGTGGGCGCGGGGGCGGGCGGCCTGGTGATCGCCCTACAGGCCTTATTGGAGGAAATGCCGCGCCTGAAAAGCCTGCCTCAGTTTCAAAACCTGAACATTCCCTCACCTGCGGAGATCACGGTCATCATTCAGGGCTTTGGGGCGGTGGGCGCGCACACCGCCCAAATGCTGGAAGCGCGCCTGCCGGGCGTGAAAGTCGTCGGCGTCAGCGACGCCCTGGGTTATCTCTACGACCAACAAGGGCTGCCGGTGGAGAAATTGTTCAACATCTGGCGCGAGCGCGGCCATGTCACCCGTAATTATTTCTACGAGGTGCTACTCAGCGATCAGTGGGGCGTGTCGCTCACCAAATATTCCAGCGCCCCCAACGATCTGTTGCGCGAATCGGCTTTCTGCCTGATCCCGGCCTCGCCCATCTCGAATTACCTGGATTTAGACGAAAGCACACAGCCAGCAGTGACCGTGAGCCGCATGGGTCAGTGGTCGGTCATCATCGAAGGAGCCAACACCTACTCGCCGGATCGAGCGCGGCGAGCGGCGCGGGCGCGCATGGAGCGGGAGGTCTACCGCCAGCGCGGCGTGCTGATCGCCACCGATTTCCTGGTCAACTCCGGCGGGGTGATCTTCGCCGCCCAGGAGCAACTGATCAAGACGCCCGGCGAACTGCGCATCCCCGACGAGATGTTGGGCAACCGCCCGGCGGTGGATCGCTGGCTGGCGGAACACGCAGAAGCATTGCAAGATCTGGCGGAGAAAAGGCGCAAAGCCGGCGAAGTCTACCGCGAAAAAGCCATCCGCGCCAATATGCGCGAACTGATTGATCTGCTGGTCGCCGACCCCGATCGGCTGCCCTGCGAGGCGGCGGAAAGTATCAGCATTCGGCGCATCGCCCGACGTGAGAGCGACCGCACCGCCGCCGAGATCATGACGCCCATTTACACCATTCAAGAGGGGCAAAGCGTGGCGGAAGCCGCTGCCCAACTGGTGACGACCAACAGCTCATTGCTGGCAGTGGTTTCGCCGAGCGGCGAGCTGGTGGGCGTGGTGACAGACTGGGACATCACCCGCGCCATGGCGCAGAGCGTCGCCGCACAGGCGCCGCTGGAAGGCGTGATGAGCCACCCGGTGATCGCCGCTCACCCGCAAGACACCATTCTGCAAATGATCGAGAAGCTGGAGCATTACGAAATCTCAGCCATGCCGGTGGTGGCGGATGGCAAAGCCATCGGTCTGGTGAGCGCCGACCTGCTGGCGCGCAAATCGCTGCTGCGGCTGTTGCAATCACAGATACCATAAAGGCGAACGCCCCAAAGATGGGGGAAATAAGAAAATCTCCCTGTACCCCGGGCCTGTTTTGAAAATAGACTCTCTATGAGCTCGGTGGCGACATTTTCATCTCTTGGGGCGAATTGTTGTTCTTAACAACCCCAGGCTGAGATTCACTCATAAACGCTTGAGAGAGACTATACGAAAATCTCAAGGGTCTGATAAACGCCAAAATAAATGGCAAATCCTATCCTTTAACGACAATTCATTTTTCTCATAAACCTTTAATAATAGATAATCGTTTTCTTTGGTACACTCGGCGAAATTAAGTTCGCAGAGTTCTTGGAACCGATTTGATGACAGCACCTTTGGCCCTCTCCCTTATTATCGTCCTGATTTCCCTGGTTCTCATCCTTATTGAGAGCCGTTTTGAGGTTGAGCGGGTTCCGGTGAAGGTGCGCAGGAAGAAGTAGTTCCGTAAGTTCAGCTAAATCATAC
>Ga0226835_1001703_pt1 | contig 11063 bp, 8 predicted proteins | sample LAC_MetaG_1_FD_163627 | JGI IMG/M metagenome (GOLD analysis project Ga0226835, IMG submission 163627) | Anaerobic ammonium oxidizing microbial communities from anammox membrane bioreactor (MBR) in UC Berkley, California, United States -... | ecosystem: Engineered > Bioreactor > Anaerobic >...
TGACAGGAGACTGCCACTGGCCAGAAGATACTTCTTTTCGGGAAGTTGTAGATTATTTTCCTGCCCCCGTTTTAGCGCTGCGTGTGGCGAAATCGGAAGTGATGGTTGGTTTACAACCCGGCCAGGCATCGTTGTTATCAGCCCGGGATCCTGCATGGAAGACAAATGGCCGCTGGGGGCTGATTCAATTTCGGGGGTAAAGAATGACTGCCGGGTGAACCTTTCCCGGCAGTCTTTTTGGCGATAAACATCCGAGGGAGTTAATCTCGTTGCCGCCCAGAGAGAAGGAACAGGTAATAAAGTACCGTGGAGACCGCCTGAATGGCGGCGGCGACGTAGGTGAGAGCGGCGGCGTCAAGCACGCTGTGAATACCCTGCATTTCGGTATTGTATACCATGCCGCTTGTCGCCAGAATCGCCTTTGCCCGATTACTTGCATCGAATTCGACCGGCAGGGTGATGAGAGCAAAGACCGCCGTAGCCGCAAAGAGGATCAAACCGATCCATGCTACAGTGTTGCCCATGAATATCAACCCCATCATGAAAATAATTGGACCAAGCCAGCTTCCGATCTGAACCGTTGGAACGATGGCGGAGCGAATCTGCAGGGGAAAATAATTTTCCGCATGTTGCAAGGCATGTCCGGCTTCATGGGCAGCAATACCCGCCGCTGCAAGACTGTTACTGCGATAAACGTTTGGGCTCAGGCGGAGGGTGCGAGAGACAGGATCGTAATGGTCGCTGAGGAACCCTGAGGTCTGTTCTACTCTCACATTTGTCAGGCCATGACTGTCTAAAATTCTTCTCGCAACCTCAGCACCGGTCAGCCCGGTAAAGGTTCGGATGCGTGAGTATTTGTTAAATGCAGACTGGACTTTAATCTGTGCCCAGAAACCGAGAATCAGCGCTGGCAGGCTGAACAACAGATACAGTCCGTACCCACCGAAGTAAAATCCTCCCATCATGTCGTGTCTCCTTTCAACTTGTCATCGTGTTGTTCGTTACCCCAAATCCCTGAAGATCATACTCGACAGGGCAGGGTCTTTTCTTTTCGATGGACTTTCTGAGATAAAGATAGCAGTGTCGTATAAAAGGAAGATTAGAAAAAAGCCAGGCGGTATATAGATTAGATAAAAAAAGCGGCTTCTCAGCCGCCTTAGAGCGCGCCTGCCGAGACTCGAACTCGGGCTTCCACCTCCGGAGGGTGACGTGATATCCACTTCACTACAGGCGCGTTGGTCGGTGCGAATTATACAACGAGACCCCCACACTGGCAAGGCGTCGCGTTGCTTCGCTTACCCCGCGCCGGTTGTCGAACTGATCAGCTGTTGATTCATTTCCTCCGGACTGTTTACGGGTTGTTTACAGGTAAACCCTGTACAAACGTAGGCTGTAGCCCGGTCATTCAGGAGAGGTCGATGTTGTACCAAAGGAGGGTGGAGGTCGGTGGCGGGGGGTGGCGAGAGAATGGCCGTTACCAGGCGAGGTCGAAACCGATTCCATAACATCTTAATAAAGGGGTCATCTCCCGATATTTTATCGGGGAAGATGAGTGCAAGTTGATTTACCGGTCCGAGGGAAAAATCCAGCGCTTGAAGCCAGTACCCAAATGCGGTGGGGTGTCGGACCATCATATCCTGAAAAGTTGCCAGATTGGATTCTGCGAGAGAACGGTAACGCTCTTCACCGGTATATTCGGCCATATGGAGCAGCGCCAGAGTGGCGAGGGAATTCCCGCAGGGGGTGGCCTGATCCTGAAAGTCTTTAGGGCGGTAAAGGATGGTTTCCTCATGGGGAGAAACATCGAAGAAACCACCTGCCGGATCCTGGAATTGCTCGATCATCTCCTCTGTAAGAGCGTGGGCGGTCTGATACCAGCGGAGGTCGAAATCTGCCTGGTAGAGAGAAAGCAACCCCAGAATGAGCGAGGCGTAATCTTCAAGGAAAGCGCGCTGAGTGACCCTGCCATTTCGCCAGGAGCGGTAGAGTGTTCCGTTCTCTCTCAGGTGATGAAGTAGGAAATTCGCGTTTTTCTGGGCGGCGGTTAAGAAGTCCATTCTGTGCAGGTATCGCCCAGCCTCTGCCAGGGCACGCAGTGTCAGACCATTCCATGCCAATAACACCTTATCGTCGGTAGATGGTCTACTCCGGCGGGAACGAACCTCGAACAATCGCTGATGGATTACCTCCAACCGTTGTTGTACCTCGTGAAGGGGACTCCCGAATTGTTCAGCCAGCTCATCGAGCCTCATTTTTTGCTGGAGAATGATGCTACCATCAAAATTACCCATAGCCGGGAGGTTGTAAACCTGGGTGAACCACTCAAAATCATCTGCAGACCCTATGGCCAGTTTCAATTCTGCCAAAGACCACAAATAAAATTTTCCCTCTACCCCATCCGAATCTGCATCCAGGCTGCTAAAGAACCCTCCGTCCGAATGGGTTAACTCTCGAAGAATAAACTCGAGCGTCCTGGTTGCAGTTGTAACCAGCAGTTCATCCCTCTCCAACAAACCGCCGTGGAGGTACGCAAGCGCCAGCTGAGCGTTGTCGTAGAGCATTTTTTCAAAATGTGGGATAAGCCAGTGATCATCGGTGCTGTAACGTGCAAAGCCGCCTCCGACAATGTCCATGATGCCGCCGCGGTTCATGGCCCGTAAATGGTGCAGTCCGGCCCGCTGGGCTTCAGTATTACCGTGGGAACCCTGCAATAGCAGAAACTCGATGGACATTGGTTGTGGGAAACGCGGGGCTGGTCCCCAGCCTCCAAATTTCCAGTCGTAAGTAGACAGGAATGCCCGGGTAGCCTGACCAAGGACTTCGGAGCGAAGTTCAGCGTTGGGGGAGTGACCCCATGCAGCGTAGGCAGAAATATGGTCGGTAAGCTGGTGGGCTGTATCGCGAATTTCCTGACGGTTGTTTTCCCAGGCCCTGGCAGCCGCCAGTAATACCTCACTGAAGGAAGGCATTCCGTACCGCCTTTGTGGCGGAAAATATGTGCCACCGAAAAAAGGTTTTCCTTCAGGGGTCAAGAAAACACTCAAGGGCCATCCGCCCTGCCCGGTCATGGAAACCACGGCGTTCATGTAGATACTATCCACTTCTGGTTTCTCTTCGCGATCTACTTTGATATTGATGAAATACGCATTCATGATTCTGGCTACTTCGGGATCTTCGAAGGATTCTTGCGCCATTACGTGGCACCAGTGACAGGAAGAATAGCCAATGGATAAAAAAATGGGCTTATCTTCCGTTTTTGCTTTCTCAAAGGCTTCTGCTCCCCAGGGCATCCACTCCACGGGGTTTTCAGCATGGTGGAGAAGATAGGGTGAGGATTCATGGATCAAGCGGTTGGGCATGGATACTCCTCTCTAATGCGACAAATTGAGTATAAATTGTTTTGTTCTTGCGGTCAAATGACTGCCCAGGCTCCTCTACTTGGATGATAGCACAGTAAAAATTGAGGGTTGAGAGTGAACGGTTTGCGTATCGAATGAAGCCTTCAGGTGTATACTCAATGATCATTCTTTTTTGTGCGGAGGAACTTATGGTCACTATCGAGAAAGTTGACACCACTTCGTCGACTCAGGTTCATCGGTTTGTCCAGTTCCATTACGATCTGTATCGGGGAACGCCGCAATGGGTGCCGCCGTTTTACAGCGACATCAATCTGATGTTGAATCGACAAAAACATCCCTTCTTTGAGCACTCGGATGGAGACTTTTTTATAGCTCTACGGGGCAAAGAAGTGGTGGGACGTCTGGCAATCCTGGAAAATCGCCCTTTTAACCAGTACCATGGCACAAAGAAGGCGCAGTTCTATTTGTTTGATGTGATCAACGATCTTGAGGTGGCCAAAGCCCTGTTTGCCCGCGCAGAGGAGTGGTGCAAAGAACGTGGATTAACCGAAATTGTTGGTCCTAAAGGCCTCAGCCCCTTCGATGGATACGGTATTTTAGTGGAGGGGTTCGAGCATCGTCAGATGATGACCATGATGAACTACAATTTCGATTATTACCCCCGTTTGATGGAAGCGATGGGATTTGAGAAGGAGGTGGATTTTGTTTCGTGCCACCTCACGCGAGAAAATTTCACCATTCCAGATAAAATTCGCGAAGTTGCCCGGCGCGTCCGTGAACGGGGAAAATTCAAGGTGGTCAATTTTAAATCGAAGAAAGAGTTGAAAGCATGGGCGCCAAAAATCGGCGAAGCCTATAACAAAACTTTTGTGAATAACTGGGAATATTATCCGTTGACCCAGAATGAAATTAAGTTTGCACTGGATAACCTGCTGGTGGTGGCCGTTCCTGAGCTGATAAAAATTATTACCTATAATGATGATGTGGTTGGCTTCATGTTTGGCTTCCCGGATGTATCGGCGGCCTTGCAGCGGCAAGGTGGGCGGATCACTCCCTGGGGGTTAGTGGATATTTTCCTGGAGTTAAACCGAACGCGGTTTATCTCTCTCAACGGCGTGGGTGTTTTACCGGAGTTCCACGGTAGAGGGGGGAATACTTTGCTTTATGACGAGATGGCCCGGGTTTTACAGGATTCACGTTTTACAGAAGGGGAACTGACCCAGATGGCAGAAACCGCTGTCCAGATCCGAAAAGACATGATTACCGCCGGGGGAGTACCGTGGAAGAATCATCGGGTGTATCATAAAACAATAGGATAAAGAGCAGTTTCGCGTTGATCGTAACCGTTTGATAGGCAACCGTAAAGCCCGGCCGGAAGAGCCGGGCTATAATTTTGTTATGAAAAAGTCTCAAATGGCAATTGCCATTTTGTTGGTGGCATTAGCCCTTCTTGCCAGGGTGATTCCGGGGCCACGCACGATTGATGATGCCTACATTACGTTTCGATATGCCCGCAATTTGCTAAGCGGGTATGGTTTTGTATATAACCCCGGAGAGAGAGTTCTCGGCACGACTACCCCCCTTTATACTCTTCTGTTGGCCGGGATGGGAATGCTGGCTGGTGGGCGGGATGCGGACTTCCCTGGCCTGGCTTTGGCCATTAACGCTGTTGCAGATGGAATCACCTGCCTGATGTTGTGGAACCTGGGGAAAAAGGCCGGTTCTTCTGCGGCAGGTCTGGCGGTGGGAATCGTCTGGGCGATTGCTCCTTTTTCGGTTACTTTCGCCATTGGGGGCATGGAAACAAGCCTGGTGGTGTGTTTACTTACAGGGGGGGTATGGGCCTTCCTGGAGAGGAGATATGCTCTTGCCGGTCTCCTTGGAGCGCTGGCATTTCTAACGCGGGTAGACGCCATCCTGCTCCTTGCACCGCTAGGCCTGTTTTGGATCATTCAGACACTCCGGGGACGAGAAAAGATTCCAACCCGAGCCATTGTGTCAGCGGGTTTACCGGTAACTATATGGCTTTTGTTTTCGATGGCCTATTTTGGAAATCCAGTTCCACAATCAGTGCAGGCAAAGGTACTGGCTTATCGATTAGAACCGGGTGCTGCATTCATCCGGTTACTGCAGCATTATGCAACCCCTTTTCTGGATTACAACCTTCTGGGTTATCCGGCAGGTGTAATGGTGGGATTGTTTTTATATCCTTTTCTTGCACTGGTCGGGGCGAGAGCGGTTTTCCGCCGGGAGCCTCGTTTACTCCCTTATCTGCTGTATCCGTGGTTGTATTTTGTGGCCTTTGCCTTACCCAATCCTCTTATTTTCCGCTGGTATCTGACTCCTCCTCTTCCGGCATGGATTTTTTTAATCTTTCTTGGGGGCGCCAGGGTAATTTCGTCTCTGAGTAAACGGCGTTGGGTTGTTCTTGGGGTGGGTGTGGTTCTGGCGGGGTTGACCATGGTTTCTATGGTGCTGGATTGGCGATGGCGACCTGACCACGGCCCGGCACGACCTGCGCCGGATATGGCTTATATTCAACTGGAACTGCTTTACAGGCAGGCCGCTCAATGGGTGATGGAGCAGGCTCAGCCCGGAGATACCCTGGCAGCCGGAGATGTTGGCGTGCTGGGTTTCGACACTAATCTGCGCATCCTCGATCTGGTGGGATTGAACTCTCCCATAGCCACTCGATATTATCCACTCAACCCGGATCTCTATGTGATTAACTATGCTGTTTCTCCCCGGCTTATTCTTGATGCTAGGCCTGAGTGGGTGGTGATCCTTGAGGTCTATGGAAGACGCGGTCTGTTACGTGAACCACGCTTTCTCCAGGATTATCATCTTGTGAAAACGATCGAAACGGATATGTACGGCAGTAATGGCTTATTAATCTTTATGAGGAAACCTTGAAACAAATTGTAAAATCAGAGATTCTGATCCTGTTTTTCATTTTTTTTGTTTCGATGGGCTGGAAAAGCTGGCTGGTCTTTTCAGACCATGTGCCTTTTAATGCGGATGAAGCGGTCGTCGGGTTAATGGCCAGGCATATTTTACAGGGAGAAAGGCCGGTATTTTTTTATGGGCAAAATTATATGGGGAGCCTGGATGCGGCGCTCGTTTCGCTTGGTTTCACCCTTTTGGGGGAACAAATTTGGGTGATCCGTGCGGTGCAGAGCCTGCTCTACCTGGGGCTCCTTCTCACAACGTACCATCTGGGGAAAGAAATGTTTTTCTCGGGCAGGGTGGGTTGGATTGCCGCAGGGTTATTGAGTATCCCAACGGTTAATATGACTTTATATACAACGGTATCGCTTGGTGGATATGGCGAAGCTCTGTTGTTGGGGAACTTCATTTTATTGCTTACCGTCAGGCTTTCGAGACGTTTTCGGGTTGTAGAGGCCTTTTTGTGGGGTGGGCTGGCCGGGTTGGGTCTCTGGGCTAACGCGTTGACCATGGTTTATGTAGTGCCTGGTCTGGTGTTTCTGATGATGAATCGACCAAGACCCATGCATGAAATGGGGCGGATGCTCTTCTGGATTGGATTGGGCGGATTCCTCGGGGCTTTTCCGTGGTGGTGGTACGCTCTGCATCATGGCTGGTATCAGCTTATCGCGGAGTTGACTGGATCGGCAGTTTCAGTAGAACAGGTGCCTTGGTTGGCCAGGAGTGGTATGCATCTGGTTTACTTTCTATTACTGGGGTTGCCAGTAATTTTCGGGCTGCGCCCACCCTGGGCAGTGGAGTGGCTGGCCCTCCCTCTGATCCCATTCGCGGTAGCAGGGTGGGGAATTCTTCTGGTAGAAAGCGCCCGTCTGGCGAAGCGTCAAATAGAGATGCAAAAGGGGTATCGCCTTCTTCTGGGCGTAGGGGTGACGCTGATTGGGGGTTTCGTATTCACTGCATTTGGAGTCGACCCTTCGGGGCGGTATTTCTTACCTCTGGCGGTGCCGCTGGCTTTAATGGCCGCTGCCGGAGCCAGCTTCAGCCAGCTGCCCCGGTGGTTAACCTGTGCGGCGCTGATGGCCATCGTGAGTTTTCAGGTTGCCGGGAACCTGCAAACCGGTTTGACCTACCCCCCGGGACTGACTACACAGTTTCATGCCCCAACCATCCTGGAGCATCGGTATGATGAGGAATTAATCCGTTTTCTGCAAGATCAGGGAGAGACGCGAGGGTACACTCATTACTGGGTTGCTTACCCCCTGGCATTCCAATCTTCTGAGACTCTTATTTTCATCCCGCGTTTACCCTACCATACCGATTTACGGTATACCAGCCGGGATGATCGGTATGCTCCATATACAGACCTTGTCGAGTCCAGTCCACGGGTTGCTTACATTACCACGAATAACCCCGCTCTTGACCGGCAGATTACGGATGGTTTTCGGAAGCTTGGGATCACCTGGGAGGAAAAGCGCATTGGGGACTACCATATTTTTTATTCCCTCTCTCAGAAGGTGACCCCTGAAGAACTTGGCATTGGTGAAAAACCCTGATGAGCCGTTGGAGACCTCTTTCGATGCAAAAATTGTTCCTGCCTAATCTCAGGTTGATGTTCTGGATGGCTCTTTTTTGGGGCGTACTGGCTCTGGGCCCGAAGATGATGAATGTGGATGGAGATCTGGGTCGGCATCTTACAATCGGGGAATATATCCTCACATCTCTGAACATTCCCACAACCGATCTTTTCTCTCACACCATGGCTGGTAAGGAATTAACCCCCCATGAATGGATGGCTCAGCTGTCTTTTGCCGTTGCTTATCGCTGGCTGGGGTTAAACGGAGTGGTTTTATTGACCGCCATAGTGATTGCCACCGCTTTCACGCTGGTTTTCCAGGGGTGCATTCGCGCGAGCCAGAGCCTGATCGTGAGTCTGTTTTGCGCTCTGCTGATGGTTGGGGCAGCCAGCCTGCACTGGTTAACCCGCCCGCATATTTTTACGTTCTTATTTCTGGCGGTCTGGGTTACCTTGTTGGAGCAAATGCGTGGCGGAAGGCGGCAGGCCTGGGTATTTATGCCGCTCGTGATGGGGGTATGGGCCAACTTTCACGGGGCATTTATCGCAGGGTTTGCTGTGTGGGCGTTAATTCTGGCTGGTCTGATCTGGGAACGATGGATCAGAGGCTCTCTGGAAATAAAGGTATCAACGATCTGGATGTTTGTTCTTGGAGGGGGAATTTCTTTCCTTGCCACCCTGATCAACCCGGCAGGTCTCCGATTGTGGGGTACCAGCCTTGGTTACGTGAGTAATGCCTACCTCGTCGGTCATACTGCGGAATATTTATCTCCTGATTTTCACCAACCCGGCACCTGGCCATTTCTTTTGATCATTGGTTTAACGCTTCTGACTTTCGGGTTATTGGAAAAGCCCCTTGGAGCATCTGAGCTGTTTTTAGTATGTGGATGGGTGGTTATGGGGTTATTCAGCCAGAGGAACATTCCGATTAGCGCCATGGTCACCGCTCCGGTGTTGGCCATGGCGATCAGACCCATGGTTAACAGGTTGCCTCCGGGGCTCCGGGCGGTGGATAACCTGCGCCGGCTCGATGAGCGATTACTCGTTGCCGAAAGGCGGTTCGGGGGGTGGCTCTGGGCGGGATTGGCGGTTTTGCTGGCAGGTTTGGCGTTAAATCAAGGAGCCCGGCTCGATTTTAGCAGGCAGGGAAATATGTTCGATGACCGGGTATTTCCTGTGGCTGCGCTGAACTGGGTTGAGAAGAATCCACAGTCAGGGAAGGTGTTTAATTATTTTCCGTGGGGGGGGTATCTTCTTTATCGTGAATGGCCAGGGTTGACGGTTTTTATTGATGGCCAGACTGATTTCTACGGCGAGGCTTTGAGCCGGGAATACGAAAGAGTTATCACTCTAGATGAAGGTTGGCAAGAAATTTTATCCCGTTATGACGTTCAATGGGTGCTTATGCCCCCAGAATCATCGCTGGCCAGGGAGTTACGGATGACCCCCGGCTGGAAAGAGGTCTACCGGGATAATACTGCGGTGATCCTACACCGACTGCCTTAAGGATTCAACGGGTAAATTTCTGGACGACGATCCTGGAAAACCGGCAGGAAATTCCGCGCCCGAGAAATTTGCCCGATATCAACGGTAACGGTCAGGAGGTCTTCATCTTTGGGGCTGGCTTCGGCCAGGGTTTCACCCCAGGGTGACACAACCATACTACAACCGCCAAAATCGTCTCGGGTAGCCGGACCGATACAATTCACTGCAAACATAAAACTCAGGTTTTCAATGGCGCGGGCATGGGTGAGTACTTTCCAATGGTGAATCCGCTTTGCAGGCCATTCTGCGCTCAGGAAGAAAAAATCAGTATCCTGAAGCGCATAGGAACGGAACAATTCCGGGAAGCGAAGATCATAACAGATAGCCAGTCCGGCATTTCCCCAGGGGGTTGGAGCTATCTGTGGGCAGTTCCCAGGCTGAAGCCAGCGGTGCTCGTCCATGAGGCGGAACAGGTGAATTTTCTGATACCGAACGAGACCTTCGCGCCGCGGGTCGAGCCAGAGGAAGGAATTGAAAATTCCTCCAGGAGAATTTTCCAGAAGCGAACCTCCGATGCAGAGATTGAACTGCCTGGCCAGACGGCTTAACTCGGCGATAATTTCAGGTGTCTGAGCGGCATACTGCGAGGCGTTCTCCAGATCGTATCCGCTGCTCCAACACTCTGGTAAAAGAATGGCCTGACTGCCACGTTTTGCGGCCTCTTCGATGGCGCTGAGCGCCTTTTGCAGATTGGTATCCAATTTACCCGGGGTGATATACAGCTGAGCCAATGATAGGGTTAAATTCATTTTCGAATCCCTTTGCCTGAAGAACTTCTGACTGACCTTTCCTGATATACAATATGGCTAGAAACTCACCAATTGAGTTGATATCTTTTTCACCAGGGAGGTCAACCCTTGAAACCAAGGCGAACTCATTGGGCTTTACCATACCTGTTATTAATCCTTGGGCTGGCGGCATTGGCAGGTATTACCTGGGGGAATTATAACTATACGCGGAAGAATCCGGGGGGGAATGATTTTCTTGTTCACTGGATGGGTAGCAGGGCGCTTCTGGAAGAGGGAATTAGCCCCTACAGTGACGAGGTGGCAATACGCATTCAAACGTTTGCGTATGGGCGCCCAGCCCGGGCTGGCGAACACGAGTTGCGTGTAGCCTATCCATTGTATTCAGTGTTCTTTTTTACTCCTTTTGCCCTTATTAAACAATTTGAGCTGGCACGGGCCGTCTGGATGACCCTCCTCGAAATGGGGCTGGTGGGAATGGTACTTCTTTCTTTGCGCCTATTTCGCTGGCGCTCTCCGTTGTGGATGGTAACAATTTTGATTCTGTTTTCTCTATTCTGGTACCACGGTCTCAGGCCGTTGATCAATGGGAATGCGGTTATTCTTGTGGCAGTGTTTTTATGGGGGGGGCTACTTGCATTGCGTAACGGTGCAGACGAGTTAGCCGGGGTACTTTTTGCTTTTTCGACGATCAAACCTCAGGTTGTGGTGGTGATTCTGATATTTATCATCGCCTGGGCGCTGGTGCAACGTCGGTTGCGTATGTTGATCTGGTTCTTTGCTACGCTTTTTCTCCTGGTAGCCGGGGCAGCGCTCATTTTACCAGACTGGTTGATTCAGAACATTCGAGAAGTTATCCGATATCCATCTTATAATCCACCGGGTACGCCGGGA
>Ga0226835_1001704_pt1 | contig 11051 bp, 11 predicted proteins | sample LAC_MetaG_1_FD_163627 | JGI IMG/M metagenome (GOLD analysis project Ga0226835, IMG submission 163627) | Anaerobic ammonium oxidizing microbial communities from anammox membrane bioreactor (MBR) in UC Berkley, California, United States -... | ecosystem: Engineered > Bioreactor > Anaerobic >...
GGCTGCCATCCTGGCTGCGTCCGCCCTCTCGATTTTGAAGAAGCTGAGTAAATAGCAGGCTGGAAGTATCAGGTCGAGAACGCGGCAGGCGGAGAACCCAGTCGAGGCGCGGCAGGCGGAGAACCCCGTCGAGACGCGGCAGGCGGAGAACCCAGTCGAGACGCAGAAGGCGGAGAACCGAGTCGAGACGCGGCAGGCGGAGAACCTGGTCGAGAACGCGGCAGGCGGAGAACCTGGTCGAGAACGCGGCAGGCGGAGAACCTGGTCGAGAACGCGGCAGGCGGAGAACCTGGTCGAGAACGCGGCAGGCGGAGAACCTGGTCGAGCATGGGAATCGACTTGGGTTCTGGGGCCTGAAAAGGTCAGGCACCCGGTCGACGATTACCGGATGCCTGATATTTGGTCGGGGAGTGAAAACCAGATGACTTGATGCTTGATTGTTTTTTATGATGATTCGCTTGATCGTTTTTGTAAGAGTTCTCTCTGCCTTATGCTGCTACGATCATGTCGGCGGTCGCAACTACGGTTGCCGGCTCCTGAGGCGAACAGCGGTGCACTGCCAGGAAGTCCAGAGCTTGCTCGTACGAGATGTCACCGGACTGGATCTTGCGCAGGCAATTGAGACCATCGCGAGACTGGACAGCCGTCACCACTCCACGAGTTATGAGGGCTTCCGCCACTGTCTGCTCGAAGTCCACGATCTGGGCGGCGGCGTCGCGCAGGAGGCGCTCTTCGATGACACCGGCGGCTCTCAGCAGGGTGACGATCTGGTCGAGCACATCGAGCTCGGCGAGGATCTGCTCCAGGGGCACTTTCAAGGTGCTGACCAGCTTGAGCAAGCGGATCGCACGGGCTCTGGTGAACATCGGTGTTGTGGCGAACATCTTCTGGATCTGGATGACGGCTTCTACCACCAGTAGCGGTGCCAGGTTGTATTCGATCAGGAGCTTGCCGTAGTTGGTATCATTTTCGGTGCCGAGCTCGGTGATCACCAGGCTGTCCTGATAGCTTATCAGTCCTGCGTCGACGAGGAGCTCGCCCATGCGGGGATGCTTGTTGTCGTTCCTGGGCACGTAGCCGATTTCGTTGAGGGCTTTCTCCAGGGGAGTCTTGTCGGTGTGCATGGACTGCAGCACCCGGACCGAATCCAGGAAGGTTATGCGGGAGTCGCGCAAGAGGATTTGCAGGTTGAGGCATACCAGATGAAGCTGCTCGCTGAGGAGGTCGAGGGAGACGAGAGCGCGGCCTATGGGAAGACCGGTGCTCTGCGAATGCTTGATGGCGCAGCGCAGCCCGCTCTCGTCCACGACTCCTGCTGCCAGCACCAGTTTGCCCAGCCGGCTGAGGGGACCGAGGCTGCGGCCGATGCCGTTCAGTTTGTAAGCTTCATCGATTGATACTTGATGGACATGGGAAAAGCGCAGGAGCTCGCGAGCCAGCTTGGCGTCGATGGAGCCGTCGCGTATCGAGCTCTGGGTCTGCACGGCGCAGGTAATGTCCAGGTCGCTGACATGACCTGACATGACCAGGACGCGGCCGATGGGCATGGCAGCTCGTTTGGCGATGGAGAGACCGTGGGTGAGAACATCCGGGGAGATGATACCGGCCTCGAGCAGAAGCTCGCCGAGGCGGTAGCGAATGGAAGTACAGCGTTTCGCAAAGCGCATGAGATACTCCTTTGCAGAAAGTAGTAAGTAGACCCGCTTCCGTCAGGCAAAGCCTGCAAGCCGAAAAAGTGGCTTGGAGTCCGGATATCGGATCATCAGCCAGAACACGTACAGGCAAAAGAAAAATGCCTGCGAGGCCCTGTTGGCTGTCTTAGATTGTTAGTAAGGTGTTTAAATCAAAAACTGGGGAAAGCCCCCGTGTTGAGATACTAAGTCCGTCCAGGGTATATGTCAAGCGCATTTAATCTTGGTCGACGGCGAAGATCCATTGCTCGGCACGCAGCAGCTCGACCACAATTTCGCGGATTTTCTCGGCGAAAAGAAACTGCTTCAGCTCGAGCTCGGTGAGAGACTCCAGATCGAGGCTGCCGTCGTCGTTGCGCCCTGGATACTTGAGAGGGCAGTTCCAGAAGGGCAGCTTGCCGGGACCGGGCTCGTCGAAATCGCTGACTTTCGGATTAAAAGGTATATTCTTATGAGTTTTGTACCAGTCATCCATAATGGTGCCCACCCGCACCAGGGCGCGCTCCACCTGGGTGCTGCCGTGGTCCGATAGGGCGCAGGCCTCGGCGGTGTAGAGCTCGGGGTGCTTGTCGTGGGCGCGGTCGATGGCGGTCTCGATGGCAGTATGCCCGCAGAAGGTGTCGGGCTTGGGACCCACGGTGATGCCGTTGAATAGCTCCACCATGACGGTTATGACTCGCTCCACCGCTGTCTTGGTGCGGCGCAGACCCTTGAGGGCCAGTCCCTGCACCTCCGGGCGAATCACTTTGAACGAGTCGGCGAAACTCTGGACTGCGGACTCGAGAGAATGGTGGATGGTCGGATCCTCGAAGATGCTCTCGGTATCGGGTCCGCGCAGTAGGGCTATCTTGGCGAAACCTTCCGGGTGGTTGTAATTGATGGAATGATCCCCGGCGATAACCGCGTGGGCTATACGGGCGTCGGGGTTCGCCGGATGGGGCACATACCATTCTTCGATGCCGATGGTCTTCAGAAGAGTGCGCTCGCTTTCGTGAAAGTCGATGAGGTCTCGCGCTTCATTGAGATGAGCAAGATTGAAAGGATCTTTGATTTTCTGGTAGATACCATATATGGTGCGAGGCTTTGTCCCGGAGTTGCTTGGACCCTCGGGATCGAAGCGCTTGAGCCGGTGCTTGTGGTGCAGCATGATCGCCACCACCGTCGCCATGAATTCCGGCGGAGCGATCTGGTGCTCTTTGGTGGCGCGCTCGATGCGCTCCATGCTCTTGCGGACCGTGCTCTTGCCGGCATCGAGGAAATAAGAGAGAACCATCACCGCTGCCTGGGCGCCGTGGACGTTGTGGATGATGAAATTGCCCCGGCTCTTGATGGCGTCGGAGAAGATCGAGGCGATCAGGGCGTCTCTCGTCTCTTTCGGCGTAAGCTTGAGAATCTTGGCGGCGTCATAGACCTGGTCGAGCTCGGCTCTGGTGTGCTTCCAGTTCATGTTCCACTGGTAGCCGCGCTGGGTCTCGGTCTGCTCCAGGACCCAGAACATCCGGCGAACCATAGCCAGGCAGTTCCAGACCAGCTCTTTGTCTTCGCGGCTGAGAAAGTCGTCCGCGTCGATCTTCTGGAAAACATTGGCGGCTGTGCCGTCCTTGAGAATGACCGGCACATCGACCAGGTCGGCAAATAGCTCCGAGCGCAGCCGCTCGAGATCGTCCGGTTCCGGGAGCCTGTCCTGCCAGAGAAAATTGTTGGTGAGCCGATTGAGATAGTCCGTGAGCTCCACGCTGCCCTGGGGAAAGGTGCCGGATTGTGTCGCTGATGGAGTCGAAGCTTGTGTCGAGGATGGCGTCGACGCCCGGTCCGAAGGTGCAGTCAGGGCGCCCGATGGCCCGGCACTGCCGGCTGAGGCAGCGTCCCTGCGCAGATTCACCCTTGAAGGGGATTTCTTCTTTCTGGACTCGGACATGATTTCGAGGCAGTGCCTTAGAACCATTGAATAATGGCTTTCAAGGGATATTCCCTGATTGATTTTCCCTCAATCGTTACCTCTTTGATCATAACCCTTTCTAATACTCCAGATTCAGTCAGGGTCACGTCTTCCGGCGATCCTCCCGGAATCTGGTACGGCTTGCGGCACTGCAGCACGCCTGAATTTGCCTTCATCACCCTGGAAATCCCGAGCCCATCGGGTTTAGAATCATGACTCATGCTCAAGAGATCGAGGTTGTAAAGCAATGAAGGGATATCTGGCGGTAGCACTGGCGCTCACTTTCACCCTGGGGGCTCCGGTCCTGGCGGCCGATGGCGGCGACTCAAGCAAGGGCCCCAAAGGCGCTCCGGCAGCCGCGGCTGACAAGACGGCCGCATCCGGCAATGCGGCTGATTCCGACAAGAAGACCACCGCCAGGAAAGCCGATGCCGGCAAAGGCAAGAAGAAAGTTGAAATTCCCCAGCAGAAGATGCCCGAGCACTTCAAGGAAGCTGTCCTGTACCAGAGCATGAACATGGTCGGTCAGGCGATTCCGGAGTATGAGAAAGCCCTGAAAGCTGATCCGAAGTTTGTATCCACCTACAACAATCTCGCCCAGGCTCTTATCACTCGCGACGAGAAAGGCGATCGCCAGCGGGCGCACCAGCTCCTGGACAAAGCAATCGCGCTCGAGCCCGAAAACGTAGGCTCCTATCACGGCAAGGCTCTGCTCAGTGAGAAGGATAAGAACTTCAAGGACGCCGAATCAAACTATCGCAAGATCCTCGAGATCCAGCCCCTCAACATGGCGGCGGTGCAAAACCTCTCCGAATTGCTTTATCGCGAAGGCAAGAAGAAGGAAGCGCGTCAGGTGCTCGAAGATGTCCTGGCGCTGAACCCGCCGGAAGAGCACGAGAAGATCTACAAAGAAGCGCTCTCCAACCTGGACAATCCCGGTAAAGCAAAAGGCAAGAAAGCAAGCTCGTCTACCAAGAAGAGCTCCAGCAAATCGAGCAAGTCTTCCAGCGCCAAATCTGCTAAGTAGGTAGACCTTCGGGCTCGGCTCACGACTTCGGGACGGTGCTGGGGTTGCCGTTGCGCATGCTGCGATATTCGGGGGAGAGGATCTCGATGTCGGCTTCTCTGAAGACGTCCTGGATGTTCTGGTGCAGCTTCGAGTAGGAGACGGCCATGATGCCGGCGTTCTGGGTGTAAGCATTGAGCTGGTAAGCCACATGGTGGTCGTTGAGGCTTGTTTGCAGGACGAAGGGCTCGGGCTCCGAGGCGATGTCGTCGGTGCGGCGGGCGGCTTCGATAAGTAGCTCGTGGGCTTTGCGCCAGGGGACGTCGTAGCCGAGGGTGACCTCGGTGTGGAGGATCAAGCCGGGGCTGGTGCCGGAGGCGCTGTAGTTGATGATGTGACTGCCCAGGACCATGCCGTTGGGGATGGTGATGTATTCCTGCTTGATGGTGCGCACTCTCGTAGCAAGAAGAGAGCGCTGGACGACATCGCCTACGGTATCAGCAATTTTCACCCGATCGTTGAGCCGGAAGGCTCCGGTATAGGTGAGAAACACCCCGGAAATGATGTGTGCCACCGCCCCGGACGAGCCGAGCGAGACGAGAACGCCGAGAAAAATGGCGACTTGCTGGAAAGCCGGGGATCCTGAGCCGGGCAGGTACGGAAAAGCGAGCATGGCGGCGAAGACCGCGATCAAGAACTTGAGGATATTGGCAGTCGGTCCCACCCATTCAGGCTCGAATCCGGGAAGCGACAGGGTCCCTGACTCCATCTGGGTGGCCAGGAATTTGACGAATTTTAGGACATAGCGCGTCAGAAGAATAATTACGACCAGGAAAAATAGATTGGGGACATAGCCCAGGATTGCGGGGACGACGACATTGGCGGCAGCGTTATAGATCTGGTCTTTGAGCTCTCTTGCCAGGTGCTCGGTTTTTGGAAACAGCCCCAGGGCAGTGATCAGATACGAGATGACCAGGAGCCAGGCGATGACGGTGCGAGCGAGCTTGACTATGCCGACTAGAATCGCGTATATCGTCTCTTCGCGGAGAAGCTCCAGCTCTTGCAGTCTTATAGTCCGGATGTATTTGCCGCGCCAGCGGTTGAGGGTGTTTCGCACTTTGCCGGCGATGAAGAATGTGACGATCAGGGTCACGATCAGTCCGCCGGTGGCGATGCCTGTGTTGATCAGGCTGGCCGTGAGATTCTCCGGGGCGTGCTCGCGCTGGATGCGACCGGTGAGGCTTGCTTTGATCCGTTCGGCATAGGTCGCTGCGAGTTTCTGTCTGGTCACCCCGGCGAGGTTGGCGTCGCCTTCGGTGACGGTCATGATGTGATGGTCACCGAGGACTATCTGGGTACAGCCGTCCTGCTCGACTGTGGCTAATGTCGACGGATGAGCCTTTTTGTCCTCGGCGAGCTGCTTGATCGTGGTGCGGACACGCTCCGCCCGGGAGCGGGCGCTGATCGGTCCGAGGCTCGACTCTATGGAGAAGAGTCGATTGCCGTCGAGACTGACCACTCCATAGCTCGTCTCATCGGCAGGCTGCTGGCTGTCCTGCGCGAATGCAGCAAGGGGATTCAAAAACAGAATCGCTACGGTCAATAAAAATAACTGCGCGGATCTTCTCATAGGAGATCTCTCAAGTGATACCACTATTGATGCTTTAACCATATTCCCCGGGCGGTCGGGGACAAACTTTGGCCACTGCTTTATGAGTCACTGAGCCGGAGCATGAGCGGAAAATAAGCAGTCCCCGCGCATTAAGGGGACTTGAGCAAGCGCGGGAGGAGGCTGACTGGAAGTCCGATTTGATAGAGTATGGCCGATGCCTCCTCGAGCTGAGCTGCCGAATGGAAGAGCGACTGGGCTGCGACATAGAGCATGTTTTCATGACGGTGGTGATCCTCTCGCCGCCGCTTCTGGTCAGCCCGGCTGTGCCCGAGCCCTGGCGCTGGCTCTGCCTCGCCTGGGCGGCGGTCCTCGGGATCATCGCCATCTCGCCTTATTCTGTTTTGATCACAGACGAGGGCATCTCGGTAATCTCGATCCGGGCCACTGTCCTCATAAAATGGAAAGATGTGGTGAGAGTCCGATACAACCACAGGCTGCGCCTGATCTCGATCCGTGGCGCCCGAAACAGCGCGGTGCTCCCCATGGGCTGTTTCATCCACGACCGCTCCCGGGACGACTATTTCATGCTCGTCGAGATCCTCCGGGCGCGACTGGAGCCAGAGCGGATAGAACGCTCGAGGCTGCTGTGATTTGTCCGTGATCAGGCTCTGTCCGTTAATCGCGACTAATTTAGGTCGATAAATCATTTCGCTCTGGACCCGGTGGTAAGATCGCCTCAACAGCGGATCTAGAGACGCTGATAATAAGCAATGCATAAGAGTATGTCCGACCGCAAAGCAGACATTCATATCTTCTTGCATCGAGCTTGAGCAACACCGCCAATGTCATCTTTGACGCCGGAGGATATGAAGACCACGATGGACAGACCCGACAAATTCAAGAAGGCCCTGCCGGCTGATTTCGAGAAGCATCGTTATCGCACGGCCCTGTTTATCGCCTGCTCGACCTTCGCCAGCGATGCCTTCGAGGCGCGGGAGCTAGTCGAGGAGTTCCTGGAAGAAGCCGATATAGTCATGGACAACATCCCCCAGGAATTGATGGACCAGCATGACTGTCTCTTTTCCATAGAAAACCGCATGGTTCCCATCGGTCCGGTGCAGTCCGAGCGTGCAAGCTGAAGAGGCCGATATCATCATAGAGAATGCGGAGCCGGGCGATGTCGAAGAGATAACCCGGCTCTTCAAACGTTCGCGCCGGGCGAAGCTGCCGTATCTGCCGGAGCTTCACAGCGAAGCGGAGGACATCGCCTTTTTCGGCGAGCATGTCCTGCCGTGCTGCCAGGTCCGGGTGCTGCGTCAGTCCAGTACTTCGAAGATGCTGGGCTTCATCGCTTTCGATGCGAACATGGTCCATCATCTCTATCTCGAGCCCGACTGCACCGGCCGGGGGCTGGGAGCGCGGCTGCTCGAGCTTGCCAAAGCCGATAGCGAGCGTCTCGACCTCTATTGTTTTCAGGCAAACGAGAATGCGATTTCGTTTTATCGCAAACATGGCTTTCGAGAGATCGAGCGGGGCGACGGCCGGGACAACGAGGAAGGCGTGCCGGATCTGCTCATGCGGTGGCGCCGGCCGGGTAGGGGCTGACCCTTTCTTATTCAAGATATCTTCAATGAGCTTACGTCCCGGAGTGCCTACTGCAGCAGGTTCAGCAGAGCGAGGCAGGCTAGGCTCAGGGCTATGGCGGCGACGCTGACGGTCTTGTAGAAGCGGCAGAGCTTCCGGTCTTCGATGATACCATCGGCGATGCCCCAGGTGAAGCCGGCGACGAAGAGCCCGGTCAGGGGCGAGAGCCAGGCTATGGCGTTGAGCGCTAGAATCGTCGGGCAGAAGCTGCCGCGGCTGGTTACGGAGGATGAAAGCGCCAGGCTGGCGAACTCGCCCAGGGACACGGCAGCGCATCCGATGATCAGGACGTTGATTCCGAAAACAAGAGCGAGGGCGACGGCAGGCACGAATAGTAGTGAGGCTCTCAGGACCATTCCGGTGATGGGAATTGCCGCGGTTCGCGATGCGCTTCCACAAATCTGAGCATGTGCCATTGTCGTTTCTCCTCGGTAATCGTCCGCCAGGTCTATAATCCGACTACGCCGGCGGGAGCGAAATTAGGGCGGCTCGCGAAAGCAAGCCCTGTGGACCGGTTCCACGGACCTGCACTTGTCGTGAGGGCGTGTCCGGTTTATACTCTCAATACTGAATTGTCGATGAGGGCTTCCGCATGCCCGGGACCGCAAGACGTCCAGTCTTACCCGTATCATTCAGCAGCGTTTTCATTCTTTCCGGCTTGCTTTTCTCGCTTAATTCCCCCGTCTGGGGGGCCGACTATTTCGAGCAGGGCAAGCAGTTCTACGCCCGGGGAAGATATCCTGAGGCCTGGCGCTGTCTCAAGCAAGTCACCAGCCAGGTGCCGACGAACTGGCAGGCACAGTATCTTCTCGGTAATATCAGCTTGAAGCTCGGTCATCACGACGAAGCCAGAGATGCATACGAGCGTTGCATTCTAGCCGGACCGGATCCGCAGACGGCAGCGCATTGCAAGGCGGCCCTCGATCATATCGCTGCTACCGGCAAGACTGCAGAAGTGAAGCAGAAGCTTGCGGAAGCCGAAGAGAGCAGGCGTGTCGCCAGGGACGAGCGCGAGCTCAAGACCTATAGCAAGAAGCTCCAGCTCGCCGTCAGACGTCGGGAGAAGATCCTCAGCGAAGCCCGGGAGACCGCGACCCGTATTCGCAAAGAAGTACACGAGCAGATCCGGCGCGAAACGGAAGAGAGCAATATAATTGGCATCACCAGTGACGGCGAGATCAGAACAGGCCTGCCGTCCTCGTATGTTCGACAGTTGCTGGCCGATGCCGAAGCCAGGATCAAGCGGATTCTCTATGATGCCGAAGCCCGAGCAAAAGCGATCTATATTCCGGAGGCACCGATGCTGCACTCCGACAAATTCACCACGGACGATTCCTCAGAGGAATCCGGCAAATAAACGCCCCTATATTTCACGACCCTGGAGCTCGCTGCCCTATATTTCACGACCCTGGTCGAGAACCCAGCGGATGCTTCGCCGCATGCCTTCTTCGAGCTCGATCTTCGGATCGTAGCCCAGCTCTGCTTCGGCTCTGGCAATGCTGCAAGCGATGTTCTTGTTCATCTCTGAGAGGACATGGAACTTCTGATGGTAGAGTCCGGCTGATTGAATGAGCAGGTCCACTACATAGGCCACTTCGCTGGCGAGTCCAGGAAGGCGCATACGCTTGTGGGCGACCTTCATGCCGAACTCGTTTTCCATCAGACCCTCGATGGTATCGATGATCTCATTCATGGAATAGGGACGCCGGTCGGCTATCCAGTAGGTCTGCCCGTTGGCTTTCTCGACCTGTTCGCAGAGGAGCAGACCCTGGCAGATGTTGTCGACATAGGCCATGGAGCGCAGGTTTTCGCCGCCACCGACGATGGGGCCCTTGCCGTTTTTGATCATGGTGAAAAATAGGCTCTGGCGAGGCGGTTGACCGGGACCGTAAAACCATGGTGGACGGATGATTACCGTCTCCATATTGCCTCTCTTGAAAGCGGCGTTGACCAGGTCCTCTCCGGCTTTCTTGCTCTTGCCGTAATGCATATAGGGTCGGCAGGGGCTGTTCTCGTCGAAGAGCCTGTCGCGGCTCTCATTTATTCCTACAGGGGAATTGGATGAGACATGGATGAATCTTCTGACACCGGCTTTCTCGGCGGCTTCGATGAGGTTGCGGGTGCCTTCCACATTGACGTCGTAAAACTGCTGACGACCTCTGGAAGGGTGGATGACGCCGGCGCTGTGGAACAGAGTGGCGCCGATGGCGCCTTCCAGTAAGCGGTCGACGCTGGCGCGGTCGGTGATATCGCAATCGGTGGCAATTACCTGATCGCCAAGGACTTTCAATTCGTCATCGTCACTGCCGGGGAGCTTGCCGACCCGGACCTGGCGCCCGGGTGTCGCGGGCAGTCCCGCTTCCTCGAGTCCCTGGACCAGGGATCTGACAAGAGCCGTCCCGAGCCAGCCGGGAGCGCCGGTTACGATTGCTAGTTCTGTCATTTTTTCTCCGATACGAAATGCTGGGCATTCCGTCTTGCCACTGCCATTATGGTCCCCTGAGGATTGATGCCGGGCGAGTCCGGCAGCATGCTCGCGTCATTGACGTAGAGATTCTCGAAGCCGTGCACTCTCCCGTAGGAGTCTATGGCGCAACGGTCCATGCGCTCGCCCATGGGTGTCGTGGAGAAGGCGTGCACGGTGGTCAGGCTGAGCTTGTTGCGAGGCAGATTCTCGTCGAGCCAGCGTACCGCCTCGAGCTCGGTGTCGATTTTAGCGAGACCCTGGACGCAAGGGTAAACGGCTCTGGCGCCGGCCTGGAGAAGCAGGGTCGAGAGCCTGGCGAGGCCCTGGCTCAGGTGTCTGACGTCGACATCGGATAGCTCGTATTTGAGATGCGCGTAGTCCGAGCCGAAACGTGCCGGTCTGATAGTGCCGCGACCGGTGCCCCGGGCGGCGACATAGTAGGTGGCGATGTTGCGATACTGCTTGACTAAATCCCGGGTCTCGAGCCAGTTGTCGCTGAGGTTCATGGCCAGGTGGCCGATGGTGAAAAAAGACCCGCCCAGTGAGATATCCGGCCAGAATTCTTTGACCTGGACCATGGGCATGACGCTTTTGTGAGCGTCTATTTCTTCGTCGAAGAGGGCCGCTACTTTGAGCATGGGGTGGATCTGGAAAGTATCTCCGACATGGGTCTTGATGCCGCTTCTCCGGAG
>Ga0226835_1001705_pt1 | contig 11031 bp, 8 predicted proteins | sample LAC_MetaG_1_FD_163627 | JGI IMG/M metagenome (GOLD analysis project Ga0226835, IMG submission 163627) | Anaerobic ammonium oxidizing microbial communities from anammox membrane bioreactor (MBR) in UC Berkley, California, United States -... | ecosystem: Engineered > Bioreactor > Anaerobic >...
TTATACTGGCTACACGCAAATCGACTTTTCCGAAATTCCGTCGCGGGGCTTTAGAGAATGGCCGCGCCGATGGCTGGAAACAGAGGATATCCCCGCCGTTTCCGGCGAGGTTGGAAAACTGCCTTACGGGACGGCCCCCGCCCCGCGTCGGGACAGGGGCCGCGTCCGCTAAACGTCCACCGCGATGCAGGTCAGGGTCTGCTCGACGCCGGGGATGGGCTGGATGGACGAGGCCGCGACCGCGCCGAGTTGCGAGATGTCGGCGGTATCCACGATCGCGACGGCGTCGTACGGGCCGAAGGTCATGTGCGCTTCGACAACGCCTTCCACTTTGCGAAGCTGGCGCACCACCGCCTTGACCTCGCCGGAGCGTATCTTGATCAAAATATAGGCTTTCATGGTTTCTCCTTGATTGGTTCCAAAGTTCGGCGCGTTTAGCGGTCCTTGTTGTACAGAAAAACGAACCAGTAAACCGCCGCCACCAGCCCCGCCCCGCCGATGATATTTCCAACGGTGACGGGGAGCAGATTGTTGAAAAAGAACGCGCTCCAGGTCAGGCTCTCGAGGCCAGAGACCTTGTCCGCAACGGCGGCTGTGAAGGCCGGGTCGAACATTTGGATGAACAGCGCGTACGGGATGAAGTACATGTTGGCGATGCTGTGTTCGAATCCCATCGCCACAAAAGCCGTGATCGGGAAAATGATCGCCATGATCTTGTCCATGACGCTGCGGGCGCTATACGTCAGCCAGACTGCCAGGCAGACCAGCGCGTTACACAAAATACCAAGCACGAGCGCCTGCCAAAAATCGAGGCTGGTCTTGCCGACCGCGATCTTTAGCGCGGCGACGCCAACCGAGCTGGCCCCGAACGTATATTGACGGCCCAGGAGCATCAGAATGGCCGTCCCGATCGCGCCGACAAAGTTCCCCGCATAGACGATGCCCCAGTTGCGCAGGAGGGCGCGGGTGGAAACTTTACGGCTCGCCCAGGCCATCACGATGAGATTGTTGCCCGTGAACAACTCGGCGCCGCCGACCACGACGAGAATCAGGCCGAGGCAGAAGACCAGCCCGGTGAGCAGGCGGTTTACTCCATAGGGCAGGTTTGCGCTGAAGGCTGCCGTCCCATCCGCCGCGGCGACAGACACGCCGCCGGCCGAAACCGTGGTGGCAAAGATGGCGCCCAGCGAGATGAACGCGCCCGCCAATATCGCCAGCGTGAACATCATAAGAGCCGGCATCTCGGCTTTGCGAACGCCGAGGTACTCCGCGCGTGTCGCCATTTCGCCCGGCAACAACGCGTCGATCCGAATTTCACTCATAGACATTTCTCCTGTGTTTTTTTGACCTCTTGCAGGCAAAAGGCCTGATATTCTTCGTTATTCTTCGCGCTCCCGCGACTTTTCGCGGTTTCGACGCGCGCCGGCCGCGGTCATCCCGCCGGCGACGACGAGGGCGGCGACGACGATGATCCCCACCACGACGGCGCCGCTTCCGTCCGTGACGGGAGCGGCCGGCGCGGGGGTGGCGGTCGGCGCGGGCGGGCTGGTGGCGGTGCGGAACACGAACGGGGTCGCGGTCGGGATGGGAGTCTCTGTGGACGTGGCCGACGGCGTCTGCGTGCTGGGCGCGCGGGCGACGATCAACGTGTTGCCCGGGTAGATCATCTCGTCGGCAAGGTTGTTGAGCGCCTTCAACTGCGCGATGGTGGTGCGATAAGCAATGGCGATGGACCAGAGCGTCTCGCCCGGCTGGACGAGGTGGCTGATCGAGCCGTCGGGTTTGGGCGTGTTCGGGACGACGACAACGACGGTGGGCGTCCCGCCGCCGACGACATAAGTCGCGCCGGGAGCGGGCGTGGAGACACCCGTCCCGCCGCTTCCGCTCGGACAAGCCGCGTCCAGCACGTAGTAGGCCGTTCCCCCGCTGACGGTCACGCCCGCGCCGACTTCGCACAGATTGGGAGAAAGCAGGGTGTGCTGGTGGTCCGCGTCGGCCCACGCGGAAGACGAGACCAGGTCCCAGCCGGAAGCGTCGGGGCTGGCTGAGATAATGTTTTCAGAGCGGAAGACAAACCGGTAGCCGGCCGCGGTGAGGCGGTCGGAAAACGAGGTCCCGCCGGGGCCGGTGTGCGTCACCGAGCCGATGGAGGCCATGTATTCGGCCTGGGCTTGCGCCGTGCCCATCAAAATGGCGCTGACGGCATAGGCCGACAGGCCGTGTTGGGCGCGGTAACTGTTCACCGCGGCGATCAAGTCGCTGGCAGAAGCGAGGGACGGCCGAGGCAGCGATTCCGCCCGGGCCGGCGCGCCCCGCGCGAGGTCCGCGAACGAGGCGAGGATTAGAAGGAGGAGCGCGAGTCGGATTCGCAGGGTCATATAAAAATTATACTTGGGTTCGGGTTTTTGCTGGAAACCCGTTCAGTCAATCCGTCTGACGTGAATTCTAATATCCAGCCCGCCTGCGGAGGGCTGTTTAAGGCATACATTCATCCTGCTTTCGGATGATAATCCTCTTAACTTCGCGTGCGGGCGTCCCGCTGGCGCTAGAATATATGAAAAGGCTCCCCTCCATTAGAGGTGTCTGTTGATTTAAGATTTGACCACCAAGGAGGCAGCATGGAGACCGTCATATTCGAAGCGCCCGCGTTGTACGGCGATCATCACGTCAGCGAGGCGCGCCGTATTTTGTTTGAGATGCCGGGGGTTGGCGAGGCATACGTATCCAGCGCGTTCCAGGTCATCGAAGTGACTTTCGATCCCGCCAGGATCAAGGCGGAGCAGATCGAAGCGCGCCTGCAGGAGGCCGGTTACCTGGGGGCGATTCGGACGCCGACGGAGGCGGGCATCGCGGCGCAGCAGGCCGGCGACGACGCGTTCTTCCGCCACACCGCCGTCTATGAGACCGTCAAAGGCACGGTGGCGTTCGCCCAGCAGGTAGAGCGCGCGGCGCGTCCGCTCTGGCCCTGTCCGGGCATGGGCCCGGTCCAAATCATGGAAGAAGAATAGAGGCGCGAGATGGCAAAGAAGCGTGAAATCAATCAGTATTCCGCCGATCCCGCCGCGCGGCAGATGTTGATCCGCGCCGAGGAGCTCGGCATCGGGACGGCGTTCACCCGCGCCGACGAAATGTTTCCCTGCAACATCGGCGACCGGGGGATGTGCTGCAAGAACTGCGGCATGGGGCCCTGCCGCCTCGTCAAGAGCGGCGATGTGGGCATCTGCGGCGCGACGCTGGACACGGTCCAGGCGCGCAATCTGACGCGCGCCATCGCGGCGGGCGCGGCGGCCCATTCCGATCACGGACGCGGCATGGCGATGACGCTCAAAGCCGCCGCCAACGGGAAGGCGGAAGGCTACGTTATCCGCGACATCGCAAAACTGCGCGCCGTCGCCGCGCTGTACGACATCCCCGTCGAGGGACGCGTCCCCGAGGAGATCGCCAACGACCTGGCGGACCTGTATCTCGCCCAGTTCGGCCAGCAGGAGGGACGCGTGATTCTCACCCGGCGCGCGCCCGCAAAGCGCATCCAACGCTGGGAGGAAACGGGCGTCATCCCGCGCGGGATCGACCGCGAAGTGGTGGAATGCCTGCACCGCACCCACATCGGCGACGACCAGGACGCGGCGCATATCCTCCAGCACGCCGTCCGCACGGCGCTCGGCGACGGCTGGGGCGGGAGCCTGCTGGCTACCGACATTTCCGATATCCTCTTCGGCGCTCCGGCTCCCATTCTGGGACAGGCCAACCTGGGCGTATTAAAGGAAGACTATGTCAACGTGGTCGTGCATGGTCATGAGCCGACTTTGAGCGAAATGATCGTGGCCGCCTCGCAACTGCCCGATATCATCGAATACGCCAAAGCCGCCGGCGCCAGGGGCGTCAACCTTTCGGGCATCTGCTGTACGGCGAACGAAATTCTCATGCGCCAGGGCATCCCCGCGGCGGGCAACTTCCTCCAGCAGGAACTCGCCATATTGACCGGCGCGGTGGAGGCCATGATCGTGGACGTGCAGTGCATCATGCAGGCGCTGGTGGGGCTGGCGTCCAACTTCCACACCAGGATCATCACGACCTCGCCCAAAGTGAAGATCAAGGGCGCAACCCACATCGAATTCGACGAGGAGCACGCGCTGACCATCGCCAGGCAGATCCTGAAGGCCGCCATCGACAACTTCAAAAACCGCGGCCAGACGGCGATCCCGGACGTGCGCGAGGAACTCGTCCCCGGCTTCTCGCATGAATACATCAACTACATGCTGGGCGGTTCGTATCGAGTCTCCTTCCGCCCGCTGAACGACGCCATTATGAGCGGGCGCATCCGCGGCGTGGCGGCCATCGTGGGCTGCAACAATCCGCGCAGCCAGCACGATCACCTGCACACGTACGTCGCGCGCGAACTGCTCAAACAGGACGTGTTGATCGTCGAGACGGGCTGCGGGGCCATCGCCGCGGCCAAGCAGGGACTCCTCTTGGGCGAGGCCGGCTTGAGCGAGGTCGGAAGCGGGCTGCGCGAAATCTGCGAGACGGTCGGCATCCCGCCCATCCTGCACATGGGTTCGTGCGTGGACAATTCCCGCATCCTGACCGTGCTGACCCAGATGGCGGCAGACGGCGGTCTCGGCGACGACATTGACCAGATCCCGGCCGTCGGTCTCGCGCCCGAATGGATGAGCGAAAAAGCGCTCTCGATCGGGACCTACTGCGTGGCCTCCGGCGCGTACGTCATCTTTGGCGGCGCGTCGCCGGTCGGCGGCATGCCCGGGCGCGTGGACGACAGCGACATCGTCGCCAAATACATCAGCGAGGGCTGGGAGAAACTCTACGGCGGCAAGATGGAATTCATCCCCGACCCGGACCGAATGATCGCGGCCGCGCTGGCGCACATTGATAAAAAGCGCGCCGCGCTCGGCCTCCCCGCGTGGGAGGAGAACAAGTTCGGTCGCAGCGGCGACGCGGCGATGATGGAGATCGAAGCGCTCCCGCTGGAAATGAAGCGAGAGGCGATCTACGGATAAGCGGCGAATGGTAATTGAAGATTGGCAATTACGAATCTCTGATCTCCAATTACCAACCACGAGGAGACATTATGTCAAAATACATTGCCACCCGCGCCATCCGCGGCGCAAACGCGCTGGTTGCCGAAGCCGAGGCGATGCTCGATCAAGCCCTCGCCGAAAAAGGCCCCTCCGCCCCGATCTCCTTCCCCAACACCGCCTACTACCTCCCCACCATCCTCGGGATGACCGGGAAACCCATCGAGAAGATCGGCGATCTCAAACCGACTTTGGAATACGCCCGCGGCCTGCTTCATCCCGCTCCGGCAAAAAAACGCTGGACGCCCTACCTCGGCGAGACGCTCGACTCGGGCATGGCGACGCTGCTCGCCGCCGAGGCCATCGAGGCGATCCGTTTCGTCTACAGACTTCAGCCGGAACCAATGCCCGGATTCCGCCTCGCCGGCGGGACTTCGTTCACCAGCCCCGACAACGGCGCGGGCGACGGCGCGTCCCTCGACGGACACCTCAACGGTCCCATTGACGACATCCAACTCCGCTCGTGGGGCATCCAGCTCGTGGACGGGCGCATGCCCGGCTTCGCGGCCATCGTCGGCTGCGCGAAATCCAACGAGGTGGCGGTCAAGATCGTGCGCGAACTCCAACGCCGCAACATCCTGACCTTCCTTTCGGGCAACGTCAACGGACGAAGCGTCATCCATCAATTGCTGGAAGAGGGCGTGGAGCTTGGCTACGACACCTACACCGTCCCCTTTGGGACAGACACCATCTCCGCCGTCTACGCGCTGGGATTCGCCACCCGCTCCGCCCTGACCTTCGGCGGGCTCAAGCCGGGGCAGTCGCGCGAGATCCTGCTTTACAACAAGGAGCGCGTCTTCGCCTTCGTCCTCGCCCTCGGCGAAGTGGACGACCTGAAGTACGCGGCCGCGGCGGGGGCGATCAACTTCGGCTTCCCCGTCATCGCCGACACGGTCATTCCCCAAATCCTTCCGACCGGCGTCACCACCTACGAACACGTTGTCTCGATGCCGTTCAATCAAATTGAAGGCAAAGACGATCTGGAAAAGGCCGAGCGCCTCGTCCAGAAATGTATCGAGGTGCGCGGCGTCAAAGTCAAAGTCTCGAACGTGGATGTCCCCGTCCCATATGGCTCAGCCTTCGAAGGCGAAGTTGTCCGCAAGGCTGACCTGCGCGTCGAGTTCGGCGGCAAGTACAGCCGCGCCTTTGAGTTCCTCTCGATGGCGAAGCTGGACGAGGTCACCGACGGCAAGATCGAAGTTGTCGGCCCCGATTTCTCGTCCGTCCCCGCGCAAGGCGCAATGGACATGGGCATCATCATCAAGGTGGCGGGACGCCAGATGCAGCAGGATTTCGAGCCGGTGCTGGAGCGGCAGGTCCACTACTTCGTCAACGGCGCGAGCGGAATCCAGCACATCGGCCAGCGCGACATCGCCTGGATCCGCATCTCGAACATGGCTGCGGACAAGGGCTTCAACCTCGAACACTTCGGCAAGATCCTGCACGCCCGCTTCCACGAGGACTTCGGCGCCATCGTGGACAAGGTGCAGGTGTCCATCGTCACCGACCCGGCGCGCCACGCCGAGTGGCTGGACAAGGCCCGCGCCGCCTACGACTTCCGCAACAAACGCCTCGCCGACCTGACCGACGACAAGGTGGATGAGTTCTACTCCTGCACACTCTGTCAGTCGTTCGCGCCGAACCATGTGTGCGTGGTCTCGCCCGAACGTCTCGGCTTGTGCGGCGCGTATAACTGGCTGGACTGCAAGGCCTCGTTCAGCATCAACCCGACAGGCCCCAACCAGCCCATCAAACTGAGCAGATTGCTCGACGAGCGCAAGGGATACTGGCAGGGGACGAACGATTACGCCAAGGTCGGTTCGCACGGCGTAGTGCAGGAAGTAGCGATGTACTCCATCATGGAGAACCCGATGACGGCCTGCGGCTGCTTCGAGTGCATCGTGATGCTCATCCCCGAAGCCAACGGCGTGATGGTGGTCTCGCGTGAAGATACCTCCATGACCCCCGCAGGCATGACCTTCTCCACGCTGGCGGGCATCGCAGGCGGCGGGATGCAGACTCCGGGCGTGATGGGCGTGGGCAAGTTCTACCTCATCAGCCCCAAGTTCATCTCCGCGGATGGAGGCTTTAAACGCGTCGTGTGGATGTCCTCCGTGCTGAAGGAGTCCATGGCGGACGAGTTTAGGGCTGCCTGCGAACGCGAAGGCGATCCAGATTTCATGTCCCGCATCGCAGACGCGTCCGTCGCGACCACCGTGGATGAACTGCTCGCCTACCTTGAGGCGCACAACCATCCCGCCATGGCGATGGAGCCGATGTTTTAGTTAGTTGGCTAGTTCGCTAGTCGGCTAGTTTCCTAGTTCGGCGGGGATTGAAATCCCGCCTCAGCGCTTGAAAGTCCTTCGGACCACAGCGCCAGTCCCGAAGGGACTTCCACGAACTGAGCAGGGATTTTATCTCGCTTATCTTAACCGCAAAGCGCGCAAAGAGACCAAATAAATCCGTGTTCTTCCGCGTAATCCGCGTACCAGGAAACTGATCCGCAAAGGAGAAATACCATGCCGCTCGAAATCCCAAAGGACAAATGGCCCGGAAGCGTGCGCGCCATTACCATCGGCGCGACCAGCGCGGAGGGCGGAACGCGCGCCAAAGCCGTCACCGTCGGCGGACAGACAACACTGCCCTACCTGCACTTCGAAGCGCCCACGCCTAACCAGCCCGTCATTGCGGTCGAGATCAAATCGCGCAAGCCCGATGACTGGTCCGCGCTGTTGACGGAAGCCTGGGGCGACGTGATGGACGATCCCGCCGCGTGGGCGAAAAAAGCCGAAGAAGCGGGAGCCGGCCTCCTCGTCCTGGGGTTGACGCTGGCCGATTCTCCCGAAGACGCGGTCAAAGCCGTCAAGTCGGTCCTCGCCGCGAGCGGGCTGCCTCTTGTCGTCTGGGGGCCGGGACAGGCCGAAAAGGACAACGATCTTCTCGTCCCGGTGGCGGAGGCCGCCAAGGGAGAACGTCTCGTCCTGGGCATCTGCGAAGACAAGAACTACCGCACCATCGTCGCCACCGCCATGGCAAATGGTCATCTCGTGCAGGCGCGCACGCCGATGGACGTGAACCTGTCGAAGCAGTTGAACATCCTCATCAGCGATATGGGCATGCCCAAAGACCGCATCATCATGGACCCGACGACTGGCGCGCTCGGTTACGGAATCGAATACGGCTACTCGGTGATGGAGCGCCTGCGCCTCGCCGCGCTGCAGGGCGACGCCATGACCCAATTCCCGATGCTCGTCACGCCTGGCTACGAAGCCTGGAAGACGAAGGAAGCCAAAGTCGGCGAAGGCGTCCCCGAAACCTGGGGCGATTGGAAAACCCGCGCCGTCAACTGGGAGACCTACACCGCGCTGGCGCTGATCGAATCGGGCGCGGACATCGTCGTGCTGCGACATCCCGAGTCGGTGGCGCGAGTGAAAGCCGCGATTGCGGAGTTGGTCACTGCGTGATTGGTAATTAATAATTGGTAATTACCATTTACAAGGAGTTAACATGGCGCTCTCAGGAATTCAAATCTACAAAATGCTCCCGCAGACCAACTGTAAGGAATGCGGCTTCCCCACCTGCCTCGCGTTTGCGATGAAACTCGCCGCCAAACAGGTCGAACTTTCCTCCTGTCCCTACGTCAGCGAAGAATCCAAAAGGCAGCTGGCCGAGTCCGCCGCGCCGCCCATCCGCCTCGTGGCGCTCAAGGGCGCAGGCGCCGAAGTCAAGGCAGGCAACGAAGTGGTCATGTTCCGCCACGAGAAGACTTTCTACAACAAGCCTGGCCTCTTCATTCACGTCAAAGCCAGCGATCCCGATCTCGCCGCCAAAGTGGCCGCGGCCGACGCGTACAAGGTCAACTACGTGGGCATGGACTTCACCGTGGACGGCTTCGCGCTCGTGCTGGACTCCGACGCGGCCGCCGCCATCCAGACCGTGCGCGGCGCGACCAAACGTCCGCTCATCCTCATCGGTGACGCGGCGGCGCTTCAGGCTGGACTTTCGGCCTGCGGAGGCGAGACCCCGCTGCTCTACGCCGCCGACGCGTCCAACGCCGACGCGCTCGCGGAGCTCGCCAAGGGCAAAGCCGCCCTGACCGTCAAAGCCGACTCGCTGGAAGCCCTCGCCGACCTGACTCAGAAAATCCAAGCGAAGGGCGTCGAAGACATGGTTCTCGACCTCGGCGGGAAGAACCTGTCCGAGTGGCTGACGCGCTCTACGCAGGTACGCCGTCTCGCCCTCAAAGCCAACTTCCGCGCGCTGGGTTATCCCGTCATCGCTTTCCCCTGCGACGCGCAAGATGAAGGCATCGCCGCCGCGCAAGCCATCGCCAAGTACGCGGGCTTCATCGTTTTGAGCGAGTTCAAACCCGAACTGCTCTACCCGTTGCTTGTGTTGCGCGAAAACATCTACACCGACCCGCAAAAACCGATCCAGGTTCAGCCGGGCGTCTACGAGATCAACCAGCCCAAACCCGAAAGTCCTGTGCTGGTCACGACCAACTTCAGCATCACCTACTTCTCGGTGGCGAACGAGGTCGAAGGCAGCGGACTTCCTGCCTGGCTCGTCGTGACGGACGCGGAGGGTATGTCCGTGCTGACGGCGTGGGCGGCGGGCAAGTTCGACGCGGAGCGGATCGCCAAAGCCATCAAAGGCTTCGACGTAGCCAGCAAGGTCTCGAAAAAGCGCGTCGTCCTACCCGGACACGTGGCCGTCCTCTCCGGCGAACTCGAAGCGGAACTCCCCGATTGGGAAATCCGCGTCGGCCCGCGCGAGGCGGTGGACCTGCCGGCGTTCATGAAACAGGCGCTCAATTAGTAATTGGAGATTGGAGACTGGTAATTGCCAATCTCTAATCTCCAATCTCTTTTATGCAACACACCCTCACCTTCACCGGCGAAAACATCCACGCCACCGTCACCGTCCCCACCAACACGTTGTTGGCGGATGCCGCGTTGCAGGCTGGGATAGACATCGGCCAGCCCTGCGGCGGGCAGGGACGCTGCGGACGCTGCGCCGTGCAGGTGACGGAGGGACAGGTCCGTCGTCGAAGCGCTCTGCGCCTCTCCCCCTCCGACGTGGAGGCGGGGTACGCGCTCGCCTGTCAAGCCGTAGTCGAGGGCGACGCGGTCATCTTCGTCCCGCCGCAGGAAAAGATCGAGCGGAGACTCACGACCGACCGCGTCGTCGCCGAAGTCGCCGTCCCTGCCGATTACGACTACGCCTCGGCGCAAACGGTCAGGCGTATCTCGCTCCAACTCACCCCGCCCAGCATGGACGACCAGACTGATGACTGGTCGCGGTTGCAGACGGCATTTCGATTGCAGCATGGGCTGGAGCCCGTTACGTGTTCCGTTGGCGTGTTGCGAAAGATCGGCGCAGTTCTCCGCGAGGGCGCGTGGAAGGTCACCGCCATCATTGAAACTCCCCGACCATCCGACCACGCGGCTATTCGACTACTCGACCTACAACCAGGCCATGCAGACGAGTACGCTCCCCTCTGGGGCTGCGCGGTGGACATCGGGACGACAACGGTCTCGCTCTGGCTGGTGGACTTGGCGACGGGCAAAGTCCACGCGCAGGTTGCGGAATACAACGGCCAAATCGCGCGCGGCGAGGACGTGATCTCGCGCATCATCTACGCCAGCAAGAACGACGGCGAGGAAGAGATGCGTCAACGGGCGCTGGACACGATCAACAACCTGCTCGAAACCGCCTGTAAACGCGTCAAACTGGACGAGGGGCGGGCGACGCCCAACCAGATCGCGAAAGTGACCATCGCGGGCAACAGCACGATGATCCACCTCCTGCTGGGAATCCCCGCTGCAAGCATCCGCCTCTCGCCCTTCGTGACGGCGGTCAACCATCCGCCCGAAATGATTGCGCGCGAGGTCGGGCTGAACGTCCACCCCGAGGCGGCGGTGGACTGTCTGCC
>Ga0226835_1001706_pt1 | contig 11030 bp, 22 predicted proteins | sample LAC_MetaG_1_FD_163627 | JGI IMG/M metagenome (GOLD analysis project Ga0226835, IMG submission 163627) | Anaerobic ammonium oxidizing microbial communities from anammox membrane bioreactor (MBR) in UC Berkley, California, United States -... | ecosystem: Engineered > Bioreactor > Anaerobic >...
GCATTACGCCAGCGTTTACGCCAGCGATAACGCCGACGTAGAGCGCCAGCGATTACGCCAGCGTTTGAGCCGAATAGAAGCCCTACAAGGCGTCTATTTTGAGGGCATGGCTAGGATAAGACCTTTGCGAAAAAAAGCCCTGTTTCAGGGCGTTTTTAGGGCAAATTCGAGGAGGTGGAAAAGTGACTAAAAGTGAGTCTGAAGACCAGAGTTTTGGACCCGTTCTCGACGGGATCACCCTGCCGGACACGGTTGTCCTGCCGCCGGAGATTGTGCCGCTCCTGCCGTGGATGAGCCTGTCGGAGTTGAAAGTCGTGATTGCCGCGGTCGCCCGCCTGATGCAGGTCGGGGGTGCGGAGCCGATCACCCTGTCGGAGTTTGAGACGATGACCGGGCTTGACCGAAAATCAGTGCTGGTAGGTATCGAGCGGGCGATGAAACGGGGTCTGCTGATGCGCTTCGAGATGACCGGTTACCGCGGTCACACGATGCACGTGTACGAGTTGAGACCACGTTTTATCGGTGGAAAAATTCCACCGATTACGCCTATTAAAGCAAAGCAAAGCAAAGATGTTGTTAATGATTCAGATTCAACAACAAACTTAACTTTGCTTAACTTAAGCGCGAGCGAAAATTTTTCGCAAAAAACGCCCGAAAACGAGGCAAAAAACGGGCTTTTTTTGCAATTACGCAAAATTGGGATTTACACAAAAACAGCCCATTTTTTGCTGGAAAATTATCCGCTTGAGCGCATACAGGCATGTCTGGCGCTGTACCCGCTGGCAGTCCGGGCGGGGCGGGCAAACGGGCCCGGCTGGCTGGTCAAAGCCGTGAGTGACCCGAATTGGGATTTGGAGGTGGAGGCGGAAGACTTACGGGAACGGGCAGAAACGGCAGAGGATCAGATACCACCGGGCGAGATGGTCAAGCCTGTTGCGACGACACTGCCCAAAAGTGTGCTGGAGGCCTTGGGGGGAATCGGCTGGAACGGGAGCACGGCAGAACTGGCGGAGCATTACCGGGCAGACCGCAAGCGCTTCAAAGCCTGGCTGACATGGGCGAAAAAGCAACCGGCGGAATACGCCGCGGCGCGATTCCTGAACGGTTTGCGCTCGGAACTGATGCCGCCGGTCGAGCGTGAACACAACCGGCGGAGTTACATCACCGGGAAGTACGCGGAATTTATCGAGCATTGACATGGACAAGCGCGAACTGCAAGAGCAGTTGGGTGGTGAACTGGTGGGCAAACTGGTGCGGGCATTACCGGACGCCGACCTGGAAGTGGCATTGCTGGACGAAAAGGCCCCGCTTGCCCGTGACCTGCTCACGGCGGTGCAGATGGCGATGGACGCCGGGCGCAAACAGGCACGCCAGATCGTGGCCGCGGCGCTGGAAGCGGAACGGGCGTGGCGGAGAGGTGAGCGGTGAGCGAAGAGCAACTGGCGCAGTTAGCGGACAAAGTGATCCGTCACGCCCGACGGGTGCAGCGGGCGCTGGGCAGCGGTCACAGCGAACTGGTGTATCACCGGGCGCTGCTGCACGAACTGCGGCAGAGCGGCTATGAGGCGCTGTACCAGCCGCGCCTGAAAGTGCGCTATGCCGGGCAGGTGGTGGGCGAGGTCGTCCCCAACCTGCTGGTGCGCTGGTACGGGTGTGCCGTGCTGGTAGAATGCAAAGCGGCGGAGCGTTTCGAGCAGGCGGATTTCGACCAGGTACGCCGTTACCTGCGGGCGTATGACGGTGAAGCGGTTGGGCTGTTGGTGGGCTTTGGCGGTGCACGGCTGGAATTTCGGCGGGTGACGATAGCGGGCAAACTGCGTCGCAAGGAGCGGGAGGGATGAACTTTGCCAACCGGGTGACCCTGCAGGGGTATCTGGAAATCGAGCGGGCGGAGGAGGTCCCGCTGGACAGAGACAGCAGCCTGACCACGCCGGTGCTGTACGGGTGGCTGTGGACGGATGCCAGCGGATTGCTGCGTCATCGGGTGGTGCTGGCGGACAAACCGGCGCTTGGGCTGCTGGAGATGCTACGCAAGTTTCGTCCGGAAGGGGGCAGCGCTCTGGTGAGCCTGAACGGGATGGCGGTGGAGGTGGCGCACCTGGACGGCAAACCTTTCGTGGCGGTGGAAGGGCGTCTGGTAGATGGCATGGTGAACGTGAAGCACGTGACCGTGCTCTCGACACCCGACGCGGGACTGCTGCGGTTGCTGGTGGATCACCGGCTGCGGGAGATTGTGTACGGCTGGGAGGAGATTCGGGAAGCGGACCGGGCGCTGATGTACCGTATCGTGCGGGAGGCACGGGAAGAAGCGCGGGAGCCCCTCAGCCTGACGGCTTTGGGGCATGGAGCGCCTGTTGGCGCCGGGGGCGGCCTGACGTCCACGCCCCCCGTCCCTCGGCGCGCAGCGCCAGAGGGTTAGGGGGCGGGACGGTGAGTCCGCCGGTGGTGTGGTGTGGAAACTTTTTTGCGGAGGTTGAAGATGGCGATTGCGGCGATCGAGAATGCGCTGGTGCCGCCGGTGGAACTCCCGGCGGGGTTGTGGATTGAGCGGGCGACGTGGGCGGATGTAACCGCGGCGGTTGAGGCGGGGACGCCGCACTACGTGCGTCATGCGGGAACGGCGAAATTGCTGGGTAAAGAGCCGAATGGTGGATTTTACAGCCCGGAGGTTGGGGACGTGTACCTGGTGGTGCGCTTGAAACCGGGGACGGCGCCGCGGGGGAGCGAGGTCGAGGCACGGGTAGAAGATTTGGAGATTTTGCGGGTGGAGGTGCGGAGATGAACGAGGTTGAAGCGTATCGTTTGCGGGAACGATTGACCCGCCTGGTGCGGGAAGAACCGGAAGTGGTAGCGGCGCTGCTGCTGGGGCTGGCGCAGGGCGGGCGGTTCGAGGTGGTCATCCGGGATGAACAGCCGAAGCCGTCCGGCGGAGGCACTGCCTGGGCGGAAGGCGGGGCGGGGTATGACTGCGAGATTGTGCGGAAGGGCTGAGTCGGCGTGATCGCGGCAAACTTGAGTGTGCCGCCGATGGGAGAAACGGATTGTAGCGTGGAGGTGCGGGGATGAGCGAGACGGAAGTGCTGGAGGTTTTACGTGCGTGGGTGAAAGCGGACCCTGAAGCGGTGGTACAGGTACTGGCGCGTCTGGTGACGAGGTTCGAGGTGCATCTGGTCGTGCACCGGCGGGAAGGGGAAGCGGAAATCGAGCGGTGGAGCGTAACGGTGGGTGAAGTTGAGGGGACGGAGCCGGAAGTGAACTGAGAGGAGCGGGTTGATGAGCGCCGGACTGGTGGTACTGCATCCACAGGGGCTGGTGGTACTGGCGGATGGACGAAAAACCCGCGGGCGGGAAGTGGTTACAGACCGTTCGCGGAAGGTGTGGGTGATTGGTCGTGTCGTTGTGCTGCATCTCGGATATGCTGGCAGGGATGAGGAACTGGAGACATTCATGTTTGAGCGGCAGGGCGAAAAGAAGGACTGGGAGGCGGAAGGACTGGCGTGGGGACTGGCAGAAGCGGCAGAGCGGAGGTGGAAAGAGATCCTGCCGGGGAAGCAGCCGGTGCTGTTCTTTGCCTGTGACGTTGTGGAGGGATTAAAACGCTGCTTTCGGGTTGAAGTAAGGCGAGAAGGGAGCGTGATTGAAGGGATGACCATGAGAGGCGAGAGGTTGATACGGACGATTGCCGCAGGAGACGAAACCTTTCAGGGCATGGTGACCCAGGGACGCCTTGCGGAAGGGGCAAAAGACCTGCATGAGGTGGTGAAGCGGGGGCGTTTTGCTCTGGAAACATTGCAGCGGTGGGTAGAAATGCGAGACGGATGGAGTTCTTTCGGCGGTGAGGTTCAGGGGGCTGTGATATTGAATACGGGGAGTGTGATCTATCCGGTGTGAAAGGTGCGGGGATGAGAATGCAGGATTGGCGCTGGTACGGGGTGTACGGACTGGTGGTAGGGCTGACCGGACTGGGGATCTGGAGGCTGATCGAGCCGTGGTTGTGGGAGAGAGAGTATGTCGTGAGGTTGCTGGCGACTTTTGGCGTGGCGGTACTGCTGGGAGGAGTGCTGCATGAGGGCTTGCACCTGCGGGAAGCGCTACGTCAGGGGGCATCGTGGGACGGGGTGAAAGCGGGCTGGCTGCGGTTCCGGGTGGAGAAGCCGATGGACGTGCGGGCTTACCGGCGGGTGATGGTAGCGCCGCTGCTGTTACCGGTGGTGTTTGGCGGGCTGGTGGCGATTTTCGACGAGCGTCAGGGACTGCTGACGGCGCTGGTGTGGCTGCTGGGCAGTGCGGATGATCTGGCGGACTGGATACGGCTGGCGGGCAAGAAGGGATGGGTGACAAGGCGGGTCGGGGAAGGTTTGAGACTCCATGGAGGTGAACCGTGACAGATTTGCAAGACTTTGAAACCTGGCTGCGGGAGCAAGACCGCAGTGATGTGACGGTGCGGGGATACCTGGCAGACATGCTCCAGTTTAAACGCTGGTTTGAGCAGACCAACGGGCGGGACTTGCGGGTTGAAGACGTCACCCCGGCGGACGTGCGGGAGTACCGTGCGTGGCTGCAAACGGTGCAGAAAGCGAGCGCTGCCACGATCCGGCGGCGGCTGATGGCATTACGGGCGTACTGCCGGTGGGGGATGGCGGCTGGGAAAATCGAGCGCAACCCGACGGCGCGGCTGAAGATGCCGCGGGAGGAGAAACTCTCACCGGGCTGGCTGGAGCGGAGCGAGCAGTGGCGGCTGGTGCGGGAAGCCGAACGGGGGATACAGGCGGCAGACACACCTGCCCGGCGGCGGCTGGCGGTGCGGGACTGGGCGCTGGTGGTGTTTCTGCTGCACACCGGGCTGCGGGTGAGCGAAGCCTGTGCGGTGGAGGTCTCGGATGTGCAGATGGGTGAACGGTCAGGGTGGGTGCAGGTGCGCAGCGGCAAAGGGGCGAAGGCGCGCAAAGTGCCGTTGAATGCCGAAGCGCGGCGGGCGCTGAAGGCGTGGCTGGAAGAGCGCGGAGGACAGCCGGGACGGGTGTTTGGGATGACCGTATCGGCGGTGCAGCGGCGTCTGGCGGAGATGGGACGGCGGGCGGGGGTGGAAGTACACCCGCACACGCTGAGGCACACGCTGGCAAAGAACCTGGTGGATGCCGGGGTGGGCTTGCAGGAGGTGGCGGCGCTTCTGGGACACAGCAGTTTGAACGCCACGCGGGTGTACGTGACACCCGGGGAGCGGGATCTGGAGCGGGCATTGAGCAGACTGGAGTGAGGGAGAAGATGTTCAGACTGGAAAAACCGGATGAGGTGAAGCAGGTGGAAAACCTGGATCTGGTGCGGATGACGCGGTACGAGGTGCTTGACCGGTACGGCGTATCGGCAATGCACTATCGCGCGCAGGTGATCCGGGAGCAGGTGCTGACGGCAGAGGCGCTGAAAGGCATGATCGCCGAAGCGCTGGAAGCTCCGGAGGTGGTGAAGAAGGGACGTCTGGTGTGGGAAGCGCTCCTGCCGCTGGTGCCGCTGCAGCCGCACGGGCTGGATCGCTGGGACGTGCAGTGGGCAGCGGAGGAGGTGCTGCGGACGGAGGAGCAGCGGTACGAGCCACCCAGCGGGGTGTGGTGGTGGCGACTGCGGGTGGTGCATGGGATTGCCGATCCGGTGATGTGGGTGGTGGAGCAGGCGGAGAGACACCGCCCACATGAGCGCGGCTGGTCACGTCGCCTGCTGGAGATGGTATTTGGCGAGGCGGGTAAGAACAAAAAGCCCGCGGCGCTTTATTCTCTGGTCAAGCGCTGTCGGGAACTTCTGGAACGGCGGGAGGGTAAAAAATCGATTGACGCAGGATCAGGGATGATGTAGAATAATTGTAGCATAAAATGCTACAAAAGGAGGCTCAAGATGACCTTTGTACCCTATCGCATGCTGCGCAATACCCCTGCCGAACTGCGCCGTCGGCTGAAAGAAGGGGGACATCTGGTAGTTACAGCTGATGGAGAGCCATTTGCGGTCATGGTTTCGATTGAACCAGATGAGGTCGAACAGGCTCTGGAACTGATTCTGCGCCTGCGCGCTCAGCAATCCGTACGGCGTATGCGGCGATTGGCGCGTGAACGAGGGGTAAATCGGCTGACCGAAGCGGAGATCGAGGAAGAAATCCGGGCTGTTCGTGGAGAGCGCTAAAATGCCGCTCAGGATCGTGCTGGATACGAATGTGCTGGTCTCTGGTTTGCTGAATCCCACAGGAGCGCCGGGCAGAATTGTGGATTTGATCCTGGCAGGAGAAGTGCAAATCCTGTACGATGACCGCATTCTGGGAGAGTATCATGCGGTGCTGAGACGTCCTCGGTTTGGCTTCGAGGAACAGGATATCCGGCGGGTGCTGGATTATCTGGCTTTCAGTGGGGAGGCGGTGACAGCGCTGCCGGTAACGCTAAACACACCGGATGAGGATGATATGCCCTTTGTTGAAGTTGCTATAAGCGGGCAGGCTGATGCGCTGGTGACAGGGAATGTGGGGCATTTTGCGACTGTAGAGCACATAGTCGTGATGACCCCGGCGAGTTTTCTGGAATTCTGGACGCGAATGAGCACGGAGCGATGAGTTTCGCCTTTCGGAAACACGACTACAACCTGAACGAATTTGACCGCTGTGAGAAACACGGCTGTGTGATGATGCAGGTCACGGCGCAGGCACAGCCGGTATGCCTGATGGAATGGCTGGCGTTGAAAGCCGGGGAGCGGATGGTGCGGGACATCCTCCCAAAGGACGAGGGGGAGTACGACCTGCCAGCGCTGATTCTCGATAACGGCTTCATGCTTCCGGTGGTGCGGGCGTACCCGCTGGCGCAGAAAAAGCGGCGGGTTCCGCCGTACCTGCTGCCGTTTCTGGGCGGCGGAAACACTGCGGCGGTGACGGAGCAGTTTGTGGGCTGGTGGGTGTCCGACCTGTACCACACGCGAGGGGGCGACAGCGGAGAAGGGCTTATGCGCGAGGCGGTGATGGCAAAAATCCGACCGCCGTGGGAGCGGGAGATAACGCGAGAAGATGCAGACGATGACAGGAACGCCGTGCTGCTACACCTTTCGCTGGACATCCTGCTGTACCTGCTGGAGGACGAGGAGATCCGCAGGTACGAGCCGTGAGAGGCGGTGTAGAGGCAGCAGGGTCAGCACTGCCCGACGGCGGGGAAACCGCCGGAAAGGCGGGGAGAGAGGGGGAAAGGGGGAGGGGGGCTGGCCAGAAGTGGAGACTACGCACACGGAGATTGATTGGTATCAAAAAGACTATTTTATTTGGCACTTGTAATTTGCGCCGAGGTGGTATTTGCGATATTTTTTAGACATGAACGAGATCGAATTTTCCAGGATTGCTGTTCCCGAAATTTTGCCAGATGGTTTCCGGCGCCTGGAATGGGCATACCGCCGACCACGCTGGCAACGCATGGTGGCGATTACCTTGCTAATGGCGCAAACCGGTATTTCGACCGCTCAGGAACTGGTGCGCCTGACATCGCTGGACAAAAAATCGCTTCACATTGTGCTTGATTCCATGCTTGACCTGCTGGAGCCGTTGATTGAGTCCCGTCTGATCCACGCAGGCGGGCGTGGGCAAATCCGTGTGGTCGTTCTAACCGACTATGCTAAAAATCTGTGCCAGGCGCTCGGAGTAGAACCAGTGGAGAGCGACTGGGAGAAAATTTTGCGTTTGCATAATGGCGAAGTACAAACCTTTCATGCAGCGCTGGTGCTGATGACCGCATACCAGGCACGACTGCGGGGGTGGAAGGCAGAGGTTATGCCGTTCGACCCGCAGGAAACGCCCTGGTTCCAGCCCGACCTGAAAGTGACCGACCTCGAGAGGTGGTTCTACTACTGCGAGGTGGAAACCCGCTCACGGGTCAAGCCGAAAAAGTGGGCAAGAATGCGAGAGGTGAATTTGATTGTTCCCACACCGACCACCCGCCTGTGGATGGTGCGGAGGTTAAAGGACATGGGCATTCCCGGACGCGCCACCGATTTGCGCACGCTGGCGCAGCAGGCAAAGGCAGGCGATTTGAGCCGGTTCTGGCTGGAGAAGTGGTGATTAATTACTCAAAAGTATTGACTAGTTAATCTTGAAGATATATCCTATAAGGGTGGAGGTGAACGATGGCAACCCAGTTGATCCGTGCCCAGGTCATGCTCGACCCTGAAGACTACCGCCGTTTGCAGGCTCTGGCAAACGAGGCGGGAAAAAGCCTTTCTGAAACCCTTCGAGAGGCTGTCTTGCGCTTTCTGGATGAACAGGAACGGCAGAAACAGGAACAACTTCGCAAAGCGCTGGCGGAAATGCGTCAGATACGGGAGCAAAATGCTGCCCGGTATGGCGTTTACAAGGGTGATCTGGTCAACGAGGCGCGTGAAGAGCGCGAACGCCAGATGGAGGACGTATGGAAGCAGTGGTCATAGATGCGAACATTGCCGTAGGACTGCTGGTAGAACGTCCCTGGTCTGCGCTTGCTGAACAGAAAATGCTGGAGTGGGGTAGTCGGAAAATTCAGATTTGCGTTCCCGCCCTGTGGACAGGTGAGGTCATGTCTGCGCTTCGTAAAGCAATTTGTCTGCACCAGATGGAACAGGACGATGCCCTGAGACTGGTATCGGCGATGGAAGCCTGGAATGTTCAGGTCCATCTTCCGGATACAGCCCTGAACCGCAGTTCGCTGATCTGGGCGGAAAGGTTGGGACAGATGGTTGCCTACGATGCCCAGTACCTTGCCCTGGCTGAATACCTGCAGGCAGACTTCTACACCGTCAATAAAAAGTTGTTCAACCGCTGCCAGGAGATTGGCGTTCCGTTCGTCGAGTTGCTGACGTGAGGCTGGAAAAGCGGTTGTATCCTGCTGGTGGAGGTGAGTATGACCGCAAACGAGGTGGTGCAGGTGTCAAGTAATGGGCGTATTACCCTTCCCGGCTCCATCCGGCATAAGGTGGGACTTTCCGAAGGCGACCTGCTGCGTATCGAAGTGAGCGAGGAAGGACAGATCATCTTGACGCCTGTGGTGGCAGTGGATCGCACCCAGGCTTATTTCTGGACACCGCGCTGGCAGGCGGGCGAACAGGAAGCCGAGGCAGACATCCGATCCGGGCGCGTGCGCACATTTTCAACCGTTGATGATTTATTTGAAGATCTGACCGGGGAGTAGCCCTGTGCAGTTCAGCCGTACCGAACGCTTCAAATTGAAGGTGAGAAAAACCAGGCGATTATTATTTTGAGAAATGTCGACATAATGGTTGTTTGAAGAACCATGAATCTTTTTTTCCCTTTTCGCTCCCCGGGTACTCACGGGCTTGACAATATCGGCAATACTGTTATACTGATATTCAGAATATCAGTATAACAGAGGTGGTTTATGGCTGTCTATCAGATTCAGGTGGCAAAGCGGGGGGTGATCACCCTTCCAGCAGAAGTACGTCGGGAAAACCAGATTGAAGAAGGACAAATTCTGTCTTTACTTGATCTGGATGGTGTGTTGATCATTACCCCGCAGGAATTGCAAACGGATCGCCTGGCAAATCAACTGGCAAAAACCTGGCAGGAACAGGGTTTAGACCTCGAAACGATGTTGAAGACACTGCGAGAGGTCCGAAGTGAATACACCCCCTAAAGTGTTTCTGGATACCAGTGTGATTTTTGCAGCAGTGCTTTCACCGGAAGGTGGTGCAAGGATGGTGCTTCGATTGGGTGAGAGCCGGTTGGTGCACCTGTGGATTGGACGGCAGGTGTTAAAAGAGTGTGAGGCAGTAATTTTACGTAAAGCAGCTGACAGTCTGCCGAACATGGCTTTACTTCTGGATACGGCAAAGGTACAAATTGGCGCAGAAGCAAGTCCAACCCGTTTGGAACATGCCAGGCAGTTGGTGGCATACCCACCGGATGCGATTGTGCTGGCGGAGGCGATTGAATCTCAACCAGATTGGTTTTTGACCCATGATCATCAGCATTTTCTGAAAGGGTCGACTGAGGAACTCTCTTTTCGGGTTGGAACGCCGGGAGATTTTCTCAGGTGGTTCCGAGAGAATATTGTCAGGCAGGATTGAACGCTTTTATAGTTTACCCTTTTCCCACTGCTGCTGTTTGACTCTCAGGGGCTTGACAATGAGGCCAATTTGTTATAAAGTAGTCTCAAAAGAGACTACTTTTTGGTTGGAGGCGGTTATGCCCGAATACGTAGGGATACGGATGCTCAAAGCCAGAGCGGGAGAGATTGTCCGCAATGTGCAGCGGGGCATGCGTTACGTGGTGTCCATTCGTGGGCGTCCTGTGGCGCTCATTATTCCTGTGGAGCCGGTTCCCGAACCACCTCAACAGGATTGGTGGGAGGCTCTCTATCAGGCTGGCAGCCTGCTGGAGTGGAAAACCCAACGGACAACGGAAGAACTGCTGGATGAGGTGAGAGGATGAGCCCGGTGACGGTAGATGCCAGTGTGTGGATCAATGCGTTTCGACCGGGAGAAGAAGGCAGTCGGGAAAGTCTGGCATTTCTGGAAAAAATCCGTCAGTCCCGTGAGCCGATGATTTCTCCTACCCTCTTGCTGCCTGAACTTGCCGCAGTGCTGGCAAGAGGCAGCGAGAAAAGCGAGAACGTCCTGCGCTTTGTGGAGAGTGTGAAATCGTTACCTCATCAGGTTTGGGTATCCCTGGACGAAACTACGGCGCAGGTGGCAGTTGAACTGGCTGAACAATGCAAACTTCGTGGAGCGGATGCGGTGTACGGAGCAGTTGCCTTGCGATTTGGTTCCGTCCTGGTAACCCGAGACCGGGAGCAGTTAGAGCGTTTGAAAGGAGTCATTTCGGTTAATTTACCCAAAGAGTTGGTGTAATATGTCTCGTATTCGTCTTGCCCTCATCCCCCTCTTTCTGCTGATTGCCGCCGCTGGCGTTTTTGCCCTGCGGAATGCTTCTGCGTCCGTCCCGGAATCGCCTGAAACGCTCCCGACGGCGACCGTTCTCCCGACCCGCACCCCTGCGCCAACGGCTACCGTTGCTCCGACTGCCACCC
>Ga0226835_1001707_pt1 | contig 11029 bp, 12 predicted proteins | sample LAC_MetaG_1_FD_163627 | JGI IMG/M metagenome (GOLD analysis project Ga0226835, IMG submission 163627) | Anaerobic ammonium oxidizing microbial communities from anammox membrane bioreactor (MBR) in UC Berkley, California, United States -... | ecosystem: Engineered > Bioreactor > Anaerobic >...
CAGGCGGGTTATTCGCTGAATTCGTTCAGAATGCGGTGGTAGAAAACTTCATCCAGCCACATACCCGCTTCGATCAGATGATCCAATTCCAGGCGGATGGAACTGATCAATTTGCGTTCACGCGCTTCGACCAGGACGCCAATCGTGCCGGTAAGCGGCAGGCCCAGGTTGCGTGCAAACTGGCGGCCTTCCAGGTCGTCTATCACAACGAGATCAGCATGGGTCTCAAGCGCCACTCCCGACCCTATCGGCAACGCGCCCCGGTTTGGCTTCGATTTCCCCGCGCACGGCTTCTGGAACCAGCGTTATCTCATACAACTGTTTCAACAAGTCAAGCCGCTCGATCTTGGCAAGCAGGATGAGCGGACTCGTATTAACGACAATTCTCAATCAGACTCCGCGGCGCGGCGACGCGCTTGTCCTATTTCCCTGTCCAACTCGCTCAAGGGATAATTGAAAACAGATATCCGGCAGCGTCCCAGGTCTTCCAGAAAGGCAGCCCGGCTCACTCCAGCCAATTCCGCCGCACGGCCGGAAGAGACACGTCCCATTTCATACATTCTGGCCGCTACCAGGAATTTGATCTGGCGCTCGAATTCTTCGGGGCTTTCGCCCAGCGCCTGCGGCAGGTCGGCAGGATAAGGTATTTCAAGGATTCTCATATTCATACGGTTGCTCCGTTAATGATTATACACGAGGGACGCGGGATCTCTTTTACCCACGGGCGCAGGACGCTTTTCCCCGCGCCGTTGCGCCCGATGATGCCCAGCGCCTCTCCCTGCTCGACGGTGAAGGAGACGTCCTTCAGCGCCCACACTATATCGTCTTCTTCGCTGCTTGAACCGCGAAGCCCGCTAAGGCCGCCAGGATTTAATTCTTCCTTTGCGCTCTTTGCGCTCCTCCCCAGTCCCCTCCCGCTACCGAAGCGCTTTTCGAAACGCAGACAACTTGATAAACAACTGATGACCCTGCTCACGTAAAGCTAAAAGACTTCCTGCCGAGGCATAGCCATGGAGTTCGATCAAATCAAAACAGGCGACTGTTTCCAGATACGAGGCAGGGCGAGCCATAAAAACCGATTTTGTTCCGGGGCGATGTTCAGCGCTCTCATCCTGTCTTCCTGCGGACGCGAATCTTGCGGCTGGTTGCAATGACAACCGCGCCTGATAGCAAGTCATTGGCATGATGCTTCAGAACATATTCAACCAAAGACAAGCGCTCGACGCGGGGCAGGTTCTCGAGACGCAACACGCCTGCATGGAGTTTATTTTCCCGCCAAATCTTTTCCTCGAAATCCTGGTCGGTTGTAACGATAATGCGCTCCTCGCGTATCGCTAACTCTAGAATCGTATCGTCCCACATTTTGGGATCGAGGTCTTTCACCAGAGTTACGTTATGCCCGCGCTCCGACAACCAGCGCGCCAATGAACCGCTTGCATTAACGTCCAATAGAAATTTCATTTAGGCGGCCATGCGGTCAAAAACCAGTTCGCCAGCGACCAGATGCTGCGCATACGCGAGCGCCGCTTGAATGTCCTGCGATTCAAGGAGGGGGTAATCCTCCAGAATTTCCTCGGGCGCGCTTCCCTTTGCCAGCAATTCGAGGATCATTTCCACCGAGATGCGCATGCCGCGAATTACCGGCTTGCCGAGCAGAACATGCGGGTCAAATGTGATTCGTTGCAGTAAATTTTCCATCAAAGCTTCCTTTCGTAATCATCCGCTCTTCCAGATGATCGCGATAATCCTGCATAAAAACATCCCTGGGCAGGATACCGCTCAACCGGCGAACGATGGGGGCGTTATTCAATGGTTCAAGAGCGGGGATCCGGCGCAGATAGGCCTCAACCAGTCTGTAAGCGTTGTATGGTTCTCCGCCGCGTAGCGCTTCACGTTTTCCAGTAAATCCCGCGGTATGCGCACAGTTAATTTTGTTTGTTCCATGGCAAACCTCCTGTCGTACATGTTAGCATTTCTTTGTACGGCTGTCAAACAAAGAGAGCGAAAGTTTGAAGACGGGAGATGGGAGACGGGCCGGTCTCCCGTCCTCCGTCCCCTACACCGTATCCATAAACGTCTGCTCCACCCGGTTGAAGATGACCGCGCCGATGAAGACGACCGCCAGCATGAAGCCGAAACTGTAGAGCAGGCGGCCCAGGTCCACGCTGCCCGCGCCCAGGAAGGCGTAGCGGAAGGCTTCCACGATGGACGTCATCGGGTTGGCGAGGATGACCCACTGCCAGCGCGCCGGGATGGACGAGACCGGATAAATGACCGGCGTGGCGTACATCAGCAGCGACACGCCAAAAGCGACGAGGAAGCGCAGGTCGCGGTACTTGGTCGTCAGCGAGGAGATGATGATGCCGAAGCCCAGTCCCAGCCCGGCCATGACGAGGACGAGCAGCGGCGAGAGCGCGGCCCACAGCCAGTTGACCCGCACGTCCGAGCCGCGCAGCGCGAAGAAAAGGACGAACGCCAGGAACAGGCCGAACTGGATCAGGAAGGTGATCAGGTTCGAGATCAGGATCGAGACCGGCACGGCCATGCGCGGGAAATATACCTTGCCGAACAGGTTGGCGTTCTGCACGAAAGTCTCGCTGGTCTTGGTGAGGCAGGCCGCGAAGTAACTCCACACCACCGTCCCGGACATATAAAAGAGGAACTGCGGCAGTCCGTCGGTGGGCAGGCTGGCGATGTTGCCGAAGATGACCGTGAACGTGACCGTGGTCAACAGCGGCTGGATGAGATACCACAGCGGGCCGAGGATGGTCTGCTTGTAGGCCGCCACGAAATCGCGCCGCACGAAAAGCGCCACCAGGTCCCGGTAACGCCACAGTTCGCCCAGGCGCAGGTCGAGCAGGCCGCGCTGGGGCTGGATGACCATATCCCATTGTTCGTTTTCGATCATTCGTTGAATTCCGAGCATCCGCCCTTCCGACAGGAGATATCCTTCGGACAGGAACCGCGTCGTAAAGCGGCGAGTGATGGAGTCTCGACTCTCTTGCGGAGGCCGCGCTGCGCGCCCGCCCATCGTCTTGTTGCCTGTCTCATAAAAAAACCGCTGGTCATTCTTGATTCTCGTCAAGGCCAGGCGGTCCGGCAGAACTTGGGCGTTACAGCGTTGGACTTTGATTCAAGCCCAGTCCAACCTGCTTCTCCGTTCGAGCAGAAGAGCCATTGTGCATACCATTCCCATCGAACGGCGGTATTATACCGCAAAAAATCCGTCGCGTTCCCATTCTTTTTATACACGGATTTTTTGGCTCTGTCCGCGAAAATCTGTAAAATCCGCGTAATCCGTGTACGCAAGTTAAAGCGGGATTTCACGCCGCGGCGCGGGAGGCAGGCGCGGAGCGCTCCTTGTATCCCAGCAGGCGCAGCGCGTTGAGCGCGACTACCAGCGTGCTCCCCTCGTGGAAGACGACCGCCAGCCCGACACCGACGAAGCCGGTCAACGAGGCTGCCGCCAGCAGGACGATCACGCCCAGCGCGATGGACAGGTTCTGCACGATGACCCGCCGCGTGGCGCGTCCCAGCCCGACGGCAAACGGCAGCTTGGAGAGATCGTCGCCCATCAAAACCACGTCGGCGGTTTCGAGCGCCACATCCGTCCCCGCGCCGCCCATGGCGATGCCCACCGAGGCATTCGCCAGCGCGGGCGCGTCGTTCACGCCGTCGCCGACCATCGCCGCCTGCCCGTATTCCTGCGTCAGGGAGCGGAGCGCGGCCAGTTTATCTTCGGGCATCAGTTCGGCGCGGTACTCGGCAAGGCCGATCTCGCGGGCGATCGCCGCGGCCGCGCGGGCGTTGTCGCCCGTCAACATAACGGTATGCCGCACGCCGATCCTTTCCAGGGCCTTCATCGTCGGCGCGGCCTCGTCTCGCAGCGTGTCGGCCAGCCCGATCAGCCCCAGCGCGGTCTGTCCCTCGGCGACCCACATCAAGGTCCTGCCCGCGTCTTGCAGCGCCTGCGCTTTCTGGAGCGCGTCTTCGGGCAGTTCCACGCCGGCCGCGTCCATCAATTTTTGGCTGCCGATCCAGACCGTCCGTCCTTCGAAGACGGCGCGCAGGCCGCGCCCCGTCAACGCCTCCACTTCGTCCATCGCGGCAACCGGCAGCCCCCGAGTCTGAGCCGAGCGCAGGACGGCTTGCGCCAGCGGATGCGCGGAACGGGATTCCGCGCCCGCCGCGATGGAGAGCGTCTCCGCTTCCGTCCTCGGGGAGGCGGGAAACACGACCAGGTCGGTCACTTCGGGGCGGCCATGCGTGAGCGTGCCGGTTTTGTCGAACGCGATGGCGTCCAGGCGGCCGAGGTTCTCGAGATGCGCGCCGCCCTTGACCAGCACGCCGTTGCGCGCCGCCTGCGCGATCCCGGCCAAAACGGGGGCAGGCGCGCCCAGCGCCAGCGCGCACGGCGATACGGCAACGAGCAGGCTCATCGCCCGCAGGAACGATTCGCGAAACGGGAAGCCGAACAGCGGCGGGACGACGACCGCCAGCGCGGCGAGTCCCAGCGCCGCGGGGACGAAGACGCGCTCGAATTTTTCCACGGTTTGCTGCGTGGGCGATTTCTGCGCCTGCGCCTCTTCGACCATCTTCATCACGCGGGCCAGGGTCGAATCTTTTGCGAGGCGGGTCGCCCTCACTTCCAGCGCGCCTTCGCCGTTGACCGTGCCGGCAAAGACCTGGTCGCCCGGGGCTTTGTCCACGGAAAACGATTCGCCCGTGACGGGGGCCTGGTCCACGCTGGAGCGGCCTTCGGCGACGACCCCGTCCACGGGGATGCGAACGCCCGGGCGGACGATGACGACGTCGTCGAGTTGGAGCGATTCGACGGGGAGTTCGCGTTCCCGGCCGTCGCGCCGGACGAGGGCGGTCTTCGGCGCGAGGTCGGCGAGAGCGCGGACGGCGGCGCGGGCGCGGTCGAGGGCGCGTTCTTCGAGGGCGTGTCCGAGGCTGAAGAGGAAGAGCAGCAGCGCGCCCTCGGCGAACTGTCCGAGGCTGGCCGCGCCGATGGCGGCCGCCACCATTAAACCGTCGGTGTTGAAATGCCGGCCGCGCAGGGCGTGCCAGGCGTGGCGCGAAATATCCCAGCCGCCGAAGAGGTAGGCGGCGGCGTAGAGGCCGAGACTGAGGGAGGTCGGGAAGCGCAACAGGAGTCCGCCCAGCCAGCCAACCAGCAGGAACAGCCCGGAGAGCAGGCTGAAGAGCAGTTCGCGGTTTTCCAGCAGGCGCGAGTGAAATTCGTCGAGCGGGACCTGGTAGCCGAGCGAGCGCACGCGTTTTTCGATGGCGGCTCGGCTGGTCTTTTGGCGGTCGTATTCCACCCACATGGTTTCGGCCGGGTAGTTGACGCTGACGTTCAGCACGCCGTCCATGCGCCCGAGGCTGTGTTCCACCACCAGGCTGCAATCCGAGCAGTCCATGCCTTCGATGCGGATGGAGGCGTGACGGAAGCGGCTGGCGATCTCCGCGCCGGCGCGTTCGGCCATGCGTTTGACGTCGGGCAGGGTCAGGAGGTTGGGATCGTAGTGCAGGCACACGTCCGCGGGCGATCGTTCGCGTTCGACGTGGGCGCGCAGAATCCCCTTGCGGTTTTGCAGCGCGGCTTCCAGGCGGGAGAGGCATTCGTCTTTCTCGTCTTCGATGCCCGGAAGCAGGAGCGGGAGGTCGAGCTTGACGGTTTTTTCCATCCGGGGGTCCGTTTCTGACGCGGTTGTGGGGCGGCTCATCCGTGGCGGACATGGTCCAGCCCGCGTTGAAAGAGTTCGACGATGTGGTCGTCGTCCAGGCTGACGAACACATTGCGCCCCCGCTTGCGGGCGCGGATGATGCGTTTGTCGCGCAATCCGCGCAGTTGGTGCGAGACGGCGGATTTGGTCAATCCCAGCCGCGCGACGAGTTCGCCGACGCCCACCTCCCCGTCCATGAGCGCGCCGATGATGCGCACGCGCGTGGGGTCGCTGAGGGCCTCGAAGAGGCTGGCGAGGCGGGAGGCGGTATCGGGAGGGATGAATTTATCCGGCATGGTAATGGACGCTCTGTGTTCGTTTAGTTGAACGATTGCTCAACTGTTGACAATGCTACCATGCGCGGATAAACGCTGTCAAGAGGCGCGGCAGAAGCGCGTCGCCGCGCCGCCCTGTGCGCCAGGCCCCAAGCGGATGTACAATGGAGACCGTTCGCCCCGATCGCAGCGGCCGGGGCCGAATTCCCAGTTTTTCGACAGCCTCGTTGGACGGCTTCGCAATCACATCAAAAGGAGTGTACACCATGAAAAAATCGTTCCCATCAGCGCTCTTTGCGTTTGTCGTGCTGGCAGTTTTGTTGAGCGGATGCGCCCCCAAACCCTGGGTAAGCGCTGCAAGCATCGTCTCCAAACAAGATCGCCCCATGGAAAAACAAAATGCCTCCGACCAGTGGGACGGCGCGTTACTGGCGGAAAATCTGCTCTTTTCCGGCGAGTTCGAGATGAAGTTGAGCATGAAGTCGGTTGGCGAAAATATCATCGGTTTAACGTACGCTGAAGGGGGAGGGGAACCGTGGTGGGCAGGCACCAAGCGCATGGAGCTCTCCTGCATGGACGGGAGGCTGGGGGTCATTCTTCGCGACGGCGCGTCAGAATCTCCCGTATACACAGATGAACTGGATATGCCAGGCGGCAACTCCGAAACCAGTTGCGATATCACAATTAGATTCGATCAATCTGCAAAGAAAATCCAGTTTCTCCAAAACAACGAGGCTGTTCTCCTGCTCGTTCCAGAAGAGGTCGGGGATTTTCAAGGCGGGTTATTTCCTGGCGGGAAAATCATGAAAGTTGATTTAAGCCTGCCCCCGAATGCGGGTAATTCGAATTCGGGCGTCGAATTTTCAAGCGTCAAGCTGATCGAGTTGGTTTTTTCTGTTCCGCCAGGCGAGTAGCGTCAAAACGTCACGCGCGTCCCCGCGCCGGTTTCTGTCAAGCGCGGGGACGCCGCCAGGTTTAGGGTCGGTCGGGCGGCTGCATGGCTGAGGCGGCGGTAGCCATCGCCTTCTCATGCGGCAGGCCGCCGTCTTCCAGGTTGCAGTTGGACGCGCCATGAATACTCTGAAAAACATTCTGTTCGTTCTATCCACAGGATACGTCTTCGTCTATTTTTCGGAACATTTATTTTGGGCGCATGTTCGGGCAGACGATTCGCTCAAAAACTGGTTCAGCGCATGGATGGTTTATTCGCTGATGGCCTACATTTTCCTTCGCCTGGTTTCCTATTTTCGAGTTAAAGGAATTTGGGCCTTATTTCTGGCTGGGGCTGTTTTTGGCTGGCTTGCCGAAGGCGTTATTGTGCAAACCGCCTATGACATGCTCCCCTTATCCATCTCATTTACAGGACTCGCCTGGCACGCCCTGCTGACCGTATGGATCGGCTGGTATGCGGTTCAAAAAGCGCTCCTGTCTTCCAACATCTGGTCGAGCATAAAACTTTCCAGCCTGACAGGGTTGGTTTATGGTTTTTGGGCCACCAGCTGGTGGACTGAGCCGGACGGCAGGGTCTCATCTGTCCTTGAATTTTCCGCGTTTACTTTCACGACTACAACGCTGGCAATACTTGCCTACTGGCTGGCGAATTGGAGTTCGTCAACCCCGATGAAGTGGAATCGCTGGACGACGATTGTAATCAGCGGCTTGTTTGCGCTTTATTTCCTTTTAATAGCGGCGCCCGCCAGCCCAATCGCAGTCATTATCCTGCCCATTCTTTTTGGGCTATCGTACTGGGGATTGCGTCAAAATCGCGCGAGCGAGGCCGAGGGGTCGCTGCTGGAAACACTGAACGGCCGCGCTCCCCTGAAAAACTACCCCGGGTTATTTGGCCTGCCTGTTACAAGCGTCCTTATATACGCTCTCGCCATGTCAATAAACTTAACGGCGCACGCCAATTGGATTCTGTATTTCATCGCCACGCCGCTTGGATTTATCGTCTTTGCCGTCAGTTTATATAAGCTACAGCGACAAAAGCGAGCTGGCGCAGCATCCTAAAAGACGGACAAAGCGGCGCGGCTTCAATTCCAAACGGGGCTGCCGCGCTCCGCCCGGGGACGGCGGCGCCGACCGTTACGCGCAGCCTCAGTCTGACTGCCCAACGCGCGTATCCAAGCGGAATTGCATGGCTTGGGCGCGCAGCGCAACGACCCGAAGAAACCGGCGGCTAAGTAGTCGGGACTCGCTGTTCGAAATACGCAAGACCGCCAGGCTGAATGCCTGGCGGTCTTTGGATTCGTTCAGGTAGCGGGGGCAGGACTCGAACCTGCGACCTCCGGGTTATGAGCCCGACGAGCTGCCACTGCTCTACCCCGCATCGGTTTTTAAAGCCCGCAGAGTTTACCATCCAATCAAGGCAAAGTCAAGCAAATTTTGGAATGGAAATATGCTCACCCTCCCGCCAACGCCAGCAGTCCCGGCGGGACCCAGAACTGTCCCTGGCCGAGGGTACTGAGCGCCATCGAGAAGAGCAGGATCGCGAGCCCGACCCCGATCAGGATGCGGTCTTTCATTTTGTAATCCAGTTTTTGCAGCCAGGTGCGCGGGCCGATGCCGAAGGCGCGCAAGTCCATGGCGTCAATGATGTCCTCGCTGCCGATGATGGCATGGATGGTGACGGGGACCATCAGCGGGCCGATCTTCCGCACCTGCTGGATGAGTCCGCCGCCGATCTTCTCCAGCTCGAAGCCGCGCGCTTTCTGCGCGTCCATCGTCAGTTGGAAATCGCGGCTGAAGGTCGGGATGAAGCGCATGGTCAGGTCCATGGCGTAGGCGATCTTGTCGGGCAGTCCCAGCCCGCGGAAGGTGATCCCGTACAGCGCGGGGTTGAGCGAGTAGGGGATCAGGATCGTCATAATGGCGATGCTGAAGACGCGCACGAACTGGCTGACCCCAAAGAAGGCGCGCTCGACAGTGACGTCCAGCGCGGGCGTCCAGCCGAGGATGGAGAAGGACGCTTCGAACCGTCGGATGAGATGCTCCTGCTCGTAGAGTTCCACCCCGCCGCGGCCCGTCAGGAAGGTGAAAAAGGCGAAGATGGACACGAAACCGACGATGAACAAGATCGCGCGGCGGATCTCGTTCCACGTCACGCCCGAGGTGAGCAGGACGAAGAGCGCGATGGCCGCGAAGAACAGCAAAAAGCGCACGTCCCAGAACGCGAGCGTGGAAAAGAGGAAGCAGCCGTAGAACATCATCCAGGCGCGCGGGTCGAAGGACTGGATGAACGAGCGGGGACGGGAGCGATAACGCCAGGCGACTAACATAGTATCCTGAAAGCAGAAAGCGGAGAGCAGAAGGCAGGCCGAGAAATCAGTCTGCCTTCTGCGTTCTGCCTACTGAATTACCGACCCGACTGCCTCTGCACTGCCGCGTAGGCCGCGACGAGCAGCGGGACGAGGATGGCGGCGAAGATCAGGTTCGGACCCGCCGCGGGCAGGAACTCGCCCACGATGGCGGCCGTGGCGCTGAATCCGTTGATCCAGATGTCGGAGATGGCCGCGAAACCGATGCCGAGGACGTTGCCCAACATGCCCCAGATGACCGCCTCGCCGACGGCAGCGTTCTTCCCGAACGCAAAGCGGACGACCAGCACCAGCACGAAGCCAACCAGCAGGGCGATGCCCGCGGTCAACGCGATGGGTTGGTCGCCGAAGACGTTGTTGGCGGGATCGAAGAACATCATGTTCGTCTCGCCGCGGTTGAGGAAGTAGACGATGGTGGCAAGCAGGACGAGAGCGCCGCCCACCCACAGGACGGTATCGGTGGCTTTCTTGCGGCTCGCGAACAGCGCGGGCAGGCCAGCGATGAAGCCGACGAGTCCGTTGCCGATGCTCCACTGCGGGGAAAGTCCGAAGCCCGAGATCGCGTCGCCGAACATGTTGCCGACCGCGCCCGTGAAGAAGCCGACGATGGGGCCGAAGGCGTAGCCGAAGAACATCGGGATGGCGATGGCGGGACGGAGCGCCACCTGGCTCAGCGAGGGGACGACGAACACGGTGGCGTTGAAGTACCACGAGAACACGGCATACAGCGCCGCGCCGATAGCCATCCACACCACCTCGCGCGTGCCCACTTCCCAGGCCTTGTTCTCTTTGGTGAACAGGTAGACCGCGAAGGCGATCAGCAGGCCCACGATCACAAACAGGAAGCGCAGGCCGAGCGTGGCATTATCGGTCTGGAAACGCTCGATACCGAGCGTATTGCCCAGCACGAACACGATGATCGCGAAGATGGCAAGAATCGCCACCAGCCAGATCGCCACAGAAGACAAACGTTTATCCATCTCATTCTCCTTTGTGAAAAATTGATTGCGTTCGTTCAGGAATTCCGAAGTTAGGCGGCGCAATTCAGGAATCCCGAAGTTCTTTCGTTCGGGAATTCCGAAGTACTTCTGTTCAGGAATCCCGAAGTTCTACTTCGGGGCGATCCGAAAGCAATGCTTTCGGATTCCTGCAAACGCCAAAACCGTCACACATGCGCCAGCGCCTCCGCGCGCAGGAACTGTCCCGTTTGCGGGAAGCGCTCCACGTTCAGGGCCAGGAGCGAGCTCGGGACGACGCGGCAGGATTCCAGTCGAGGGAAGTCGCGCAGGACTTCGTGCGGCGAGCCGTCAGCCACGAGTCGCCCGTCCGCCACGAGCAGGACGCGGTTGGCGTAGATCACCGCCAGGTCCACATCGTGCGTGATGAACATCACCGCCTCGAAGCCGGGCATCTGCAAAATGGAATCCATGAAGTTCATGTAATTCCGATAGTCCTGCCCCGCGGTCGGCTCGTCCATGACGAGGATGCGGGAGCGCATCGCCAGGATGGCCGCGATGCTGACGCGTTTTTGCTGGCCGAACGAAAGCGCCAGCGGAGGGTCTTGCTCGAACTCAGACAGGTTGACGATTCGTAACGCCTCTTGCACCTCCTTTTCGATCTCTTCCTTTGAATGCTTCAAATTCGTCGGGCCGAACGCCAGTTCCTCGCGCACGGTCGGCGCGAAGAGCATGTGGCTCGGACTTTG
>Ga0226835_1001708_pt1 | contig 11024 bp, 7 predicted proteins | sample LAC_MetaG_1_FD_163627 | JGI IMG/M metagenome (GOLD analysis project Ga0226835, IMG submission 163627) | Anaerobic ammonium oxidizing microbial communities from anammox membrane bioreactor (MBR) in UC Berkley, California, United States -... | ecosystem: Engineered > Bioreactor > Anaerobic >...
CACAGGCGGCGCGGGTTTGGCGGGAGTGATAGGGTCGCCTACTGTCGGCGCGGGCGACGGTTCTGTAGGTTTGGATTCCGCAGGCGTTTTATTGATGCGGCGCAGCCACTGTGAGCTGGACCCCGAAAAGGCCGCGCGCGCGCTGGATGCCGATGGCGGCGGTTCGGGTTCGGGCGCCATTTCAGGCGGATTGAACGGCGCGATATGTTCCGGCGCGTTCGCAGGCGTAGCGCCACCCGACGCGCTGGCGTTCGCCGCGGCGCTCAAACGTGTGCCGCAGCTCTTGCACGTTTCCGCCGTTTGCGGATTCATCTCGCCGCAAATTGGACAGCGCAGCTCGGTGGAAGGTTGAAGCGCCGCCGCACAGTTTTTGCAAAATTTACTGTTGGGTTTGTTGGGCGTGCCACACTGCGGACAATATATCATGCAGAATTGAGTATTACGGACTGAGACTAACGGCGGCGTTATATTCTCGCGCGCCAGGTCTCAGCGCGTATCACTCTGAATACGGACGGTCAATGCCGGTGAGCAAACGCAAACCGGTTGCCATAATTCCCAACGCGACGCCGAGTAAAATGCCGCGGCCGCCCGCGAGCGCGGGAACGTTAACGACCCAATCGCGCAGCGCGGGAAAGAACGGCGAAACGACGGACATGAATGGCGCCGAACCAATCAACACAATCACGGCTGAAATCGCAAATAACGCCATTTCCCAGCTGCGTACGCGCAGCGCGCGATAGACTGCGGCGCCGATGAAAAAAACAAGCAGGGATAAAAAAGACGCTTCGAGCGGTTGATAAACATAACGCATTACCCATTGACTGGTGGCGCCCGTTCCGCCGGAAGGCAGCGCCAACAAAAATACGACCAGCGCCGAAGCGAGAATCAAAATGGAAAACGGCATTTCGCGGTCGCGTTTGACAATGCGTTTGGTGTGAAAAAGAACGAGATTCGCCAAACCGAGCAGCAGCGCAAACGCGCCGACGATGGCGCCCCAACTGATCAATACTCCTACGATATTGTCGAGCGTGATGTTGGAAATGAATTGCCCCAACAGCACGACCACGCCGACGCCGATGGCAATGGCGACCGGAATCAATTGGCGGCGCAACAAGACGCCGACATTTACGCGCGGCTGCTCCATCACACAAGCCCCAGGGCGCGCAAGAGTACGACGACCAAAATCAGCAGCGCCAGCGCAATGCGAAAAATATCTTGCGCCACCAGACTGGTATAGTGGCCCACGCGGTCCAAGAGATACGCGCCCGCCGCGAAAATTTCTTCGCCGAGCAGGGGCGCCGTCGCGGTCAATTGCACAAACGGTAAAACGTTCAGGTCGCTCGCGCCGCTGACCTGGAAAATCTCGCGCTGCGCGGCTGTTTCCGCCATCAACAAAAATTCATCGCCGAACGCGCCGACCATCACATTCGCCGCAATGGGCTCGTGATTCAAGACATCCATCACGCCCGCCGTGTACGGCGTCGCGTTGCCATTCACCGGCGGCGCGATAAAGCGCGTGTAATCGAGACGATATTCGTCGGGATAGCCCTGGCGTTCGTACGCGCGGCGCAATTGGTCCGCTACGGCGGGCATCGTCGTCGGGTCTGTGACGGTGACGAGCGGCGGAATATCGCTGTTGGCGGAACGGTCGGCGAGAAATTCGAGCGTGTACAAGCCCGCCATCGTTTCCGCCGTTTTTGTTCCGGCAATGCTGGCTGTGCCAACCGAGACATGCACTTGCTGTCCCGTCTCGGCGGCGCGCGCCAATATTTTTTTCAGCGAAGCATACGCGGGAATTTGCCGCAGCCGGGGACGCGAGGCGGAACGCGGCGCGCGATACAAAAAATAAAAGAACGGAATCAGGAACGGCAAAAACAACGCCAGCATAAATGCTTGCGTCGGAGAGATGCCGGAGCGGCCCAATAAATCGAGAATGACGCTCATAATTCTGCTCGAGTTTCCAGAAACCCAAAAGGTCGCGCCCAAGTTCTAGCTCTGTTCGAGCTGCGCGAGCAATTGTTCCAAGCTGCGCGTATCTTGGCATAACCACACCAAATCGCGCGCCGTGCGCGGACCGGCGACCAAGCCCACAAACGGCTCGGCAAACAAAAGAAATTGACTGCCGATTACGGCGAGCGGCAGGTGCATACTCAACAGCGCCAACGCAGGTTCGCGCAAATTCCATGCGCGCAGCTGCGTCCCTACGCGTTCAATCAATTCTTGACGTCGCGCGGCGGTCAACTCGTCCATCGCGGCAAGTATAACATAATCAATTTTTAATTTCCACTACCCCGATTGTCCCATTGGCAAACGCGCGTAAAACGCGCCGCGCGCGCCCCACTTGGCATTACGAGGAACGTCTTTTGTGAAAGCGCCGGCTTGGGCGCTCATTCCACCGGCGCATCCAAGTTCAACGCGCGTCGCGCGGCGTCGGACAAACCGAGCTGTGCGGCAAGCGCGCGTTCATGCCGCAAATTGCTGGCGTAATCCATGCGCCGCACTTGGGCGCGCATGGCGGCGCGCGCTTCATCCGCCGCGCGCGCCGCGTTCGTCAAATCATCGCGTTGTGCGTACGCGAGCGCGCGAAACCAATGCATTAGTTGATGATTCTCGTGCGCGGCAGGGTCGAGCTTTTCCAACAACGCGTCACTGTCGCGGAGATACAACGACCGCTCTGTCCACTCGAACCAACGCCATTGAAAATCTTCCAATTCCTCTGCCAAATGCGCTTGCCAGAGTTGGCGCGCGCGATCCAAATTGCCGCGCCGCGCCGCAATCATTCCCGCAAAATACGCGCGCGTTTCCTCGTGTTCCATGTTTTCGACAACGGCGCTGGCTTCATCCAACTCATCGCACGCCAACAAAAGCCGCGCCAATCCTGCATCGTCGCGTTCGTCGGCTGCTAATGCATCATTGCTTTGATGCCAATAGGTTTTGCCCGCGTCATACTCGCGGAACGAATCAAAATGTTCCAGCAGCGTATCGTACACGCGCTGCTCCTCGCTGTCATCTTGCGCCGCGTGTTCCGCGCGCTGCAATGTTTCCAGAGCCGCAGCCGGCGCGTCCAACAAGCCCTCTTGCAATTCCGCCAAAACAATCAACGCCTGAAACGCGGTATTCTTGTCTTGCGCCAATTTTTCCAATTCGGCGACTGCCGCTTGCACCGCACGCGGGTCACTGTAGATCGCGCGTTCGACTTCAACTGCTTGACGCTCCGCCAATGCCCAAGCCAACGCATCCGCTTCGAGGGTGATGTAATCGTCCAACAGCGCGCAAGCATCGTCAAAGCGTTTAAAGCGCGCGAGCAGATGCGACAATTCCATCACCAATTCAGTTAGCTCTGTTTCCAAATCCCACACCTGCGCGAACCACAAATCCTCTGCGCGCTGGATGGGCACAAGCTCGCGGAATTTTTGCCAACCCTCCCACGCTTGGTCGGCTTGATGCAACGCGGTCAATTCGGCAAGCAGCGACAACATTTCATGCGCGGCAGCTTCAACGCCGCTCTCGGCCAAAAATTCTTGGTCGCTCAAACCCAATTCGCGCGCAACCGCGCCCCAATCGAACGGCGTCTCGCCGCGCCGCGCGATTTCCGCTTCACGCGCTTCGAAATCTTTGAGCAAACGAATCACTTGCAAACGTCTGCCAAAAGTATGCACGGCTTGGCGCGGCGTCAGGTTGTCCAACGCGGGAATTTTTTTGTCAATCCACGTTAGATTGTAATTGGCGCGATAGAGCGCGAGCCGCGCTTGCAATTCGTCAGGCGGTGCAGAGAAATCGGGCAGCAATGGGTCGAATGACGATTCTTCCCCGTCCAAATCATCCTCGAATTCGTCGTCATCCTCAAATTCATCGTCATCCTCAAATTCATCGTCATCCTCAAAATCATCCTCGAATTCGTCGTCATCCTCAAAATCAAAATCGTCGTCGAATTCATCTTCCGCGTCCAACGCATCGTCCTCATGCTCTGCCAACGCCTCGCCAAAAGATTCGACCCGTTCTTTTTGAAAACGAATCGTGTCGCCAAGATTTTTTTCCAACAATGCTTTGCCCGCGCGCAAACGACGGTGCGAGATGACCTCGAGCGTCAATGCATCCAACGCCAATGTGATGGTCCCCAGCGCGCGCACGCTGTTGGCGTCACCCACGGGCGTTTTCCATTCAAACGGCGCGCCATGCGAACGCAGATACGACAATGATTCGCCCGTTTCGCGCCACCCAAAAGTGCGCGTGTCGAGCGCATCGGTTTCCATCTCTTGAAACTCGGCGGCAGCGCGCAGCCGCGCGAGCGCGTCGGCGTGCTGCAATATCTCGTACGTCGCAACGGCATGTTCCATCACATCGCCTTCCGGCGTCAGCATAATCGGCAATTGCCGCATCTCCGCGTCAATGTCGCCAAGGATATATTGGTTGATCAAATGCGCGTGCGCGCGGAGAAATTCTTGGAGCGTTGCTTCGGGAGAGCGTATTGCATACGCGCCGCGCAAGCCCTCGACATAGTTGAGCAGCATCCCGCGAAAACGCGGCGCAATATTCAACCCCGCGCCGCTCAATTCGTAATGGTCGTCCGTCTGGATCACGCGCGCAAACGCAATCATCCAGCGCGTCGTCGTTTCCGAACCCATTTTGTCGCGAATATCAATAATTTCATTGGTAAGCAAATCGCGCGCTTGCACCCCCACGCCGCGTTCAACGGCGACGATTTCGAGCAACGCGGGCGCGCCCTTCATCCACTGCGTGAGCCATGTCCGTTGGCGCGGCGAAAGCATCCGCCCGCGTTCGGTTGCGAAATGTTCAATGACGCGCGTATTATCGGACAAGGGATAATCGAACAAAAAATAATCGAGCGCGCGTTCAAAATCGGCTTGTTCCGCCGCGTCGCCTGCGGGGTCAGGCGCCTCGTCTGCGCCAAAGAAAAATTGCGCGGCGGTTCGGAAATCCAAATCGTATTTGCGCTGCGAGACAAACTCACTCAACGCCTGCCACAGCGCGCTCTTTTGCAACGCTTCACTCGCGACTTTTTCATCCGCGTGTTGGTGACAATGCTTGTACTTTTTTCCACTGCCGCACCAACACGGCTCATTGCGCCCCGGCGTTTTTTGATTTAGAGCCATAGGTTGTGATTTCACATGCTTGAATGATTGCTGGGCTTGCAAATTTTATTCCCAGCGCCACATTGTCGGATACCACTGCCCTCGCGCGTCCTGCCAGAATTGAGTCGAGGAAGTGGCTGACTGCTTGGTTCGCATCCGTAACATTATCATATCCGCGTTTCACTTTTTGGCGAGTTTGCTCAAAATATGATTATCTCGCGCCGCGTCATATTCTCAGTGAAGAGACGCAGCTAACGCGCGCGTGTTTGCTCCGCCCGACGAATCGAATGTGATCCAGACTTGATACGAGATTTTGGGATACCCTGCGAACGGTTCGCCCGTATCGTCACTCGTTTTGTTAGCGCCAATATATGGCGCGCTGCCCCATGCGAGTTTTTTTGCCGCACTGGGATTGCTGTCAAAATTTTCGTACTGAATGGATTGATAGGTCCACTCCCAATCGCACGGCATCCGCCAGCCAACGGCGGGACAGCCCAAACCCGCCGCGCTCGTTTTGCCCCGCAGATCCGACCAGCCGCTTCCCAATTGGCTCTTGGCGTACGGAATTGTTTGGACGAGTCCGAACTCGTAATCCCCCGCGACCAAAAGGTTATAGCGCGCTCCGTCGTTCAGCGCGTTCCATTCCCAATTTGAAGCGGTCGAGACATTCGCATCGGTTGTCGCGAATTTGTATTGATCGCCCCATTCAAGTTTTGTGATGGCGCCATCCACCTTGTCAAAGAGCATGTAACCGTATGGACCGCGCACATCCACGCTCACGGTATTGGCAGGCGCGCTGTCTAACTTGTACTTGGCGCTCCAGAGCGGATAATCTTTACCGCTGATAAATTTCCATTTGATCGTCACGGGCAAATTATATTTTGCATGCGCGTTGAGCGCGCTCGGCGTCGGATCATAAATATCCGCGAGCGGGACTTGGGTGCCCCAGTGCGGATAATTTTGCTTGAACTGGTGAACCGCTTGCTGGTTGGTCACAGAAAGGGTTTTGCCGCTGCCGGGCAACGACAAACCCAATGGCGAATCATCCTCGCCGTGCAAACTCGCAATCGTGCAGTTGTTCGATCCATCCGCGCAAACATTCGCGTCCAAGTAGCGATACAATTCGTGCGAAACGAAATAGCCAAAGCCCGCGTCGCCGCGAAATTGCGGTGGATTGATGTAAAAGGTACGCCATTTTTGACGCGCCGCGTCAAAGATTTGGTACGAAAACTGATTGGCGTATCCGCCGCGCGGTTCGCCATCTAATTGTTGTCCAAAGCGGACGAGCGAGGCGCTGCGCGGGCGCCCATGCGAATCGCGCCACGTGTAACGGTCCACGATGAGGTTATTCACAATGCCAGTTTCGAGGCGAATGTTTTGCCCCGGTTTGAGTTTGGGTTTGCCGAGCCGACTGTATGCGTGAGCTGATGTAGTCCACAGCATCGCCAAAACAAGACAAACGACGCAGACCGCGAGTCCGCGCCCAAAGGACGATAATGCTTTCATCTTGCCCCTCCGCACTCTTTATTCCAATTGTACGACATCCTCTCGCATCACACAATCTTTTTACTTTTTCGACGACGAGCGACTATTGTAAATCAGCCGTCTGCGTCTTTCAACGAAAATTCGGGATGTAAAGTGACGCTCATGCAAAATCCTTTTTCACAACCCAGTACTTGCAAAATGTGGACAAATTACAAATTTGTCTTACGTTACTCGCCCATTTTTTAAGATTGGCGGAGGCGACAAAAAAAGCGAACGTCGCGATATTCGATGAACGTTCGCTCTATCCGAGAGTATTCGTCAGCGCTGCGCTATTCTTCTTCTGCGCCCTCTGCACTCACCTCTTGCTCTTCCGCTTTCCGGTCCAACATTTGCATCTGCGTGGCGACAACATGCGTGCGATATTGCGTCTCGCCTTTATCGTCCGTCCAACGGTCATTTTGCAAACGTCCGCTCACAAACACCAAACGCCCTTTGGTGAGATATTGCTGACACACCTCACCCAGTTTGCCCCACGCGTTCACCTGAAACCAATCGGGTTCTGGCGCGTTGGGGCGATTGACGGCGACAGAAAATTGGCAGACCTTTTTACCCGTCGAGGTGTAACGTGTTTCGGGGTCGCGTCCCAAGTGTCCGATGAGTTCGACGCGGTTCAATGCAGGCATGAGAGACCTCCTTGAAGGAATTTGGAAAGGGTTTGTAATCGAGGCGCGTGTACTGTAGCACGCGCGGCAAAAGATTGTCAAACGCGAATCCGGACGCACGATCGAGCCAAACCATTTGCTGGCTTGCCCAAGGGTTCGTAACAAATCAACTTTTCGATTGTTACTGCGAGCCGCCCTTGCGAAGCAGTCTCCTACGCGCGGGGTCGGCAATTTGACAACCATCCATTTTTTACGCAAGCTTGGTTTGCCCCTGTGTGCGCGCTGCGCTTGAATGGATGTCGGAATCGCGCGCTTTTGGTTTGGGGCGGCATCGTCTTGTAAATTTACGCGCGATTCGCGCGTTTCCACAGCTTGTCGTCGTCACGACGCCTTGCATTTCGCGCACAATCCAATTTTCGCCTCATGCGCACACTCGCCCACATCCGCCAACTTGCGCGCCGCGCCGCGCGTCAAAACGCGCTCGAAACGTTTGATTTGACCGCCGCCGTTCGCGCCGCCCAGCTCCGCGACGTTCCTCCGTCGCTGTGGGATGAATTACATTCGCACCTCGACCATAATCCCGCGCTCGGTTTGGCGCTCGCGCGGACGCTGCACGCCGTGAGTCGGCGCGCGCGCAAACCGCGCTTGCGCGCGACGGCGGACCTCGCGCTCATGCGCGCTTTGAACGTCTGCGGCGAATTTTATCAGGCGGCGCAATTGAGCGCGGCGGCGGCGCGCCGTTTTGAAAAATTGGGCGACGCCGAGAACGTCGCGCGCGTCTGGTTCGAAGCCGCGTGGGCGGAAACGTATCTTGGCAATTTGGAAACGGCGGAAAATTATTTGGAACGCGCGCAGATTCAAAATTTGTCGGCGGCGCAATGGACCGCGCAAAGGGATTGGCTGCGCGCGCGCATCCTCCGCGAGCGCGGCAATTATGCAGAGGCGTGCGAACTTTTTTCCCGCGTGCGCGCGTTCTATCTGGCGCAGCGCGCGCAACCCGCCGCGCAGCGCGCGCTCCGCGAAATCGGCCACACGCGCGCGCGGATGAATCCTTCCGCCGCGCTAAAACCGCTCCGCGCCGCGCGCGCGTTTTTTCGCCGCGCCCACTATCCGCTCGAATGCGCGCTCTGCGATTATTATTTGGCGCAGGCATTGATGGACCTCAATCGCTTTGGTCAAGCGGAAGCGCATTTGCGGCAAGCGCAAACCGTTTTTCGCGCTCACGCCGCGCGTTTTTTTGACGGGTACTGCGATATAGATTTTGGTTATTTGGCGTGGCTGGTGGACGACCCCGCGCGCATGTTGGAATTTTCCCGCAATGGCTATGCGGTTTTTACGCCGCTGTATGCCGTTCAAGAGCTGGCAACTTGTCAAATCAACATCGGCGTCGCGCTGATGGAACTCAATCGTTATGACGAGGCGATTCCTTTTTTTGAGGACGCGTTTCGTCAATCTGACGCCGGCGGCCGTCGCCTCAAAGCCGCAAACTGTCTGTTGAATCTTGCGCGGATTTTTGCGACGCAAGGGCAATACGCGCAGGCCTTGCAACGCTTGCAGCGCGCGCGCGACATTTTTCGGCGCGCCGCCAATACAGAACTAACAATTCGGTGCGAGCTGCGCTTGGCTAATGTTTATCTCCAGCTGAACGATTTGAAACAAACGCACGCGAGCATTGCCGCCGCGTATCGTTTGGCGCAGCGCGAAAAAATGAGTACGCATCTCGCGCAGTGCGAACTGTACCGCGCCCAGCTGTTTATGCGACGCGGCGAGACGCATAAGGCAACCGCCGCGCTGCGCCGCGCGCGCCTTTATTTTGCGCGCAACAAACAGCTTTCGCACGTCGCCTGGTGCGACCGTTTGCTCGGCGAAATGCCGTCCTCACGCCGCAAGACGGCGCACGCGCGCCTCCTGCAGAGTCGCGCGCGTTTTCGGCAGCAGCGCCAATTTGTGGATGTCGCGCTGTGCGACTTGGCGCTCGCCGAATTGGCGCTGCGTTGGCGCGCTTGGCGCCAAGCTGTCCCCGCGTTGACGCGCGCGGAACGGGCGCTGCAAGACGCGTTTCCCGAACCACAGGCGCGGATGCTGTATGCGCGAGGTCGGATTGCCCAAGCCAAAGCGCAAGCGCGCCGCGCGTTGGAATATTTTATTCAGGCGGCGCAGACGTTGGCGCGCGTACGGCGCGCGCTCGGCGTGGATACGCTGAGCGATTCTTTTGCTCGTACGCGTCTCCAAGTCATTCACGCTGGTTTGGATTTGGCGCGCCGTCTCGATGCGCCCGCCGCCGCGCTCGCGTTGATTGAAGCCGCCAAAGCGCAAACGTTTGCGCAACAGTTAGCTGCGCAAGCGTGGCGAGCGCCACAAGCGGAGGCGCACGGACAGGACTTGGCGCAGCGCGAGCACGCGTTGTATCGGCAAATTACGCAGGCGCGGCAAACGCTGGCGTTACGCATAGATTCCGAAGACGCCGCGCCGCAGCGTTCGTCCGCCGCGCGCCTGCGCGCGCTCAAAGCGTTGATGGCTGAACATGCGCGCGTCGCGCAAGAACTTGGTTTGGCGCGGCCTAGTTTTGCGGGCGTACCCGTGTTGGACCCGTTTGCGCTGGATGCTTTGCGAGCTGCGGCGTCTAAAAATTGGGGCGATAGGTGGTTGGCGCTCGATTATTTCTTTGATGCGACGCGGCTTTATATTGTCAGCGTCGATCAGACCCAAGTGCGGATGGACGTTCGCCCATGGGGTTGGGCGGAAAAGCAACTATTGGCGCAAGCGACGCATTTGCATCCCGACATGCGCGAACTGGTTTTCAATGGTACGCTGCACGGGCGTCGCATCGCCGCGCGCGAAAATATCCTCGCGCGTTTGGGCGAACTTGTCTTGCCGCCGCGCGCGCAAGAGCTGACGCATGGCGCGCTGCTCATTGCGCCGCATCAACTTTTGCATCAACTTGCTTTTCAAGCGCTCCAAATTGACGGAACCTTTCTAGCCGAGCGCGTCCAGGTGGCGTACACGCCGACGCTGCAAGGATATGCCCAGCTGTGCCAAAATGCCGCTGCGAAGGAACGCGCGGCGTCGGATACGCTTCTTGTGTGCGGCGTAAAAACGTTTGCGCACGACGACTTGGCGCGAAACCTTCCGACGCTGCGCCATACGCGGCGCGAGGTCAATCAAATTCGACGGCAATATCCGAGCGCGACGGTATTGTGGCAAAGCCGCGCGCAGCGTGCGCGCCTTCTCGAATGGAATCAGACGGAACGGTTGCGCGATTTTTCCATTTTGCATTTTGCCACCCACGCGACGCTTTATGCCGACACGCCGCAGCTGGGCGCAATCGAATTGAGCCAGGATGCGCTCACGTTTTTGGATATTACCAATTTGCATTTGAACGCGCGGCTGGTGACCTTGTCGGCTTGCGCGGGCAATCTCGGTCGCGGCGGCAGCGGCGATGAGTGGGTGAGTTTGGCGCGCGCGTTTTTTTATGCCGGCGCGCGCGCGTTGGTGGCATCGCTTTGGGAGGTGGACGACGAATCTACGACCAAGTTGATGGAATTATTTTACAAGGGTTTGGCGCGGGGCGAATCCATTGCCGCCGCGCTGGCTTTTGCCCAGCGCGAACGAATTCGGCAAGGCGCCTCGCCGCTTCAATGGGCGCCCTTTGTAGCGATTGGGAATGTGTGACGCATGAAAAAGATGTAAAACCCAACTCATACGAAATCCTTTTTCACAACCTTTTCAATTGTTCCTGCAACGCGGGGCGGCGTTTGTATTCCAGTTTCAAATCATTCAGATA
>Ga0226835_1001709_pt1 | contig 11023 bp, 9 predicted proteins | sample LAC_MetaG_1_FD_163627 | JGI IMG/M metagenome (GOLD analysis project Ga0226835, IMG submission 163627) | Anaerobic ammonium oxidizing microbial communities from anammox membrane bioreactor (MBR) in UC Berkley, California, United States -... | ecosystem: Engineered > Bioreactor > Anaerobic >...
CGCGGCTATCGGCGCCATTACCGGCGGGACGCTGACCATCGAGAATGTTAACCCGGCGGATATGCAACTTATCCGCCGCGTCTACGCGCGCCTGGGGATCAATCTGTTCCTGAGCGGCAGCACCCTGTTCGTGCCCGCGCATGGGACGCTGACCGTTTCGCAGAGCGCCGAAGAGCTAGACGTGCCAATCGAGACCGCGCCGTGGCCGGGCTTCCCCTCGGACCTGGTTGCCATGACGGTTGTCATCGCCACCCAGGCGCGGGGCACGACGCTGATTCATGAAAAGCTGTTCGACAACCGCCTGCTCTTTGTCGATAAGCTCACAGCGATGGGCGCTCAGATCGTGCTGTGCGATCCGCACCGCGCGCTCGTGGTGGGGCCGTCTACGCTGCACGGTGAATATCTCGACACGCCGGATGTGCGGACGGGTCTGGCCCTGCTGGCGGCGGCGCTCTGTTGTCGCGACAGCAGCGTCACCATCGACAGCGCGGAGCTGATCGACCGCACCTTCGAGAATGTCGTCAGCAAACTGGTGGGGCTGGGTGCGCAGATCGAGGTTGTCGACCATTGAGTGAGCCACATCCTGTTCGCCGGATCATTGGCGAGGTTACGGCTGGGGCCGCCGTCCTGGGCGACGGCCAGCCGGTTGTTGCGCTGCACGGTTGGGGCGGCGCGATCCGCAGCTTCTGGCCAGTGGCCGAGCAGCTTGCGCCGCGCGGGTACCAGGTTCACGTCTTGGACCTGCCCGGCTTCGGCAGCAGCGATCTGCCGCCGCGCCCGTGGGATGTCACCGACTACAGCCGCTTCGTGCTCAGCTATCTCGACACTGCCGGGCTGGCGCGCGTTAACCTGATCGGCCATTCGTTCGGCGGCCGGATCGGCCTGGTCCTCGCCGCAGATCACCCGGAACGCGTGCGGAAAATGGTTCTGGCGAGCAGCGCGGGGATCCCCACAGCGCCCACACTGTGGCAGCGGGTGCGCAGCACGGGCGCGCGGGCAGCGCGCATCACGTTGGATGGACTGGGCATGACGGATCTCCGCGCGCGGCTGCAGCGCCGCTACAACCAGCGGTACGCCTCGCAAGATTACCTGACGGCCGGCGCGCTGCAAGAGACGTTTGTGCGCGTGATCCGCGACGATCTCAGCCCGTATGCCCGGCGCGTCCAGGCCCCTACCCTGCTGATCTGGGGCGACCAGGACGCCGACACCCCGCTCTGGCAGGGGCAGCGCCTCGAAGCGTTGATCCCCGACGCCGGGCTGGTAGTGTTCCGCGGCGCAGGGCATTTCGCTTATCTGGAGCGGCTCCCCGAATTTCTCAGGATTGTCGAGCATTTTCTCGGATCGGGAGACTAGCCGACGATGACCGCGCTCTTGATTCTCATCTGGCTGTTTGGCGCCCTGTTGCGGGTCTGGCGGCTGGCGCGCTATTTCCAGATCGAAGGCTACGACAACCGGCGCTATTTGCGCTGGCTGGCGGGGCGCATTGAGCGCGTCGTCATGGTGCGCGCTCTGATCTTCGCGGGCGTGGCTCTGCTGGCGACCATCGCACTCGCCCTGACGGGGCAAAGCAGCGAGTTGATCTACCTGCTGATCTGGGGAGTCTCCGGCGTGATGGCGATCTGGCCGGAGCCCGTCAAGGAGATCAAGCAGCGGTTCAGGCTCACGCAGCGCGCAGCCCGCCTGCTGATCACGGCCTACGCCCTGACGATCGTTGCCACCATCGGCGCCGTCGTCGCCATCGACAGGTTGTTTTCCCTCTCAACCACAGCGCAATTCGCGGTGTACACCGCGCTCGGCGTCGCGATCTACCACCTGAGTGCTCTGGTTCTGCCGCTGGCGAACCTGATCATGCACCCGGTCGAAGCGGGCTTCCGCTGGATGTTCCGCCGCCGCGCCGCCAACACGCTACGCCGCGCCAATCCGACCGTCATCGGCATCACAGGCAGCTACGGCAAGACCAGCACCAAGGAATACCTCGCGCACATCCTCAACGGTCGCTACCGCGCCTATGCCACGCCCAAGAGCTACAACACGCTGATGGGCGTGTGCCTCGCGATCAACGATGGCCTGGCCAACGACCTGAGTCACGATTATTTCATCGTCGAGATGGGTGCTTACATGCCCGGCGAGATCGCAGCCATTTGCGATCTGGTCAAGCCTCAGATCAGCATCGTGACGGCCGTCGGCCCTCAACACCTGGAACGCTTTGGCAGCCTGGAGAACACCGCGCGCGCCAAATATGAGATTATCGAGGCGCTGCCGCCCGACGGAACCGCGGTCTTCAACTGGGATGACCCGCTGGTGCGCGCCATGTACGAGCGAGGGTACCCCAAGAACCGGGTCGGCGTGACATGGCAAAACACCGATCTCGCGCAACAACTGCGCTTTCACGCGCGCAATATCCGCAACACCGTCGACGGCCTGCAGTTCGACATCCTGGATGCCGAGACCGGCGAGGAACAGCACATCACGACGCGTCTGGTCGGCCAGCACAACGTGACGAACATCCTGCTCGCCGCGGCGGCGGCGCGCGTGGTGGGCATGCCGCTGGGCGAAATCGCGCTGCGCGTCGCGTCGCTGGAGCCGGCAGAACACCGCTTGCAGCGCCGGGTGTTGCCCGGCGGGGTGACCGTCATTGACGACGCCTACTCGGCCAACCCGATCGGTGCGCAGAACGCGCTGAACGTGCTGAGTCTCTACCGCAGCGGGCGGCGCGTGCTGATCACGCCGGGCATGGTCGAGCTGGGGCCGCTCCAGGACGAGGAAAATCGCAAGCTGGGCTGGCAGGCGGCGCAGGTCTGCACCGATATCATCCTGGTCGGCGCCGAGCAAACGCGCCCGATCCAGCAGGGGATCCGCCAGGCCGCTTTTCCGGAAGACCGGCTCCAGATCTTCGACACGCGCGAAGAGGCGATCGCCTGGTTCAACACCGCGCTACAGCCCGGCGATGCAGTCTTGTTTCTGAACGACCTGCCAGATACCTACCTGTAGCTCGCCGGCAGGTCAGGCTCGCACTAAGAAAGAGGCGGATGATGGCTACTCGCTCCGGTATCAAGACAGTTGGCGTGATCTTCGGCAGCCGCTCGGTCGAGCACGACGTCTCGATCGTCACCGCGCAGCAGGTGATGCAGGCCCTCTCTCCCGACCGGTACGAGGTGGTGCCGATCTACATCACGCGCGACGGGCGCTGGTTGTCCGGCCCGGCGCTGCGCGAGCTGAAGACCTTTCAGACCGACGAGATCGCAGACCTCATGGGGATGAAGGAAGTCCTGATCTCGCCGGACACGCACCATCACGGGCTGATCGTCCAGCCCGTCAGCGGGTTCTTCTCGCGCAGCCAGGTTCGCCGCCTGGACGTCGTGTTCCCGGCGCTTCACGGCACGCACGGCGAAGACGGGACGGTCCAGGGGCTGCTTGAGCTGGCGGATATCCCCTACGTCGGGGCGGGCGTGATGGCGTCCGCCGTCGTGCGCGACAAGATCATGCTCAAGACGGTGCTGACGCAAGCCGGGCTGCCTGTCGTCGAGCATTTCGGTTTTTCGCGCCAGGCCTGGACCGAAGACGCGAACCGTGTGTTGGCCGAAATCGAGGAACGGCTGGGCTATCCCGTGTTTGTCAAGCCGGCCTCGCTGGGATCGAGCATTGGCGTAGCGCGCGCCAAAGACGCGGACGAAGCCCGCACCTATATCACCATCGCCGCCACATTCGACCGGCGCGTCATTGTCGAGAAGGCGCTGAGCGACGCCATCGAGATTAACTGCGCGCTGCTCGGCAACGGCCCCTACCGCGCATCCGTTCTTGAGCAGCCGATCACCTGGCAAGAATTCCTGACCTACGAAGAAAAGTACATGCGCAGCGAAGGCCCGGCTGGCATGAAGGGCGCCGAGCGCGAGATCCCGGCCCCCATCTCCGCCGAACTGACGGCGCGGATCCAGACCATGGCGCAGGATGCCTTCACCGCGGTAGATGGGCGCGGGACGGCACGCGTCGATTTCCTGATCCGCGAGGAAGCCGGAGAGGTCTACATCAACGAGATCAACACCATGCCGGGGTCGCTGGCGTTCTATTTGTGGCAGGAAGAAGGGATGACGCCCGCCGACGTGGTGGACGAGCTGATCCGGCTGGCGTTCGACGCCCACGCGGAAAAGCGCAAGACCATCTACAACTACAAGACGGGCCTGATCGACCACGCCGCCGCGCGCGGCCTGAAGGGCATCAAGAAATAACCGTGAACGGGCCGCTGCGCCGGCTAAAGAGCGCCCTGCATCCCCACGTCGACCCCATGCTCAGCCGGGCCGATCACTGGCGCGCCCGGCGGGAGCTGCGCACGCTGCCCGATGGGATCTACCGGGCACCAGCCAGCGTGCCGTACCGCGCGCAGTACGCTTCGCCGGGTCTGATTCACAGCTACATTCACGCCGGTTATGACGGCGCACAAGACCCGAACTGGCACGCCTTCGGCGCAGATAACCCCGCCGAATACGCCTTCTGGGCGCCGCGCATCTGCGCCCTTGCATGCCTGCAGATGGCGATCGCGGCATACCGGCCTGCCGACGAGCCACCACTGTGGCAGCTTGTCAAGGAAGGGCTGGACCTGCGCGGCTACACGCTGCGCGACGCGAACGGGAACTGGATCGACGAAGGCTGGAGCTATCCGGCACTGGTCGCGCTGGCAGCCCGCTACGGGATCCGCGCCCAGGGGCAAGGCTACGCGTCGGTGCTGCGCGTGTGTGCCAGCATCCGGCGTGGGGCGCTGGTTATGGCCTCGGTCACGCCTGAACTGGGCGAGCGCGTGCCGCAGCCGGGCCGCTATGGCGGCCATTTTGTGCTTGTGTTGGGGTTTGCCTGGCGGCGCGGCGCCCCGCTCTATTTCGAGCTGCACAATCCGTCGGGCCGCTACGCCGAGCTGCGCGCCCATGCGATCATCCCGGCGGATCGCTTCCGCGCCGCGTACGCCTACCGGCTGATCGCGCTCTCACCCTTGCACGGCCCCGCATCTGATCGGCGCCTGGGCGCACGCTGAGCCACACACCGCACCTTCTGATTCGGGCAGGCGCGTCTACTTGCCAATGAAACGGTAGCCAACGCCATATTCGTTTTGGATATAAGTCGGGTTTTTAGGGTCCGGCTCGATCTTACGGCGCAGGTGGGAAACGTAGATGCGCGGGTAGTGGTGCTCGGTATTGTATTCGTAGCCCCAAACCTGTTCGAGCAACTGCTGAAAGGTCAGCACCTGGCCCTTGTGCCGGATAAATGTCGCCAGCAGCTTGAACTCGGTCGGCGTCAGGCGGATCTCTTTGCCGCCCACGCAGACACGGCGGTCCTCAATATCTACGGTGAGATAGTCATCGGCATAACTGGCGACTTGTGGCTGCACGTCGTCGGTGATCTGCGCGCGCCGCAGCAGCGCTTTGAGCCGTGCGTGGAACTCAAGTTTGCGCAGAGGTTTGAGCAGATACTCGTCCGCCCCCAGATCGAGACCTTCGGCCATCTCCGCTTCGGTGACCGCGTGCGCGGTCATGATGACGATGGGTACGTTGGACAGCTCGCGGATCCGCTGGCAGACCACCAGGCCATTCATCCCTGGCAGCGCGACATCGAGCAGCACCAGACTGGGGCGTGTCTCGTGAAACAGGCGCAGACCCTCGCGGCCATCTGTGGCCGTGTAGACTTCGTAGCCATGCCGCTTGAGATCTAATTCCATCAAACGGTTCAGGTCAGCGTCGTCTTCAACGATGAGCACTTTGATAGCCATAACCGGTCTCATTTATTCATTGCGGCGCGCACCTATTGTACAGGATTTTCCCCCGCCCGAAAACGATCGGCAGACACACCGCTTCAGCCGGGCACTCCTTGATTCACTCCCCCCGCTTTGCTATGCTTTGTGTGCAATTACCAATGCACCGGCAGCCCTCGCTTGCTAGTATTTCCTGCTAGAGTCTGGAATGAGCGCCAGCGCAGGGCATATTCGTTGGAGGATGCGGTGCCGTACCAGTCCGTCGGGAACCGGCGCAACAACGTACAGTTCGGTGTAGGCCGGACCGTCTGGGTCGGCACGCACCCTGCTGCCATTCCCGAGCGCATCCTCGACATGATCCCTGGCGGGCTGGCCTGGCTGGCGCTGTTTGTGCTGCTGGGGCTGGCCTACGTCGCGCCGCTGGCCGCCGTCCTGGCGGCGGGGCTGCTCGCCTTCTACTCGGCGGTGCGCTTTAGCTTCGCCGCGGTGGCAAACCTGCTTGGGCACAGGCTGATCAGGCGCTGGGAAGCGACTGACTGGCGGGCCGAGTACGCGCGCCGCGCCGCCGCCGGCAGCCTGCCGCTCGATGCAGTCCATCACGTCGTGATCATCCCCAACTACCGCGAAGACATCGCCACCCTGCGCCGCACGCTGGACCATCTCGCCCGGCAGCGCGACGCCGCCACGTCGATCAATATCGTCCTGGCGATGGAAGTGGGTGAAGACGGCGCAGTCGCCAAGGGCCAGGCGCTGCAAAGTGAATATGGCGGCTGTTTCGAGAACTTCCTGGTCGCCACCCATCCCAAGGGTCTTTCCGGCGAGATGCAATGCAAATCCGCCAACCAGGCGTGGGCGGCGCGCTGGGCACGCCGGACAATGGTTGACGAGCTGGGCTACAACATTGACCATCTGGTGATTACCACGATGGACTCCGACACGCTGTGGCACCCGAACTACTTCGAGGCCCTGCGCGTTCTGTTCGCCACTGACCCGCGCCGCTACGCCACCTTCTGGCAGGCACCGATCCGCTACCACGGCAACGTGTGGGCAATCAACCCGCTGATGCGCATCCTGCATGCCTATTCGTCCGCGTGGGAGCTGGCGTATCTGGCCGCGCCGTGGTGGCAGGCGCTGCCTATGTCGTCTTATTCGCTCAGCCTGCGCCTGCTGGACAGCACCGGCTATTGGGACCCGGACGTCATTGCCGACGAATGGCACATGTACATCAAGTCGTACTTCCAGCGCGACGGCGACGTCTGGTTGCAGCCAATCTTCCTGCCCTTCTACGCCCACGCCACCACCGGCGACACGGTGCTGGCCGCGATCAAAGAGCGCTATCTGCAAACCTTGCGCCACGCCTGGGGCGCCAAAGAGATCGGCTACACCATTGCGCAGATGAGCGAAAACCCGCAGATCTCATTCCTGGGCGGGTTCAACCTGCTCTTTCGGGTCGCGCACGACAACCTGCTGGCGGGCGTCGGCTGGATCATCATGATGTTCGGCATGCAGTTCCCGATGTTGTTCCATCCCGACGTCGTCCGGGCGAATCTGTTCACGGCGCCGGGCCTGCTGCTGCAGATCTCGGCCACCATCGTCACGCTGCTGACGCTAATCTTCTGGGCCATCGATCTGCGCATCCGGCCGCCGCGCCCGAAACCGTGGACCTGGGGCGAGCGTCTCTACGAGCTGGTGAGCCTGCCTCTTATTGCTATCATGACGTTTCTATGCGTGGCGATGCCTGTGCTCCATTCGCAAACTCGCTTGATGCTGGGCATACCGCTCCAGTTCCGAGTTGCAGCCAAACGGTAGCCGGGCAGACCAACCGCAAACGCAACTCAGAGCGTGGAGCCAAGAGCCATCTCCACGCTCTTTCGTTCAGGCGGTGACCTCACCGCTCCATCGCGACTGCTTTTGTGACCGCTCATCAGGAGGGTCGATCATGGCACGGATTACAATGAAGTTCGGCGGCACCTCAGTCGGCAGCACCGATGCCTTGCAGCGCGCGACCGAGATCGTCCGGCAGCACGTGCTGGACGGGCATCAGATCGCGGTAGTCACGTCGGCGATGGGCGGAGTCACTAACCTGCTGATCGAGGGCGCGCAGACCGCCTCTTCGGGCGATGGCGAGCGGTACAAAGCGATCACCGCTCACCTGCGCGAGAAGCACCAGCACGCGGCGGACAGTCTGCTGCACGACCCCGACGCCCGCGCGGCCGTCTCCGAAAACGTTCACCGCTTGCTGGACCAGTACGAAGCGTTCTGCGCGGGGATGTACGTCCTGCGCGAGGCATCCGACAAGGCCATCGCAGCGGTCAGCTCGCTTGGCGAGCGGATCTGCGCCCCGCTGCTAGCCGCGCTGCTGCAGCAGACAGGCGTCATCAGCCAGGCAGTTGATGCCTGCACGCTGATCGTCACCGACGAGGAGTATCTGAACGCTGGTGTATTCTGGGCCGAGTCCGAAGCGAAAGCCCGGCGCGACTTGCTGCCGCTGATCCAGAGCGGCATGGTGCCGGTCATCACCGGCTTTATTGGGTCAACGCGACAGGGCGTCGTCACGACGCTCGGCCGCAGCGGCAGCGACTACACCGCCACGCTTATCGGCGCCTTTCTAGAGTGCGACGAGGTGTGGATCTGGACCGATGTGGACGGGGTGATGACCGCCGATCCGCGCATGGTTCCCGACGCGCGTGTCATCCCCGTGATCTCGTACGCCGAGGTGGGCGAGATGGCCTACTACGGCGCCAAAGTGCTGCATGCCAAGACGGTACAGCCGCTCGTCGAGCGGAATATCCCGCTGCGCGTCAAGAATTCGTTTAACCCCTCGTATCCCGGAACACTGATCACAAATGAGGCCAGCACCACGCCCGGCACGGTCAAGGCTGTCACCGCCATCCGCGATGTCAGCCTGATCACAGTTGCCGGGCGTGGCATGATTGGCGTCCCCGGAATCGCCGCCCGCACGTTCATGGCCGTCGCCAAACAGCAGGCCAACGTTCTCATGATTACGCAGTCGTCCAGCGAGCAAAGCATTTGCTTTGTTGTTCCCGAAGCCAAAAGCCGGGCCGTGGTGGCGGCCATCCAGGCCGAGCTGGCCTATGAGTTTGGCCGGCAGGACATCGACAGCGCCTGGGCGGACAATGACGTGGAGATCATCACGGTCGTCGGAGCCGGGATGCGCCGGCAGCCCGGCGTCGCGGCACGCGTGTTTGGCGCGCTGGGCGAGCACGGCGTCAACATCATCGCCATCGCGCAGGGGACCAGCGACTACTGCCTGTCGATGGTCGTGCGCGCCAGCGACACCGAGACGGCCGTGCGCCAGATTCACAAGCTGGTTGTGCTCAACGGGCGCGATCAGCCTTCGCAGACCCTCGACCAACCCGACTCGCAACCCGCTGAAGAAAGGAAGCCAACACCATGAACCAGCCTCTCGACGTCGCCATTCTGGGCGCCACCGGCGCGGTCGGTCAGCGTTTCATCCAGCTTCTGGACGGACACCCCTGGTTCCGCGTGCGCGAGGTCGTCGCCAGCGATCGCAGCGCAGGGCAGCGTTATAGAGAAGCGGCTCGCTGGGTTCTGCCGGGCAATCCCCCGGATGCCGTGGCGGACCTGCCGGTTCTGCCGATGGATGCCGCGCTCGGGTCGCCCCTGGTTTTCTCGGCCCTGCCGGGCGACATTGCCGAGTCCGTGGAGTGGCGGCTGGCCGGGGCCGGGCACGTCGTCTGCTCCAACGCCAGCGCCTACCGCATGCACGAGCATGTTCCGCTTCTGCTGCCCGAGATCAACGCCGATCACGCCAGGCTGATCGAAGTTCAGCGCCGCGTCTATGGCTGGAGCGGCGGGCTGGCGACCAACTCGAATTGCACCAGCGCGCCGGTTGCGATGTCCCTCGCGCCGCTGCGCCAGTTCGGAATCGAAGCCGTCATGGCGGTCAGCATGCAGGCCATCAGCGGCGCGGGCTATCCCGGCGTGCCCGCGCTCGACATCACGGAGAACGTCATCCCGTACATCAACGGCGAGGAACCGAAGCTGGAAACCGAGCCGCGCAAGATGCTCGGCACGCTGCGCGAAAGCACGGTTGATCCGCTCGACTGCGTGATCAGCGCGACCTGCACGCGCGTCCCTGTGCTGGACGGGCATCTGGTCAGCGTCAGCGTGCGCTTTGCCGAAGCGGTTAGCGAAGCGGCGCTGCTCGAAGCCTGGGCGTCTTTCCGCGGCCCGGACCCGGTGCCCGATCTGCCGAGCGCTCCGGATCAGCCGGTCGTGGTTCGCACCGAGCCGGATCGCCCGCAGCCCCGCCGCGACCGGGACGCGGGCGGTGGGATGTCCGCAGTCGTGGGGCGGCTGCGCCCCGACCCGGTGATTGGCGGCTGGAAATATCTCGCCCTGGCGCACAACACCGTGCGCGGCGCAGCCGGGTGCTCGATTCTCAACGCCGAGCTGCTCGTCGCCTGCGGCTATCTCTAGCGCCCGGTCTCCAAAGCGCCAAGCGCCGACTCAGGATCAAGCGCGTGCCAGGCGTGGCCGAGCGCCTGCCGCGGTACGGCGATCAGGTGCGCGGGGCACGCGCAATCCGACGAGCCGAAGCCCGGCAGGAGAACCTGCGCGCCGGGGATGCTGCGCAGCGCTGCCGACCAGGCGCACTCCAGCCGATCGGCCCCGGGGCGGTACCAGACCGCGCACGGCCGGACGCGTGCCGTCAAATAGTCGATGTGCCAGCGCAGCGGCTTACCGGTCCGCAGATGCCGTCCGACCCGGGCCCGCAGCCCGCCCGATCCGCGCGCGCTGCCGGTGTAGGCATACAGCCCTGGGGGAACGGTTCGCTCGCCCAGCCGCCCGACACGCAGGCTGAGCGGATGGGTGAGAGTCAGCCACAGGCAATAGGTCCCGGCTTCAATAGGCAGCAGGTCAGTTCGTAGTGGTCGCTCCACCACCACCAATCCCCCGTTTGTCCTGGGCGGTCGGTTGCAGCTTCCGTCGCGCGTGCTATTATTCACACGGTCGCTTCTTTCGTGTAACTTGGCCCCGCTGTCGGTGACGAACGACCATTGTCGAATCTAGTGTCCACGCGCGATCATAGTCCCGATCACCTGATCCGTCGCGCGACCAGTAGGAAAGAGAGTCAAGCAATGTTGTACGATTTCGCCAAAATCCAGGAGTACCTCGGGGATGAAGCAGAGTCCCTGCTGACACACGAGTGCAAGACGATTTCGAAGGATTTGCTCCACCTGCCCGGCCCCGACTGGGTCGACCGCATCTTCGCCCAGTCCGACCGCCCGACGCCGGTCT
>Ga0226835_1001710_pt1 | contig 11018 bp, 7 predicted proteins | sample LAC_MetaG_1_FD_163627 | JGI IMG/M metagenome (GOLD analysis project Ga0226835, IMG submission 163627) | Anaerobic ammonium oxidizing microbial communities from anammox membrane bioreactor (MBR) in UC Berkley, California, United States -... | ecosystem: Engineered > Bioreactor > Anaerobic >...
GGGCGCTGTATACTGAGTTGATCGCTCTCGATGGGGCGCGGCGCTTCGCGGTGGTGCCTGGCGAGGTCGATCCGGACGTCACGGGCGAGCTGGTTGTGTCGCCGGCGGGCGACCGCGCCGTGATCCGCGTCGAGGCCCTGCCGGCGTTGCCGGATGAAAACGTCTTTCAGCTCTGGCTGATTGACACCGAGGGGGCGCGGACCAGCGGCGGGCTTTTCGGGCGCGCAGCCGATCAGGCGGCGGTGTATATCGAAGTGCCGCTCGCGGCGCCGCTTGAGGCGTATCAGGCATTCGGTGTGTCGCTGGAGCCGGCCGGGGGTAGCCCGTATCCTGACCGGCCGACCGGGCCGCGCGTGTTCAGCGTGCCGGTCAATTCCTGAACGCAGCCGGTGCAGAGGGCGGACGAACAAACAGGGCGCCATCCTGAGGGGTGGCGCCCTGCTGTTATGCCGGGCAGGGCATTAGGTGAAGGCGGGCAGGCTGCTAGCGGCTGCTGAGATAGTCGAGCACCGCCTGGCGCTCTTCGGGCGAGAGCCGGGCGCCGTAGCCGATCATGCGGTCGACGGTGGCGGCCCATTGTTCGGGCGTTTTCTGCGCCTGGTCGATGCGATCGCGCGTGTGGCAGACGGTGCACCGCTCATTGATTAGCGCGTTGCCGTCCAGCGCGACGCCCATCTCATGCTCGGGTGGCGCTTCGCCTTCGGTCATCGGTTCCCCTTCGGCGCCGGTCAGGTTGACCGGCCCGACAACCACGTTGCCCCCGACGCGCACCGGACCATCGGCACCCTCGACCGTGCCGAACTCGTAGACACCCGCCTCGCCGGTGTCGTAGTGCAGCATCGGGAAGACCTGCTGCCCCGCCTGCGCGGGGTCAAGCGCGATCTGGATATTGCGGCTCAGGCCGGCGGTCAGCGGATAGGTGGCGATCACCGGCCCCGGCGAGCCGTCCTGGCTGCTGTGCACCGCGATCCAGCCGTGCGCGTCGATCAGCGCCGCGTCGATGCGCAGCATGCCCTCTTCGAGCGTCTGATCCTGCATCGTCAGCGACGGCGCGGCCTGGATCGGGAAGGTCACCACGCTATCGTTAACGCGCACCGGGACGTCCGCGCCTTCAACCGTGCCGAACTCGTAAGTGCCGACCTCGCCGGTATCGACGTGCAGCATCGGCCACAAGACCGGTGTTACCCCGCCCGGATCCAGCGTCACGACCACGTCACGATTCAGACCGGGCGCGAGCGCCGTCTGGCCGAGCACCTGGCCGGGCGAGCCGCCGCCGTCCGCGTGCACCACCAGCCAGCCGGGTCCTTCAGACAGCACCGATGCCGCGACCAGACTTGGCTCCATGACGGCTTCCATGCTGTCGCCGCCTAGCACCAACTGGTCGCTGATGCGCATGTGAGGCACCGTCCAGAACGGCGTCACGGCGACGCGGCTATCAACCCGTACCGGGCCGTCGGCGCCCTCGACCGTCCCGAACTCGTAGACGCCAGCCTCGCCCGTGTCCACGTGCAACATCGGCCATAGCACGCCGGTTGCCTCGCCCGAAAGCTCAACGACGACATTCGCCGTCGTGCCCGCAGGAACCTGCGTCTGGCCGAGCACCGGGCCGGGCGAGCCGTTATTGTCCGAGTGGATGACCAGCCAGCCCGCCTGCTGAGCCGTCACCGAGGCGATGGTCACCTGGTTGTTCTCGACGAACTGGTCTTCGGCGTGGATGACGTTGACCGCGAACGCAGGCGTAACCACGTTGCCGTCAACGCTCACAGGGCCGTCTGCGCCCTCGACCGCCCCGAACTCGTACACGCCGACTTCGCCGGTATCCGCGTGCAGCATGGCGAACAGCGTCGGGGTGGCCTGCGCGGCGTCGATCGACACCTGCACTGCGCGGTTTTCGCCCGCGTTGATCGACCGGTAGCCGATGACCGGGCCGGGCGTGCCCCCGCCGCCGTCCGCGTGGATGACGATGAAACCGGGGCCATCGCTAAAGGCGCGCGCGATCGTCACCGTGCCGTCGAGCACGAGTTGATCGGCGACCTCGATGGACGGAGTGCCCGGTTCATCCTGCGCACCTGCCGGCAGGCTGATCGCCAGCGCGACAACCAGGGCGAGAAGTAGCAAGCCTCTTTTGTTGTGCCACATCATGTTTCCCTCCGGTGCATTGTCGCAATCCTTTCATAAAAAGGCAGTCATACTTTCACTACGCACAAAATGCCGCGCTTGGATTGCCTGCGGCCCGATGCGGGTTCATCGACGGAGAGCACCGGGGGGAATCAAAACGCGCCACATGCCCGTGGCGCGTCCGGCTGGTTGAGGGCGAGGTTAGTGATAATCGATCCCGCGATACGCCTGAATGAAGCGTACGATCGCGTCGCGGTCCAGCTCGTCCAGCAGCAAGCGTCGCGTCCAGGCTGTCACCGCGAAGCGCGCGTCCATGTTCTCGTAGGGATGCAGGATGAGCTGATTGGTCCCCATGTCGTTGAGAATGTCGCGCAAAATCTCAACACTCTCAGGGCAGCCTTCCGGGCAATTGTAGTGCATGATCACCCCGCCGTCTTCCAGGTTATGAACCTGGAACCACTCCGGAACCGTTTCGCTGTGTTCGCCCCAGCGCGCGATTTGAGGGGCGTGAGGGCCAGATGTCGGCGGTCTTGTTCGCCAGAGGTACGTGGCCGGCTCAACCGCCAGATGGCTGTTTCCTTCCGAGGCAAACGCTTCACCTGGCTCGTCCCGCAAGAAATACAAGATCGCCAGGGCGATCACACCCAGCACCAACGCCGCCAGCACGCCTGCGGTCCACAGGCGCTGGCGCCGGGCCTGTTCGCGACGCCGGTTGGCCAGGGATTTCCGTCGTGCCATAATCAACCTGTCTCCTTGTGCGCTGGTCCTAATAAAGATGATGCTTATTGTAACAAATACGCCCGCGAAGTCCTATCTGGATGAATGGCGCGCCGGGCACAGGCGGGGGAACAGGGATGGACCATCGTGACCATGTGCGGTTGCTGCGTGACGGAATCGGCTCCGGGCAGGGGATCTGGGCGGATATTGGAGCGGGGTGGGGCGCGTTTACGCTGGCGCTGGCCGATCTGCTCGATGCGGACGCCCGGATCATCGCGGTCGATCGAGATGCAGGCGCGCTCGAAGGGGTACGTCGGGCGATGTACGCGCGCTTCCCGCAGCGCGCGCTTGAGGTGATGCGCGCCGATTTCACTCAGCCGATGGCGCTGCCCCCGCTCGACGGGATCGTGATGGCGAACGCGCTCCACTTCGTGCGCGACAAGCTCCCCGTGCTGGCGCGCCTGCGTGCCTACCTGCGCCCCGGCGGCAGGCTAATCGTCGTCGAATACGATACGGATCGCGGCAACCGCTGGGTGCCATACCCGCTGACGTATCCGGCCTGGGCTGCGCTTGCCGAGCGCGCCGGGTTTGCTGAGACGCGCCTGCTGGCCCGCGCTCCGAGCAGCTTCCTGGGCGGGTTTTACGCGGCGCTCGCGTTGCGCCCCGCCGAGCCGCCGGCGCCAATGCGTTGACGGCGCAGGTCTGTGCAGACGGCTACTTGGGGACCGGCAGGCGGATCCGCCGCCAGCCCTCCGCGTCGATCCAACTCTCGGCTTCCGGCTGGCGCAGGGGACGGGTTTCCGTGGGTGGGAGCGCGAACTCGATGGCGTCGTAGGGCAACCGGTAGCCCCGATGCACCGCCTCGACCGCCAGCGACAGCGCATCTGGCGCGGCCCGGACAGAGAGACGAAGCTCCGTGTATTCGCCGCGCCGGTAGCCGAGCGACAGCCCATCATCTTCGACCAGCGCAAAATGCCTTTCACCCGTTCCGATCGGGGGATAGACGCGCACCTCGCGCCAATCGTCCGGTTCTGTTCCGGCGTGTCGCATCGGCTTGCCGAGCGGGATCAGCCCGCCGGCGCGTACCAGCAGCGGAATCCGCTCCAGCGGGGCGTCAAGCGTGACAGTCTGGCCGCCGGTGAAACGCTCGCCGGTGGTGTAGTCATACCAGTCTGCGCCCTGCGGCAGGTAAACCTGGCGCCAGGTGGCGCCCGGCTCGAGCACCGACGCGACAAGCAGCGACGCGCCGAGCAGAAAATCGAACGATTCGGTCCGGCAGCGCGGGTCGTCCGGAAAATGGTAGACCAGCGGGCGGATGATCGGGTGGCCGGTGCGCGCTGCCTCGACCGCAAGGCTATACAGATAGGGGATCAGCCGGTAACGGAAGCGGATGGCCTCGCGCACGAGCGGCAGCGCTTCCGGGTACATCCACGGCTCGTTGGCCGAGCCGTCCGTGTTCCAGGAATGGATCGTGAAGCGCGGCTGGAAGATGCCGTTCTGCACCCAACGCACGAACAGCTCGGCGTCCGGCTTGGGCCCCGCGAACCCGCCGACATCGTGCCCCACGTGCGCCAACCCCGACAGCCCCATCCCCAGCCCCATCGGGATGTTCCAGCGCAGCGTGTCCCACGACGTGGTGTTGTCACCCGTCCAGGTCAGCGCGTAGCGCTGGATGCCGGGGCAGCCCGCGCGCGACAGGACGAAGGGGCGTTCGTCCGGTTTGCGCTGCGCCAGCGCCGCAAACGACGCGCGACCCATGAGCAGGGTTTGCAGCGGGCGCGCCATCCCCATCGGGATCGGCCGGCCGAACCCATCCGCCTGAGCCTGGTCGTCCCACACCTCGAACTCGTTGTTGTCGTTCCACAGCGCGTCGATCCCTACATCGAGCAGGGCCTCTGCGATGCGCGCCTGCCACCAGGCGTAGCCCGCCCGGCTAGTGAAGTCGACATAGCTGCCGGGCGCTGTCTCGCCGATGCCCCCGCTCCAGAACAGGCTGGTTTCGGGGCGGCTGCCGGACGCGTCGCGGATCAGGCCGCCCTGCGCCGCCAGATCGCCGTAGAGCGGGTGGGCCGTCAGCAGGTATGGCTTGATGTTAGGGGCTACGTGCATCCCGGCGGCGCGAAAGGTGGCGATCATCGCCGCGGGATCCGGGATGCGGCGGCGGTTCCAGGTGAACACGCAGCGCCGCCCGGCGTCATCGGTCGTGTAGCCGGACGAAAGGTGGAACATGTCGCAAGGGATGTCGTGCCGGGCACACAGCGCGACGAATTGCTTGAGTTGCTCCTGGGCGTCCGGCGCTTCGGTGTAGTGCATGGTCGAGCCGAGATAGCCGAAGGCCCAGCGCGGCGGCAGGACTGGCCGGCCTGTAAGCGCGGTGTAGTTCTCGATCACGGCTTCGAGAGTCGGACCGAAGATCAGGTAATAATCCAGGTCGCCGTCGGCGGCCTCGTATGTGCGGTAGCGCCCGCCGCGCAGGGCGTTGACCTCTTTGCCCAGGTCGAACACGGTGGTCGACAGGTTGTCGTAGAACAGGCCATAGGCGAGGTGAAGACGGGGCACCAAGGTGATGTAAAAGGGGATGTGCTTATAGAGCGGATCCGTGCGCTCGGCATCGTAGCCGTAGGCGTCCATATTCTCCATGCGCAGCCGCAGCCCGGCTTTATCCAGCGGGCCGGCCTTTTCGCCAAAGCCGTAGTAGTGCTCGCCATCCTGACACGCCAGGCGGTGAACGACCGCGCGCCCGGCGCGGTCGTAGGTGTAGGCGCGCGACGCCACATCCGCCGCGAAAACTTCGCCCGACGGCAGCCGCCACTCCAGGCGCAGGTCGCCCAGGCGAATATGAAGCTCAAGCTTGCCGGTACAGACCCGCAAGCCGCCGGCCTCCTCAACAAGCTGAAGCTCCGGCAGGGTGAAGGGCGACAGATCGTCACGCGGGCGCCCTTCCAGCGGGACATCACCGGAGCGGTCCACAACCGACCAGGTGCGATCGAGCCGGGGCGCGCCGTCCGGATAGTGCCGCACGCGCACAAGATCGTCGGCGAGCGGGGTGATGTGGAAACGCTCGCCGTGGCGCCCGGCCAGCGTGAGCGTGTGCGCGTCATGTGCGAGCAGCGAGACTGCTTCGGGAGCTACCAGATGCATCGTTCAGATTGTTCCTTGTGCCGAAAGCGATGCGCAGTTTCTGGCCAGATACGGCGTGCTCAGCCCTTCAGACCGGTAGTTGCGATTCCGGTCGTGATGAAACGCTGCAAAAAGGCAAAGACCGCGGTGATGGGCAGCAGCGTGAGCACCGTCATCGCCAGGACGTAATGCCACTGAATCTGTAGCTCGCCCTGGAAGGCGTTCAGCCCCACCTGGAGCGTAAACAGCTCGCTGCGGCTGAGCACGATCAGCGGCCAGAGAAAATCGTTCCAGCGCCACATCACGGAGAAGATCGCCAGCACAGCCAGCGCGGGGCGGGCCAGAGGCAGCACGATTTGCCAGTAGATGCGCCACTCCGACGCGCCGTCGATGCGGGCGGATTCGAGCAACTCGTCCGGGATGGTCAGCATATATTGGCGCAGCAAGAACACCCCCGTGGGAGTTGCCGCGCCGGGGATGATCACACCCCACAGCGTATTGTTCATGTTAAGCTGCGTGATGACCAGGAAGACCGGGACCAGGATTACAGAGATCGGGATCATCAGGGTGGCGATGATCAGCACGAACACCGCGTCGCGCCCCGCAAACCGGTACTTGCTGAGCGCGAATGCGGCCATGCTGTTGATCACCAGCGTGATGATGGTGGCGACGGTCGTCACGATCACGCTGTTTTTCAGATAGGTCGCGAAGCGGAACTTTTCGAGCGGCTCGGTATAGTTTTCCAGCGCCAGACTCAGGCGCTCGATCGGCTCGCGGTCGTTGATGTTGACCCGGATGCGCTCCGCGTCGGTGGGGCGTGCGGGGTCGGCGGGCGGGTTCTCCGGGTCGATCATGTGCGCCTCGATGCCCACACGCCGGATTTGCGCCAGCACGCGCTCCTCGCCGTCGACGACCACACGGTAGAGCGGCAACGGCTCGTCGTATCCGTCGACGACGATCGTTTCCTGCGCGTAGGGCAGCAGGCGCGGCGGAAACTCGACCAGTTGCGCCTGGGTCTTGAACGACGAGAGTACCACCCACAGCACCGGCCCGAACATCACCAGCGTGCCCACTGCCAGATACAGGTAGGTCAGCGCGTCTGTGATGTCTATCCGGCTGCCCCCACGCTTGCGGATCAGGAAATTGCGCAGTGTAGACATGGCCGCATCCTCTCCGCTAGGCGGCTTCCGACTTGCGCCCGAGCCAGAGCTGGACCAGCGTGAACACAAGCAACACCATCCCCAACAGCACCGATGCCGCAGAAGCCAGCCCGCGCCGCGGGATCTGGTTGGCGAAGCCCGTCTCGTAGATATACTGGACCATGTATTTGGTGGCGGTGCCGGGGCCGCCGCCGGTCAGCACAAACACCTGGTCGAAGACCTGCACCGCGCGGATTAGCGCCAGAACCAGCACGACAAAGAGGGTCGGCATCAGCAGGGGCAGGGTGATGAAGCGGAACCGCTGCCAGACGTTGGCCCCGTCGATCTCGCCGGCCTCGTACAGCACAGCCGGGATCGACTGCAGGCCCGCCAGCAGGATCAGCGTGTAGAAGCCCATCTGCGCCCAGATGCTGACCAGAATGACCCAGAAGGTGGCCCAGTCGCGGTCGAGCAAGAACTGAATCGGCTCGCCGCCCAGTCCGGTCAGGACGGCGTTCAGCAGGCCGAAACGCTGCAGGATCCACTTCCAGATCAGCCCGACCACCACCGGCGAGAGCAGCACCGGATAGAAGTAGACGCTGCGGAAGAACCCCCGCGCGACGATCTCGCGGTTGAGAATCACGGCGGTCACCAGCGCCAGCAAGACCATCCCCCCGACCTGGAACATCACGAAGACGACTGTGTTGTGTGCGGCTCGCCAGAACATATCCTCGACGCAGGTGTTCGGCTGCGAGAAGTTCCCGCACCGGAAGAGGTGCTCGTAGTTCGCCAGCCCCGCCCAGGTCCGGTCTTGGGGCATCAGCCGCGTGCCGGTGGTTCCCGAATAGTAGAAGTTCAGCAGCATCGGGAATAGCACGAACACGCCGAAAATGATCATATTGGGCAGGAGAAAGAAATACGCCATCCGCCGCGCGCCCACCAGCCGCTGTAGCGGGTTGATCACCAGCTCCAGCCCCACCATCAGGGCGTTGTAGGCCCCAAGGAAGACGGATTTGACCAGGTGGCCGAGATCGCCGGGCTGGAGTTGAGCGCGTTTGGCGATCGGGGCCGAGCGAGGCGTGTGGGACATTGGCATCCCCCTTTATCGTCAGACACCGGCGGCGCCCTGGCTCTGCAGGAGCAGCGCAGGATGTATGGAGGTAAAGAGCGACTACTGGCAGTTCTCTGCCGGAGAGTCCGCCAGTAGTCGCTGTTCCGCTCGGCCGGGCCGCGTTATCCTTCGAGTTCGGCCAGCCGCTGGTCGATGTCTTCCTGCGTGCGCTGGATCGCTTCGTCCAGCGTCAGCTCACCGACGATGACCTGCGCCAGCCGGTCGCGCGAGGCGTCGAAGACGATGCGGTTGTACGGATAGCCCTGGAGCCGGACGGCCAGCGGCATGATCTGCGGGACCATCGAACTCCACTGCTCCAACGCCGCGCGGGCCAGGTCGAGATCCGTCTCGAACGGCACGCCGCTCATCGCCACGCCTGCGTGCGCCGGGATGAACAGCGTGCGGGCGTGGAATTCGCGCAGCACGTCTTCCTGAGCCAGATATTCCATCACGCGCACCACTTCTTCAGGGTGCTGTGTATCCTTGATCGCGACAACCGCCGCGCCACCCGGCAGCCCGGTGCAGCCGGCCGGCCCACAGGGGAACGGAACCACTTCCCAGTCGAACGCGTCGCCGATGGTGTTGGTGAACTGCTGGACCTGCCAGCTTCCGGACATATAGCACGCGAGCCGCCCGTTGGCGTAGTCCTCGTTAGCGCCCACGTAGCCCGGCGTCGCGGCCCAGACGTCCACCAGTGCCGTGCCGTCCTGATGCCACCTAACGAACAGCTCGGCCATGGCGCGGTAGCCCTCGTCGGTCACCATGGGATGGCCGTTCTCGTCGAAGTACTGCGCGCCCATGCTGATGGCTGGCCCGGCGAAGCGGTGCCCGCTGCGGTCCATAGCGAAGCCGAACACGTCCGGCCCGAGCGCGTCCGCAACGGCCTTGCAGGCTTCGCCCCAGGTCTCCCACGACACCTGCTCTTGCGTGTCGCTGGGCACATCAACCCCGGCCTGCTCAAAGAGTGTCCGGTTGATGTACATGCCGGTGACGGTAAGCTGGTTCTGGAGCCCGTAGATTCCTTCGTCGTCGCCCGGCAGGCGCAACCAGGTCAGATAGGGGCCGAGATTCTCTTCCCAGTAGTCGGGGTCCGACAGGTACGGGCGCATGTCGAGATAGTACCGTGCCAACCCGCCCAGGTCGGTGACGCGCGCGATATCCGGGCCTTCGCCCGCTTCAAGCTGCAGGGGCAGGTTTTCGAGAATGGCGGTGTAGGGGACGACATCAATGACAATGCGGATGTCGGGGTTTTCGGCTTCGAAGCGGTCGAGCAGATCGCGTAGCACAACGCTTTCGTTGCCGTCGTCGTACCACGTGATGCGCAGTTCAACCGGTTCTTGCGCCGTGCTTGGCGTTGCAGGCACCAGCAGCGCAGCCGCCAGAATGAGCAGTAACACCGTGCGGAATTTCATCACAGACCTCCAAGAAAGATGTTGACAAGCGCACATACGCCGAACAAGAAACTCTTGGAAGTAAACAGACGACCTCCTTTCACCGTCCCTTTCCCACCCTGTCCCAGGCCGGTAAATGGCCGGTAAATATATAGTACCAGAATGCGGATGTTTCCGGTTACTGACAATCGCAGCCGCATTCCCACTTGAGCAGCAGCGACTGCCCCCTGCCGCGATCGTCAATCGGTGGCGTTGTGCGGGATGTATCCCCAAGTTCCAGGTTGCCGCTGCCCGCGCGCGTCTATTGCCGGGGCGGTGCCGTCAGGATCGCTGCCGGTTGTCGGGATACTGGGCTATCATTCGCTCGATGCGCGCGAACGTGGTTTCGGCGTCGGTCACCTGTTGCTCGAGCCGGGCGCGCAGCCGGCCCCGGCGGGTGGGCGTGCAATTGCCCCACGCGCCGGCAGTTTCCAGGGCTTTGTGCCAGTTGCGCCGCTTGGCAGCGGGCGTCTCCCAATGCCGTAGCACTTCCAGAAACGGGCGCAGACAGGCGGCGTAGCGCACATGAGTCGAGAGCAACAGCGCTTTGAGCACGAATGTATCCCGATCCGGAGTCAGCGGGTTTAACCGGGGGATACCATAGCGGTCGTTATGAATGAGATCCAGGGCCGGGTCGAGCCACCAGGCCGATGTTTCCAGCACCAGTTCCTGGACGTGTGGCCAGGCGATGGCGTTGCGGAAGTGCAGGGTCAGCGCTTCGCGGAAGGCCGTCTTGATGTCATCGAAGCCGGTTTGACCCGGCACGCCCGACTGAAAGTAGCCGGCATTGGTGGTCGTGTCTTCATCACGCCCATGCAGAATAACCTCGCCCGGCAGCCCTTCGGCCAGCACCAGATCGGGATGGGTGCCGTCCGGGCGCATGGTCCAGTCCAGCGGGCGCGTGAACTCGCGCTCGAACAGGGCGCGATCGTGCTTCCACAGCATCCACAGGAAGCGAATCAGCGCCCCACCGTGTGCGTTGAACTGGATCGGCCCCAGGCTGATCCCCGCGCCGAGATCGTAGGCGTTGATGGCCTCCAGGCGGCCTTCCGCCCCGGCGATGACCGGCAGGTAGCAGTCCGGCTCGACCAGCGGATAGCGCGGGATCGGCATCGTGACGGCGTCGCGAAAACTGACTGCCGCGCCGCGAAAGCCGCGGTCGGGCTGATCCACGCGCCAGACGGCGAAGACTGCGGCGGCGTGGTGCGCCATCAGCAGGCGCAGAGCGGGCATCGACAGGTCGCTCAGCCAGCTCGCCGTCAGCGGCGGGGTGAGGTTGGATAGACTTGACCCGGCGGCGGCCAGCCGCGCGATCCACTGCTGGCGCTGGTCATCCTGCTCGGCTTCGGCGAGCGCATAGAACTCGCGGGCGCGCGGGAGCTG
>Ga0226835_1001711_pt1 | contig 10999 bp, 4 predicted proteins | sample LAC_MetaG_1_FD_163627 | JGI IMG/M metagenome (GOLD analysis project Ga0226835, IMG submission 163627) | Anaerobic ammonium oxidizing microbial communities from anammox membrane bioreactor (MBR) in UC Berkley, California, United States -... | ecosystem: Engineered > Bioreactor > Anaerobic >...
TGTGAGCGTGACTGAAGGCGTAACGCTCGGAGTGAAAGAAGGAATGCCGGTGGGTGTTCCGGTGGCTGAAGGTATAGAGGTGACAGGCGGGGCGCTTGCTGGCGCAGTTTGCGTTGGAGTGAAGGTGGGGAGCGCAGTCTGCAGGTCTGACGGGGTGGGGAATGGCGTCACCGTTGGAACCGGCGTTTGCAGGAGGGCACGAAGATTGTCCGTGGAAGCCGAAGCGGACGGCGCCAGATCGCGAGCGGCCTCGCCAACCAGCCCAAGCCCAAAGGCCAGGGGACGAAGGCCGCGAAGATCGGCAGAGTAATCGGCGCGGTGGACGGAATGCAGAGCCACAGGCAATGTACCGGCGGTCACCAGCCAGGCAGGCGAGAAAATGGCCCCTCCCAGGGCCGTCAGTCCTGCCAATAACAGGAGGGCCAGAAGGAGGCTCCAGGAGAGGCGTTGCCAGGCAGGCAGACGGCGGTCGGGGGCGGTGCTCACAGCATGCCCTCCCAGCCGATGGGATTACGTGGAAGGTGGAGACGGTAGACCTGGATCCTCTCAGCCTTTCCACGCACCTGATGATACCCCAGAGCCTCAAAGTGGAAACGGGCCTGGTGCTCAGTGAGTGATTGAAAGGTCGAATGGCTGACCAGGATTGCAGAACTGTCAAACAATCCACGCGTTAACGACTCCAGACGTTGGGCTGAATTGACGGTATCACCAATGATAGTATAGTGCAGGCGGTCGCTCGTGCCCAGACCACCGGCGATGACAACCCCGGTGTTGATGCCGATACCCGTAATGAGCTGGGGTTCTCCGCGCGCGCGGCGCTGGTTGTTCAACCGTTCGATGGCCTGCAGTACCTCTACGGCGGCCTGGCAGGCTGCAAGCGCACTCTGTTTGGGGCTGAGCAGGCGCGGGAGGGTACCGAAGAAGGCCAGCATGGCATCGCCTTCAAACTGGTTGACCACTCCGCCGTAATGGGTGACGATGGGAACGATCTGCCCAAAATACTCATTGAGCCAGTGCAGGACGGTTGAAGGGGGGACTTTTTCAGAGAGGGTTGTGAAGCCGCGAATGTCGGTCATCAATACCGTGGCAACGGCTTCCTGCCCTTCGAGGCGCAGGTTACCCGATGAAAACGTCTGCCGGAGTTGTTCGCGCACTTCGGGGGAGACGGTGCGACCGAGGAGGTCGCGGTAAATGGAGCCTTCCTGCAAACCGGCGACCATGCGGTTGAAGGCGTTGGCCAGGATCGCCAGTTCGTCATTGCCTGAAATATCCACTTTTACTTCCAGGTTTCCGCTGGCAACCTCGCTGGAAGCTGCAACCAGCTTCATCAGCGGGCGGGTAATCAGCCCGGCGAGCGAAACTCCCACCGCAATGACCAGGAAAATCGCCGTGGCCACGAAGAGGAAAATTTCAATCTGGGTGGCGCGGCTGGTGCGAATGAGAAACGCCTGCGCGAGCGATACCCCCATAACCCCCAGGTCTTCACCCCCGCGGACTTCCCAGGGCGCCAGGACTTCGGTGTAGCGCAGGTTGGAAATGGCCAGGTCACGCGTCTGGCTGGAGCGATCCTGCCTTTCCAGCACGGAGGAAGTTTCACCTGCGGAGAGGAAGAGCTGATTTCGCTCCGCGTTAAGGGATGAAGCCAGGGGCTGGCCCCGGGCATCATAAAAAGTGACATCGCTGAGGGTATCTCTGGAGAGTTCACGGGCGAGGGTGAGTAATGATTTTCCCACCAGCGCCGCACCCAGGCGGTTTCCTGTGGAATCAAAAAGCGGACCTGCCACGTAAATCATTTCTCCCAGAGGCCCCGAACCGCGCCCGGCAAATTTATCGCCTGCCGCGTCGCTCTGCCCCTCCAGCACTCGTCTGACGAAGGGCCAGCTGGCGGCTTCGCTGCCGCCGGTGGTTGCGCGGTATTCTCCAACGCCCCCGCCCGCCACGTGGGTGAGGGTGAGCAAGTGGTTTCCCAAGGTATCGAGGAGGATAATTTCCTCTTCCTGGCTGTTAGCTGCCACCGGGAGAAGCAATTCTCGGAGAGTTTCGGCCTGTTTTGATTGCATGGCTTCGGGCAGACCCTGGGTGTTGGCGATCAGGCGAAGGGTTTCGAGCAGCCGGTTTTCTTCCTGTACCAGGCCATCTTGAGCCTGGAGCCCGGTTTTTACCAGCTGGTTTAAAAATCGTTCCTGAACCGATTCGAGGGCGACCCGGCTGATGAGGTATGCACTGGCCAGGGCGAACAGAATGGCCAGCAGGAGATAAGGCAGTGTGATTTTAACCCGCATGGGCATGCGCACTTCATGCGGTGAGGGAAATTTCACCGGGCGCGGGGGGCGCGGCACGGTGTCTTCCTCCAACTGTTGAAGGGCCTGTTCGATCCAACGCGGGGTAAAAGGTTGACGGAGGAAAACCCGAACGCCCTGCTCGCGGGCTCTGAGTTCTCGCTGCAGGTCCGGGTAGCGGTTGGTCATGATCACTTTCAGGCCGGGGTTGGCCGAGCGGGCCTGACGCAGGAACGCATACCATTCCTGGCTGGAAAAATGCAGATCCATTACCATCAGGTGCGGTCTGACCTGCTCCAGGAGCGCCTGCCCCTGACCGAGATCCCATGCCTGCCAGACTTCGTCTCCTCGCTGTTTAAAGTAACGCAGCAAGGGCTCCGTAAGGCGTGGTTCGGCCTGAATGAGAAGAACACGAAGTGCCATAAAATATTTCGCCCGCCTTTCGATTATATGATGATCGAAGGCCGCCTCACCTTATAAGTACCTATCAATCTACCGGGGGGATGGGCAATAAAAAGCTGCTCCGTAGATTGCGGAGCAGCCCGGTTTCAGGGAGAATGACTGTCTTTCAGGAAAGGTACTCGCGGAGGTGGCGGCTGCGGGTGGGGTGGCGCAGTTTACGCAGCGCCTTGGCCTCGATCTGGCGAATGCGCTCGCGGGTAACGTTGAAATACCGGCTGACTTCTTCCAGGGTGTGGTCTTTTCCGTCGATCAGCCCAAACCGAAGCTCGAGAACCTGCCGTTCTCGTTCTGAAAGGGCGCCGAGTGCATTCTGTACCTGTTCACGGAGCATTTCCCGTGCGGCGGCATCCATCGGTTCGAGCGCTTCATCATCTTCGATGAAGTCGCCCAGCTGGCTAGATTCTTCATCGCCCACCGGACGTTCCAGAGAGACGGGCTCTTCGGCAGACTGGAGGATGCGTTGCACTTTGGCTGTAGCCCAGTTCCAGCGCCGGAGCACTTCAGGATCGATGGGTTTCCCTTCTTTTCGCGCCTGCTTAATGGCGCGGGTGTCTTCTTCGGAGAGGAATCCTCCCTCCAGGGCCAGTTCTTCGGCAGTGGGTTCACGGCCAAGTTGTTGCACCATAGTACGCTGAACGCGCAACAGCCGGGTGATGGCCTCAAAGAGATGCACCGGGATGCGAATCGTACGCGCCTGTTCGGCAATGTAACGGCTGATCGATTGGCGAATCCACCAGGTGGCGTAAGTTGAGAATTTGAAGCCACGGGTAGGATCGAACTTGGTAACGGCCCGCAACAACCCCAGGTTGCCTTCCTGAATCAGGTCGAGGAAGGAAATTCCTCGCCCCAGGTAACGCTTGGCAATGCTCACTACGAGGCGCAGATTGGCTCGGATCAGTGTCTGATTGGCTTCTTCGGCCCGCCTGCGAACTCCCTCAACCTCATTGGCCAGTTCCGCTTCCGGGGGCATGTGGGTGAGGAAGAAGTCCAGGTCGGGCATCTGGTTGGAATCTTTAAGGCGATGAAGCAGTGAGTCTGCCAGGCCCGTGGGCAGAAGGTACATACAGATGAACATGGTGAAGGTGTGTCGTACAAAGCCGTCCCACAGGGCGTCTTTACCCCACAGGCCGTTGTCCAGATAGGTACGCAGGTAAGAGGGCTCATCGGCCTGCCACTGGCGGCGCAGTAACTGGGCTTCGGCCAGGGTGAGCGCAAGGTCTGGCACGTTACCCTGTTGCAGGGTACGGGCATCTTCGATCATCCGATTGTATGAGGTGATCATTTCTCGCGCCACCATGCCAAAGAGCGATTCGTTGGGCCGCTCATTCCCCTGAGGGAGATGTTTCTGGAGGTTTTCGAGAAAACGCTGTGCCTCGATCCGCGCTGCAAGTCTGAATTCGCTGTCGGCATCCAGAAGGTTGATTTGACCGATTTCTTTCAGATAGAGCCTGACGGGATCTTCCGAAAGCTCCATCGCCACAACGGAAGAATCAAGCAATTCAACGACATCTTCCAGGCTGATGTCGTTCCATTCTTCCGCCCCGGCGGCGGCGATGGGTTCTTCGGTTTCTTCTTTTTCTTCGAGCTCGTCCTCGCTTCCTGGTTCGGCGTCTTCCGGCAGGTCGGGCTCGTTTACCATGCCAGAGCGAGAAGCGTTATTGGAAGGGAGCAGATTCTCATCCGGCTTTTCCGCAGAAGCGTGTGGGCGAGAAGAGGGGGTTTTCTTTCGTGGCATGGGATAAATATACCACAATTGTCAAATTGGTAATCTACAAATCGTGGGGCTTTGCGGGGCATTTATCTCCCCGCAAGACCCCCATTCCTTGTACAAAGGAAGTCGCGTTCAAAAAGCCGAGTGGCTTTGAGAAGACTATATGAGGTAATTTTCTTGAGGTTGATAAAGGGTTTTGGCCAACGGGAAGGCCCTCAGGGAAGGATAGGTTGCTTGAGTGTGCGATGAATACGCTGCAGGGTCTGGGTGAACTGGAGGGTCATTTCATTTAGATGGGTTTGAAATTCAGCCTGTTCTTGCGGGTCGCTGTGCATGAAGCGCAACTGGTCCAAGCTGGCGCGCACCCGGGTTTCACGCAGGCGTAACAGAGTATGCACCAGGTCTTCGAAGGCTTTCTGGGGTGTGGGTTCGCCGCCGGGGAACGGCTCCAGATAGGCCTGCACGGTTTCGCGGAGTTCTTCGGGGATAGATTCGACCAGGTAATGACTGGCGTCGAGCGCGTCCTGTTCCAGGGAAGACAGGACCTGCCGGGCTAACATTTGATGGTCGGCCTCCTCAAAATCCTCGCTCGAGAAGCGGTTAAGGCCCGCCTCCTGAAGCAAGCGATCGAGGTTGTAAAGAGCCTCGGGAAAACGCAGCAGCAGACGCAGGACATGAGCCTCGAGCGCCCGGGTGGGCAGTAAGCGGCCTGTTAACTCAAGGTTCGCCTTTTCAGGAGAACGTGCAGGCTGACGCCGGCGTGCGGTGCGGGGCTGGGGGGAGGGAGGGGATGCCTGCAGGGCGCGTTCATCGACGCGAAGTAAACGCGCCAGGCGTTGCCGGTAGTCTTCCCGTTCGATCGGGCTTGCGACGTCGTGAATGAGGGGTAATACCCGTGAGGCGATGTCGCTTTTAATTTTGGGGTCGTTTAAATCGCGTCCGGAGGCGAGCGTTTCCATGACGTGCAGGACGATGGGTTTGGCGGTTTCAACGATGTGCGCCCATTCCTGCGGGTCGCGCAGGGCAATTTCATCTGGATCGAGCCCTTCTGGCAGGGTGGTAACGCGTAGATCAGCCTGAAGACGTCCTTCCTGGCGAATCAGGCCGTGGGCATCAAATACCAGCTCGCTGGAGACGTCCATGGCCTGACGGGCAACCTCCAGGCCGCGTAAAGTGGCTTTTTGACCGGCGGCGTCAGGATCGAGGGCGAGAACGATGCGGCGGGTGAAGCGTTTCAGCAGACGTAGCTGGTCTTCGGTGAGCGCAGTGCCCATGGGAGAGACTGTGTTGGCAAAACCAGCCTGATGGAGCGCGATGACATCCAGATACCCTTCGACAATCACAACCTGATCGGCGTTTCGGATGGCTTTACGGGCCTGATCAAGGCCATACAGCAGGCGGCCTTTATCAAAAAGAACGGTCTGAGGAGTGTTGAGGAATTTAGGCTGATCCTGGGGGTCGAGAATGCGAGCGCCGAAACCGCACATTTTACCGCTGGCATCGCGAATGGGGATCATCAGGCGGTTTCGGAAGCGGTCGTAGACCCCACCCGAATCGCGTTCGGTTACAAGGCCAACCTGAAGAAGCTCTTCCTGCGTATAGCCTCGAGAAAGAAAATGCTGGCAGGTTGCGTCCCATGAGGCGGGGGCATACCCCAGCCCAAAGACTTCAATGGTCTGGGGAGTCAACCCGCGCTTTTGCAGGTAAGCCCATGCCGCTTTGCCGGGCTGGGTTTCAAGCAGGTGGTAGCGGAAGAACGTCACCGCTTCTTCCAGAAGGGTGCGCAGTTTTTCGTGTTCCTCTTTCTCGGCTTCACGCTCCGGGGTGAGAGGTTCCAGCCGCACACCGGCTCGCTCTGCCAGGTACTGCAGCGCCTGGGGAAAGTCCCATCCTTCTTTTTTCATCACGAAGCGGAAGATGTCGCCGCCTTCATTGCACTGGCCGAAGCAACGCCAGGTGCCGCTCTCGGGGAAAACCACAAAAGCCGGCGTCCGGCTGTTGGGATGAAACGGGCAAAACCCGGTGTAATTCTTCCCCGTGCGCCGGAGCTGAACGGTTTCGGAGACAAGATCGACGATGTCGATTCGCGTTTTGATCTCATCAATCGAGGACATAAATGTATTATAACGGCATGACCTTCGAAGCGTTCCACAGATATAATTTCATCATGCAACGAAAACGCTGGTTTGCGGGTTTGTGCCTGGCGCTTGTGCTCGTGGGGGGGTGTAATCTGAAGAACCCCTCAGGGATCGGCGTTCAGGACATGCCCCTGGAAACTTCAACAGAGACAGCTCCACCCCCCCAGACCACGCCGACCTCCAGTCCGGGGGTCACCCCTACCCCTACGCTGCTCCCACCGGCGCAGTTGCTCTGGGTGGCTAACCCGGTGGATGGACAGGTGCGGGTGATCGACCCGGTGAGCGGGGCGCCGCTGGTGATCATTCCAACCGGTATGCACCCCGAACAGATGGCCCTTGGAGAGGGGGCCGCCTGGGCTCTGGACAGAGAAGGGGATCGGGTGCTGCGATTTTCACTGGAGGATTACACCCTTCAGGCCGTCATTCCTGTTACTCAGGGAGAAACCGATTGTCTGGCGGCAGGGGCAGGGTACATCTGGGTGGGGGTCACTGAACGGCCTCTGACGAATATCCTCTTGCCAGGCGAGGAATACCACGAGACCGGGGGGGTGGTGCGAATTGACCCTCGCACCGGACGGGTGGCCGGGTACGGCGCGGTGGGACCAGTGTTGGATTTGACCGTAGCGCGAGGGGTGGTATGGGGACTGGTGAAGATGCCCATCGAAACAGCTCTGGTACGCATCGACCCTGCGACGCTGATCAGTTCGCCAGTGCAACTTTCAGGCACACCTGACTGGCAGATTGAAGATGCGCTGGCGGCTTCGGATACCAGCCTGTGGATGTTTTCTCAGGCTTATGGCAAGCTTTATCGCCTGAGTTTTGAAGGTCGTCTTTACGATGAAATCAGGCTGGGGCAACATCCACCCGTCGGCCCGGCAGGCATGGCGATTGGAGATCGCTGGCTGTGGCTGGCCGCCCCGTGGGGGAATGTCGTTCAGGTCGATACGGGGAATGATCAGATCGTGGCCGAGTTTTCGTTCCATTTACCCCTCAGCGGCATCTCCTGGGCGGGTAATGCGGCCTGGGCGACCAGCCTGGTGGGCGGGAAGGTTGTTCGCATTGACCCTGTGGCGCAGGCTCCCTCTCTGGAAGTGGCGATTGGCCCTACCCTCCTACCTACCCTCATGGTTACAGCCACTCCTATCCTTCGCGCGCATCGCCCCTGCCCCGATGCCCCCTATTCACGGCTTGAGGTGGGAGACCAGGTGCGCACGCTGGAGGAGCCCGCCTTACCGCAACGCCTGCGAAAGGAGGCCGGTAAAGACGCGGAGCGCGTGGGATGGATTCAGCCTGGTGAAGTGTCCCGGGTGCTGGAGGGGCCAGCCTGTGCCGATGGCTGGGTTTGGTGGAAAGTCGAAACCCTTACCGGAGGGTACATCGGCTGGGCGGCTGAGGGGGATGGAACAGAATACTGGCTGATCCCATGGAAATGAATCCGTAGTCCACGCCCTGACCGGCGTGGACTACGGCAGGAAACCAGAGGGGAAACCCTTAAAATCCTTCCAGCCGAGAAAGATCGGCTGTGCCGCGCGCAAGAGCGGCCACACGCTGGAGCAGGCCAAGGCGATTGGCGCGCACCACAGGGTTTTCGTCCATGACAAGCACGGCATCGAAGAAGCGGTTGACAGCCGGGATGGCCGGAAGGAAAGCCTTTAAAAAGCTATCCGGAGAGCCGGGGATGGAGTGAGCGGCTTCGGCTCTCGTTACGGCGTCATAAAGCTCACGTTCTGCCGGGTCGTTGAAATGGGCCGGGTTGACAGAATAGGTCTCGGGCTGGTCTCGGGTGATACGCACACAGCGGCTGTACGCGGGGAGGATGGTATTCCAGTCGGGGCGTTCTACCCAGCGGGTCAGTTCTTGGGTGGCCTGCCAGGCACCCAGCGGGTTGTGCGCCTGTTCGGCCATGACGGCATCCACCACATCGTAACGAAAGCCCAATTCGTCCAGGAGGTAACTGCGCAATCGCCCGGCGATGAATTCGAAGCAGGCGGCTTGGCTTTCAGCGCTGGCCGGTAAAGGCAGGTGAGCGGCAGCCAGGCGCAAGCCTTCGCGCAGGTCAAAGGGGGTTTGCGTGCCGATAAGAGCCTGAACCAGCCCCAGAGCGGCGCGGCGTTGGGCAAAAGGATCTTTGGTGCCGCTGGGAGCCAGCCCGGCGGCAAATAACCCCGAAAGCGTGTCCAGCCGATCGGCCACGCTGAGGAGCAACCCGGGTTTGGATGCGGGCAGGGCATCGCCGGAGTAGCGGGGCAGGTAATGTTCAAAGATGGCCTCGGCCACGGCGGGGTTTTCACCGGAGTGCAGGGCGTAGTAACGTCCCATAATTCCCTGGAGGGAGGTCATTTCAACGACCATGTGGGTAACCAGATCGGCCTTGCACAGTCTGGCGGCCCGACGGGCTACGGCGAGTTCCTCCTGGCTCAGGCGAATGAAGGAGGAGAGGGGTTCAACCAGGGCTTCAATGCGGCGAGATTTGTCGAGCATGGAGCCCAGTTTCACCTGGAAGGTCAACGTTCCCAGGCGGGGAAGATGATCCTCCAGGGAGTGTTTCAGATCTTCCTGAATAAAGAAGGAAGCGTCGGCGAATCGCGCTCGGATGACCTGTTCATTCCCATCGGTGACAACGTCCAGGTGTTGATCATCTCCATTACGCACGGCGATGAAGTAAGGAAGCAGACTGCCCGCCTCGGTGTAGGCCGGGAAGTAACGCTGGTGTTTTTTCATCACCGAGATCAGCACCTCAGGCGGAAGCTTGAGGTATTCGGGGTCGAAGGAACCGCGCAGAGCGGTGGGAGCTTCTACCAGGCGGGTCACCTCATCGAGAAGGGCATCATCTACCCTGGGAGACGCCCCAACCTCCTGGAGGAGATGACGCACCTGGGCGGCGATTACATCGCGGCGCTCGGCAGGGTTGAGTAAAATCCCCTGAGTGCGCATGGCGGAAAAATAGTCTGAAGGGTTGCGCAATTCCATCCATACAGGCTCTCGGAAGCGCAACCCGCGGGTTGTGCGCCCGGCGCTTAACCCGGCATATTCGAAAGGAATGACCTTCTCGCCATGCAGGGCCACCAGCCAGCGGATGGGGCGAGAGAAGGAGACCTGGCTGTCGTTCCAGCGCATGGATTTTTCGAATTTCAGGGCTGCAAGTAAGCCGGGGAGGACTTCACGGAGGACGGCTGGAGCGCTCCGCCCGCTTTCGTGTACTTCGGCGACAGCATAACGCCCTCCATCGATCTCCTCTACCCGCAATTGATCAACCGTCACCCCCCGGCTGCGGGCGAATCCCTCGGCGGCCTGGGTTGGGCGGCCACCGGAGTCGAACGCTCGCGCCGCAGGCGGCCCTTTGACGAGGGCGGTGCGGTCAGGCTGGGAAGGGGCAAGGTCTTTCACCAAAGCTACCAGGCGGCGGGGTGTGCCAAATACCTGTACCTCACCGTGAGACAGGCGCTGTTCTGCGAGAAGCGCCGGAAGGCGCTCCTGAAGTTGCGACAGGGCGCTCTCCAGATCGGCAACGGGCAGTTCTTCGACGCCAATTTCTAGGAGAAAGTCGGCTGACCGATCCAGGGGGGTAGACGTATTTTCCCCGGCGAACGCCGATGGAAAAGACGGGGCGGGGCGGACATCCTTAAGCCACGGGAATCCCAGATTTTTCCGTTGCTCCACATACGCCACGGCCACCCGGCGGGCCAGATCGCGCATCCGTGCAAAAAGCGCCTGCCGTTCGGTCACGCCAATGGCGCCCCGCGTATCCATGATGTTGAAGGTGTGAGAGCATTTGAGCACATAATCATGAGCGGGGAGCACCAGCTCACGTTCAAGGGCTGCGTTAGCCTCCGCTTCAAAAAGGTCGTACATTTGCCTCAGACGTTCTACATCGGCCACTTCAAAGTAATAGCGGCTGTGTTCCTGTTCGCCCTGGAGATTGACGTCTCCGTAGGTGCGGTCGGGGCTCCATTGGATGTCTCGGAAGTTCCGCACCCGCTGGAGGGCCATGGCAATCCGCTCCAGCCCATAGGTAATTTCTACCGACACCGGGTCGAGGGCAAAACCGCCTGCCTGCTGAAAATAAGTAAACTGAGTAATTTCCTGGCCATCCAGCCAGACTTCCCAACCCAATCCCCAGGCGCCCAGCGCCGGAGACTCCCAGTTATCTTCGACAAAGCGAATATCGTGTTGGCGCGGGTCTATTCCCAGCGCCTGGAGGGATTGCAGGTAACGCTCCTGCGGGTCGCCGGGGTCTGGTTTGAGGATGACCTGGAATTGATAGTGTTGCTGTAAACGGTTTGGATTTTCTCCGTAGCGGCCATCGTCCGGGCGGATGGACGGTTCTACATAGCCCACATTCCACGGTTCGGGGCCGAGGACCCGTAAAAACGTAGCGGGGTTATACGTCCCCGCACCCACCTGGGTGT
>Ga0226835_1001712_pt1 | contig 10998 bp, 9 predicted proteins | sample LAC_MetaG_1_FD_163627 | JGI IMG/M metagenome (GOLD analysis project Ga0226835, IMG submission 163627) | Anaerobic ammonium oxidizing microbial communities from anammox membrane bioreactor (MBR) in UC Berkley, California, United States -... | ecosystem: Engineered > Bioreactor > Anaerobic >...
GAACGCTGGTGGTACCCACGGCCACAATACGCCTGCCGGCACGGCGCGTGGCATTGATGGTCTCAGCCGCCGCGGGTAACACCTCACACCATTCGGTGTGGATGGTATGCTCACGGGGGTCTTCTTCAGTGACGGGCGCAAAGGTATCGAGGCCTACGTGCAGGGTAACCGTGGTAAAGCCGATGCCCTGAGCCTTTAGTTCGGCGATTAATTCGGGGGTGAAGTGCAATCCGGCGGTCGGCGCCGCCGCTGAACCGGGGGCGGTTGCGTATACCGTCTGGTAGCGTTCAGGGTCTCTGAGAGGCTCGTGGATGTACGGGGGCAGGGGCATTTGCCCGACATGCGGTAGAATTTCTTCGATGGGCTCCTCGAAGCGCAGCAGGCGCCGCGATCCTTCGAGGTCGGAGAGAATTTCAATGGCGGGGCCGTTTTCTACCCGCAGGCGTTTCCCGGCTGTCAGGCGTTTCCCGCCTACCAACCCTTCCCAGGTGAGGGAATCTACACGGCGGAGGAGGAGCAGCTCCACCCGGCCACCCGTCTCTTTGCGGGCAAAGAGGCGGGCCGGAATGACCCGTGTCTGGTTGACGACCAGCAGGTCGCCAGGGGTAAGGTACTGGCCGATGTTTCGGAAAACCGTATGTTCCATTTGCCCCGTATTGCGATGGAGAACCAGCAGGCGCGAGGCGTGGCGCGGTTCGACCGGGGTCTGGGCGATGCGCTCAGGTGGGAGATCGTAATCAAAATCGGAAGTTTTCAAAATAACCGTGCCTGGTTTTGAGCAGAGTCGGGATAAGGGATCGAGAGGTGCTCGTAGGCTCGCCGTGTGGCCACGCGGCCCTGGGGGGTGCGGTCAAGGAAACCCAGTTGAAGCAAATAGGGTTCAACCACGTCCATGATGGTGTCGGGTTCTTCTCCGATGGAAGCGGCAATGGTATTAAGCCCCACCGGGCCACCGGAATATTTATCAATAATGGTATGAAGCACACGCCGGTCAACTTCATCCAGCCCAAGAGGGTCGACATTGAGCAGGTTGAGAGCTTCGGCGGCAATCTCACGTGAGACGGAACCGCCATTACCGCGCACCTGGGCATAGTCGCGCACGCGTCGTAACAGACGCAGGGCCACTCGTGGGGTGCCGCGGGCGCGGCGAGCCACTTCTTCGAAACCGTCCGGGTGAATCTCGATATTGAGCTTGCTGGCCGCACGGCGGAGGATGCTCTCGATGGCCTTTGAGTCATAGTAATCGAGGCGGTAAACAGCCCCAAAACGCGCCCGGAGGGGCGCGGAGATCAGCGCCAGACGGGTGGTGGCCCCGATGACCGTAAACCGGGGGAGTTTAAGGCGGATCGAACGCGCCGCCGGGCCTTTTCCGATCAAAATATCGAGGGCGAAGTCTTCCATGGCGGGGTAGAGAATCTCTTCCACTGCTCGCCCCAGGCGGTGGATTTCATCGATGAAGAGAATATCTCCCCCTTTGAGGTTGGTGATGATGGCGGCCAGGTCGCCTGCTTTTTCAATCGCCGGGCCAGAGGTGATTTTAATGTTTACATCCATCTCATTGGCCAGGACATGGGCCAGGGTGGTTTTTCCCAGCCCCGGCGGGCCATAAAAAAGCACATGTTCCAGCGGTTCGTGGCGCTGCCGGGCGGCCTGAATGAGAATGGCCAGGTTCTCCTTCACCTGATCTTGCCCGATGAAATCTACCAGGCGCACCGGCCGCAGGGCCGGGTCGAAGCTTTCATCGGGCCGGGGTGCAGGGTTTACCAGGCGATTCTGGGTATCGCTCATGTGTTCGATTATACCATCAAGAAATCAGTGACACGATTGGAGGGGATTCATGGTCGTGAGGAAAATGTACGGTGAAAACTGAAAAGAACTGGTTATAATTCAAGGAAATTTTCCGGGAGGCCTGAATGTCTGTCCATGTTTCCAACCATCCCCTCATTCAGCATAAGTTGAGCATCTTGAGAAATGTGAACACCGAACCGAAAAAATTCCGCCAACTCACCCGCGAGCTGGCGGCTCTTTTAACATATGAGGCTACCGCCGACATGGACACCGTCGCGGTTGAGGTGCAGACCCCCCTGGCGGTAGCTCATTGCCGGGAATTGCGGGAGAAAATTGGGCTGGTGCCCATTCTTCGGGCCGGTCTGGGGATGGTGGAGGGTATCTGGGAGTTGATGCCGTCTTCCGAGGTCTGGCATATTGGCGTTTACCGGGATGAGAAGACCCTTAAGCCGGTGCAGTATTACAACAAACTTCCGGTGGAGCCGCGGGTGCAGGTGTGCCTGATTCTCGACCCCATGCTGGCCACAGGAGGATCGGCTGTGGCTACCACTGATATTCTCAAAAATTGGGGGGTCAAGAAAATTAAATTCGTGGGGATCATTGGCGCTCCAGAAGGAATTGCTTTGATGCAGCAATATCATCCCGATGTGCCTATTTATCTGGCGGCCATAGACGAACGGTTGAACGAAAAGGGGTACATTGTGCCCGGGTTGGGAGACGCGGGCGATCGTCAGTTTGGAACGGGGTAATCAGCCGCCGATTTGAATCATGCAACGCGTTAGGGGGCGGTGATTTTGAATCAGCTCATGGGATTCTGGTTTAAGCGCCACTGCCTGTTGCAGGAGAGGGAAGATAGGATCTCCGCGACGGAGCGCCGGGAGTATGGGGATTTCCAGATCGCTGAGAAGGCAGGGGCGCAGATGACCGTCGGCAGTCAGGCGCAGGCGGTTACATTCGCCGCAGAAGTGGTCGCTGATGGGAGAGATGAAGCCGATCCGTCCACGCCCTCCAGCAATCAGGTATTCACGGGCCGGGCCGCTCCCGGTCTTTCCAGGCGCGTGTTGCAGATCAAGAGAGGCGAGCCGTTCTTTGATTTCCGTGATCGGCAGGAAGGCCTCCTCAGAATTGGGCAGGTTTTCACCCCATGAGGCTTCGTTCCGTACTGGCATGACCTCGATAAAACGCACCTGCCAGGGGTGATCGAGAGCCAGGCGCGCCAGATCGAGCAACTCGTCATCGTTGACTCCGCGCATGGCCACCACATTGATTTTGATGGGCGCCAGCCCGGCTTTTTCGGCGGCCAGAATGCCGCGCCAGACTTTTTCGAACGACCCACCGCGGGTAATACGGGCAAAGCGTTCGGGGCGAAGCGTATCGAGGCTGACATTGATGCGCTTCAGCCCTGCCTCGGCCAGAGGAAGGGCGTACCGCTCCAGTAAAAGGCCGTTGGTAGTGAGGCTGATGTCGCGAATGCCTTGAATTACCGATAACATCCCCACCAGAGCGGGCAGGTTGGGGCGGGCCAGGGGTTCGCCCCCGGTGAGCCGAACTTCGGTGACCCCGTGCTCGGCCGCCACCCGCACCACGGAGGCAATTTCCTCGTAATGCAGAATGTCCTCGTGGGTTTGCAGCTGGATGCCTTCAGGCGGCATACAATAGACGCACCGCAGGTTGCATCGGTCGGTGACCGAAACGCGCAGGTAAGTAATCTGTCGCCCCCACGAATCCATGAGCATCGTTTTTTTCTCCAGAAAGTTATTGTATCACCGAAGTCGGGCGCCAGTAAGCCGGCAAAGCAGGCTGCGCAGGAGCCGCAGGGGAAGCCACAGGGCGAGATGAATGGCAAAGCTGATGCCAAACACAACCGCCAGAGCGCGGAAAATTTGGTTGAGCCAGGCAGCCAGGTGTTCAATCATCCATGGGCCGGCGCCTGCCAGAAGGGCCAGAGCGACAAGCGCGGTCAACACCAGCCCTAATGGGAGCCAGGCACGCCGGTCGGCGGCTGAGGGGAGCATGGTGGTGCTGATGGCAAAAGCCAGATAAAACCAGACCCAGAAATCGGGTAACTCCGGCAGGGTTGCACAGGCCTTGAAGAATCCGTTCCAGTCCTGGGCGAGGAAATAGGCCGCCAGAGGGAGCAACCCCAGCCGGTGGAGACCCAGAAAGGCGATCACGGCGCCTCCGCTCAGGAGAGGCGCGGCACCGATCAGTGCATCGCGGAGCGGGTCGGTGGGGGCGGTTTCTACGAAGCCGAGTTGCAATTGCCCTCCTGAAACTACGCGCGGTAAGAGCGAAAACCGCCCTGTGCGCACCCCGAGTAAGCGTGCCATGAGATAATGACTGGCTTCGTGCAGGAAGACTCCCGGGAAAAAAAGTAAGGAGAACAGCCCCAGGGCTGTTTCTTGGCGGCGGGTGAGGATGAGGAACACCGCCTGCAATTCAAAGTGCAACCTGCGCTGAACGAAGAGCAACAGGCCAACAAAGACCAGCAACCAGAGTAATCCATCCCAGCCCGTCACCCAGGCAGGCATACACTCCTGTTCCCCGTAACGCAAAATTCCATGAATGCAGATTATACGGTGATTTTCTCGATCAGGAAAACGCAAACGCCACAGAGAAGCATGAGCAGAGTTGCCATGGCCATGGCTTGCCCGTAATTAAGCGCCCCTGGCTGGGAAAGAAAGCGGTAGATGGCGATGGGTAGGGTGGGGAACTCGGGGCGGGCAAGCAGAGACGTTGCCCCAAATTCGCCCAGGGAAACGGTGAAAGAGAACACCGTAGCGGCCAGCAGGGGCCGGGAGAGAATGGGGAGGTCGACTTCCAGCCAGGCCCGGGCCGGAGGAGCTCCAAGGGTGCGGGCGGCCTGCGAAAGGCTGGGCGGGATGGCCGAAATGGCCGGTCGCAGGGTGCGAACTACGAAAGGCAGGGCTACCAGGCTGTGGGCAATGGGGATCAGCAGGGGGAAGGAACGAACTTCCAGCGGCGGGCGGTTGAATGTGAGGACGTACCCCAGCCCCAGCGTCACGGCTGAAGCTCCCAGAGGCAACATGAGCAGTGCGTCCAGCCAGCGGCGGGTAACTCTGCCGCGGTTGAGAGCATAGGCAGCCGGAAGCCCAAGCCCGAGGGAGATTGCGATGGTTTCAAGCGCGTAAACCAGAGAATTTCTGGCAGCGGCGGCCGGGGGAACGTAAAACAACGACTGGCGCCGGTTAATGAACAATTCGCGGTAGTAATCCAGGGTGAGGCCGCTCTGAACCGTTGCGCGTTCACCCCGGTTGGCCTCCAGCCGGGTGACCGAGCGGACGGCAAGCGCGGCCAGTGGGGAAAGGATGAAGAGGGTGAGGGTTATCAGCAGCCCGGTGACGGCGAACTTCTCGGCCCATTGTCGGGCCGGGCGCAGACCTTCTCCCTGTAGACGGGGTGCAAGCTGCACCCGCTGGCCACCCGTGAGGCGGTGGTGAGCCAGGGTAATCAGCAGGGTGCAAAGGAGTTGGATGGCCGAAAGCAACCCGGCCAGAGGCAGGTTAAGCAATTGAAGCGCCTGAATATAAATTTCAACTTCCAGGGTGGCAAACCGCGGACCGCCGAGGAGCAGAATGACCCCAAAGCTGGAGAAATCGAACAGGAATACCAGCAGCGTGGCCGCCAGGATGGAGGGGCGTAATATTGGGAAGGTAATTTCCCAGAAGGCGCGCCACCCCGATGCGCCCAGGGTACGGGCGGCCTGTTCCAGCCGTGGGTCGAGGTTTTCCCACGCTCCGCCTACCACTCGCAGGACAATGGTCAGGTTGTAAAACACATGTGCGGTTAGAATGGCGGCCAGAGAGTTGAGGAAGAGGATGGGGGGTTGAGGCAGATTGAACCAGTCCATCAACAGGAGGTTCAACCATCCGCGGGGGCCTAACAAGGCATTGAACCCGGCGGCGACGACCACCGTGGGGAGGATGAAGGGCAGGGTAGAAAGGACGCGGAGCACACGGCGCCCCGTAAAGCGGTAGCGCCCAAAGATGAAGGCCATGGGAAGCCCCATGAGCAGGGTCAACAGGGTGGAAAGAATGGCCTGGTAGAATGTAAATCCCAGCGGGCGGCGTACCGCCTGCCAGAGTTCCTGGAGCGGGGAGGCCTGACCGACAAAAGCGCTAAAGGTCAGCGCGAAAATGCGCCCCAGCGGCAACACGAAAAATACTGAAAGGAAGGCCGCTGGCAGAAGCCAGAGGAGCAGGAAAAAGAACGCTCCAGCGGCCTTCCCGCGTGAATGGGTCACCGCAACACCGTCTCGTTCCAGGCTTTCAACCAGTCTTCCCGCTTGCTGGCGATCAACGAGGGGTCAAGCGAGGCGGGTTTTTCAGGCACCTGGGCATACTGGAGGAATTCTTCCGGCAGTTTGGCCTGGCTGTTGACCGGGTACACGAACATTTGCAGGGGAATGTCTTCCTGGAAGGGGACATCGAGCATGAAATCGACAAACTGCTCGGCCAGGGCACGTTTGGCGGTGCCTTTGAGAATCCCCACGAACTCGATCTGCCGGAAGCAGGTGTCGGGGGCGAGGATGGAGGCGGTGGGGGCTTCGCTGAGCGGGGTTTCGGCAAAGATGACCTCCGCTGCCGGGCTGGAGGCATACGAAACCACCATGGGCTGAGGCCCCTTACCTGAAGACGCGCTGAAATTGGTATAGTAGGCGGTCTCCCAGTCGTTGACAACAACCAGGCCGTTGTTGCGAAGACTCATCCAGTAATCGAGGTAGGTGTCTTCGCCAAAATGAGCCACAGTCGCCAGCAAAAAAGCCAGCCCCGGCGATGAAGTGGCGGGGTTTTCTACCACCAGCAGCCCGCGATATTCCGGGCGGGTGAGATCTTCCAGGGATTGCGGCACGGCCAGGCCTTTGCTGGCGAAATAGGCTTTGTCGTAGTTGATACACACATCGCCGTAATCTACCGGGAGGGCGTGGTGGGTGGGGTCCAGTTTAAACTGATCAGGGATCTGATCGAGTTTCGGCGAGTCATAGGGCTCAAAAATGCCCTCATCCAGGGCACGCGACAGAAAGGTGTTATCGACGCCGTAAAATACGTCAGCCTGGGGCGACTCTTTGGTGAGGATGGCTCGATTGAGGGCGCTACCGGTGTCACCGCTTTTGAGGAAGGTAATTTTGGCATGGTGGGTCTGTTCAAATTCCCGGATGAGCGACTCGGTCACGGCAAAAGAATCATGCGTCATGACGACGAGTTCCACCGGTTCGGCGGAGGTTGGCGTGGGTGGAATGGAAGTGGAGGTCGGGCCGGCGGTGGTGGGCACTGCCGGGGCACAGGCGCTCAACAGCAAGAAGGCCATGGCCAGGATAATCCACACTGGCCGAATGCGCGGGTGAGCGGTTGGGGTGGGGTGAACTCTGGTTACGGATAAGGGATTCATAAGTTACCTGCCTTTCTGGTATGAACACAAATCAGAATTCCTTCACTCAGACGAACAAAAGCTTCACTGGCCGTCATTTCATTACTCACGCCCCGCGAGCGATCGGGCCAGAGGGTTTCATCTTTGAGCGGGTAACGCAGGCCGCCAGTGGTCACGCCTCTGGCCGGGTTGCCAAGAGGTAAGAGGGAGACCGTATCGCCTGGCTTTCCCTGAAGAATGGCGGCTGAATGGATGAGGAATACCTCCTCCCGGCCATCATCGAGGCGGATATCCGTTGCGGAAAGCGTGGGAGAGGCGAGCAGAAAGATATTGGCCAGGGTCTGGTCAATTCTCCCGCCCAGCCCTCCAACTACCCGCAGGCTGGTACACCCCTGCTGCAGGGCATAGTAGAGGGCTAGTTCGAGGTCTGTTTCGTCTTTTTCGGGAGGATGCCGGAGAATGACGGTCCCGGCCTGTTGCAGGGGAGAGACTTCTCCGGGGGGAAGGCTGTCCAGGTCGCCGATGATGACATGCGGCGTTTTCCCCAGCGCCAGGATGATGTGTGCCCCGCCATCAGCGGCGATGAGCAGATCCTCTGGCTGGAACAGGGCGGCTGCTGCGGATAAATCTGGAAGCTGGCCGTTTGCAAAAATTAATGCACGTTTCGATGGCATATAAAAGACCCTCCGCCGGGGAGGGTCTTTAAAAGGCGTAACTTTTTTCCCTCCGCCGGCATTACCCGGATCAGGTTCTGCGGGTCGAGGGCACACACCCTCCTCTCAGCCCGTTTCACGGGCTCCCCGTTGTATTGTTGATCTGATTATATGGTGAATGGGTCTCTACGTCAATGTTTTGGCTGGACGAATGTACCTCCGAAAAAGGTCAGGGAAGGTCGATTAAGGCGTTTGCCCGTGCCACTTCGCCAAACCAGAGCCCACTGTCTTTGAGAATACGCTTCTGGGTAGTGAAGTCGGTGTAGGCCAACCCGAAGCGGCTGCTGGTGCCCATGGCCCATTCGAAGTTGTCCATCAAGCTCCAGCAGAAATAACCACGCAGTGGAACGCCCGCTTCGATAGCCCGCAGAGCCATGGCCAGATGGTGTTTCAGATAGTCCAGACGTTTAGGATCGTGCACTTTCCCATCCGGGGAGACCACATCGTTGTACGAGGCGCCATTCTCGGTAATGTAAATATCTCTGAACTGGTATCCATTGTGGATCCAGATGAGTAAATCGTAGAGCGCCTGAGGGTAAATCTCCCAGTCTCGATCGGTGGCCTCGGTTTTACTACGCACATTGAGCACCCGGGAACCTTCGCCCCCGGCCGGATCGTGGCAGACCGCCCGACTGTAGAAATTGACGCCCAGGAAGTCGATGGGGGCGGCGATGATCTGCATGTCATCAGGCCTCATGGCGGGAACATCGGCTCCGTACCCTTCCCAGGCATCCTGCGGGTAGCCGCGCCCGGCGATGGGATCGAGGAACCAGAGGTTAAACCGGGCGTGGTGCTGACGGGTGGCCATCTGGTCGGCCAGGCTATCGGTGGCCGGGTAAGCAGGTGAAAAATTCAACACGATGCCAACCTGCGCCTCTTTACAACGCTGGCGGATGATGGGCACGGCCAGGCCGTGAGAAACGAGGACATGGTGCGCCACCTGGAGGGCCAGTTTTCGGTCCTTCAACCCGGGGGCATGTTCACCAAGCTCATGGCTCAAAATGGATACACACCAGGGTTCGTTGTGTGTCATCCAGTACTTTACACGGTCGCCGAGGCGAGAAACCACAATATCTACGTAGCGAGTGAACGCCTCAACCGTGGCACGGTTGCCCCAGCCACCCCGATCCTGTAATGCCTGGGGCAGGTCCCAGTGGTACAGGGTGATAAAAGGTTGGATATTCTCCGCCAGGAGAGCATCTACCACACGATCGTAGTAGTCGAGCCCGGCCTGACAGACTTTACCGTCTCCGTCAGGAATGACGCGAGGCCAGGCGATTGAAAAGCGGTAACCATTGAGCGACATAGCCTTCATCAGGGCGATGTCTTCAGGGTAACGATGATAGGAGTCGCAGGCGGGATCGCCGGTTTCGCCCGTGACAATTTTCCCCGGCGTGGCGCAGAAGCGGTCCCAGATGGATTCGCCCCGGCCATCTTCGCGGGTGGCGCCTTCAATCTGGAAAGACGCCGTAGCGGTTCCCCAGATGAATCCTTTTGGAAAACGATGGTCAGTCATGGATGGTTTCTACCTCGGTTATAGAAATGATCGTATGTTTTTGAATGGAGCGTGTGGCCGCCAGAACTGCCGCCATGACAGCACGCCCTTCTTTTCCGTCAATGGGAGCGGGAGCGCTTTTTTCGATCGCGGTGAGAAATGCCCGGATCGCTCCGAACCAGCCGGAGGTATCGCCGGAGTCGCAACGATGCGTACTTTCAATGACCTGACCCGAAGAAGATATGTAAGAGACCCGCAGGGGTTGCGAGGCATCAGTGGGGATGGCGAGCACCCCCCGTTCTCCTCGAAGGACCAGGCTGTTTTCCCAGTCAGGCCTGAACACCCAGCTTACCTGGATGGTGGCGAGAGTACCCTCCGAAAGGTGAACCAGCATCACAGCAGAGTCTTCAAGCGAGGTTTGCTTTTCAAAGGTGGCGCCCAGTGCTCCCACCGCGGTAATTTCTTGCCCGGTGAGCCAGCGGATCAGGTCAAGTTTATGATACCCCAGGTCAGCGATCACGCCAGCGCCGGCGCGGTCAGGTCGGAAGTACCATTGCTGGGTTGGGCTCCAAACCTCCGGGCCGCCGTGGCCAAAGACCCCGTGCGCCAGGTAGAGCCTGCCGAGGAGGCCGGCATCAAGGATTTCTTTTGCCAGACGATGTGCCTCCATAAAGCGCTGGTTATGCGAGATCATTAAAATGGTTCCGGCCTGTTCAGACGCGGCGATCATTTGATCGCATTGTTGGAGGCTTACCGCCATGGGTTTCTCTACCAGCACGTGCAACCCTCTGCGGGCACATTCGATGGCCATCTCGGCATGGAGGAAGGGCGGGGTGCAAATGGTGACGGCTTCGAATCCGCCGGCATCCAGCATGGCGTGCCAGTCGCGGTAGACCCGGTGAACGTGAAATTTGGCCCCAATTTCTTCAAGCTGAGGAAGGGAATTATCGCACAGAACGGTAATTTCGGCGCCAGCTTCCAGAAGCCCGGGTAAATGCCCGCGCTGGGCAATTTGCCCGGCGCCAATGACAGCAACGCGCACCGGGCTCATTTCTGGTTTCCTCTCTGCAGGGGAAGATGAACAGGCTGGCCGGTTTGAGCCGAGCGATAGGAGGCCATGCTGAGCTCAAGGGAAGCGCGTCCGTCCATACCGGTGATCGGAGGGGGTAACCCCTGTTGCAGGCTGGTGAAGTGCGCTTCAATCATGCGGCGGATGGACTCAGCCTGATCGACCGGGAAGACAAACTGCCTTACATCTTCCAGTTCGGGGGTGGGTCTTTCGGTGTAAAGGCGTAAGGTGCGGGTGTGGTCTTCGGTATAAATCGAACCATAGGGGCCGAAAATTTGCAATGTTTCTTCTGGAACAGGGCCTTTGGCGCTCCAGCTGCATGAGAAGCTCCCGATAGCTCCGCTGCGGAAGCGGAGGGTGACCACCGCGCAGTCTTCTCCTTCCATTTGCATCTGGAGGAAGCGACCCGTCTGAGCGAAGACGGTCTCGACTTCACCCATGATCCAGCGAATGAGGTCGAAGCGGTGCACTCCCGAATCGATCAGGGTGCCACCCCCGGCATGCTTAAGAAAGCGGCGGAAACCATCGATCTGTCCGTGCACATG
>Ga0226835_1001714_pt1 | contig 10988 bp, 7 predicted proteins | sample LAC_MetaG_1_FD_163627 | JGI IMG/M metagenome (GOLD analysis project Ga0226835, IMG submission 163627) | Anaerobic ammonium oxidizing microbial communities from anammox membrane bioreactor (MBR) in UC Berkley, California, United States -... | ecosystem: Engineered > Bioreactor > Anaerobic >...
CAGGCTGCGCAAAAACAGGCGACCTGCGCCCAGCACTGCACCCAGGGCGACCCCCACCAGTGGCGCCATGAGCGGCGCCAGCGCCGCTCCCAAGACGAGCATTGCCGTGGAGTCCAACAAAATACCGCCGGAGAGCACCGCGCCCGAAATCAGCGAAAGCAGAAAAAAATCGAAAGATGGCGACGCGCGGCGTACGAGATGATCGAAAAAGACCGCCCGTTCGTCCGCGTCCAGCGGCGTCAATAACCGCCGTGCTCTGCGACGCCTCGCCGGGGGCAGATTATCGGGGTTATCGGGGGTTTGTTCGATTGGGGAAAGTCTCATTTTCTCAGCGTGGCTACCAGGCGGATGGGTTTTTCTAATAATTCCAGGGCGGTAAAGATATCCGTTACCACCAGATCGGCGGCCAGCAATGCTTCCACCGCCGCGCCTTCGCGGGAAAACACGCATACCCCGATCTGAGCGGCTTTGAGCATGGCGGCGTCATTTGCGCCTTGCCCAATGGCGATCACCTTATCGGCGCCCAGGCTTTGGATGAAGGCGGCTTTTTGTTCGGCTTCATGGTTGGCTTGGATGCGATGGGCTTTCAAATTCAGTTGTTGATCTATAATGGCCTGCCGACCGTGGGTGTCGGCAGTGACCAAATGCAGTTCGAGGCGATCGCGCAGGTTCGTTAAAGCGCGAGCGATGCCATCCAACAATTGCCCATCTAACGCCAGCGTACCGCTCACATCGCAAACCAGATATTCCAACTGGACCAGGCCGCGCCCCGGAATATTTAATTCGATCATAAAGCTATTATAACCGCGTCGTCTCGTGTAAAATAGAGAGCGTTATGCGCACCTCTCTTTCCTTACTCTGTTGTTTTCTTCTACTGCTCCTTTCAGCTTGTAGCGCCCCGGCTACAGCTACACCTATGGTCACGGATAGCGGCGTTACCCCCGCGCCGACTTCGCCAGAGTCATCCACTGAGCCGACGGAATCTCCCGCCGAGCCGCCAACTCCAGCGCCCAATCGGGTGATTCTGCTGGCTCTGCCTGGCGCAGATGCCAGCCGCGTGACTGCCTTGCAGGAGACCCTGGCTGAACTTGCTGATCAGGAAGGCTACTCGTTTGAGAAGCAGGATTCGGTCGCGAGCGTTGATTTGAACGACACCATTGCCCTGGTTGCCGCGCTTCCGCCCGATCCGGCAATCGTCAACCTGGCGACGGCAAATCCACAGGTAAAGTTTTTAGCTCTGGACATCCCTGGTGTACAGGCTGAAGGAAACGTGAGCGTCATCGCTTCCGATGGCGGGCGACCCGACCAGCAAGGATTTATCGCCGGTTATCTGGCAGCGGTGGTCACCCAGGATTGGCGCGTGGGTGTCATTAGCAACCCATCCACCCTCTCCGGCAAGGCGGCTCGCAATGGGTTTGGTAAAGGCGTGGTCTTCTACTGCGGCCTATGCCGACCAGCCTATCCGCCTTTCGTCCAATATCCCCTGTTTGTTGATTTGGCGCAAGACGCTGGCGACACAGAACAGCAAGCGGCGATAGATACTCTGCTCGCCAATGCGGTGAAAACGGTGTACGTTGCCAGTGGGGCAGGCAGCCCGGCTTTGTTTGAAAGTTTAGCACAAGCCGGCTTACAAATCATTGGTCATGGGGTCCCGCCTGCGCAGGCTGCCGGTCAATGGGTGGCTTCGATAGAACTGGACGAGGTTGGCGCTCTGCGCCAGCTTTGGCCGCGCCTGATGGCAGGCGAGCAAGCGCTCTATCTACAAGCGCCGCTGACGCTTACCGCCCGCAACCCGCTTTTATTTTCCATTGGCAGGCAACGGCTGGTAGAAAAGATGATGGAAGAATTGCTTGCCGGTTATGTAGATACGGGTATAGATGCCCAAACTGGCGAATCTCGCTGAAACCAAGCGAAGACGCAACTCTAATCGCCCCAACATGGTAAAATGTTGGGAATATCCCTATCCATACTCGTCGGAGCGAGAAGAAGCTTATGACCACTGTACTTGAACTCCGCGGTATCACCAAACGCTTTCCGGGAGTGCTGGCCAACGATCATATTGACCTCACCCTGGAGGAAGGCGAAATCCATGCCTTATTGGGGGAAAATGGCGCAGGAAAGACAACCCTGATGAATATCTTATATGGATTGTATCAACCCGATCAGGGTGAGATTTTGGTGCGCGGGAAAAAGACCGACATCCACTCGCCTAGCGATGCGATCGCGGCAGGAATTGGTATGGTGCATCAGCATTTTATGCTGATCCCGGTTTTCACCGTTACCGAGAACGTGATGCTGGGCGATGAAGCCCTTCGGCCAGGGGGCGTTCTAAACCGCGCCCAGGCCGCTGCCCGTGTGCGCGAGATATCCGAGCAATTCGGTTTTGAGGTTGATCCCGATGCCTATGTCAAAGATCTGCCGGTTGGTGTGCAGCAGCGGGTGGAGATCATTAAGCTGCTTTATCGCCAGGCGGATATCTTGATTCTGGATGAGCCAACCGCCGTACTGACCCCCCAAGAGACAGACGAACTGTTTGCGATTATGCGCAGCCTGGTGAATAAGGGGAAATCCATCATTTTCATTACCCATAAACTGCGCGAGGTGATGGACTTTTCCGACCGCATCACCGTTATTCGGCGCGGAAAAGTGGTGGGTACAACGCGCCCCAGCGAGGCGGATCAATATACGCTGGCGGAGATGATGGTGGGACGAGCGGTGCAATTAGAAGTTGATCGTCAGGCCAAAGCAGTGGGCGAAACGGTGTTGTCGGTCCAGAACCTGGTTGTGCTGGATGAACGTCATCAGGTGGCGGTGGATGATGTTTCATTCGAGGTGCGGGCAGGCGAGGTATTGGGAATCGCCGGTGTTCAGGGCAATGGACAGACAGAGCTGGTTGAAGCCCTCACGGGGCTGCGAACGCCGCAATCCGGCCATATCAAACTCACGGGACAAGAGGTCTCCCGCGCCCGACCGAGGCGCATCACCGAACTGGGATCGGCGCATGTGCCAGAAGATCGCCAACGCGATGGATTGGTGTTGAATTTCTCTGTTGCCGATAACTTGATCCTGAACACCTACTATAAACCGCCGTTCACCCAGGGAGTGGTGCTGAATGAGACACAGATTCTGAAACATGCCACGCGGCTGATACAGGAGTTCGATATCCGCACCCCTAGCCCCCTGACGAATGTGGGCTCGCTCTCCGGCGGAAACCAACAGAAGGTGATTGTGGCGCGTGAATTTTCGCGACCTATTCGGTTGTTGGTCGCCTCTCAACCCACCCGTGGCCTGGACGTTGGTTCGGTGGAATATATTCATGGGCGGATCATGGAAAAACGCGATGAGGGCTGTGCGGTGTTGCTGGTCTCCTCGGAGCTGGATGAAATCATGGCTCTCTCAGATCGAATTGCGGTGATGTACCGCGGCAAGATCATTGATATCTTAGACGCCAAAGAAGCCACCAAAGAAACGGTTGGGCTGCTGATGGCTGGCATACGCCCAGAACATACGCCGAACGTCCAGATGACACAAATTTGAGCGAATAAAAGGCGCAGTTCAATGAATAAAGAAACGCAACCACCTGAAGAAGAAGCATCTAAATCAAATAAAAAGAAGAATCCAGCCCAGGTATTTCAAGAAGAGCTTGTAAACGAAATTACTGGGAATCAGAATGGTGAAAAAGGCGACGCTTCCCGCTCTTTTGGGCGTCGTTTAGCTCGTTCACTTGCAGTGCCAATCCTGGCGATCATCACTGGATTGATTATCGGCGGATTGTTTATTGTTTTAACCAGCGCGGAATTCTATGCCGCCTGGACGCAATCTCCTCTTGAAGGGCTGCGCGCGGGTTGGAATATCCTAACCACAGCCTATTCGGCGCTCTTCACGGGCGCGATCGGCGATCCAGCCAGAATCGGCGCTGCCCTGAGCAGCGGGAACCCCGAAGATGTCCGTAAGGCATTCTATCCGTTCTTCGAAAGCCTGGTCGCAGCCACGCCGTATATTTTCGGCGGTTTAGCGGTGGCGCTGGGCTTCCGCGCCGGTTTGTTCAACATTGGCGCTGAGGGGCAGATTTTTATCGGCGCCATTTTCGCGGCGTATGTAGGCTACTCTGTCACCGGGTTGCCGACCTTCCTGCACATGCCATTGGCTTTTCTGGCTGGGGCGCTGGGCGGCGGGCTGTGGGGTTTTATTCCAGGCTGGCTGAAGGCGCGCACCGGCGCGCATGAAGTGATCAACACCATTATGCTGAACTACATCGCCTTTCGCCTGAGCGATTGGCTGCTCACCGGGCCGATGAAAAGACCCGGATCGGCCAACCCGGTCAGCCCCACCATCGAAGACTCAGCCAAGTTATTTCGTTTCTTTGGCGACCCGATCCGTTTTCACCTGGGTTTTTTTGTCGCCTTGTTGATGGCCTGGCTGGTGTGGTGGTTTCTGTTTAAGACCCGTTGGGGTTTTGACTTACGAGCGGTGGGGCTGAACCCCCGCGCCGCACGTTATGCGGGGATGATGGTGTCATTTACAATGATACTGGCGATGAGCCTCTCTGGCGCACTGGCGGGTATGGCAGGCGCCAATGAAGTGTTGGGGGTGAATCATAACCTGGCGATGGCTTTCTCGTCCGGTTACGGCTTTGATAGCATCGCCCTGGCGCTGCTGGGAAACAGCCACCCCGTGGGGGTAGTCTTATCCGCCCTGCTTTTCGGGGCGCTGCGCAATGGCGCGACCAACATGCAGCTTAAGGCGAACATCCCTATTGATATTATCTCGATCTTCCAGGCTTTGATCCTGGTCTTCATTGCCACTCCGGCTATCATTCGCACCCTATATCGTTTGAAGCCGCCTGAGGAAGGCGAAGAGGGGCTGGTGGTAGCTTCCTGGGGAGGAAACTAGCATGACGACAACCGCGCTGCGACGAGAATTGGAGATCGTCTCCCCCACCCGCCAGATCGTGATGGGTGTATTGTTCCTGGCTGCCGGCTTCGTGATCTGGTTCTATTTCAGCCGCTCGCTCGAGCCGGAGACGGTTACCAAGTTTGGTATGACGCCCGGCGGCTTTAAAGCTACAATCTCCGACTTGATATTGCCCAGCCAGCAGACGCTAAACGTCCTGGCCGCGTTGTGCGGCTTTATTGGGGCGGTGCAAGTAATGCGCAAAGGCGGCTTCCGCAAGCGAACGAACGGTATGTTGGGTCTGGTGTCTGGCTTTTTGATTTTCGCTTTTCTGACCTGGGCGGCAGCGGGCAGATCGCTCAACCTGGCGGGATTATTGAACACTACACTCTCTAAGGCGGTGCCGCTGACATTGGGGGCGATGTCGGGGATCTTGTGTGAGCGGGCAGGCGTGGTCAATATCGCCATTGAAGGCATGATGCTGATGGGCGCTATGATCGGCGCCTTGGTGGGCAGCATCACCGGCAACCTGTGGATCGGCTTGCTGTCGGCGGTCTTATCCGGCGGGTTGTTGGGTTGGGTGCATGGCGTACTGTCCATCAAATACCGCACCAACCAGATCATCTCGGGTACCGCCATTAACATCTTTGCCACAGGTTTGACCTCCTACGTTTCGGCTAAATTCATGCAGACGCACCAGGAACTGAATAACCCCGGCATCTTTCGTGGTTGGGAGATTCCGGGCTTATCGCAAATCCCCTTTTTGGGCCCGATCCTCTTCAATAACAACATGTTCGTCTATGCCATGTTCCTGTTCCTGATTGCCCTGCAATTTGGCCTGTTTTACACCCGTTGGGGTCTGCGTCATCGGGCAGTGGGCGAACATCCCCGCGCTGCGGACACGCTGGGGATAAACGTCTTTCGCACCCGCTACATCGCCGTCATCCTGGGCGGATTGATGGCAGGTTTTGCCGGTGGTTACTTCACTCTGGGCTCGGTGGGGCGCTTTGATGAAGTGATGACCGCCGGGCGCGGTTTTATTTCTCTGGCGGCGATGATTTTCGGCAACTGGCTGCCTTTTGGCGCATTTGGGGCCGGGCTGTTATTCGGCTTCGCCGACTCGCTCGCCTCCAAACTGGCTATCCTGGGCTTGCGCATCCCGTCGCAGTTCTTGTTGATGGCCCCTTATCTTGCCACCATGGTGGTGTTGGCGGGCGTGATTGGCCGCGGCCAAATGCCAGCCGCCGACGGCGTGCCATACGAAAAAGAAGGTTAAGTGCGCATCGTGTCTGTAGAGAGCGCGGCTAACCGGCCGCGCTTTTCTTTATATAATTGTTAGAGAATGGATCGAAAATAATCGGCAATTCGGGTAAAATCAGCCATATTATTGATATTCACCGACATTGGTTTATCTCGTCGGCGCAAAACGTCCTGTTGATCCTCTTAAAGACAAGCCTGTGTGATCAGAAACCTGCGGGACGTTCATAACCACTACATGTTTTGGGATAGAAACACGATGAGAAGAAAAATTCCGGCCATTATCTTGGGCGCCGCCGGCGCTGTGGGGCAGCGTTTTGTCCAGCTATTAGATCATCATCCCTGGTTTGAAGTCGTCGCCTTGACCGGTTCGGAGCGCGGCGCAGGGCGGACGTATGAGGAAGCCTGTCATTGGGTCTTAGACATTCCCATGCCAGAATGGGCGCGGCGTATGGAGGTGTTGCCCACCCTGCCCAAAGCGGTGGACGCGCCGTTGGTTTTCTCGGCGCTGCCCGCGCATGCGGCGCGCGAGGCAGAGCCCATTTACGCCCAGGCGGGCAGCATCGTCTGTTCGAACGCCTCAGCGTTTCGCGAGGAAGCGGATGTGCCTCTGATTTTGCCGGAGGTCAATCCCGATCACACCTGTTTGATCCACCGCCAGCGGCGAGAACGGGGTTGGAGCGGCGGCATTGTAACCAACCCCAATTGCACCAGTACGGGGATGACGGTGACATTGAAGGCGCTCAAGGACGCCTTTGGAGTAGAGAAAGTCGTTGCAGTTTCGATGCAGGCGCTCTCCGGCGCAGGGTATCCCGGCGTGGCCTCGCTGGATATTCTCGGCAACGTCATTCCGTATATCCCCGGTGAGGAAGAAAAGGTCGAAAGCGAGCCGCTCAAAATGCTGGGGGATTTGCAAGGCGAAGCAATCCTTGCTGCTCCGCTGACCATTTCGGCGCATACCAACCGGGTGGCGGTGGCAGACGGACATACGCTCTGTTTGAGTATTGCGCTGAATCGGCCGCCGAGCGATATGCAGGAGATCGCCCGCTGCCTGGCGGATTACGCTGCCCCGCAAATCAGCCGCGATCTGCCCTCCGCGCCGCAGCCGCCCATACGAGTGCTGGAGGCGCCAGACCGCCCACAGCCGCGCCTGGATGTGCACACCGGCGCGGGCATGACGACAGTGGTGGGACGGGTGCGCCCCGATCCGATTTTTGATGTCAAAATGACTGTGCTGTCGCATAACACGATCCGCGGCGCGGCCGGTGCGTCCATCTACAATGCGGAATTATTGGTGAAGCAAGGGATCATAACCGATGAATGGTCTTAGGACTTTGGATATTCCCGTACAGGGTATGGATTGCGCCGAATGCACCTTGCACGTGCGCCAGGCCATCCAGGGGTTGCCCGGTGTGCAATCTGTAGAGGTGTTTTTAGCCTCTGAGAAAGCGGTCGTCCAACTCGATCCGGCACGAGTTGGTTTAGACCAGATTCGCAGGGCGGTGGAGAGCGCCGGTTATCGCGTACCGGAATCTGAACAACCGCAAAAAGAAGATACTCAGACAGCCGGTTTCACCCGCTCGATTTGGACGCTGCTGGGTGTGGTGTTCTTTGCCGTACTGTTCATCGTGGTTGTTGGCGAGTGGCTGGGACTGTTCGAGGCGGTCACCCGCCGTGTGCCCTGGCCGGTGGGTCTGATGCTGGTTTTGGTCGCCGGTTATCCGGTGTTCCGCAACGTGGCGCGGGCGACGCTGCGCGGCCAGGTGATCTCGCATACGCTGATGACGCTGGGTGTGATTGCCGCCTTAGCCGTCGGCGAGTGGGCGACAGCCGCGGTCGTGGTGTTCTTTATGCGCCTGGGCGACTTTGTGGAACACTTCACTACGGAACGCGCCCGGCGAGCGGTGAAAGACCTGAGCGCCATGGCGCCGCAGACGGCGCGGCTGGAAAAAGATGGGGTAGAGATGGATACCCCCATTGCTCTGGTGCGGCCTGGCGATGTGGTCGTGGTGCGCCCCGGCGAAATGATCCCCGTGGACGGCGAGGTGATCGCCGGGCAAGCAACCTTGAACCAGGCAGCCATTACCGGCGAAGCGATGCCGGTTGAAGTTGGACCAGGCGCGCGCGTTTACGCTGCCACGTTGACGCAATTGGGCAGTCTGCGCCTGCGTGTGACGCAGGTGGGCGCCGATACGACCTTCGGGCGGGTGATCCGACTGGTAGAACAGGCGGAGGCTCATCGCGCCCAGGTGCAACGCCTGGCGGATAAGTTTTCGGCTTATTATTTACCCGTGGTAGCCGGACTGGCGGCGTTGACTTTTCTCATCCGCCGCGATCCATTGGCAACGGCGGCGGTGCTGGTAGTTGCCTGCTCTTGCTCCTTCGCGCTGGCCACGCCAATCGCCATGCTGGCCTCTATCGGCGCGGCTGCCCGGCAGGGCCTGATGATTAAAGGAGGCAAGTATCTGGAGCTATTGGATCGCGCCGATACACTGCTGGTGGATAAGACCGGCACGCTGACCCTGGGTAAGCCGCAACTGGTGGATGTGCGCCTGCTGAGCGATGATACCGACGCCGAAAGCATGGAGGAGAAAATTGCCAGGCTGCTTTTCCTGGCGGCGTCGGCTGAACGCTATTCAGAGCATCCGCTGGCCGAAGCAGTGCGCGTTGCAGCTCAAACGCGGGGCATGGAACTGGCATCCCCTCAGGAATTTTCAGCTCAGCCCGGAATGGGAGTACGGGCGCTGGTGGATGGTCAGCGGGTGGAGGTGGGCAACCGGCTGATGTTCGCCGAGCAACTGGCAAACGACTCTGCCAGCCAGAAGGCGGCTGACGCCCTGGAAGCGCAGGGGAAAACCCTGTTGTTCGCCGCGGTGGATGGCAAGCTGGTCGGAATATTGGCGGCCACCGATACGTTGCGGCCCGAAGCGCCTGAAGCGTTGCGCCAGATGCAGGCCCTGGGGATCAGACACATTGAGCTGCTCACCGGCGATAACGCTCAGGCGGCGCAATCACTGGCCGAGGCGCTGAACAACCCGGCGGTGAAGGTACACGCCAACCTGCTCCCAGAGGATAAAATCCAGATTGTGCGCCGGCATCAGGCGCAAGGGAAGATCGTGTTGATGGTGGGAGATGGCGTGAACGACGCCCCCGCTCTGGCGCAGGCTGATGTAGGCATCGCCATGGGCGCCGCGGGCAGCGACATCGCCATCGAGGCGGCGCATATCGCCTTGATGCGCGATGATTGGATGTTGTTGCCTCAGGCGCTGCGCATTGCCAGACGCACTCTGCGCGTGGTACGCATGAACATTGCGTTCACTGCGCTGTATAACCTGATTGGTCTCTCGCTGGCGGCGCTGGGTTTCCTGCCGCCCATCCTGGCCGCCGCCGCCCAGTCGCTGCCCGACCTGGGCATCCTGGCGAATTCCTCGCGCTTACTGCGGCGTAAATGACGGACGGAAGATCCAGGGCAGGTAAAAATAGAACGCCTTATAAATAGTAACGGGCTGGCCGTAGCGCTGCGCTACATCATCGCTTTGCACTGAGTAATCCCAGTTGGTGATGCCTTGTGTGGCCGTCATGGGAACCTGAACGACCAGTTGCACACTTCGGCTCTCGCCCGCCAGCAGAAAAGGAAAGCCCCATTCGAACAGATCGCCGGTGCGCGTGTATGGCTGTGTGGCAGTGATGAAATTCACGCCCTCTGGCAAGACATCGCGCAGCAGCACATGAGTGGTTGAGAAGATAGTCGCTTCATGCGTGATCTGCAAAGTATAGGTGATGATCCCGCCAGGGTCGTAAAGCGGGAAAGAGGGCGTCTTTTGCAGAGCAAAGTCATGTATAAAAACTCCCTGGAAGGTTTTATACGCATCAATGCGCCCATATCCATAGGTGTTATTGGGCACCTGGCTGCCAGGGATGTCGCCGCAGAGCTGACTGGTCGTGCGAGGCACCGCACTCTGCTTAATCAACGTTTCGATTTGTTCCACATTTCCAGATAGCATCGGCTCAGCCGAAAGCATCAACGCCACCAGACCGGCCACATGCGGGCCGGCCATGCTGGTGCCGGTGAGGCTGGCGTATCCTGTGGGCGGAACGCTGGAGCGGACGCTTGTGCCGGGGGCGGAGATGTCCGGTTTCAAGCGATTGCTGCCGTCCACAGTTACCGGGCCGCGGCTGCTTGAATAATGGATGACGTCGTTGCTGTCCGTATTCCCAACCGTGAAGGAGGCGTCGTAGATTGCCGCTGGCGTACTAACCGTGCCACACGCGGGGCCGCTATTGCCGGCTGAATGCACGGTGACGATACCGGCGGCGACGACGTTATTGACCACCGTCAGCAGCACATTGGGGTCGGTGCAGCCTTCGCCGGGCGGGCAGCTCCACGAATTGTTGATCACATCCGGCGCTAAATCTGGACGGGGATTTTCATTATTCAGGTCCGTCGGAGCGATGAACCATTGATAACATTCGCTGTATGTGATCGGCGTGCCTACGCCGCGCCGCATGTTGCGGCAGCCGATCCAACGCGCGCCCGGCGCCATGCCAATATAATAACCCGCGCCGTCATCGCCGACCATGGTGCCCATGGTGTGCGTGCCGTGGTAAGTGTCGTCGCACGGATAGGGGATGTCGGGAGGGCAGATGGGGTCGTCGCCGGAATGGATGGCGTCGTGCCAGGAATAGTTGTGATTCGCGGTCGTTCCATCCCAGCCGCGATATTTGCTCTTGAGCGCGGGGTGTTCCCAGGCATAGCCGGTGTCTTGCCCGCCAATGACTACCCCCTGGCCGGTATAGCCGTACGCCCACGCCTGCGGCGCACCGACCTTTACAATGTT
>Ga0226835_1001715_pt1 | contig 10988 bp, 7 predicted proteins | sample LAC_MetaG_1_FD_163627 | JGI IMG/M metagenome (GOLD analysis project Ga0226835, IMG submission 163627) | Anaerobic ammonium oxidizing microbial communities from anammox membrane bioreactor (MBR) in UC Berkley, California, United States -... | ecosystem: Engineered > Bioreactor > Anaerobic >...
AGTTGATCGCCCTTCTCACCAGCGGATTGTTCAATCCAGCAGATTTGTTATTCAAACGCAGGAATCCGATCCTGAGCTGGTCATAAGTATGCAATCTGTCATCGGTTGTAAGGAGTTTGACGAATTCGGTTGGGGGAACACTATTGATGCCGTCCACATCACCCTTTAGAAATGCAGAATATGCAGTGTTGACATCGGTGATGAAGGAAAATTTCAGTTTATCGATTGTGACAGAATCGGCATCCCAATAGTATTCGTTTTTCTCAGCGGCGAGGTATGATCCAATTTTGTATTCCGTCAGTTTGAATGGACCATTCGAAATGGCGGTTTTGGGATTAAAAGGCCACTTTTCAGGATCAGCCTCTACAGCATCCTGGCGAACAGGCAGCCAAACCCCTGCTAAAAGCGCTTGCAGGAAATACGAGGCAGGGAATTTGAGTGTTACGACCAAAGTTTTCTCGTCTGGTGCCTTTACCCCAACCTCTTCAGCGCTAACTTCACCTTTACCATATTCGGTCCCGTTCTTAATGAACATCTCAACGAACCAGCTATATGTAGACGCGGTTTCCGGTCTCAGTACACGCAACCAGGAATAAACAAAATCATTTGCCGTTACCGGTTTTCCATCGGACCATTTTAGTCCATCCCTCAGATGGAAGGTGTACACCAAACCATCTTCGCTGATGTCCCAGTTAGTAGCTGCGGCTGGTATGATGTTCCCTTTTTCATCCACACTCACAAGGCCCTCATAGAGTGCAGCATAGATTGTGGATTGGACCGAGCCTTGAGATATTCCCGGGTCGATTCCTGGGGGCTCATTATCAAACGAATAGTGAAAGGTAACAGGCTCAGAAGGAGCAGCTGTTGGCTCAACAGGAGTGGTTGTTGGCTCGAGAGGCGCAGTGGTTGGCTCAGCAGGAGCAACCGTAGGCTCAGAGGTAGAGCTTGAGACTTGCTCGGTCGGTTTAGTTGCGCAGCCAGCGATCGTTGAAAGTATCATGATCGAAGCTACGAATAGCATAAAAATTTTTTTCATTTTAGTTCCTCCTTTTTGATCATTGACTAACGTGTCCGGTTGATTCAAAATGCTGTCTCTATGGTTTTTGATCTCACGGCATATTTTCTCCTTTCTTTTTTACGACGATATTCTGGATCAGCTTTTCAGAGAATTCGCGTTATTCAAGCTTTCTAAAACAAATGGCATGCCACAAAGTGGTTCGGCGCGACCTCTTTAAGCACGGGGCTTACCTCCCTGCAAATATCCATCACATGCCGACAACGTGTTGAGAACCGACACCCTGATGGAGGATTGTATGGGCTTGGGATTTCACCCTCAATGGATATTTCCTGTTTCATTCTGGCAAGTCTAGGGTCTGCTATTGGAATTGCCCGCATAAGGCCAATTGTATATGGGTGAAGCGGTTCTCGATACAATTCCTCACTACGCGATACTTCAACAAGGTGTCCCAAATACATGACCCCCATACGTTTTGAGATGTATTTCACCATCGCAAGATCGTGGGCAATGAAACAATAAGTCAACCCCAAACGTTCTTGAAGCGACTGAAGCATATTCACCACTTGTGCTTGTATCGATACGTCCAATGCAGAAATAGGTTCGTCACAAATGATAAATTCGGGTTGGGTGATGAGTGCCCGCGCAATTCCGATACGTTGCCTTTGGCCGCCTGAGAACTCATGTGGATACCTCGCCATGTGTTCCGGCTTCAGCCCCACCATCCTTAAACAATCCGCCACCCGGTCTTTATACTCCGTCCTGGAATAGTTGCCTTGAGCGGTAAGCGGTTCTGCTATGATATTTAACACTGTCATACGCGGATCAAGAGAAGCATACGGATCCTGGAAGATCATTTGCATCCGGCGACGATACGGCTTAAGCTCTTTTTCTCCAAGCTTGGTGATGTCAGTTCCATCAAAGATGACCGAGCCGGAAGTCGGGTTATATAAACGGATCATTGTTCGCGCTACGGTTGATTTACCACAACCCGATTCCCCGACAAGGCCGAATGTCTCGCCTTTGGTAATCGTAAAGGAGATACCATCCACTGCCTTTATCACTGGCTTCTTCCAAAAAATCCCACCACCACCAAAATACTTCTTCAGGTTGATTACCTCAATGAAATTCTGTTCGTTCACTTAAGACCCTCCTTTCTCCAATAGCTTGGGCATTCAGGGTCTAAAAGCCAGCACATGCTCCGATGCGTTGGACTGAGTTGGAAATAAGGTGGGCAATGTTCAAGGCACACTTTCATAGCTTTTTCGCATCTCGCAGCGAATGGGCAACCCTTAGGCGGATCGATCAGACTGGGAGGGGATCCAGCTATGGAAAAAAGGCGCCCCCCGCCAACACGATTTACATCGGGTATAGATTGTTTTAAGCCCATGGTATAAGGATGGCCGGTCTCGTAGAAAATTTCTTCCACGAGCCCTTCTTCCATGATCATGCCGCCATACATAACGATGACACGCTCACAAGTTTCTGCCACAACCCCCAAATCGTGCGTGATCAGGATGATTGAGGCGTTTGTTTCATCTCTTAAAGTACGGATCAATTTCAGGATCTGATTCTGTATGGTGACATCGAGTGCGGTCGTCGGTTCATCCGCAATCAGGAGCTTTGGATCGCAAGCAATGGCGATTGCAAACATCACCCGTTGGCGCATACCACCCGACATTTCCCAAGGATATGCATCCAATTGACGTTTCGCTTCAGGAATCTTCACAATTTCCAGCAATCTTTCGGCTTTCTCTCTTGCCTGTTTTTCATTAATTCCCTTATTGAAGGATCGGATCCGCTCCACAATCTGTGCTCCAACTCGCATGGTTGGGTTTAAACTCGTCATGGGTTCCTGAAACACCATGCCAATCTGGCTATTCCGCAGACGGCGAAGATCTGCCATTGACATTTTCAGGACATCCTTTCCCTCGAAAAGGATCTCGCCAGAAACAATCTTACCCGGGTCCTGTAGAAGGCGAATAATAGACAGACAGGCTACCGACTTGCCAGAACCGCTCTCTCCTACAATACCAACAATTTCTCTTTGCATTAAGCTAAAACTAATACCCCTAACTGCCTGAACCTCCCCCGAAAATGTAAAAAAAGAGGTCCGGAGTTGATTAACTTCTAGAAGCTTATCAGCACACACGACGAATCTCCTTATTTACGTAATTTTGGATCAAGCGCATCACGTAAGCCATCACCCAAGAAGTTGAACGCGAACATCGTAAGGCTGATAGCAATGCTGGGTAATAATATCTGGTAAGGAGAAGAACGAATTGCCCCAATACCTTCGTTACTCAAAATACCCCAAGATGGCATTGGGGGTTTAACCCCCAGACCAATAAAGCTCATAAATGCTTCCGTGGCAATCGCAGCCGGAATGCTCAGCGTTGCAGAAACAAGAATGGGCCCAATGCTATTGGGTAATAAATGACGGAGAATAATCTTTATTGATGAAACACCGGCACATTTTGCAGCAAGAACATATTCCATTTCTTTCAGCGAGAGAACTTGTCCTCTCACCAATTGCGCCGTCCCCAACCAGGAGGTAACAGCCATAGCAATTAGAATATTGAAAACCCCTTGCCCAAAATAAATCATTAACAGAATGATATAGATGACGCTCGGTATTGCCATAAGAATTTCAACAATGCGCATCATGAGAATATCAGTATTCCCACCAGCATAACCCGCGATACCTCCATAAAGCACGCCAATCACCAACGTACATATTGATACAACAAACGCCACCATCAAAGAGATACGCCCTCCATAGAGCAGCCTGGTGAGCATATCTCTACCGATAGAATCCGTACCCAATAAATAATTTTTATTCCAAACCGTTTTACGCCGCGGCAAGGGATCAAAGTTTTCATCTAAAAACTTAATGCCCTCCGAGGAGAATACGAGAAAATAGCTTTTACCGTTATGTTTATAGATGAATTGCTTATCTGCCAATTTTGCCGATACTGGCTTCAGCTCCTCAGTCACATAGCCGTTGTCCTCTGCCAGGAATACTTTCAAATCTTGATGTACAAAAAAATTTGTTCCGTCCTTAGCCGTTAAAATTTCTATCTGTGGGGGCATGTTGCGAAGTTCAAGTTGTTGTGTTTCGTAGGATTTACCAGTCAACATTGGTCCAATTGTGGAGGCCAGTAAAATCAAAGCAATGACAAAAATAGAACCAATGGCTAATTTATTCTGTCGCAGTCTGCGAAAAACATCTTGCCAATAATTTACAGGTAACCCCGAGGTGGTTTCGTAACCCTTCTCTGTCTCCTGCAGCGGAGTCCAATCTTTTACAAATGGTTCATTAAGGTTATCACTCATATCATATACTCCGCTTTATTTTATTTTTCGTAGAGCTTGATGCGGGGATCGAGGATCATGTAGACGATATCAATGATAAATACTGCAACAACCATGATGACTGAAGATAGTATTGTCAGAGCCATCACAGCGGTATAATCGCGATTGGTTATAGACTGGACAAAATATCTGCCAAGCCCAGGTACGGCAAATATTTTCTCAATAACAAAAGTACCAGTAAGCAAAGCGGCAAATGTCATCCCCAGCGAAGTAGTCACCGGGATAAGAGAGTTGCGTAATCCATGTACAAAGATAATTCTCGAGCGGGAAAGACCTTTTGATTCTGCAGTTCGCATATAATCCTGACTGAGTGTGTCCAGCATACTAGAACGGGTTAATCTTGCGATACTGCATACTGGCCCCACCGCAAGACAGATAGCGGGTAAAATGTACCCTCGCCAGGTTTCCACACCGAAAGTGGGGAAAAGTTCGATTTTCACAGAAAAAAAATACAGCAGGAAGGTGGCCATCACATAGGAAGGCACCACAATGCCGATTGTTGAGATGATCATGGTAGTACGATCAGGAATTTTATTTCGATTGAGCGCTGCTACGATTCCCATGGGTAATCCCAATAAGATAATCAAGACTGTCGCAGCGACAGCAAGCTTGGCAGATGCAGGCCAGCCATCTGCTATCATTTCATTCACGGTCTGACCAAAATAAACATAAGACGGGCCGAAATCGAAGCGAACTATGCCCAAAATATAATCAAAATACTGCTCAACAATGGGTTTGTTCAGGTTATATTTCGCTTCGAGAGCTTCTTTGACACTAGGTGGAAGTACCCGGTCAAAAGAGAACGGCCCCCCCGGAATTGCCCGCATGAGAAAAAAAGTGGCCGTGATGATAATAAATAATGTAATCAACATCATTACGAACCGCTTGGCTATATACCTCAACATGCTATTCCCTCTTCTTTTCGATCACATAGGTTTTGCCTTTACATAACCAAACTTTTATTCGCCCTTCGACCTCATCAATCATCGTTCCGTCGTCTACCCGCAAGCAAAAGCCCGATCCCGTATTAAGTACTACTTCTCCCTCAATGCGAGGAGTCACACGAGCACCTGTAAGTCGTCCTGCATCCCACCATGCATCGATCACAACATTACCACGAGCAACAAGTCCGCTAAAGGACCCCTTTCTCCAACTCTCAGGCAATGCAGGCAAGATTACAATCTCGCCGTCATGACTTTGCATTAGCATTTCAATCACTGCCTGCACGGCTCCCATATTTCCATCAACCTGCATGGGTTTGTTATCTTCCAATAGCTTCGGTACCTGCTTGATATTGCAACAACTAAAGAGATTCGGTAAGCACGAATAATGCACCATACCGCTGACCAGATCTCGCGCAGCATTACCATCGCCAAGCCTTGCCATTAGGCCTCCCGCCCATGCACGACTCCAACCAGTGTTTGCTCCACCATTGCGTATCCGTTTTTCGATACTTTTACGCACAGCTGCATACAAATCCTTATTACGTGCTGTAATCGCATGGTAAGGATATGCACCAATCACATGGGATTGGTGCCTGTGGCCTGGCTCGGCTTCTTCCGCTTCAAACCCCCATTCCAGTATCGTACCATCTTCTCCGATCTTCGGAGGTGCAAGCTTTTTAGAAGCCGTTTTAATTTGTTCATCCAGCCCTTCAGGAATCTCTACTTCGGTTCTGCCAGCCAACCGTAAATCGTTCATTGCCTCCAGACAATCGCTCATCAACAAAGCGATTAATTCACTATCCATTGCAGACATTCGACAGAAGGAGAGCCTATCACCATCAGCGGAAATATATGTGTTTTCCGGAGAGGTCGTAACCCCCATCACAAGATTTCCATCGCTTTCCTCCATAAAATCCATGATAAATAGTAATGCGTCTCTCATGATTGGCCAGGCGCGGGCTAGAAAATCGATGTCACGTGTATAGCGGTAATGCTCCCACATATCAACTGCAATCCATACGCCACCAAGAAACCAGTAAGAGCAGTGTGTGCCTGCATCCTGTACCGCCGTATCAGCCCAAATATCTGTATTGTTATGAAGAACAAAGCCGCGGCATCCATACATCCGCTGTGCGGTGATACAACCATTTTGTCTGATGCGCTCTGCAAGTTGAAGATAGGGTTCAAAACAAATCGTGAGATTAGCTGAATCTACCGGCCAGTAAGCCATTTGTAAATTGATATTCGTTGTAAATTTACCATCCCACACCGAAAGCAAATCACGGCACCAAATGCCCTGGAGATTTGCCGGAAGTATGCAATTACGACTACTGCTAAGTAGAAGATATCTGCCAAAAGAAAACACCAGTAACACGAGATAATCATCCAAGGTTTGCCAGCTAATGGGTTGTTTTAAAACGCTTAGATCCTCGTTATTAAAAGCTTCAAACACTTTATTCATTGGCAACGGACCTGTAATAGAATCTTCGCTTTCCAGGTTGATTGATACGTTGGTATATAAAGGGTGCCATTCAGCAATATGATCACACAGGCAAGCCTCAAACCCCTTAGCCATGGCTGCACGACAGCGCTCCACACAAATTGCTTCTATTTCCGAATTCTCATAGTCTGTCCCGGCTGCGAAGTATAGAACGACTTCGCTTGCATTTTCAAATACCAGTTTATCGCCAATAATGGCTGTCTCACCATTTCCTGTTCCGAATAATGCACCCCTGAAACGAAGCCCTTTTTCACCGCCGCAGTGCCCTCGCATTACCAGTCCCGAAGGGGCATAACGTATAATTTCATCCTCATGTGTACCATAACTAAAATTACTTACCCGTTCGCCCCGTTCTATACCGGCGCAAAAAAATAACACCGGCTTTGAAGCACGGATGCTTACTGCAATTACTGAATCAGGACAGCTTGCAAATGCCGTAAGCTCGTAGGATATACCATCCACAACATAGCTTTCGGTCACAATGGCGGAATTAAAATCCAGTACACGTTGATATTTCTCTACATTCCCTTCAAGGTTGAAAAAATTCAGCACCATTATCCCCAGTGTGGAATAATGCCTTTGGGTTTCGGGTGTTCCAGTCAAAGCCAATAATGCAAGCCGTTGGGCTTCCCGAACGTGCCCCTCCCGCATCAGTGCGCGTATCTTGCTAATATAGTTAATGGCATCCGGGTTGTTACGATCTCTCGGACCGCCATACCAAATTGTCTCCTCATTGAGAAAAATATACTTTTCCGGTAATCCGCCCGTTACAATGGCTCCTAACCTGCCATTCCCAATAGGTAATCCCTCCTCAAACCTTGGTGAGGGTTGATCGAACATCAGCTGCGACTGCATTATTTCCTCCATGGGAACGTATAAAAAAAATTGCTACTGTATCGGTTATCTCGCCATAATATCCTCGATCTCCTCAATCGTAGCCGGGATCGATGCAGATAAGTTTTGGCAACCATTGGCAGTTACAAGTACATCATCTTCGATACGCAATCCAATACCCCACTCGCGGATATATATCCCTGTATCCACCGTAAAAACCATATTTTCAGCCATAGGCTCTTCGTATCCACCTACATCATGGGTATCAAGGCCAATATGGTGAGTTGTGTTATGCCAGACATATTTTTTGATGTCAATAAAATCATCTACTAAACCTAAAGCTTTAAGTCCTTCAAAGGTTACCTCCCTGCATATACGGTTTGTCTCGTTGAATGACACACCTGGACGCACCTGCTCCATAATTGCTCGATTGGCCGAGTAGGCAATACGGTAAATTTGCGCCTGCCGTTCACTAAAATGACCGTTTGCAGGAAAGACACGCGATATGTCTGTGCAGTAGTCGTCATACGCTGCACCCACATCAGTGAGGATTAACTCCCCATCTGTTATCAGCCCAAAGGGATGCGAATAATGCAAATAAAAAATTCGCTCACCTGATGCGATGATAGATGGAAACGCCGGAGTGCGTTGTCCATGGGCAGCCAGTTCATAATTAAATTCAGCTTCCAGTTCATATTCCTTCATGCCGGGTCTGGCAACTTGCATCATTCGACGAATCCCTGCTTCAGTAATTTGTATTCCTTTACAGATAGCATCGATCTCTTCTTGGGTCTTCAATTTACGCATTGCACAAATATATGGGTAACTGTTTTTAATAACGATGTGAGGATACCTGTCTCGAATGCCCTTCGCAAATTCACGCTCAATATCGAATGAACGCTCTGGTGCAAACGCATCAAAGCAAAGCCAAAGGGCTTTTACATGTTGGGATGAGAACAAATTATTTATCGTTTTATTCAGATTATTGATATCCTCAAATTGCTCAATACCGCTCATTTGATTGAGCTCTTCATCTGTGAAGCGCCTTCCAGTCCATATCTCACGTATAGGATCAGGCTCAAGCACAAACAGAATCTCGCTGACAATGCCCTCCTTTTTTTGTAAGAGTAATACAGACTGCTCTTGTTTTACGCCTGTTAAATAGAGGAAGTTTCGGTTTGTGAAAAACGGAAAATTTTCATCCGCGGTCTTACGTACACTTTCACCGCTAAAGAACAACATTACATCCCCCTCAGACATATATGCAGCTATTTTCCGCCTGTTTTCAATGTGGAATCTTTGATTCATCAGCACACCACTCGACTGTTATATAGGGAACTGGTTGATCGCTACTGATTAGTTATTAATCTCTAGAGAGTAATGACAATTCACATCGTAGCATATATATAAAACAGAGTCAACTACTCAATGTCAGATTTTGATAATCAAGCAATAAGTTGATCAATGTATGTTCAATTAATACCGAGAAATTATTGCATTATTTTGCGTTTTGCGTGGTCACAAGGCACGCCCGTCATTAAATTGACAAGGAGATTCAAGTATGCTAACATGGATACATCATTGCTCATTAATGATCATCAATTAATCAATCGAGGGAACTCCAAAAAATATATGATCGATAAGCGTAGTCTTATTCTCCTTTTAAAGGAGATCGATAAAGCAGGTGGTCCAGTAGGCGCGTCGACTTTATACCGAAACTTAATGGCTTCTCAAGCGACAATAGGAAGACAGCTTGCCTACCTTGAGAAAATAGGATACTTGAAAAAGGTGAGTAACAAGGGCAGGATAATTACACCTGAAGGCTTGAATTTTCTCAAACTAGAAGACATTAACTACAATAAAAATGAGCTTGCAAAAGAACTGGTAACACTTTCCATTGATAAAGATATTGAAACACTCTTGGAAATCCTTCGGATACGAGAATTACTGGAACCGTATGCTGCAGCTGGTGCAGCGGAACGTGCTACTGAGCAAGACATCTACAATTTGGAGAATCTAGCATTTGCTCACCGTTATGCCCTTTCTCAGGGCTTGGTAGGTAATGAGGAAAACCTCAACTTTCACTTGGAAATCGTACGGATCAACAACAATCGTACTTTATTGAAAACTCTTGAGTTGTTACTTACCGCCAATGAAGCTTATGTTGAGTTCTCAAAAGCAGGTGAGTCGAAACACGAACTGCAAGTCACCCACCATTTCCGCATCCTGAATGCCATTCGCGAAAGGGATGCCAACGCCGCCCGCTGTGCCATGCTGGAGCACTTGGAGCATGTTACTAGAGATATTGAGCAATCTTGCCAGAGGAGGTAATTTTGTCAGAATACTATAAGAGCATCTTCAATGATGTACTGGGCCCAGTGATGGTTGGAGCTTCCAGTTCTCACGTAGCAGCTGCTGCCCGTATCGGTCGTATTGCTGCCTGTTGTCTCACTGAGAATACAACAGAAGTGCGTGTTGAATTTTGTAAAAATACCTCCTTAGCATATACCTATCACAGTCATGGTTCAGATATGGGATTCGCGGCTGGCTTGATAGGTTTACCGCTGGATGATGCGCGTGTCCCTGATTCTGTAAGGCTGGCGAACGACGCGATGGTACTACGCTTTATTATTACAGATAGCGTGGCAGATCACCCTAATAATTATAGGGTTCGGATTATACGATCAGACCAGGATGAGCTAACCTTTCAAGCCACCTCTACCGGTGGCGGTATGATCGATCTTTGGGAATTCTGCGGAGTCTCGCTTCATTACTATGGAGATTATCATGCGGCTTTATTGTTATGTAAGCCCGATGAGGCAGAGAGCATTGCTAAAACTGCGGCATCCCACTTGTCTTGTAAACCATCCATAAGTAAAGATGAAAAACATTCCTTGGTAAAGCTTGTTTTCGATAAACCCCCATCTAAAGAAGCGCTAGCTGCATTTCCTGCCCAGGAAACGGTTATTCTCTCACCCGTTCTTCCCATTCTTTCACAGGATAAATACAACCTACCATTTACAAACTGTTTGTCGCTTTATGACTACATGGCAGAAGGTGATGAACGATTACTCTCTGATTTTGCCATAGAATATGAGAGTGCCCGAGGTGGAATTTCCCACGCTGCAGTGTTAAAACTCGCCGATGATATTTTTCGAGTCATGGAAAATGCGTGTGCAGCCGGACAAAATATTGTTCAATACGAAAATAGAATATTGGGTTCTCAAGCTTATCGCCTCAACCAGAAACCTTCTTTTCCCCATATGGAGCTCATTACTGATGTTGTGCGCTGTATCACAGCTGTAATGGAATCAAAAAG
>Ga0226835_1001716_pt1 | contig 10975 bp, 14 predicted proteins | sample LAC_MetaG_1_FD_163627 | JGI IMG/M metagenome (GOLD analysis project Ga0226835, IMG submission 163627) | Anaerobic ammonium oxidizing microbial communities from anammox membrane bioreactor (MBR) in UC Berkley, California, United States -... | ecosystem: Engineered > Bioreactor > Anaerobic >...
CTTGCCGCGACCCGTGATCACCAGGATGTCGTCGAGCCCGGCCGCCACCGCCTCCTCGACCACGTACTGGATCGACGGCTTGTCGACTATGGGGAGCATCTCCTTGGGCTGGCTCTTGGTGGCCGGGAGGAATCTCGTGCCGAGCCCCGCGGCGGGGATCACCGCCTTGCGTACCCCTGTCATCCGTCCGACGCCGATCTCCGCCCTGGTTCCAAGCTGGTCGACCCCAAACGGTAATGCCTGCCAGACGGGTCGGTCAGCCCTCGGGCGGTGGGGTGCGCAGGGTCGGCTCGTCGCCGTGGATCAACCGGCGCAGGTTGGCGCCGTGGCGGGCCACCACCAGCAGGGCCAGCGCCGACAGGGCGGCGACCTCCGGCCACGGGTAGCCGACGACCCCGACGATCACCGGGAAGGCGACCACCGCGACGAGCGACGCCACCGACGCCCGCCTGAGCACCCGAGCGACGACCAGCCACTCGACGGCCAGGACCGCGACCACCCAGGGGTAGAGGACGACCAGCGCCCCGCCCGCGGTGGCCACACCCTTGCCGCCCCGGAACCGACGCGTCGCCGGCCAGACGTGGCCGAGCACCGCCGCGACCCCGAGGACCCACGCACCTCCGCGCCCCCAGAGCCCGAGCCCGGCGGCGGCGGCCAGGGCGCCCTTGGCGAAGTCGAGGACCATCACGACGAGCCCGGCCCTCCAGCCCATCAGGCGGACGACGTTCGACGCCCCGGGGTTGCCGGACCCCTCGAGGAGGACGTCGTGCCCGCCGGCCCGGGCGACCATCCCGGCGCTGGGGAACGTGCCCAGCAGGTAGGCCACCGGGACCAGGGCCATCACCGCGATCATGCCGGTGTCGCCGCCATCGGGTACCATTTAGCAGTCTCCTCACGAGAGTGCCAAGCCGGTCGCCGGCGAGTGCGCCGGGGGTCGGAAGGCGCGCCCCGGGAGGGCGGCCACGTCCGGCAACACCGAGGTTTGCTCATGCCCACCTACCGGTACCAGTGCTCGAAGTGCGGTGAGGAGATCGAGCGGTTCCAGTCGTTCTCCGACAAGCCTCTCACCCGGCACTCGGGCTGTGGCGGCAAGCTCCAGAAGGTCTTCGGTTCCGTGGGCATCGTCCTCAAGGGTCCGGGCTTCTACCGGACCGACAACCGCAGCGGCTCCCGGACCCGGGCGTCCAACGGGTCGTCGCGATCGGGCTCCGACTCGTCGAACGGCTCGGAGGGCTCCGGCGCCGCCAAGCCGTCGGGCGAGAAGAAGCCGGCCAAGGAGAAGCCGGCCCCGACCACCGGTTCCGGCGGTACGAGCTAGCCTCCCACCCTCTTCCCCCTTCCTGCCCGATGCGCCTCGCGGCGCACGTCCGCGCCCGGAAGGGGTCCCATGTTCCGCCGCAGCCCTCGTTCGGTCCTGTTGTGGCTCGCCGCCGCGGCCACGGCGATCGCCACCGCCGCGTCGGTGGCCGGTTCGATGTCGTCGCTGCGGCGCCAGGACCAGGCCTTCGGCCGGCTCCACACCGTCGTCGTGGCCGCCCACGACCTCCACCTCGGCGCCACCGTGGAGGCATCCGACCTCTCGGTGCGCCGCGTCCGAGGCGAAGCGGGGGCCGGCCCGCCGCTCGCCGACCCGTCGGATGCGGTGGGCCGGGTGGTCGTAGTCCCGGTGCTCAGGGGCGCGCCCGTCACCCCACGCCACCTCGCGGCACGCGGGCGTCGGGGGCCGGGAGCGGTGGTGCCTCCGGGCCGCCGGGCCATGCGCTTCGTCACCGAGGGCGGGCTCGAACCCGCTCCCGGCGACGTGGTCGACGTCTTCGTCACGATCGATCCCGACCCGGCGGTCACCGTCGCGGCCGGCGTCACGGTGATCGGGGCCGACCGACTCGACGCCGGGCGCACCGGGGTCACGGTGCTGGTCCGCGAGGAGGACGCGGCACGGCTGGCGTACGCGTCGGCGGTCGGCACCATGGCGGTCGCGCTCGCCCCGCCGGAGGCGGCAAAGACCGGAACGTCGGCTGCGTCCTGAGCAGGGGCGGCGCCGCAAGGTGCCGGGAGCCGCGGCCGCTGCGTATGGTACGGCGCGTGCCCCTCGACGTCGGCCTCTCCGCGGTGTGCGACCTCTCCGTCACCGACGCCGACACAGCCCGCGCGATGCGCAGCGGCGACGTCCTCGTGCTGAGCACCCCCCGCGTCGTGGGCCTCGCGGAAGAGGCGGTGGTGGCCGCCGTCGCCGGCGCTCTCCCCGAGGGGACGACCACGGTGGGCTACCGCGTACAGATCGATCACCTGGCTCCGGTTCCGGTGGGCGGTAAGGTTCGGGCCGAGGCGACGCTGACCGCGGCCGAGGGCCGCCGCCTCACGTTCCGGGTGCTGGTCACCGACGGGCGCGGCCTGGTCGCCGCGGGCCGCATCACACGGGTCGTGGTCGACACCGACCGCTTCCTCGAGAGGGCAGCCGGCTCCTGAAGCCGGGCGCGGGCGCCGCCGGGCGCGACGGAGGAGGGCGCGTGAACCCCAACGACGACGGTCCCGGTACCGGCCACCCGCCCTGGGCTCCCGATCCCACTCCGGCCGGCCCCCCGCCACCGGCCACGCCGCCGCCCGGCGGACCCCGCCACCCCGCCGGCGCAGGCGGCTGGGGGGTCCCACCCCCGGCGTCGCCCCCACCTGCGGCCGGGTCCGGGGGCTGGGGCGCCGCCGGCTGGGGCGCACCCATCGGTCCGTCGGGAGCGTGGACACCCACCCCGCCGAGGAAGCGGCGGCTGGGGTGGCTGGCGATCGTGCTCGGCCTGCTCTGGGCCGGGGCGATCACCGCGGCGGTGTTCCTGGGGCTCTTCTTCTTCCGGATGTTCGCTCCGATGAACGCGACCAGCCACGTACTCGAACACCTCGAGGACCGCCGGTACCAGGCCGCCTACGACGCGTCGTGCTCGGCCGAGCGGGCCGCCTTCACCGAGCGCGAGTTCGAGGCGGCGATGCGGAGCCTGATCCGCCGTCACGGCGCGATCGACGACACCGGGGTGAGCAGCGCCGACCTGCACGGCGGGTCCGAGGCGACGGTCCGGTACTGGATCCGCTTCGAGGACTCGGGGCGCCGGGAGTACCAGACACTCGTCGTCAAGGAGGACGGCGACTGGCGACCCTGCCTGCTGAGCGAGAACCCCCACTCGTAGCGATGCGTCGTCGGGACGGCGACGTACCACCGGAGCGCCGACCCGCCGGCGCGATCGCGCCGGGACCGCACCCCGATCGCCGTAGTCTGACGGTGATGCCGTCGACCCCCACGGCCGAGGAGACCGCGAGCCGCCGGGGCCGGCGGTGGAAGCTCGTGGCGCGCCTCGTGATCAGCGGCGCGCTCGTCGCGGTGCTGGTCTCGAAGATCCACCTCGACAAGGTCTTCCCGCGTCAGCACCCGCTCGCCACTCTGGCCTGGTTCACCGGTGGCGTGATGGTCGCGGCCCTCGGGATCGTGCTCTCGGCGTGGCGGTGGCAGCGGGTCCTCGCCGTCTTCGACGCCCCCGTCCCCCTGCGCACCCTCACCTCCCACTACTTCGCCGGGCAGTTCGTGGGCAACGTCCTGCCGTCGACGATCGGCGGCGACGTCCTGCGGGTGAGTCGAGCCTCCCGGTCCGTCGGTTCCGGCCCGGTCGCGTTCGCCTCGGTGGCGCTGGAGCGGCTCACCGGGTTCCTCGTCCTCCCGCTGATCTGCTACCTGGGGTTCCTGCTCGACCCGTCGCTCCTCTCCGAGCGCCGGGCGTGGATCGCGCTCGTGATCAGCTCCGTCACGCTGGTGGCGCTCGTCGCGATCCTCGTGGCCGCGGGCGCCCCGAAGGCGGCCGGCCGGTTCACCGAGCACGAGAACTGGATGCGCTTCATCGGCGCCGTGCACGTGGGCGTCGACCGCCTGCGCCGGCGCCGCCGCGCCGCGCTCGACGTCGTGGGCGCCACCTTCGTCTACCAGGCGTCGACGGTCCTGATGGTCTGGTTCGCCGTGCGCACCCTCGGGGTCTCGATCCCGACCGCGGCGGTCATCGCCTACGCGCCCGCCGTCGCCATGGCCCAGGTGGTGCCGGTGTCGGTGGGAGGCTTCGGGGTGCGCGAGGGCATGCTCGTCCTGCTGCTCGGCCCGCTGGGAGTCCCCAGCGGCAAGGCGTTCGGGATCGGCGTGGCGTGGTACGCCATGGTCCTCATCGCCAGCCTGCTCGGCGCGCCGGCCTTCGCCCTGGGCTACGAGCAGCCGGCACCGCACCGCCCGCCGGCCCGATGACAGATCGGCTGGCGGCTCGGCTCACGGTCTGGCGCACCCGCTGGCGGTCGCTCCCCGGCGGGCGGACCCTCCGCGACGGTCGCCGCATCTACTGGTGGGCGGAGGTCGTCGCGATCCTCGCCTTCTACTTCGTGTACAGCGCGATCCGGAACGCCGACGCGGAGCACACCACCCAGGCCTTCCACAACGCCGTCAAGATCGTCGACCTCGAGCGGGCGCTGCGGCTGTACCACGAACAGCTGCTCCAGAGCTGGGCGCTGCACTTGACGCCTCTGATCGTGGCCATGAACTACTTCTACGGATCCCTGCACTTCGTGGTGACGATCGGCGCCGGCGTCTACCTGTTCGCGCGCTGGAGCGACGACTACCCGTTCTGGCGCAACACCCTCGCCATCGCCACCGCGCTGGCCCTCATCGGCTTCCGGTACTGGCCCCTCATGCCGCCCCGCCTGCTGCCCGACTCCTACGGCTACGTCGACACGCTGGCCCGCTACCCCACGTTCTGGTCGTTCAACTCGGGGGCGGTCGCCAAGCTGTCGAACCAGTACGCGGCGATGCCCAGCGTCCACTGCGCGTGGGCCCTGTTCTGCGCGTGCGTGTTCGTGCCGAGGGTGCGTGCCACCTGGTCCAAGGTCCTGGCCGGCCTCTACCCGGCGGCGACGGTCGTGGTGATCGTCCTGACCGCCAACCACTACTTCCTCGACGCGGTGGGCGGCTTCACGATCCTCGGGCTCGGTTACCTGGCGAGCCGGGTCGTGACCCGGGCCGGCCGCGGTCCCGCAGCCGGCAACCCGGCGACGCCGGTCAGTCGCCCCGCCGGCGCCGCCACGACAGGAACCGGTCGATGATCGCGCCCAGCACCGCCGAACCCACGATCACGTAGATCAGCCGGACCTCCCGGCTGGTCACGACCAGGTCGACGGGTACGCGCCGCGTGTTCTGGAACGCGAAGATCAGCAGGATCACGAGCGCCACGCCCGACACCACGGCCTTGGGGCTCACGTTCACGCCGCGCCCGCCGGGGCCGGTCCGCTCGGAGTCGTCTCGGTCTCGTGACATGGCGGGAGATGCTACCGAGCGGCCGGTGGACCGGCGCGGCTGGCGCCGGTCACGGACCGACCCCGCCCGGAGAGCACGCCGAAGAGGCTCTGGCGCACGGCCCGGTCGGCGATGGTGAGCTGGGCGTCGCGAGCCGTGACCAGAGCCAGGCGGCGCGGCGGCAACCCGCTCACCCCCACGACGCGGAGACCGGTGAGGTCGCGAGGTATGGCGGTCTCGGGCAGGATGGACGCCCCGGTGCCCGAGGCCACCAGGTCGGCGATCAGGCGTACGCCCTCGACCTCGACGGGGACGTCGAGGGTCGCCCCCTCGCTGCGCGCCGCCTGCTCGACCTCGAGGCGCAGGGGGTTGTTGGCCGGGGGCAGCACCAGCGGGAGGCGGGCCAGGGCGGCAAGGGGAACCGGGGACCTCGGCATCCGGGCGTCCTCGGGAACGAGCCCCACGAGCGCCTCGTCGAGGAGGTGCTCGACCACCAGGCGCTTGTCCTGGACGGGTTCGGTCACCACGGCCTGGGCGAGCTCGTGGGTGAGGACCTCGGCGAAGAGGCGCTCGGACGCGCCCTCGTTGATGCGCAGGGTGACGCCGGGCGCCTTGGCCCGCATGTCGGCCACGACGTCGGGGACGATCCACCGGCTGGCCGTGCCCACGATGCCCAGGGTCGCGCTCCCCACCTCGAGGCCGGTGAGCATGGCGAGGTCGTCACGCATGGCCTCGAGCTCGCGGTGGATGCGCCGGGCCCGCTCGATCACGGCCCGGCCGCACTCGGTCGGGCTCGCACCCCGCCGGCTGCGGACGAGCAGATCGACGCCCAGCTCCGTCTCGAGCTGGCGAACCTGCTCGGAGACGTTTGACTGAACGGTGTTGAGGGCATCAGCAGCGGCGGTGAACGAGCCCTCGCGGTCGATGGCCACGAGGGTCTCGAGATGGCGCAGCTCCACGGTCGTCTCCCCGATCGGCCCGGACAGGACATCTCTAGAACCGATTTATCGTATCATATTTGACTGTTGGACTGATTGAGCCCGAGGTGCTTTCATTGGGGGCAGGACGTATCGGGGGGCCGGCCCCCCCACCGGCTCCCCGATCTCCGTCCCCCCGCCCCGACTCTCTCTCCGACTTCCCGACCGGCCCCTGCCCGGGGTCCCCAGGAGGCAACGCGTGGCCGCCGAGAGCGTGAGCAACCTGATCTTCTCCGGTCCCCTCGAGTGGACCGTCGACGCCGCCTGCAGCGGCGAGACCGCCCTCTTCTTCGCGCCGCCGGGTGAACGCCCCGAGGCGCGGGCCGTCCGCGAGGAGCGGGCCCGGGCGATCTGCGCCCAGTGCCCGGTGCTCTCCGAGTGCCGGCAGTGGGCCCGGGAGCACCGCGAGTACGGCTTCTGGGGCGGCGAGTCCGAGGAGGAGCGCGCCGCGGCGGGCTTCCGCGTCGACATGCCGGTGGGTCGCGTGGCCCGCTACCCCAAGGGCGACGGCAAGCCCGTCCAGCCCCGCGCCCCTCGCGTCGCCTGATCCGCCCCGGGTAGCCTCGGCCCGGTGGGCCGCCCCGAGGGGATCGATCTCGACCGCGTCCGCGAGTACCTCGCGAGCCACGTCCCCGGCGCGTCCGCCGACACCCCGCTCCAGGCCGAGCTGATCGCCGGCGGCAAGTCGAACCTCACCTACTCGATCTCCGACGGCACGCGCTCGTGGGTCCTGCGCCGGCCGCCGCTCGGCCACGTCCTGCCCACCGCGCACGACATGGGCCGGGAGTTCCGGGTGCAGCGGGCGTTGCACGGCACCGGCGTGCCGGTGCCCGAGGTCTACGCCTTCTGCGACGACGCCGCCGTCACCGGCGCCCCCTTCTACGTGATGGAGAAGGTCGATGGGCTGGTGCTGCGCGACCCGGCCGCCACGGCGGCGCTCAGCTCCGAGGAGGCCCAGGGCTGCTCACGCGAGCTGATCGACGTGCTGGCCCGCATCCACGCCGTCGACTACGAGGCGGTCGGGCTGGCCGGCCTCGGCCGCCCCGAGGGGTTCGTCGAGCGGCAGGTGCGACGCTGGGGCGAGCAGTGGGAGCGGTCCCGGACCCGGGAGCTCCCCGCGCTCGAGGAGGTGGCCCGGCGCCTGCGGAACGCGATCCCACCGTCCGGGCCGGCGACCGTCGTCCACGGCGACTACCGGCTCGACAACACCATGCTCGCCCCCGACGACCCCACGCGGATCGTGGCCGTCCTCGACTGGGAGATGGCGACGCTCGGCGACCCGCTCACCGACCTCGGCCTGTTCCTCGTGTACTGGGGCGACTCCGCGGCCCAGGCCGTCACGATGGGCACCGGCTCGGCCCCGGCCACGCGGTTCCTCGGGCGCGACGCGATCGTGGAGCGCTACGCGACCGCATCGGGCCGCGACGTGGAGCACCTCGACTTCTACGAGGTGCTCGCCACCTACAAGCTGGCGGTGGTCGTGGAGGGCATCCACGCCCGCTTCCGCATGGGCAAGACCGTGGGGGAGGGGTTCTCGGCCATGGGCGCGCTCGTCGAGCAGCTCGCCGACGCGGCGCTGGAGGTCGCCGGCCGCTCGTCGATCCCGGCGCTACGCGGCTGATGGGCGCGCTCGATCCCGCCGACGGGCCGGCCGACGGGTTCGGCACCGACGGCCTGATCTGGGAGCGCCGGCCGCGGCTGACCCGGCCGCTGATGGTGTGCGCCTTCGCGGGATGGAACGACGCCGGCGAGGCCGCGACCGGCGCTACGAGGTGGCTGGCCCGCGAGTTCGACGCCCGGCCCTTCGCGAGCGTCGACCCCGAGACCCACCTCGACTACCGGCGGCACCGCCCCCGGCTGCACCTCGTCGACGGTGTGACCTCCGACATCGACTGGCCCGCCAACCGGTTCCTCGCCGGTCCCACCGGCGGACCCCACGACGCCGTGCTCCTGATGGGCATGGAGCCGAGCCGGAACTGGCGGTCCTTCTGCCGCGCCGTGCTCGAGGTGGTGGCCACGACCGGGTGCGAGATGGTCGTGATGCTGGGCGCCCTGCTCGCCGACGTCCCGCACACGCGGCCCCCCGTCCTGACCGGCAGCGCCACCGACCCGGCGCTGATCGACGGGCTGGGCCTGTCGCGCTCGCGCTACGAGGGCCCGACGGGGATCGTCGGGGTCCTCCACGACCAGTGCCGGGCGGCGGGGGTGCCGTCGGTGTCGCTGTGGGCACCGGTGCCCCACTACCTGCCGCCCATCCACTCCGACCCGCCCGCCACCGAGCTCCTCCTCTCCCGCACCGCCGACCTCCTAGGCGTGGGCCTCCGGCTCGACGAGCTACGCCGCGAGGGCGAGGAGTGGCGGCTCCGCATCGACGACGCCGTGGGCGACGACGACGACACCCGCGCCTACATTCGCCGGCTCGAGGAGCGCGCCGACCACCCGTCGGCGGAGACGGGGACCAGCGCCGGCGACGACATCGCCGCCGCCTTCGAGCGCTACCTCCGCGAGCAGGACGCGGGGGGCGAGGGCCGCGACGAGGGGGACGGCTGAACCCGGATCCGCGTCGGCCCCGGCGTCCCGGCGCGCCACCCACGCGCCGGCGCACGGATGGCGACGGGCCCCGACCGTGCGACCCCCCGGAGGCGCCGGGCGACCGGTCGGGGGATCAGGTGCTCTCGACCAGGCCGGTGGCCAGGAGCTCCAGGAGCTGGCCGTCGGGGTCCCGCACCATGACCGCGAGGCCACCGATGTCGGTGTCGGCCAGCACCGTCCCTCCGTGTTCGGTGACCGACGCGCAGGTGGCGGCGACGTCGTCCACCGAGAACGACAGATGGGTGAGCCCCGGCTCGGTGAACACCCGCTCATGGCGCTCGGCGTCGGCCGGGCGGTCGAAGTGCAACAGCTCCAGCACCGTGCCCCCGAGCTCCAGGTAGGTGGCCGTCAGCCCTACGGGCGGTGGGACGCGCAGGAGCGTGGAGGCCGGGCCGTCGGGCACGGACAGCTCACGCGTCATGCGGAACCCGAACACCTCCTCGTAGAAGCGACGGGCGCGCCCGACGTCGGCCACGCAGTGCCCGATGTGGTTCACGACGCTCGCGTTCGGAGACATGGAGCAACCCCCGTGGGAGTCCGGGCCCCGGCCCGGAGACGGACGATGCGCAGGATGCGGCCCGCCCCGTCAGGCCAGCAGGTCGTGGGCCAGGGCCGTCCAGAGCTCGGTGGAGAGGCGCAGCGACTCCACGTCGACCCGTTCGTCGTTGCCGTGGAACATGGTGGAGTAGTCGGCGAGGTCGAGGCGGCGGCTGAAGAGGCCGAACCCGTACCCCACCGATCCGGTGCGCCGGAAGAAGCGGTTGTCGGTGCCACCCACCATGATCATCGGCACCAGCGCCGAGCCCTCGCAGAGCTTGGCCGTGGTCCGGGCGAGAGAGTCCCACAGCGGCGTGTCGACGGGCGACGAGGTGGGCGGGTCGTCGTTCGACTCCACGTCGAGACGGTCGGCCAGGTCGCCGACGGCGTCGAGCAGCATCCGGCGGGCCACATCGCCTTCCTCGCCGGGCAGCGTGCGGACGTCGACCTCCAGCTCGACCCGGTCGGGGATCACGTTGGTCTTGGTGCCGCCGTGGGCGATGGTTGGCGCGAACGTGGTGTGGGTGGCCGAGTACAGCATCCGGGCCAGCCCCGTGGGCAGGAGCTCGAGCATGCCCTCGACGCCGGCCGGGTCGCGGAGCTCGTCCGGGAGCTCCATACCGGCGACGAAGCGGAGCCAGACGTCGGAGAGCCGCGCCGGTGGCCGGTACGAGGCGATGCGCCGCACCACCTCGGCCGCGGTCACCAGCGCGTTGTCGGTTCCGTAGGGCGACGACCCGTGGCCGGGGGTGCCGTGGACGGTGATCTTCGTCCAGTAGGTGCCCTTCTCCTCCACCATCACCGGCAGGCGGATCCCGCCCGGGGTGGGCATCTGGAACCCGCCCGACTCGGTCACCACGTAGTCGGCCCGCACGTGGTCGAGCTCGTGCCCGGTGAGCCAGTCGGCCCCCCAGGTGCCGAGCGACTCCTCGTCGGCGACGGCGAGGTAAGCCAGGGTGCCGCGTGGTGTGAACCCCGAGCCGGCCAGGTGCCGGAAGGCCACTGCCATCGACGCCGTGAGGTTGAGCATGTCGATGGCGCCCCGGCCCCACACCATCCCGTCGTCGAGCTCGCCGGCGAACGGGTCGCGGCTCCAGCCCTCGAGGTTCACGGGCACCACGTCGGTGTGGCCCATGAGCAACAGGGTGGGGGCGGTGGGGTCGGAGCCCTCGATGCGGGCGAGCAGGCTGCGCCGGCCGGGACGCGGCTCGAAGCCCTGGAGGTCGAGGCCGGACCCCTCGAGGTAGGAGGCGAGCGCGTCGGCGCTGCGCGCCTCCTGCCCCGACGCCTCGCGGCCGTCGTTGACGCACGCGTTGCGGATCAGCGTCTGGAGGAGGTCGGTGACCTCGGCGGTGGGGTCGTCGGGAAGGGAGGAGCGGCTCATGCCCGGCACCGTAGCCCCGGTCGCCGAAGGCTGCTCCTCTCCGTCGCCGCCGGACCGGTAGCTCTCAGTCGAAGACGGCGGTGCGGCGGCCGTACACGACGATGCGGCGTTCCAGGTGGAGCCGTACGGCCTCGGCGAGCACCACCGACTCGATGTCCCGGCCCCGGCGGGCGAGGCGGG
>Ga0226835_1001717_pt1 | contig 10973 bp, 11 predicted proteins | sample LAC_MetaG_1_FD_163627 | JGI IMG/M metagenome (GOLD analysis project Ga0226835, IMG submission 163627) | Anaerobic ammonium oxidizing microbial communities from anammox membrane bioreactor (MBR) in UC Berkley, California, United States -... | ecosystem: Engineered > Bioreactor > Anaerobic >...
ACATCCCGCCGGCCGAAGCCGAGGAACGCTACTACGCTATGCTGGAAGCCCAACCCATGGCCGCGTGACTCAAACCAAAATGCCTCCGGCAATCCCGGGGCGGTTCATTCGGATGTGGAAAGGGAATTCGTGAAGGAACTCGATACAAGCAGCGAGGTCGTTGTCTATGCCAAGCTGCCGCGTGGCTTCCTGATCCCGACTCCGGTGGGGGACTACAACCCTGACTGGGCAATATCGTTCAAGACTGGCAGCGTGCGGCACATCTACTTTGTTGCCGAGACCAAGGGCACGATGTCGTCGATGAAGCTGCGCGAGTTCGAGAAGACCAAGATCGAGTGCGCACGGAAGTTTTTTGCGGAGATCAGCCAGAGAGTCGAGCAGGACCGCGTGAAATACGATGTGGTTACCGACTATGCTAAGCTCATGGATATTGTCGGGCGCGCGGCATGACCAAACCGCGCTCGATCAACATCTTCCTTCTCGACGGCGATCCGAACGGCATTCGGGTGGCGCAGATTTCGATGTCGACGATCCAGGCCATCGCCTTTCGCCGCAACCAGTTGCGTCGGGTTCGCGAAGCATTTCCTGAGATCGAGAGGCCGGGTGTCTACATTCTGATTGGCGCTGATGAAGACGCTCAGGATCGGCAACTTGCGTATATCGGCGAATCTGAAGGTGTCGGCGCCCGCCTAACCTATCACAACTCTAACGAGGCTGGGCGTGACGCCAAGGGTTTCTGGACCGATACCGTCGTCCTGATCAGCAAGGACGAGAACCTGACCAAGAGCCACGCCCGTTATGTCGAGGCCTGCCTCATCCGCGGCGTCGGCAGTAATCCTCGCTGGACGCTTCCCAATACGCGGACACCCTCCGACGACGCCGGCAAGTTGCCGTTGCCCGACCGCGCGGCGATGGATGAGTTTGTGGATCAGACGAAAACCCTTGTAGGTGCACTTGGCTGGGATCTGTTTCGTGAAGTCCGCGGGCGAGTGGCTGAGGCGATGCCGGTAGACCATGCTCTTTCCGACGCTGCGCCTGTCGGAAGCCCTCGCTTCTTCTTTCGGGGAGAGGGTTTCGCAGCTGAAATGGAGCTCGGGCCATCCGGGGACTTCGTGGTCAGGTCCGGCTCGAAGGCACGGGTCCGGACAACGACGACGATTCCACGCGGCACAACCGCTCTGCGCAATACCCTGCTCGACAAAGGGGTGTTGCGGCAGGAAGGCGATTTCCTAGTTTTCACCAGCGACTATAGTTTTTCTTCTGCCTCGGCCGCAGCTGCGACCGTAATCGGAGCGAGCGCGAACGGGCGGATACTGTGGAAACTCCCTGATGGCCGGACGTATGCGGACTGGGAGACCGCCCAGGGCAACGCTCCGATCATCGAAGGTGAGATGGGCGACTTAGGCGCAGAATAGTTGGACTGCAGCTGTTTTGCCGAGCGGTTATCGAAGGGGATTCCAAAGCGATCTGAGGCGGGCAGGAACAATATCATTGTACTTCAATGGCTTAAAATTCCGTACTGGCGCCGGTTCAGTCCAAAGGTCGAGAGAAAAAGGACGGAGAGAGAACGCTCGGGGCCGAGTTTCGGTGTGGCGCAGTCCACAGGTCTGCGCCCGAACCGCGCGGTTCCTTGGCGTTTCAGCGCCGCGTCCGCGCGCGGAGAACGTTCGACAGGGTAGAAATGGCGGAGAGGATGGGATTCGAACCCACGAGGCCCTTTTGGAGCCTACTCCCTTAGCAGGGGAGCGCCTTCGACCACTCGGCCACCTCTCCAGTGGGGAGGGGATAGACGTAGATCCCAGAGAAATCAAGCGTTTTGCAGCCACGGTCCAAGTGGCGGCTCAAGAGCCCGTTGGTGCCAATGCGGCACCACATGGTTACCAGACGACACCGTTAAGTGGATTGAATCACAAAGGTTGCACCACGTTTGGTGCAAGATTGGTGCGAATATGACAACAGCGCGGGCCGCACCCTTGCCACCCCTTCTTTCGCCTTCCTATTTCCGCCCCTCCCTCGGCCACGCGGAATGCGGGTCGGTAAGCGGACTCACCTGAAACTGGAGGTTCTTGTCCGGCCGCCCGGCCGCCCGGCATTTCGAACAGTAGAAGTGCGGGTGGAGGTCGTCGGCCGAACAGCGGTGATCCATGCCTAGCTTTCCGGCCAGCGCCACGAGATTGATGCGGCTGTGATGGCCGCAATCCTTGGAGAGGCAGTGAACGGACATCTCGTAGCCCAGCGCGAGGTGCTTGCCGATAGTGTCTATCGTCAGCGGGTAGGTGATCTCGGGGAACTTGAACATGAGAACGAAATATGAACAAACTCCTTGACTCGTCAAGCGCTCGGGGCCGGATGATAAGCTGGTGATCGCAGATTCGGAGAAGGAAGCAGCATGAGCGACGAGCCCGCCCGAGGAGAAGCACCGACGGCCACGCCGGCCGGCACATGGGAGCACTGGTGCGAGCACCCTGGCTGCTCAAGGTGGGGCGGTTGGGGCTACAAGATCGGCGCGCAGGAGGTGCGGTGGTACTGCGGCCAGCATCGCGGCGCGGGCGAAAGGCTGCTTGGTCGAGCCTGAAACTGAGCGCGCCATGCTATTCCCCGGCTTTTGATGCCCTCTCTCTCAATTTGCCAACAAACGAAGAAGTAGACTCTCCGGCTACGGGTTGATATCGTCCTCTCGGCTTTTGGAGGGGGCATGGATACATTTATCTATAATGGCGACATTGAGCGCGGGACGGACTTGGATTTCATTCAGCTGGTGGCTGAGAATAAGAATTCCGAGCGATGCAATCTCGTTCTCGTGACACCCGGCGGAGATCCTGACGCTGCGTTCAAGATGGCGCGCTACATGCAAACGCGCTACAAACACTTCCAGGTCACAGTACCCGGTTACTGCAAAAGCGCGGGGACCCTTCTTGCGATCGGCGCACATCAATTGGTGTTTGCGCCTTATGGAGAACTCGGCCCCCTCGACATCCAACTATCCAAGGTCGACAAGATCGCAGGTCTCGAATCTGGCCTCAATATCAATGAGGCGTTCAACGCTCTGGAAACTCGCTCCCGCAAAGCCTATCAGAACATCGTGGGAGATATCCTTCGCTCAAGCGCAGGTGTCGTTTCCTTTCATACGGCGTCCCACTCTGCGGCTGAGCTCGTCGCCGCGTTGTACAGTCCGATCTTTTCACAGATCGACCCCGAGGAGGTCGGATCACGGACACGAGCGATGCGCATTGGAGAGGATTATGGCACCCGCCTGAACGTCGTCTCCCAGAACCTGAAGGACCGCGCCCTCAAGCTGCTTTCTCAATCATACTCCAGTCATGGGTTTGTTATTGACTTTTTGGAAGCATGCTCCTTATTCCACAACGTCCGCATGGCGACGGCAGACGAAATGAAGGCGATTGAGGATCTTGGGCCCGCGGCTCGCCTGCCTCAACGCAGCGGCACTAGTTTTGACCGTATCGATTGGCCAGACGAAGGTCAGGATGAAGGCAAGGAGAAAGTCCATGTGGCTCAACACCGAAAGAAACCGCGAGCAAGAGCGAATCCGAAGGGAAATGGATCGGATACTGCGGGAGCAATCGGAGGTTGATGTCCTGCGGCCAGCAAAGCCTGTTCTGCTGCAGTTTGAGCCGGATGAATGCGAGGACGCCGCTCCAGCAACACCGGAAAGAGCCCACTAGATCACCATTCAACCCCGCTCCGGCGGGGTTTCTTCTACCAGCCCACCCTCACCCGGCGGGCTTTTTCGCGGGCTCACGCTGGCGGCTCCTGCGACAGCCCCAGCCGCCGCGCGATGAACCCGAACACCAGATCCGCGATCCACATCGCGCACGTGCCGACCAGAAACGCCGAGGCGAGGACCACCTGCGCCGCGTCTTCCGGCAGCGGCCAGCCGACGAGCTGGACATACTGCACCGCCGGCAAGGTGAGATAGGCCGAGGCCAGCGCGCCGCAGATTGGCGACACGAACATCTCCCGGAACTTGATCTTCTTGCGGCTGAGCGCGCGCAGCAGGCCGCCCCCGGCGCCGGCATAGAGGATCGCGGGATTGATCCCGAGAGAGATGAGGAGGTCGTGGAAGGTCACTTGCCCGACCTCCACTTCTCGATACCGCGCAAAGCGGTATGACCGCCCATGTAGAGGCCGGTGAACACACCGGTGAGCGTCATGAGGATGCCGAGGTCAATCGCCTCAATCGACGCTCCAAACGCAGCGTTCGTCAGCGGACGCAGGATCAGCGCGTAGAGCCAGACAAAGGCGAGCAGCCACATCCAGCCTGGCCGCCATGCCCACGTCCATATCGGGCCGTCTTTGTCCAGCTCAGCTTTCAGCGTCTCGTTCATGAGGCGCTGGCTTTCGACCTGGTGCATGAGGATGTCGGCCGCTTCCGGCTCGGCCGCGACGATTGCCTCCTGAAGCTCACTCGCCGGCAGGTCGGGGAGCCTGTCGGGCGTAACGCCCGCCTTTTCGGCTATGACGTCGATCACCTTGCCGGCGATCTCGCCGCCTGCACTGCCGAGCTTGTCGCCGAGTATCTTCTTGATGACAGGAACGGCGAGTTCGCCGGCCGCCGTGAGAAGGATGGTCGCAAGCGCGCTCATGTCAGTCTCCCATGCCGAGGACAACGGCGGCCACCGCAAGAAGCGCAGCTATGATGAGACCGAGCAAGGCTCCGGCACCGCTGTCCTTCGGCGCCGCCTGCGGGACCGCAGGCACATCACCCGGCTTCGGCTGCGGTGTTGGAGCCGGTACAGGTTCGGAAGGTGCAGCAGTGGTCGCAGCAGTCGCCTTGACCTGATCCAGCAGCCGCTCGATCCGCTCGGGCGACACCAGCGCCTTGTTGAGTTTGTCGCCAGCGTAGTAGGTCTCGCCTCGCGCGACCTGCCGGTGCGCGCCCCGGACCGCAGCCAGCACCGGGAAGCTCGCCCACTCCTGCGCCAGCCGCTTGCCGAACTCCGTCCGGCTGATTTTGCCGGCCATGAACTCGTCGTATCCGCGGCGAAGCAGGAGCTGGTAGCCGAGTTGGTCCTGAAGCTCGGAGGTGAACAGGTCGCTGCCGCTGATCGAGGGATTGGCCTTCGCCAGATCGATGAGCGTCGCCCGCATGAACTGATAGGCCCCCGCCGCACTCGACCCGTGGTTCTTCGACCAGGATCGCTGCGCGTCGATGACCTCGCCGTAGGTCATCTTCGTGAGCGGCTTGGCGAGCTTGCCCTGCTTGTGGCCGTAGATCACGTCGTAGGCCGAGCGATCCGTCCGTCCCGTCTCGATCTCGCGGATGGAGGCGAGCAGCCAGGCAGCGCCAGCCGGCACGGTTCTGTCCATGTCGGTTCCTTTCCCCGGCAAGGCCGGCGATTGCATATCCAAGACACTTCTAAAGATTGCGGCTATCAGCTATGGGCTTAACTCTGCCGCTGGAGACAACCCTGAGCATGACGAACAAGGTCCAGTTTGCCGACATGCTTCGCGGCATCGCTGCGCTGTCTGTGCTGATCGCGCATTATTGCGGCACGTTTTTCGAGCATCACGCCGGCATTGCCAGCCTCATCCTGGTCCCGCCACTCGAAGACCTCCCACCAGTGACCGGCCTCGCGAAACTGATCGGTGATTACAGCATCGTTTTGGGCCAATTCGGGGTCGGAGTGTTTTTCATCATCAGCGGCTTCGTAATACCCTTCTCGATGGCATCCAGCTCTAAGCTGGATTTTCTACATCGACGTGCTTTCCGCATATTCCCGGTTTACATCGCGGGGTTCAGCATCGTGATAGGATCGATCTGGCTGTTGACCGCATATCGTGACACCGACTTCAGTTATTCTGCTGGGCACATTGTCTCACACTTCGGCATCATTACGCGCGGAATTCTCGGCTATGGTCGGATAGACGGGATTAGCTGGACGCTCGAAGTCGAGCTTATGTTCTATCTTGTTATGACCGTGATGGGGGCTCGGGTCCTGTCAAGGGGCGCCCGGCCTTTGGTGATCGGCGCAATAGCAGTTGCAGGTCTATCCATTCTCAGTTCACAGCTCTTGAAGGCTGGGCACTACAATCTCGTCGGAGCTACGGGGTTTCAGCTTTGGGCCAGCCTCCTCCTGATCATAGGGCTGGCCTACCACGGCCACTTCACGGGCAAGATTTCGCGTGAAGCGCTGATCTTGGTGCACGCACTGGTTGCTATCCTTATCGCGACAGTCTGGATGCTTTCAGATCGGAACGTTTACCAATGGCAGTGGATTGCAGGGTACTACGTTGCGATGATGGTCTTCGCGGCGGGCTATACTTTCCGGGACAAAGTGAGACCCAACCGTCCGTTAGCTCATCTATCCAGCATCAGCTATCCGCTTTATGTCGTGCATGCGCTAGCCGGCTATGCCGTCATGTACTGGGCCGTTGATAACGGGGCCGGCGCATACGCCGCGATTTTGGCCGCTACGGTAACTTGCTATCTGATCTCAGTACTTCTCCATTATACCGTGGAGAAGCCCCTGATACGGAACGCCCGCAGGTCGCAGCAGCCCAAAGGCGCAGCCGTTGAATCGGTACCTTAAGGCCACTCAGCCTTTGGCAGCTCGTATACGAACTCCTCGACAGTCGGATGCCCGCGCCGCACCGGCTGGAACGGCGGGGTCTATCAGGTTTCCTTTCGGGCACAGGGAAAATGCCTGCCTGAAGCGAGCCTTGAGGTTTTATTAAGGCGGGAGATGAGCTAAGGAAGCCAGATGCCTCTTCAGACCCAGTTGGCAACGATGACGACAATTCGCATGTGGATCGCTCGCAATATAGCGAGTGTAATGTTTCTCCTTTTCTACTTCATAACCATTGTTGCAGGAAGCTTATTGTACGCTTCACCTATCGGTGTGGAGGCCCTGGAATCCGCGGGCTTTCCATCTGAGGCGCTGGCGTTCAATACCACCTTCACGGTTGGTTATTGGGTGTTGCTGTTGGTTCCGTTCGTTGTCGTGCCGATAGTCGTTCCGCTTCTAAGGCCCGTTGCACAGAAAATCGTGAACCCCATTGCAAATCACGCACCGGATTTCAGAAGGAGTGATTACGTCTTCGTGACAAGTGTGTTTTACACAATCGCGGCGATGGCTCTTTACCGAACGGATGCCTTCGCACTCGCCAGCAACACGGGCGATGCGATCTTGGCGATCAATTCGCGGTTTGCCTTACAGGGAGAATTGAGCTTCTGGGAAAAGGTTGTGATCCATTCGATCCTCCCAGCTCTTGCGTGGTACTCTGTTGTCGCAGCCCTCAAAACGAGTGAGAGGTTTTGGCTCGTGATGTCGGCTATCAACGTCGCCACGGCGTCGCTAATCTTGTTCGTTATGAATATGAAATGGCCGATACTAATATTTTACCTCGGTGTGGTTGTCGCACTTTTCATATTCTCGAAACGATATGCGTACACACGCGCAACTGCGGGTACCATTGCGCTGATGTGCATCTACCTCGTGATTTCCGTCTATGTGTTCCGCATGGCGCCTGATCAGGAAGTCCCCCACAGTGACCCTGCCCAGGCCGTCATAGCCACAGACGACACTAGAAACGGCCTCGTGCTCGATGAGAAACCGGCGGAGAAAAGCAAACTTCTGACATTCATGGACGTGTCCGTCCGTAACGCACCTTTTCTATTCGCCCACGCTGTGAACCGTATGGCTGTTTCTTATCCTTACTACTACAGCGTTTTTACCGAAGAAGGACCGGTATGCGGCAATCTTCTCGCATACGTCACGCCGGGCGATAAACCGTGCCACCCAAGCACGCTGATCTATACGCGCATCTTTGGCGCGGATGGTTTCGAAGGCCGAGGAACCGCCCCAGCCGCGCCTCACATCACTGGCTATGCGTTGGGTGGTTGGCCCGTTGCCGTTTTGGGCCTAATCGGGATGTGCGCCGTGCTGGCTGTGTTTTCAGCCATCCCCTTAGCGGGCAGCACCATGGCCGGGACGTTCGTCGTAATCGGTGCAACAGTCGGATACCACTTCTCCCAGATACCCGGAGAGGGTCCAATTATGTACGATCACGGATTTCTGTGGCCCCTGCTCCTTGTGGGGGCGTATTCCATCGCACGATTGATCGTCAGTAAACGCACGAAAAGAGCGACATGGCGGGGACCATGACGAATGAAAGATGATACCTACCGCCGCAAGCGTGGCGTAGCCATCAGGTTCCACGATCGATCATCTGAAGAATTTTGGCAGTTTGAACCTTTGCATTCTTGTTCTCCAGCACAAACTCTTGCGCCCGCCTTCCAAAAGCGATCAAATCATCGTCGCTCCAGCTCGCCAGGTTTTCCATTGTCAACGTCATTGATTGGCGCGTTGAATCCGGCGGGCTGATAAAATGATCATGATACTCGTCAGGAACACCGGGTAGGCGGTACATGAGAACCGGCCGTCCGGATGCCATGTATTCCATCGTTTTGGATGGGAAAGAATACTTCGTGAATTCGCCCTCCGCGGTTCTGGGGTTTACCAAAATCGTTGCGGCGCTTTGCAGCCTTTTTGCTTCCTCGCGTGGAACTTGACCGAAAAATTTAATTCGATGGTCACGGTTGGCCGCCGCCCTGACTGCATCAGTGCTATCCCCCTCACCGCAAATCCACAATTCTGCCTGCTTGAGGCGCACTTTCTCAAACGCTGAGATCAGATCGATAATGCCGTATCGCGATGCAAGCGTCCCTGCATACATGAAGATGCGCTTGTGAGGTTCGACTTCCTTGAGTTTGAGGTCTCGGAGTTCCTCAGCAATCCCTTCGACCACAACGTATCTGTCAGGCGCAAGGCGCATTCTGTCAGCCATAGCCTCCGTCAGCACTACGAAATAATCAATGTGCTTGACGAGGCGGTTGAAAATCTTTGTCTCGACATACTTCGCCAATCGATACAGCCGACCGCCTTCCGCCATAAATTCTGGAAAGTCCGGAAGAACAAGGCAGATTTCGACATTCCGGCTGAAAGCACGTCGCGCTAGCGCGGCCAGAAGAAAAGGCAAATGTGCCGAGTATACGATTATTACTACTCGTCCTTCGGCTTTGATCCGCCCGATTCCACGAAAGGCCCCAAGCGTACGAAAGATTGACTTGATCGGTTTACGCAATGGGAACCCCTCCCCCACGAGAGGCACCCCATCAAATGTGTCCACAACGGGCGGGAAAGCACGCATTCGGAAAAGACGCGGATAAGATCCGACAAATGGCAAATTTACGACAACGATATTGCGGTCATGTGTTGCCAACCCCTTGATCAAGCTCTTCTGTAGAGCATCAGCGGCGCTTTGCACCACCCCCTTCGATTCTCGATTGATAAATTCAGACTGACTTGGGGGGAAAATCCCTCCGAGGAAGATTATTGACTTCTTCAAATGTATGTCGCGTTTATGGAGCATTTGATTTAGCCGTATATACCACCTTGATCAGGAGCTATTGAATTCATTGTGCTCTGCGCGATAACGTTCTAGATGCGTAATACATCATAGTTGGACTTAAAATTATTAGGTAGGTGACCGCAGACGCGAAAGGTATGAATTCGACTTGTGCGTTCAGAGAAAGCAGCACCTTGGCGGTCACGGATAGCATAACAAACGCCACCCAAGGGTAAATTTGCACAGAAGCCATACCCTGCGAGTTCAGGATCATGTTATACGGCGAGGTCACGGCTATTACCGTGGCAGACAATACCATTCCGATCAGCACTGTCTTTTGCCCCTCGAACATGCGCCCCATCCAAATCATCATTAAATCAGTTGAAAGCACAACTAATGCACTTCCTGCGCACGCAATTAACAAGCCGCCGGCAAAACTCATAAAGCGAGTGTTTCGGCGTACCCAATCGAATTCCTTTCGGGCCAACGCATCACCATTAAAGCTCCACAATGGCAAGAACAGATTCGTTATCAGGACGGCAAGAACTGAGCCAATTCGCATAGGAGGGACAAAATTTGCGACCGCTTCAGGTCCAGCGATTATCGAAATAATCAAAATATCGGCGTTCGTCCCGATCGAGGTCAGAATTGCCAAAATGAAAAACTTGGATCCCATCCCAACAATGTCGATGGTTGTTGCTCGTGTCAGATCGATCCATCTGGGCCGAAGATTTGAGTATGTGCGAAAAAACCAAATGGTCGACAGCGCCATCACAACAGGCTGCGCGAAGCTGTATAAGGCCACCACGGTCTCAGCGCCGTAATCCGCATTAATTGCTAAGAAGCAGCCCACCACAGCCAGAGCTGCCCCCAAGACCTGTAGCAAACTGTGGATCGGGATACGTTTGAACGCGTAAAGAGTTCTATAGACGATCGATAGTGGTAGCGTCAGAAAGAAAGCACTGAGAACAATCCGGACAATGGACCATCCTTCGTCAGAGGCGAAAAGGCCCTGTATGCTCAGCCGTGAGAGTATTTCGAGAAACGCCAAACCCGCGAAACAAACGATGGTCAAAGAAGCATAGGCACTCGCTAGGTAGCGGCATATCATATCGTATTTGCCCAAGGCATGAGCCTCAGAAATCTTGGTCAGAAGGCTGTTTCCGATGCCAAAGTCCATGAACGCAGCCAACCCGCATAGCGCTACGCCAGTTGCCCATATGCCGAAGTTGACCTCACCGAGATAGACGAGCAAGGCGGGCATAACGAGTATAGGAACCAGCAACGACGCAAACTGCCCTGATAGACCAGCAACAATAGCCATAAACAGCTCGCGTCGGCGAGGATCCAACGCCAGGATCACAGCGCCAGCACCAGCGCCAGTTTGGCAATCCGCATGGCGTCAGTCTTCCTGCCCCGGGGTTTCGCCTCTGACGGCGCGGCGCACGTAGTCCACCTTCATCAACAGCGCCTTCACGCCCTCGACGTCAAGACGCTCGGTATTATGTGAGTTGTAGTCCTCGGTGCGGTTCAGCCGCTTTTCGCCCTCCTCGACGAACTTGGAGTAGTTGAGGTCGCGCGCGTCGGCCGGGACGCGGAAATAG
>Ga0226835_1001718_pt1 | contig 10960 bp, 8 predicted proteins | sample LAC_MetaG_1_FD_163627 | JGI IMG/M metagenome (GOLD analysis project Ga0226835, IMG submission 163627) | Anaerobic ammonium oxidizing microbial communities from anammox membrane bioreactor (MBR) in UC Berkley, California, United States -... | ecosystem: Engineered > Bioreactor > Anaerobic >...
GCGGGACAGGCGCGCCAGAAGACGAAACCAGGGCGCATTTTCGCTATTTGGTACAGTGATGTCGGTGATCATGGGATGATAGAACGCCTCGGTTGGTCAGGATGAGCTACGGGTAGGATGAGCACTCGCCCGCGCGAATGCCGTTCGATTCAACTGTTGCAAGCCTCATACCAATCATGCACCTAAAGAAAACCACAGCTTTATGTTGTTCAGCCCGACCGACACTTTTACCAGACGCAGGAACAGATGGTTAAGAACTGTGCGCAGATTGCTCCAGCGGCAAAAGACGAGAGACGGCTTTATTGGTCAGCAGACTAACGCGGATGTCAACAAAGCTTACCGTTTTGCTCTGTGTAAACCCAGATTGGCTTTTGCAGCCTGAACAAGGCTGGGTGTGACAAAACCCTCATCCCCCCTTATACTGACCGGCGAGGCGAGCAAGCCCCTGACGGTCGGTAATGTAGTATTCCGTGCGGGTGATGTTGATCAACCCTTCATCAGAAAAGCTATGCAGGTATCGGCACACCATCTCTCGCGTTGTCCCGATATGCGCGGTGATTTCATCCAACGTGAGGTGGCGGGGTGAGATGTTTTGATCTGGCGAAGTTTGTTCAAGGAGAAATCGGGCGACGCGCCCGGCAACGGGCTGAAACGCAAGCCCCTCCACGATATTGCTGGCGCGCAGCATTAAGTTGACCATCTGGCAACTCAGTTCCCAGCACAGTTGTCCATTATTCAACAGAAATGGAAGAAGGCGCTCCCGACGCCACTGGTAGATTTGACAGGCCTGGCGGGCTTCCAGGCTGACGGGCATTCTTAGCTGCTCGTGGAAGAAGGTCAAGCCCCAAAAAATTTCTCCCGGCTCAAACGTTGAGATCAGCAGGCTGCGCCCCTCGCTCGATTCTTTGATCGCGCTGACTCGCCCTTCAATCACTAGGAAAAGGTAAGGCCAAAGCTCATCGGCCAGCGCGATCAGACTGCCCTTTGGGTATTTACGGGACAAACCCGCATCCAAGACAGCGCGCAAGGTCAGCTCATCTAGAGAGGCGAAAAGCGGATTGCTGGAAACTAAAGACTGGGTTTTGGACATCCCAAGAAGCCTTTCAGTTTTCTACAATGAGGCTTTCCAAAGCCTTGCGATCTTGCAAAGTGATGCTGGCGCGCTTAACTACAATAGCGCCTGAATCCTGAAATTGATACAACAGACGGCAGACGACTTCGGGCGAGGAAGCGACCATTTCGGCCATATCACTCAAAGTCAGATCGCGCTGCACCGTTGGCACATCCGAAGCGATAAACTTTTCGATGATTAATTTAGCTAATCGGCTGGCGACTGGATTGAAGGCAAGATTATAAATACTCTCGCGGCGCTTCCGTATCAGGCTTGTTTGACGACGCAGCAGGGCGCGGATCGCTGTTTGATTGTGCAACACGATTTGTAATACATCTTCGCCGGTCCATTGATAAAGATGTGTGACGCGGGCTGCCTCCAGGGTTGAAGGCATTGGATTCTGGTCAAAGATGGTATGTGCCCAGAAAACTTCCCCTTTTTCCCATAGCGAAACCACGTAACTGCGGCCATCGGGGCTATTGATCACCGAGCGAAGCGCCCCGCTGACAATGTACAAAACATAAGGCCAATCATCACCCTGGCGACAAAGCACATCGCCTTTTTTCAACGATCGGCGTACAGCCAGGCGAGATACCTCCTGGCGTTCTTTTCCTGTCAATTGATTGAAAACTTCCGCTTCGCTCAGCAAATCGGCAAGATGACTCATCTTGGTTCCTGCATTTTCCTTGAATGTTACACTTTTCTTGACAAAAGTTAAGGAAAAGTTACGCCGAATTCATTACACTGATTACGAATTCTAACACAAGGATAACCCGAAACGAAACTTTGTCAGGAGGTCAATCAATGTTACGCTCTACATCCAGTCAAGTGCGTCTGATCGTTGTCAGCCTCGTAGTGGTCGCCGCGATCCTGATGATCGCGTTGATACCCTTCATTGGCTTCGACATGGTAAACCCCATTGTCAAAGCGCAACAGGCGCGCATCGAGAAATTCACTGCCGAGGGGAACCCGCAAGCGCCGCTGCTGGCTTATACCGTCTGGTTGGTCAGTTTTTTCTTTCCCTTCTGGAGCACGATGTCGTTTATCGCTGGCATTGTGCTGCTGGTAATTGCGTTGCCCCTGTATCGCGGCGAGAGATGGACGCGCGGGCTGACTTTGCTGTGCTTAGCAATGCCGTCCATTGGCGGCGCTTACATGATTGTGCCTTGGATGAATTTTATTGGCAGCGCGCAGGGAGGTTTCCCACCATCGGTCATCATCATGATGATTGGCTTGCTTCCATACTTCGCTCTGCTCCTGGCTGAAAAAGTTGACCTGACTCAAAAGATCGTTGACTTTCTGGTCTTTCTGATGCTGGGAGTGACGGCGGCCGAAAACTTTGCCAACGGCCACGCAGCCTTTCGCATCCTTTTCGGCCATCCGGCTCGACCCCTGTTCGCCGAAGGGATTGCAATCACGTATTTCGGCTGGCTATCGTTATGGGTAGGCATGGCGTTATGTATCGCAGCTATCTACCTGTTGGGAGAGAAAAAGATTTCCGGTTGGTATGCTGGTCTGATCGGCGGACTGGTAACCTTTGTTGCTAGCGGCGCGACCCACTATGTGCGTCATACAACCAACGACTATCTGTATGGATCGTTGATGGGTTTGAGCATCGTGGTTATGCTGTTAATCCCACTTTTCAAGAAACGACTGTTAACTGAATATTCTGAATAACTGTATTCTCCTTACAAAAAGGGAGCGGGTTCCGCCCCCTTTTTGTAATAATCAGCGCCGTTGCTCACCACTTGCCCATTCTGAAACACCGCTAAGGGATGCCCGGCGCTGATATATGCCCGCACTCGCGCCCCAACCGGCAAGATTTGGGTGTGTTCTTTGAAGGCGTGCAGCACCTGCCCCGAGTCCAGCCGCAGACGATAGACGTTGAACGCCCCGCGGAAAAACCTCTCTACGATCACGGCATTGCCTGTTTCGGATAACTCAAAATCCACGTCATCGGCGCGCAAGGCAATTTCCACTTGCACCGGCTGGCTTACAAACGCCGGTTGAGGCAGCCAACCTACCTCTGTGCGGATGCCCTCAGGGATCGCCTCGCCTCTCAAAAAGTCGCTTGCCCCCATGAACTCCGCCACAAAGCGCGTGGCTGGGGTGTGAAAAATCTCCTCTGGCGCGCCGATTTGCTCCACCCGTCCCTGGTTGATGAGCGCCAGGCGGTCACCCATGTAGAGCGCCTCTTCCTGATCGTGCGTGACGAATATCACCGTCGCCTGCATCGCTTTCAGGATGCTGCGCACCTGTTCGCGAACTGCTCCGCGCAAGTCTGCATCCAGGCTGCTAAATGGCTCATCCATCAGCACCAGCACCGGTCGAGGGGCTAAAGCCCGCGCCAGCGCCACACGTTGGCGTTCACCCCCGGAGAGAGCGTGCGGATAACGGCTCGCCAACCCAGTCAGCCCCACCAATTCCAGCATTTCGTTCACCGTCGTCCGGATTTCAGCAGATTTCCTTCCGCGCAGCCCAAAGGCGATATTCTCGGAAACCGTCAGATGCGGAAACAGGGCGTGGTCTTGAAAGACCAGTCCCACTCCCCGCTGCTCCGGCGGGACGAAGACCGTATCCGACGCGACGACGCGCCCATTTAAATGGATCTCTCCGGCATCTGGACGTTCCAACCCGGCCACCAGCCGCAAGGTGGTGGTTTTGCCGCATCCGCTTGGGCCAACCAGCGCCAGGATCTCCCCGTTTTTCAACGCAAGAGAAATGTCGTTGACGGCGGCGAATCTGGCGTTTGCAAAACGTTTGCTGAGATGTTGAATATCAAGAGTGTTCATGATATGGATGAATCTGAAAATATTTGTTCTTGGCGTAAGAGAAATGATAGCGGCAGGGCTGCCGCCAGCACCAGTATCAAAGCCGCCGGCGCGGCTTGCACATAAAAACCTTCCCCTGCCCAAACCCAAACGCGCACGGCCAGGGTATCAAAACCCGGCGGGCGCAGCAGCAATGTGGCGGGCAACTCCTTCAATGAAGTCAGGAAAACCAGCGCCGCACCCGCCAGTAGGCCGGGTAAAATGAGCGGCAGCGTCACCTGGAAAAGCGTTTGCAGCGGTGTGCGACCCAATGTCCGGGCAGCCTCCTCCAAGGATGGAGATAGCTGGTTGAGCGCCGATTCGCTCGACCGCACGGCTTGCGGCATATGGCGCAGCACATACGCCAGCACTACAACCAGCGGCGTGGCATATAAGAACGGCAGCGTCCGGTTGATCAGCAGCACCAGGCTGAGCGCAATCACCACGCCGGGCAGGGCATAGCCCACCTGACAAAAACGGGCGATGAAACGTGAAATTCGGCTGGGATAGCGCACCGAAAGCAGCGCCACCGGCAGAGAGAGCGCCGTCGCCAGAAGCGCAGCCAGTAGAGATGTCCACAGGCTGTTCCAGACGAAGCTCCCGAAGCCCCGCGAGCCGGCGCGAAACACGGCTTCCAGCGTCTGCGGGTCGGCAAACGCTTGCAGGCTCCAACCAATCAAGACACCCAGTGGGACGAGCAGGCTGGCGGAGACCACGCTTGCAACCAGGAGAAACGCTGACCAGCGCCATTTGCCCAGCGTAATTCGGATCGCCGGTCGCCAGTTGCTCTCGATCTGCGTGAATCGCCGCTGCCCTTGCACCCGCAACTCCGCCCAAAGGATGAGAATCGCCAAAATCACCAGGACCGCGCTCAAAACCGAGGCTGCCGAGCGATCGTAACGCCCGGCGAGCTGGACGAAAATCGCTGATGAAAAGGTTTCATAGCGCAACAGCGCCACTGTGCCATATTCCGCCAGAATATCCAACGCCACCAGCAGCGCGCCAGCCATTAAGCCAGGGCGTAGGGCTGGCAGAGTAACCTGCCAGAATGTTTGCCAGGGTGTGCGTCCCAACGAGCGGGCAGCTTCTTCCAATGAGGCATGAAGTGAGCGAAAAGCTGCCCCGCTCAATAGATAAACATAGGGATAGGTGAACAACGTCAGAATAAACGCCGCGCCCCAAAACCCCAATGGGCTGGGGGTTGCCACAGGCCGACCGATAATCTCCTCCAGCGCCAGAGGGATCAACCCGCCTCGCGGCCGCAGCAGAGCCAGATGTACGATCCCACCAATATAGGCTGGGATCGCCAGTGGCAAGGCAAGCATGGCGCGTAAAACGTTGCGCCCAGGCAGGTCGGTGCGCTCGGTCAACCAGGCCATGCTGACGCCAGTGACCAATGCCCCGCATGTCACGGCGACAACCAGCAACAGCGTGTTGCCCAGGAGTTGCCAGAGGCGCGCTTGCAGCAGTCTCTGCCATGCCGCCGGTTCTGCTCCGGCTGCTCGAAAAAAGATATAGACCAGCGGGATGGCGACGAACAGCGCCGTCAACCCGGCAGCAATTGCCAACCAGGGGCTGGTCGGCGACTTGCGACCGGTGCTCGCGACAAACCAGTAAGCCAGCGTTCGTTGCATATTGCCTTAGGAGCCCGACGCGTTTACGGCAAACCAACCCGTTCCATCAGGTCGAAAGTCGCCTCGAAATCGAGCGCAGCTTTGACGACATCCACAGCAGCCAGACGGAAACCATCCAGCGGCTGCACGCCTTGTCGCAGAGGAACGCCAGCCCGCAGTGGGTATTCATAATTCAACTCAGCAAACAGATTCTGGCCTTCGGGAGAGATCAGAAAGTCCATGAATGCCTGTGCCGCCGCCAGGTTGTGCGCGCCCTTCACGATCCCCGCCGCCGTGGCGTTGGTGATCAGCCCGATTTCGCCTTCCCCTTGATCGGGGAAGACAACGCCAACCGGGCTGCCTTCCGCCTGTTGCAAGTAGAAGTAGTAGTGGTTGACCAACCCGATCTTGAATTCGCCCGATCCAACCGCCTTGCGCACGTCGGTATGCCCGCCAAAGAAGGTTACATCATTGGCAAGCAGACCCTTCAACCATTCTTCGGTAGCTTGCTCGCCGAGCAACTGACGCATGGCGGCAATCTGCGCCTGCATCGAGCCATTGGTCGTTCCGGCGGCTGCAATTTGCCCCTTCCATTTGGCATCCATCAGTTCGAAAATGGACTTGGGCGCTTCCTGCGCCGAAACCAGTTCGGAATTGTACATGATCACCCGCGCCCGGCGGGTCAGCCCAATCCAGGTCTGATTTGGTCCGATGAGCTCGGGCGGGAGTTGATCCGCCTCTGCTGGCAGATAGGATTGAAAAACATCCTGCATCGCCAACGATTGCACGGTGAACAACTCCGTTGTAATGAATACGTCTGCCACCGGATTGGCTGCTTCTTCGAGAAGCGCATTGGCCAGTTCGCTGTTGCTGCCTGCTTTGAGTAAGATTTCTACATGCGGATGCTTTGTTTTGAACGCATCTATCACAGGCTGGATGAGCGCCTCAGAACGCCCTGAGTAAATCACCAATTTCCCCAGGATGTCATCGCCCGACGTTTCGCTGGCCGGCGTTGGTGATCCAACAGCCGTGGAAACCTCGGTTGCGACCGCGGCGGTCACCTGCGCACCAGGCGCTGGCGCGCAACTCGTCAACCCCCATACCAATATCGAGAGAATGATAAGGAAACGGTAAAGAGACATGGTATATTCACCTTTGGATTTGTGATGATCAACTCTGGGCGCGCTGGCTGCATTCTTGACAACCCTTTTGTATATGATAGAATGGCTTAGCGTACCAGAATTCTTGATGTTAGTATATACTAACTTTTTCGATTAGTCCAGGTTTTTTTATTATTTCTTTCATATTTATATAATTATGTCGCGTCATCCGCTCTCCTCTGCGCCAAAAGGCGATGCGCCGGGAGGCGCTGAAGAACACCGCCCAACCCACACTGTCGAAGATTATCTGATGACCATGCACGTGATGGAGCGTGATTATGGCGAGATCGTCGCTGCCCGCCTGGCGGAGATGATGGGCGTCGCTCCAGCCACCGTCGCCATGACCCTCAAGCGCATGGAGCGCGACAACTGGATCACCGGCACAGGCCGTAAAGCTATTCATCTCACCGAGACTGGCCGCCAGGCGGCTCACTCCGTAACCCGCCGTCACATGTTGACCGAGTGGTTGTTGCTGCGCATCCTTAAAGTCCCGCTGCCGTACATCCACGATGAGGCTCATGGTATCGAGCATGCTATCTCACCCAGCCTGGAGGAGCGTATGCGTCTCATCCTTGACGACCCGCAAGTATGCCCACACGGCAACCCATTGCCCGGCTATGAACACGTCGTCAGCGGGTGGGCGCCGCTCACCGAACTGAGCCGGAACGAAAGGGTGACCATCCGCCGCATCCACGAATTTGCCGAGGAAAACCCCGACCTGCTCAATTTCCTCATTGAGAATAAGATCCTGCCTGGCGTGGAGGTGCAGGTATTAGACATCCTCCCATTTAACCAAACCGTGACCATTCAGGTGGATAACGCGCCCATCACCCTGGGTTTCGCCGCTGCCCGCTACATCTTTGCCGAACGCCGCGCACCTTGAGCTTGGCCTGAAATCAGTCGCTGTGACAGAAATTACGCCTATCGGTTTACTGCGCTTTCGCGCGTTTTAGCCTCATCAAGTCTAGCCAAAGTGCACAAAGTTGTGTTATCATAACCCGCCAGGTTTTTTCATTTGGCTGCAATTCTACGTCTGGTAGTATGTAAGTGTTGTAAAGTGAAGCAGCGCAAGATCGGTCTCACGGAACAATTCAATCCATTGACCAAGCGGGCGCTATCTGCGTCAACCAGGGATAAGACATCTCTTTGGGGCGCGGGCGGGGAAATTTTGGGTTATGCGGCATGGAGCCAATGCCCTGGGCTCTACGCCGATCACCACATACCACAATCCAATCTGACGAGAGGCGAAGAATGAATCTATTTGGACTTGCTCGACATGGACTCAATGCTTTTGAACAGATTGCCATTCTTGGAGTTGTAGCAACAGCGATCTTCAGTTTGATCTATGCCTGGTTGCTGCAAAAAATGGTGCTCAAACGCGATAAGGGCGATGAGGAGATGCAGCGAGTGTGGAATGCCATCCGCGTTGGCGCGGATAGCTACCTTGACCGGCAGTTGCGCACCATCCTGCCGGCCATTGCCGCACTCACGATCGCGCTCTTCTTCAGCGTCTATATTGTTCCGCCCACTCACGAGGCAATGGAAGAGTTTCCTCAGAACACCCAGATCATCATTGCCATTGGGCGGACGGTGGCTTTTATTGTTGGCGCGTCCTTTTCGCTGTTGGTGGGGCAATTGGGAATGCGCATGGCCATTCAAGGCAATGTGCGCGCCACAGCGGCTTCCCGCAAAGGTTTCAATGAAGCGCTTTCGATCGCTTATTACTCCGGCACGGTGACAGGTATGCTCACCGATGGCCTGGGGTTGTTGGGCGGCACGATCATCTTTATTATTTTTGGCCGCGCCGCGCCGGACGCCTTGCTGGGCTTTGGCTTTGGCGGCACATTGATCGCCTTGTTCATGCGCGTGGGCGGCGGCATCTACACCAAAGCTGCTGATGTAGGCGCAGACCTGGTCGGCAAGGTCGAAAAAGACATCCCCGAAGACGATCCGCGCAACGCGGCGGTGGTTGCCGATCTGGTGGGCGATAATGTCGGCGACTGCGCCGGTATGGCAGCCGATATTTTCGAGTCTTATGAAGTCACCATTGTTTCGGCGTTGATCCTGGGCATTGCCCTGATGACGCTTGATCCGACGCACAGTTTGAAGTGGATTGTGTACCCGCTCATTATCCGCGGCATCGGCGTAATTAGCTCGATCCTGGGCACTTTCACTGTGCCCATGTGGGAGAAATTCCCCATCAAATTCCTGAGAGCGCACAACGCCGAAGAAGCGATGTTCCGCTCTTATGAAGTGTCCAGCATCAACACCATCCTGTTTTCCTTCCTGGTAGCCATTCTATACGCCGGCGACTGGCGTCTGGCAATGCTCACCACCATTGGCGTTGGTCTGGCGGTTTCCTTCAACCCGCTGACTTCCTACTTTACTTCGGCGACGAAGCCGCCGGTGCGCGAGATTGTGGATTCGACAGATACCGGCCCGGCCACGACGATTCTATCTGGTCTGGCGGTAGGCATGGAATCCAGCGTTTGGGCGCTGATCGTGATTGCGATCAGCTTTGTCTTCGCCTTGATGCTTTATAGCGGCGAAGGCGCGTTATATGTGTTGTACGCTGTGGCGATGATCGGCATTGGTATGCTCAGCCACACCGGCAATAATGTTGCCATGGACTCTTACGGCCCGATTTCGGACAACGCCAATGGCATCGGCGAGATGGCTTGGGGCGGGTTGAACGACCCTGAAACCCGCCAGGCGCGCCAGGTGATGGCTGATCTGGATGCGGTGGGCAACACCACCAAGGCCATCACCAAAGGCATTGCCATCGCCTCTGCGGTGATCGCCGCGGTCAGCCTGTTTGCTTCTTACATCACGGATGTCGGCAGAGTCCAGGCTTCGCTGGGTGTGCCGGTGTTGGATTCCATCCGCGTTTCTGAGACGGATGTCTTTGTGGGCTTTTTGCTGGGCGGCGCGCTGCCATGGTTGTTCAGTTCGCTTTCTATCCGCGCGGTCAGCCGCGCCGCGGGCGAGATTGTGCAAGAGGTGCGCCGTCAGTTCCGCATCCCCGGCGTGATGGAAGGCACAACCACCCCGGATTACGCCCGTGTGGTGAGCATTTCGACCACTTCTGCTCAGAAGGAATTGATCCCGCTAGCAGCCATTGCTGTGTTGACCCCCTTGCTGGTGGGCATGATCCTGGGCGTGGAAGCGCTGGGCGGTTTTCTTGCCGGGGTGATCTTGTGCGGGCAGTTGCTGGCGGTGTTCATGGCGAACGGCGGCGGCGCATGGGACAACGCCAAGAAAGCCATCGAGGATGAACCACGCGACCTGGCGAAGAACACCGGCAAGGGCTCCGAGCGGCATAAGGCTGGCGTGGTGGGCGACACCGTCGGCGATCCATTGAAAGATACAGCCGGACCGGCGCTGAACCCGATGATCAAGGTAGTGAATCTGGTCTCTTTGCTGGCCGCCCCGATTTTGGTCTCGAATTCCAATCTGGGAATAGGTGGTTGGCTAGTGGTAGGCGTGTTGCTCCTGGGTGTGGTGTGGAGCATCTCTCGCAGCAAGAAACCTGCCCCCAAGCTCAAAGCAGCAGAACCAACGCTGGGCGATTAAGCTCTTTTTCGATTTGGCGCTGCGTGGACGGCAGATCAAAAGGCTTGCCGTTCACGCAGCGGTAACCAGTTTTCCGACGCGCTTGACGGAGTTCGATGCCTGCGAGTATAATCGGCGCTAATTGTTCTAACAACTGAATACCGGGCAACCAGCGCAAGGCCCGCGCAGAGGCGTGGGTGACGAGGAGGAGGTTCCTCGCCGCGAGGCGGGGCTAAAGCCAGTCGTGCGACGACCTGGCTGAAAATCGAAAGATCAGCGGATGCCTCCTGGAGCCGCCATGCTCCAATATTTGCCCCTCAGCAACAAGCAATATGGAAACCGGCTTGGGCAACCAACCGACAGAGCATATTGCAGTGGCCACTGCTGGCATAACGCGCCAGCGATGATGTGAACTTGAGGGGCGCTCCGCTTCTTTAATGCTTGCATAATGCCAGGCTTGACCTGTGGAGCACGCCCAGCGTGCTTTTTTGTTATTAACTGGTCGCTGCGAAAAGCGTCATAGGAGTCCCACATATGTCTGCTCATCCTGTTCGTTATCATATTGAAATTCAACTCGCCCCACCTCCGCCAGGTGGTTACCCGGCGCAGTTTCAATTGGATGAGGGCGGCGCGTACGTCAAATATGGGCATCCGGTGTTCGCTGGTTCATCGCAGCGCGGGGATGATTATTGGACGGCGGAATTGATCACGCAG
>Ga0226835_1001719_pt1 | contig 10957 bp, 10 predicted proteins | sample LAC_MetaG_1_FD_163627 | JGI IMG/M metagenome (GOLD analysis project Ga0226835, IMG submission 163627) | Anaerobic ammonium oxidizing microbial communities from anammox membrane bioreactor (MBR) in UC Berkley, California, United States -... | ecosystem: Engineered > Bioreactor > Anaerobic >...
CGGAGTGGTCTAAGCGACGGCGAGGCGACATTCAGCGAAATGCGCCCGCCCATGTCTGATAATTCAACAGCAAAGATTGGCGTGTTCGATTCAGGCGTTGGTGGGCTGAGCGTTTTGCGCGCCATCTGGCAAACCATCCCCGAACTACCGGTCATCTACCTGGCCGATCAAGCGCATGTCCCTTATGGTCCACGCCCCTTAGAAGAGGTGCGTTCATTTGCCGAGGCGATTAGCCGTTATCTGATCTCGCAAGGTTGCAGAATTATCGTGGTTGCATGCAACGCAGCTTCCGCAGCCGCCCTGCATCACTTGCGAGCGCGATTCCCTGCTATCCCCATTGTGGGCATGGAGCCGGCTGTCAAACCGGCAGCCGAACACACACAGAGCGGTGTCGTCGGCGTCCTGGCAACGCCAGCCACCTTCCAGGGAGCGCTATACGCCTCGGTAGTGGAGCGTTTCGCCAGCAATGTGCGTCTGATCCCTCATACCTGTCCAGGTTTGGTGCAACAAATCGAAGCCGGCGAGTTGGATGCTCCAGAAACCTACCGAATTTTATCCGAGGCGCTGGAGCCAATGTTGCTGGCAAGAATAGATACGATTGTTTTGGGCTGCACGCACTACCCCTTTGTGATCCCCGCCATCCAGCAGATCACCGGCCCGAGCGTTCGAGTGATTGACCCCGCCCCGGCTGTCGCCAAACAAACGCGACGTCAGCTCATTGCGTACGGCTTATTCGATGAAGATAATCCCCCTCCTTTATTCTCCAATCCTGATCGCCACACCCGATTTATCACTACGGGCAATATGGAGAAATTCAAGGCTGCGCTGAAGCAGTTATTAAATATTGACGCCGCTCCAACTCAACTACGCTGGAGTCAAAACTCGCTGGAGTAATTCCCGCGTCAGAAATCGTCAACAGGTCGTCACCCGACCGGCGATTGATCCGCCGGGCGCACACCCAGCATCTCCGCGCTGACTTCGATGTCCTCAAAATTCTGAAAAATTAGATCACGAAATGGCAGTCCCATCCGGCCTCGCAGCGCCTCAAATAACACAGCATAACTACTGGGTACACTGGCTTCCCAATCCAAACCCAACTTAGCGCTCACTACCTGGATGGTCTCCAAATCCGGGCCTTCAACTTCGACAAAGCAACCATACGGCATCTCATCCAGTGAGACCTCCACACCCATAACCTCGTACGTAGTGCGATATTTCTCGTAAATCATACTCACCCGATAACCAAGCGCATGTAAAAACTCGCGCGCGGCGTCGAAATCGCTCACCTCAAATTCAATCTCCTGGCGGATGCGGACGCCTTGATGACCCAAGACAGGTCCTTTATAGGTCAAACGCGCACGTGTATCCTGTCGTAAGCGCAATACCCGAAAACCCCGCTCTAACTCGCGCTCTGGCGTATCGAAACGCAAATTGATCTCCAGTGTGCGAGTTTGAGTTTGAATCGCGCCCAATTTACGCAACTGCTCCTCTATTGCGCCCAGATCGGCTACATAAAACTTGACTTCGATTTCCTGGTTTTTCCGAATCATGGCTCCTCGAATTCTCAGCTCACCGTTAAGAGCGTCTCTTGCTGTTCGACGCGATCACCAGATGCCACCCGCACACGACTTACCGTCCCCGAACGCGGCGACTTGAGCTCATTTTGCATCTTCATCGACTCTAACACCACCAGAACTTCGCCCTTCTCGACCTGTTGTCCTTCAACCACCGCTACAGTTACCACCAGACCTGGCATCGGCGCCTTGAGTTGATATTCGCCCCGCCCCTGCACCTGACTTCCAACAGCGACTCGCAGGCTGCGCTCACGCTCATCCTCCACCAGCGCTGGATAAAAGCGTCCATTTAGCAGGACTTGCCAGATTTTTTCCACCGGATAAACATACGCCTCAATAGATCTTCCTTCCAACAACAGAGAGTATACCGGTTGTTCGCTGATATCTTGAAAATCCACATGATAAAGTTTGCCATTAACGATAATCTGGTCGTCATCCAGGATTTCGACCAGGAACTCTCGCTCGCCAATTGTGGTGATATATTTCATCTCCTCCTCCCTTTATCTTTGCAATCGCTCCCAGCGTCCCAGCCATTTCCAGTTGGAAGTATCCCGCGCCCCGCGCTGGATGATATTTGCGGCTCGCTGCGTTTGGCGATGCGCGACCAGGGTTGCCAGAATAGCAGCAATCTCCGCGTGATCATCTTTATTGATATCCGCAGCCTCCATCGAGAACCGCTGCTCGATAAAGCGAGTATCGAATTGCCCACCCATAAAGCGGTGTGAGTCCATCAAATTTTGATGAAAGGGAATATTCGTGCGAACGCCGACCAGGATAAACTCTTCCAGGGCGCGGCGCATGCGCAAAATAGCCTCCGCTCGCGTCTCCCCCCAGGTGATCAGCTTAGAAATAAGCGAATCATAATATGGAGAAATTTCAAAACCCGGATAAATGCCGCTATCCACACGCACGCCGGGACCGGTTGGGGTTGAAATGTGGGTGATGCGCCCGATGGAGGGCAAAAAATTATTATAAGGATCTTCGGCATTGATCCGGCATTCGATTGCCCAACCATTCAGTCGTACATCTTCTTGTGTATAACGCAAAGGTCGGCCGCGTGCAATGCGTATTTGTTCCTTTACAATATCAATGCCGGTAACCACCTCGGTCACGGGGTGTTCCACCTGTAAACGGGTATTCATCTCCAAAAAATAATAATTTTTGTCTTTATCCACCAGAAATTCAATAGTGCCGGCGTTGACATAACCAACGGATTGGGCAGCGCGGACGGCGACCGCTCCCATGCGCTGGCGCAGTTCGTCGTCGCCATCCACGAAGGGGGACGGCGCCTCTTCGAGCAGCTTTTGATGCCGCCGTTGGAGCGAACATTCACGCTCCCCCAAGTAAATTGTATTCCCAAAGGTATCCGCCAGAATTTGAATCTCGATGTGACGCGCGCCTTCTACCAGCTTCTCCAGGTAAACATTCCCATCGCCAAAGGCAGCCTCCGCCTCGCGACGGGCGGATTGCACCAATTCTGGCATCTCTTCCAGACTGCGCACTTCGCGCATTCCCTTGCCGCCGCCACCGGCTGTGGCTTTAATCAGCAATGGAAAGCCAATTTGCGGCGCCAGCGCCAATAATTCGTCGTCGCTCAGCGCGCCTTCGCCTTCGGTGCCGGGCACTACCGGCACACCCGCCGCGGAGACGGTGGCGCGAGCAACCGCTTTATCCCCCATCGCAGTGATCGAAGAAGGTTTGGGACCAATAAATGCCAATCCTTCATCTACACACATTTGGGCGAAATCCGCTCGTTCAGCCAGAAAGCCGTAGCCCGGATGGATCGCGCCCGCGCCGGACTGTTTGGCAATATCCAGGATTCGGTCGGCGCGCAAATAGGAATCGCGCGAAGGCGCCGGCCCCAGCCGGTAAGCTTCATCAGCATAACGCACGTGCAACGCCTGACGGTCTGCATCGGAATATACCGCCACTGTTTGCAGCCCCAGTTCCCGGCAGGCGCGGATGACGCGCACTGCAATTTCTCCACGATTGGCGATTAACACCTTGTTGAACATAACGCCATACTCTCCTGCCCCCGCCTAGAGGGGAATGCAGCCATGCTTCTTTGGCGGGTTGCTATCCCGCTTATTGGCAAGCATCTCTAAAGCGTTGATCAAGCGTGGACGTGTTTCGCGTGGTTCAATCACATCATCAATATAGCCTCGCGAGGCGGCAATATATGGATTGGCAAATTTAGCACGATAATCCGCCACTAACTCTGCCTTGCGCTGTACAGGGTCATCAGCCTGAGCCAGCTCTTTGCGGAAGATGATATTCACCGCTCCATCGGGTCCCATTACTGCAATCTCTGCGGTAGGCCAGGCTAAATTCAAATCGCCGCGAATGTGCTTGCTGCTCATCACGTCGTACGCCCCGCCATAAGCTTTACGCGTGATGACCGTGAGCTTGGGAACCGTAGCCTCGCAATAGGCGAAGAGCAATTTCGCGCCCGAACGGATGATCCCGCCATGTTCTTGGACTGTGCCGGGGAGAAACCCCGGAACATCCTCGAAAGTCACTAATGGGATATTGAAAGCATCACAGAAACGAATGAAGCGGGCTGCCTTCTCAGAAGAATTAATATCCAACACTCCCGCCAAAACCGCAGGTTGGTTGGCGACAATTCCTACCGCGTGCCCCCCCAGGCGCGCAAAACCTACTACGATGTTCATGGCATACCGTTCATGGATTTCGTAAAAATCCCCGTTATCTACAATCAAACGGATGACATCCTTCATATCATAAGGCTTCGAAGGGTCATCAGGCACAAGGTCATCCAGCCTCGCATCCGACCGCAGAGGGTCGTCGCCTGTATCCAAGTAGGGCGGGTCTTCCATATTATTCTGCGGCAGGAAAGTCATCAGCCGGCGAATCTGTTTGAGCGTCTCTACCTCGCTCTCAGAAATCACATGGCAGACGCCAGATACCTCTGCATGTACGGCCGCGCCGCCCAACTGTTCAAAGCTGACTTCTTCGTGCGTCACCGCACGCACCACATCCGGCCCGGTTACAAACATATAGGAGGAGTTATTCACCATAAAGATAAAATCGGTCAATGCCGGGGAATATACTGCGCCGCCAGCGCAGGGCCCCATAATAGCGCTGATCTGCGGGATGACCCCGGAAGCCAGCGTATTGCGCAAGAAAATATCCGCGTAGCCGCCCAGTGATACCACACCTTCTTGGATACGCGCCCCGCCTGAGTCGTTCAAGCCAATGATAGGCGCGCCATTTTTCAATGCCATATCCATCACCTTACAGATCTTCTCGGCATGGGCCTCACCCAAGCTGCCACCAAAAACTGTAAAATCCTGCGAAAACACATACACCAGGCGGCTATTGATCGTCCCCCAGCCAGTAACCACGCTATCGCCCAGATATTTTTGCTGATCCAGGCCAAAATCGTGGGTGCGGTGAACTACAAAAGGGTCTAGTTCGCGAAAAGATCCGCGGTCTAACAAGACGTCCAGGCGTTCTCTGGCCGTCATTCGGCCGCGTTGATGTTGGGCTTCGATGCGCTCGGCTCCGCCTCCTAACTGCGCCTGAGCGCGCAGTTCACGCAGATGTTGTATCTTGGATATATTGCTCATGCTTCTCCTCAAAAAATTTGATCGCCTGTGGCCGACTGAGTATAAATACAGTCCATGCAAGCCAAATAAGGTTAAGAGCGGCGACAAAAAGCCAGTTCTCGTTTCGCTCCGCATAACTTGGCAAAAATAATCTTTCCCCCCAATAAGCCGCTGAAAACACAATCAAAACGATCGGCGTCGCTCGACGAAGGAAAGACCATCCTCTCCACAAGCACCATCCCGTGAGCAACGCTGTGAGAAACCAAAATAATCCTGTCAGCGCCAGATACGCCGGGGAAAATGGCAATAAAGTTTCCAGATATTTCCAGGTCAGTAAAGTTTGAACGAAGCGGGTCAGATACACCGCTGCTAAGAGAAACACCAGGCAGGACAAAACGGTTACGCCAAATGGACGACGAAAGTTTTTTGCCATGGCCGTCAGGGGACCGACAAAGTAATTTTTCCCATTTGCAAACCGCTCTCCAGATATTCTTGCGCAGCTCGCGCCTCGGATAGCGGGAAATCGCGATCCAGGACAGGGCGCAATTTCCCGGCGAAAATCAGGCTCATCACCTGGGCAAAATCCGCCTTCGTGCCCATGGTCGAACCAATCAAGCTAAGGTGTTTCGCAAACATGTAGCGGTTGTCAAATTCGAATTTTGCCCCGCCAGAATTTCCCACCGTCAGGATTCGTCCCCCTTTTGCCGCGCAGCGAAAACTTTGCAAAAACGTGACGCCCACATTATCCACGACGACATCCACGCCGCGTTTATCCGTCAGGTTATATACAACCTTCGACCAGTTCTCCTCTTGAGAGCGGTCAATGAGATGATCCGCTCCCAATGCCTTTGCCAGAGCCAGTTTCTCCGAATTTGAGCCGACAACATAAACTTCCGCCCCAGCCAGTTTGGCGATTTGGATCGAAGCGGTGTTGACGCCGCCAGACGCCCCCACGACCAGGACAGTCTCGCCAGGGCGCAGGTTGCCACGCACAATCAGAGAATGCCAGGCGGTATGAAAGACCAGGGCTGCCGCAGCAGCAGGGCGATAGTCAAACCCATCCGGGATGGGGAACAGATTCTCCGCTGGCACGACGACATACTCAGCATAGGTGCCGCGAACAGTTTCGCCCAACAATTGCCAGGAACGACAACGGTTATCCCAACCCGCGCGGCAAAGGTCGCATACCCCACATGCAAGGTTCGAGTTGATCACGACTCGATCGCCCACTTTCCATTGCGTCACCCCTTCTCCCACTTCGGCGACATCCCCCGCTCCATCCGCCCCCGGAATATGTGGATATTCCAGGCGGATGCCCGGCCAGCCTGCACGCACCCATAAATCCAGACGGTTGAGCGCCGCAGCCCTCAACCGCACCAAGACCTGGCCTCTCTCAGGTTGCGGCGTCGGAAAATCTGTATATTGAAGGCTCTCAAGACCGCCATGTTGATATAACAAAACTGCTTTCATGTATTTTGTCCCTCCATGTCTGCCAGACGCCTGCCAGACTCGATGACCGAGTCGCCGGCCGAATTGATATAGTCAGTTGCCCCAGAACCGCATCAGGGGTGGCGGCATAGCTGCCGGATTGCAGCCTCTCGAGCGCCTGCTCAGACATTGGGCGATAGTTATCTCAGACCTAACTCCAGCCTGGAAATCACGAGGCGTTGTATTTCGCTGGTGCCCTCATAAATGCGCGTGATGCGCGCATCCCGGTAATAGCGCTCAACGGGAAGTTCTTTACTGTAGCCCATGCCGCCATGAATCTGCACCGCGGCATCGGTCACAAAACAAGCCATCTCCGAAGCATACAACTTGGCAATGGACGCTTCCAGGGTAAAGCGTTCGCCGGTTTTCTTAGAACGTTCTTTAGCCAGTGCAGCGTGATAGACCAACAGGCGGCTGGCTTCGATCTGCGTTTTCATATCGGCAAGCTGAAAGGCAATCCCCTGGAACTGGCCGATCTTCTGACCGAAAGCTTCACGTTGGCGGGCATATTCCAGGCTGGCCGCGTAAGCCGCCTCTGCAATCCCCAGCGCTTGCGCGCCGATGCCAATACGTCCTGCATCCAGCACCGTCATGGCAATCTTGAAACCTTCTCCTTCTTCGCCAAGTCGGTCCTCAACACCGGCGCGGTAATCTTCGAATACGATCTCGCTGGTGGCCGAGGCGCGGATGCCCAATTTTGGTTCTTTCTTACTGCGGATGAAACCGGGTTTCCTGGCGTCAATCAAAAAAGCGGTGATACCTCGATGGCCTTTTTCTGGGTCCGTCATAGTGAACAACACGACATAATCCGCCACGGGGCCGCTGGTCACCCAGGATTTCCGTCCATTGATGATATACTCATCGCCCTTGCGCACCGCCCGGCTGCGCATCGTCCCGGCGTCCGAGCCGGACATTGGTTCAGTGAGTGAATAAGCTCCAATGGCCTGCCCAGAAGCCACCGGAAAGAGGTATTTTTGCTTTTGTTCTTCGGTACCGAATTTCAATAAACCATAAGCATACAGCGAATTATTCACCGACATGATTGTGCCGTGAGAAGCGTCGGCTTTGCAGATTTCTTCCAGGGCCAGCACATAAGCCAAAGTATCCATGCCGGCGCCGCCGTATTCCTCCGGCACCTCAATACCCATGAAACCCATCTCGCCCATCTTGCGGATGGTCTTGTACGGAAATTCGCCGCTTTCGTCGAATTCCGCGGCGATGGGAGCGATTTCTTTTTGAGCGAAATCACGCGCTGTCTGTCGGATCATCTCGTGTTCTTGGGTCAGATAGGGAAAAAGCATGTCCTCACTCATGGTCTCCTCCGGTTTGATGACTCGCCTGATGATTTATGTCCAGTATAACGCAACCCAAGTTTCGCCACAATAGAACAAAATCCATTATACTCAAGCGTATGTCAGAATCAGTCTCTGCAGTCCTTGAACAATTGAAATCTATGGCTAACCCGGATAACGTGGCCGGTATGGCGCGTTTTGGCATTAACCCCCGTCAGACGTTGGGCATCTCCATCTATGACCTGCGCAAGATCGCCAAAAAGATCGGCGTTGACCACAACCTGGCTTTGGTGTTGTGGGATAGCGGCTATCACGAAGCCCGTATTCTGGCTTCCTATATCGCCGATCCCCAAAAAGTCACCGAGGATTTGATGGAAACATGGGTTGCCGATTTCGATTCTTGGGATACCTGTGATCAGGTATGTGGGTTATTCGGCTCAACCCCCTATGCCTATTCAAAAGCGATCCAATGGGCTGAGCGGTCGGAGGAATTTGTCAAACGCGCTGCTTTCGCCCTGATGGCCGAATTGGCATGGCATGACAAATCAGCCTCGGATGAGCAACTGGAGCAATTTTTTCCGGTAATTGCGCGCCATGCAACCGATGAACGCAACTTTGTGAAGAAGGCGGTGAATTGGGCATTGCGCAACATTGGAAAGCGCAACCAACGCTTGAATCGCCTGGCTATCGAAACCGCCGAAGCCATCCAGAAAATCCCCTCGAAATCCGCCCGTTGGATCGCCTCGGACGCGCTGCGTGAGTTGAAGAGCGAGAAGGTGCAAAATCGTTTGAGGTAAGATGAACTCTTCTTATTTGTTGATTAATGGCATCCGAATTCATTATCTTCGTTGGGGCAACCACCAGGATGGCGCGCCAATCGTCTTCCATCATGGTCTCGCCTCCAACGCCCGTATCTGGGAATTGACCGCCCCCCTATTGGCGGAAATGGGCTATGTCCTCTATGCGATAGACGCCCGCGGCCACGGTTTGAGCGATAAACCAGATGAAGGGTATGACATCGAAACCATCACCAGCGACTTAGCAGCTTTTATCAATACGTGTAACCTGGAACATCCATTGCTGGTAGGTCATTCATGGGGCGCATACATTTTGCTGAATTACGCCGCCCGATTCGCCGCCGGCGCCTATTCGCCGGGCGGCGTTGTCTTGGTGGATGGCGGCACCTCCCAGCTTTCAGATGCTTTGCCAAACTGGGAAGACGCCCGCCGCTTGCTGACGCCGCCCCCACTGGCCGGCATGCCTTTGAACGAGTTTTTGTTGCGCCTGCGTCAGTGGAATTCACATTGGAATCCATCTGATCAGGCCATTTCCATCATGCTGGCGAATTTCGAAATCAGCGAAGAGGACCGAATTTACCCGCGGCTCAAATTGGAGCGTCACATGCAAATTGTACGTTCAATTTGGGATTTCCCCACCTTCGAGTATTTCCCCAAAGTGCGCTGCCCAGCGTTGGTTATCCCCGCTCGTCCGCCCCAACCGATGGCAGCTACTGATCAGGATTATCTTGCGGCAAAAGAGCGCGGCGTCGCGCAAGCTCAAGCAGTCATGCGTAATTTGACGGTGCAATGGATGGACGATACCATCCACGACATACCCCTGCAACGCCCCCACGAGCTGGCGAAAGCGATCGCTGATTTTGCTACCCGGTTGGGTGTGTAGCCAGTGCAAACTTTTTCCCTTCGACCGGCTGCCGAAGTTGACGCGGCGACGATTAAACGATTGATTCATCAGGTGGGCATTAATCCACTCGGTCTGTACTGGCAAAACTTTATTCTCGCAGTGGATGAACAGGGTCGAATGATCGGCTGCGGACAGATCAAGAAACACTTCGATGGCTCTCACGAACTGGCTTCGATTGCAGTGACGCCAAACTGGCGCGGGCGTGGCGTTGCCAAAGCCATCATACAAGATTTGATGAGCAGGCAAAACAGTCTGCTGTATCTCACTTGCAGGTCAGGTTTGGTTCCCTTCTACCAAAAATTTGGATTTGAACCTGCGGAATATAAAGAACTGCCCCCTTATTTCCGGCGCATCTATCATCTCAAAGGTTTATTCGAACGATTGCGATTAATGCCCGCTGAGGGCATTGCCATCCTGGTCAAACGCGGCGCGTGATCTTGTTCCAATATTCATCTCTAATCCTGCACTTGGACTGCGGGCAGCTTACGTAAGCGGGCGCCCTCTTTAGGCGGCAGCAGACTCATCGCATATTCCGCCAACGCTGCGATGGTCAAACTGGGGTTGATGCCCGGATTGGCGGGCATAATCGAACCATCCACAACATACAACCCGGGATAATTATGCACCTGGCAATCCAAACCGATCACCCCCTCCTGTGCATTCCGGCCAAATGGACAACCGCCCAGGATGTGAGCCGTCATCGGGATATTCAACAGACTCTCGTTGATCGTCCCCGCAGCAATGCCATTGGTCTTTTCAGCAAACCGGCGAGAAACCTGATGTCCAATGGCGATTTTGCCAGGTATCCTGTGCTCAGGATCCGCCTCAGTGACCAAATTCTTTCGAAACAGGGTCCACAGACTGCGGGCGAACTTCATCTGTATTCGATTATCTTTCGTTTGCATCACGAGAAGGATGGTGGTGCGCTGCGCCCACCCGGGTAAAACGTACGTCCTGAGAGAATCCACTGGGCTGCGAAGGATCATTCCGAAGGTGTGTAAAAACCGAGGGACGACGCTCCCCTCCGATTCTAACAATGGGCCGGATAAAAAGCGCATGAGAGAGGAACCGGCCGGATAGCGTACTGGCTCAATAGCCGTGATTTCGTCTGCATAAACAATTGAAGTGATGGCAATGCCTTCGGAATAGTTAACTTTCCCATCCCGCGCGCAGGAGCCAAGCAAAGACTCGCTGTTGGTGCGCACCATGCTGCCCAATTTGGGAGATAGTTTCTTCAGAGAGCCTGTGACATCGCGACAGCGAAATAATAGTCGTAAAGTGCCTAAGGAACCCGCCGCAAAAATCACGCTGCGCGCTCGCACAGCGCGCTCCG
>Ga0226835_1001720_pt1 | contig 10952 bp, 11 predicted proteins | sample LAC_MetaG_1_FD_163627 | JGI IMG/M metagenome (GOLD analysis project Ga0226835, IMG submission 163627) | Anaerobic ammonium oxidizing microbial communities from anammox membrane bioreactor (MBR) in UC Berkley, California, United States -... | ecosystem: Engineered > Bioreactor > Anaerobic >...
CGCATTAGCAGGAAAGCTTTCCATATCGCCACCTCCGTGGATTCGCCATATATACTGTACGTTATAGTTACCTTACCCCGAAAAGGAAAAGCCTAATCACCCCCCTGTCGGAAAGTGATCAGGCTTCTTTCGAAAAAGACTCTTCAGTCAGCTCGCACCTTCTTTCAGCCTGGTAAGACCCGAGAGAAGGTGATCAGGCTTCTTCCGAAACGGAAGCATCGCCAGACCTGATATCTTTTGAGGAATAAAAAACCACCGGAAATTATTCCTGAAAAGATATCAACACCCCCTTTGATAGAGTTTGGACTATTACCAAAAAGAAGCCGGGAGGGAATGAACATTCCTCCCGGCTCCAGGTGCCGAATCAGCTCAGCTCGGTCACAGTTGTGTGAGTCTCAGCTATGGACAATCAGCCGACTGAGGATGGAAAGCTGCTGGGTCACAGCTGCCATGGCCTCGTTCGACTGAGTAGCGAGGGTCTCGGCAAGGGAGATCCAGTTGCTGAATACGGCGATATTTCGAGGCTCCTTCTGGAAGCCGAGCTCACGGGCTTTTGCCGCAAGAGTGAGGGCGGCGTCGAGCCTGGACAGCTCGGCTGCGATGAGCTCAGTTGTGAAGGAGAGCAGTTGCTCCACTGCTTTATCCGGATACCGCTCAGAATACTGAGTGTTTCCCCGGTCTTGCTCGAATCGATCGGCAAGCGCTTTCAGGCGAGCTCTCAGGGCGACACAGGCAGCCACCTGGGCGATGGTGATGCCGTCCACATAGTCTGCCTCTGCCTGGCGGTCCGCGGTGCGCTCACCAAAGCGCTCCACGGCGCCGGAACGAAGAAGTCCTGCCATTTCTTTCAAGGCTTCCGGGGTAGGGTAGCTGGATAACAGCTCGAGTACATTCATACTTTTCTTTTCTCCTCGGGAATGTTTTCTGGCCGGGGTTGCGCCCGACGAAAGGCTCCGCACCGAGCACTTGCCGGTGGGAGTAGAACAAGAAGGAGAGAGGATGAGGGTTTCTGGGTTTATTTGAAAGAGAGCTTTGAGATGAAGTAGTTGGTTGTCATCTCAGCTAAACAAGATCTCTATCTCTGTTTCAACGGAACAGAGCGGTTTTTTGCGGGGATGTAAAGTGACGATATGTGACTATTGCCGGGTGCAGACTTGAAACAAGCAATATTGAGAATTCTCAGGATCTGGTCACCAGGCTTCTGGGCGCCACTCGCCGGTATCGGGGCTCGAAGCCTTCCCGGCGGGCAAAGCCGAGAACCTTTTCCACGTCTTTGTCGACAACGGCGCCGGCCATCTCGGTGACCTCGTCTTCCCAGGGAATATCGAAATCGTCAGCTCCGTAATGCAGAGCTTTGAGGGCGTTGGCATTCTGGGTGAGGACCGAGGCGCGAATATGCTCGATATTGTCCAGGTAGACCCGGCTAACAGCCAGGTGCCTCAGATACTCCCGGGCTTCTATCTCCTGACCGCCCAGGTCGTTGTTATAAGGTTTATAAGTCCAGCACAGGAAGCTGAAAATACCGCCATTCATCTCGTCCTGAAAATCACGCAGGGTCTCGAGATGCTCCAGGCGCTCATCGAGGCTCTCGTCGAAGCCGATCACCATGGTCGCGGTGGTCTTCAGCCCGGCTGCCAGGATATCTCTCTGCGCCTGGTAGTATTCCGCTACGGTGTATTTGAGTGGGCTGTGCCGGAGCCGGAACGAGTCGGAGAGAATCTCGGCGCCGCCACCGGTGATCCAGCGTACCCCGGCTTCTTTCAGGCGCTCAAGGGTCTCCGGCACGGAAAGCCCCGACATCCTGGCGATATAGATGAGCTCGACAATGGTGAGGGCGTAGAACTCGATGGAGTCTCCGTAGCGCTCTCTGATGGAGGAGAAGAGGTCGACATAATAATCGATCTTGAGTTTTGGATTGAAACCGCCGTTGAAGCCGAAAAGGTCTCCTCCGACTTCGATGAGCTCGTCGATTTTCTGGAAAATCCAGTCCTTCGAGCGCACGTAGCCCTCCGGGGAGCCCGGAAGGCGGTAGAAGGAGCAATAGTCGCACTTGGCCACACAGACATTGGTGTAATTCACGATCCGCATGAGCAGATAAGTGGCACTGCCCGGCTCATGGAAGCGGTCTCGAACTATGCTGGAGATCCGCGTCAGATCTTCGTCTCTCGCTTCGTTGAAGAGAAAGGCGGCTTCCTGGCGGTCGATTCTTTCGCCGGCGCGGACTTTCGCTTCGATGGTCGAGATTGACGTGGTCATCGATTCCTTTGGGGGCTGGTGAATTCAAGGAGAACATTCTTCCACAGATCGGGTCAAAGGTACAATACTCATAGGCGGCTGGCAGAATTGTTCGAAACAACAGGAGCGTCAATGTCTGAGGAGAACCGGGAGCAGGAGATCGAGGCGGCCCAGGCGGCTGAGATCGAGATGGAAGTCTCGGAGGTTCAAGATCCGGCTGGTTTGCGGGCGGATAACCGGGCAGCCCTGATGAGTACGGCTGCTCTGGTGATGTTCGTGGGCGGTGCCCTTGTCACCCTGATGCTCGTAGCCCGGGCCTTCAACCTTCACGGAATGCCCCTGGTCGCCTTTGTAATTGCTTCCTGCACAGGTGTTCTCGGTATGGCCGGGACGCTGCTTTTCCGGGTGATGGGAGACCGTCCCTGGATAGGGGCTGTAGTGGGTGGTTGCTTTGGTGCTCTATCGGCGATTCTGGTCTATTGCCAGACCAGGCACTACCCCTGGTGGCAGTAGCTAGCCAAGCTCTTTGATCTGCAGGTCTTCGGGATCGCCACGGAAGACGCAAAAGGCGGCATATCCCTGCCCGGCGAGCTGGTCTATCTGTTTCTTGAGGTCTTTTTTCTTCGCTACCAGGGAGACTGACCAACCCTGGCTCTTGAGGCTGGACATGGCTTGCATCGTGGCAGTCAGTTGATCGCGTCCCTGATCGTATATCAGGGCCAGGAGCTTCTCTCTTGGCTCCGGTCCGATACCTCGCTCGTGCAGAATCGTAATGATCCGCTCGAAACCGATGGAAAAGCCGCAGGCGCTGACCTCGCGGCCGAGAAACTTCTCGATCATGTGATCGTAGCGGCCTCCGCCGGCTACGGAATGTGCGAATCCCGGCACCGAGACCTCGAAGATCGGGCCGGTATAATATCCCATTCCGCGCACGAGAGTCGGGTCCAGGACCAGGCTGAAGCGGTCGTCAGCCGATGCGTCGAGACAGGCAATCAGCTCTTTGAGCTCGTTACGGTAATTGCTCTCAGCGCTTTCAGGCATCAGAGAGAGGACCTGCTCGGCTTGTTCGGCGCCGGTCGTCTTGATCTCGGCAACTGGTGCATAGATGGCGATGAGCTTCTCCACCGAGTCGGGACTGTGATCGTTGCTGAGAAGCTCTTTGCGGACGCCGTCCATGCCGATCTTGTCCAGCTTGTCTACTGTGATAAAGACATTGTCCAGGCGATCCGGGGTGAATCCGCAATGAATGGCCAGGTCGGTGAGCAGACGGCGATCATTGAGACGAATGGTGAATCCCTCGAAGCCGAGGCTGAGCAGGGCTTCGCTGGTGGCACAGAGGAGATCGAGCTCGGCGAAGGCGGATTTGATCCCGATGACATCGATATCGCATTGAGTGAACTGCCGGTAGCGGTCTTTCTGGGGGCTCTCGGCGCGCCACACCGGACCGATCTGGATGGCCTTAAAAGGATTCGGCAGATCGTTGAGATTATTGGCGTAGAAACGCACCAGAGGCACGGTCAGGTCGAAACGGAGACCAAGGTCGGAGAGCTCGCTGCCGTCTTTTAGAGCAGCCTCTAGCTTTTCGCCTCGCTTGAGAATCTCGAAGATGAGCTGGAGATTCTCGCCGCCCTCACCGCGCTTGAGAAGCTCGATATTCTCCAGGGCTGGAGTCTCGATGCGGGTGAAGCCGAAACTCTCGTAAGTGTGCTTGATAATCTGTGTCGCCCAGTCCCGGAGTGCCACCTCGGCGGGCAGAAGGTCGCGAGTCCCTCGCGCAGGCGTGGTTTTCAACTGGACGGTGCTGGACATCTCTGGTCTCCTCGCTGTTTCAACCTAGAAGTCTACATGATCCCCGGGGTCCTCGATATTACAGGTGGTGCTGTTTGGAAGATCTCGAAATATAAAACCAGTCTAAAACCCTGCGCTAGCTCGCCCGGGCGCGCTAGCGCAGGGCCTTCCGGAGTGGTTGAATAACCGGGGTTTTCGGTCTTTCTTTCGATATCGAAGAGCGTGGCTGAAAATGCCTTTTCCTTCAAATTGTTTGATTGCCCCGGGCCCGGCGGGCTAGTGTCGGTCATTCTTCCTCATCGTATTTTTCGGAGCTTGCCTGACGTCGACTGTTCGTGCAGCCATTCAGTCTTGGAAAACAGCAATCTTCTCGAAGATGCGGTGAGGACCAGCAGTCCGCAACAAGCAATAAAAACAATAAGGAGACCTGCATGAGTCAAAAGAGACAGCAATCCACAGCCAGCCTGTCCGAGCCTCTCGAAGTCGTGCTCGAAGCAATGAAGAGCGAGTCCGAGCTTGTGCGGCGCGAGCGCGACAATCTGCTTGTCCGGCGTGCCCAGTGCGAGATCTTGCTGCTGCGCCTTCTTGCCACCTTCGATCCGGCAAGAGGGGAGGTTGATGACGATCCCCTAAAGTCCTTCGCCGCCGTGAGCGTTGCACTCGAAACGCAATTGAGGGAGCTCGAAAGCGCCATCGACACCTTCGATGATCTCGGTGTGGCTGCCGCAGCCAGCGTGAATGCCCTTTCTCTCATCGGGCTGGAGCTCGATGAGCATGTCCGGAGAGTCGCCGAGATTCGCAGTTGCCTCGCGCAAATTCGATGACCAGATCCGATGACCAGATTCGAAGAGAAATTCGGAGACCATAATGAAGAACCTCAAAACCAACGCCGTCGCCTTTCTTACCACCACCGCGGCTTTCGCGCTACTGGTCAGTCTTGCCAATGTCGCTGCTGGCATTGCCGCTCTATCCCTCGCCCTGGTGCTCAACGCCACCTGTCTCGGGGCTATCGTCGCCACCGTGACAGTCGCTCTCACCACTTGCGTTTTCCGGAGAAGCGTCTCAGACACCTTCTGTTTCAGCGCTTCCGGGGCTCTTGCTGCTCTGGGTATCTATCTTGTGCTCTGCCTTACCTCCAGTGAGGGACTAGAGCTCTTTGCCGCCTTTTCGGTGGCTGTGTTCGGCTTGCTGCCGTCCCTGCTCGGCTCGGCGGCAGCGGTCTGCTACAAGCGTTTCAGCGCCAGGTAATCCGGGTCCGAAGCCGGGTCTTGCCCCTGTAAGGTGGTTTGAATTTGCGGTGGGGATCGGACCTTTTTCGTCCGGTCCCCGCCAGTTTTTTTGCTTTCTTCGCTTTGCACGGTAATTAGATGCTATGAAAAATAGCAGCAACGCTATAAGAATCGAATTTGAAGGCGTTTATGGCGTATTTCTGGCGATTTTTTATGCTTGGTATGCATATTCTAATTTTTTTTTGCTGGATACTATGACATATAGCAAGTAGTGATTGAAAAATGACTGCGGAAAGCCTGGCGAACACCAGGCTTCCGCAGTCGGAGCGGATGGAGCGGTTATGACCGCTCAGTCCGCTAATTCGTCAGGATCATGTAGCTCTGAACTTTGAGCACGATCCAGCTTGTCTGGGTCCCGTCAGGCCGCGTGCTCACGACCTTTTCCAGGGTTCCGGAGACTCGCACGCGCTTGCCGTCGAGCTGGTCGAAGCGAGTCTGCACGTCCGGAGACGGAAGCTCCAGCCCGAAAACGATGCCCTTTCCCTCGATGCGGAACGATGCAGGCATCGTGGTACCCGGGATGCCCAGGAGCACGTTTTTCGCCACGGTTCCGTCCATGGTGATGTCGATGTTGTCGACAGGCTTCTGGGTGCTTGCTGCGGAACTGGCGCCCATGGCGGCCTCGATGAGGCTCTGGGAGCTGGCGCTGCCGGCTGCGGTAATAGTGAGCAGGATTGCCGCGAAGGCGACTGTGAGGACTCGGGTTGGTCTCAAGTGCTTTTCCTCGGGTTGAAATTGGTTGGTGGTCAGGAAACCGGTAGATATCTACAGGCTTCGGCGCTGGTCTTCGTCAATCGTGCCGCAATGACCGCTAGCGAGGTCGCAGGGTTTGAGGCAGTTGACGCAAAATCCGTTCAGCAACTGTTCGGATTGCTGGCGGCATGACTGGCATGTACCGCCCTTCGATGCGGTCTGCTGTCCTGTTGCGGTCAATCCTTTCAGACTGCGCTTCAGGGCGGCATCCAACATATTCAGCTTCATTCAAGTCTCCAATCTTAAGAGAAGCGAGTCGAGCCGTCGGAACAGAGAGGACCGTTCGATTCGTCTCCGGAAGTCCGGATCGGGTTGCGGTCTGTCTGTTCGTCTTGTCGGTCCTGGCTGGTTCTTCTAACGGCTCGATCTGATTTGAAATTGAAATACAAGATGAAGCTATGGTTTGAGGCGGAGAAAGATCAAAGCCTCGAGTCCAGGAAGAAATAACTGTTTACCTGGAACCGTTCTTTCTGCCTGGCTCGGAAGTCCCTGTAGATAGAGGCTTTCTGCCATGGTGGTGGCGAATCGCCCGGCCGATCTGAGCAAGAGCTTATCTGGCTGCTGGCTAGCAGAGCTGCATGAGGGTGAGCAAACTCTATCGAATTGGCTCACGTTCTAGTTTGAGGAATAATTTTCGCTGGTTTTTTATTCTTCAAACCAGGTCACGTACTTTTCAGGGACCTGTGTTCGCTCTCTGGCAGGCTAGTCGGGCATGATTGGTGTTGTAAAACTAGCAGGTATAGTAAAAATCGGACAGAAAAGGAATCACGCGAGCATCATTGATGCGCGTGATTCCCACTAAACAGGGCGCGAAGCCGGACGAAATCAGCAGCCGTAGCTGCGCAGGAACTGGGCCAGGGTACGGACACCGACTCCGGTGCCGCCAACAGCCTCGATACCGGATGCCTGCGCATCGGTACGGAAGGCGGTGCCGGCGATGTCGGCGTGTATCCAGGTCACCCCTTCCTGGATGAATTCGCGCAGGAACCAGGCGGCGATGATGGCACCGGGTCCGGTACCGTCATTGGTCAGGTCGGCCATATGGCTCTTGTTGCCGTCCCGATAGATGTCGGGCATGGGCAGGGCGCACATGTCCTCGCCGGCTCGGTCCGCTGCGTCGGCGAACATCCTGGTAAAGCGAGGGTCATTTCCGAATATGCCAGTGACGTACGCTCCCAGGGCTTCTTCGATGGCCCCGGTGAGGGTGGCCAGGTCGATCACCCGTGTGGCGCCCAGCTTGGTCTGGGCGTAGTGGATGGCGTCCATGAGGGTGAGGCGGCCCTCGCAGTCGGTGTGCCCCACCTCTACGGTGAGCCCCGACATGGAGGTGATCACCTCATCCTGGATCATCGCGTCACGGCTCACCAGGTTGTCGGTTGCGGCCACGACTGCCCGCACCGAAACACACGGCTTGATGACACCCATGAGCGACATGGTGGCGATCACAGCAGCGCTGCCTGCCATGTCCATCTTCATGTTCCGCATGCTTTCCCAGTCCTTCATGTTGAGCCCGCCGGTGTCGAAAGTGACACCTTTGCCGACCAGGGCCACCACTTCCTGGGTGGGGCCGCTTGCCGGGTCGAAGCTCAGCACGATGAAGGTGGGCGGGTTCTTGGAGCCCCTGTTGACCGCCAGCAAGCCGCCCATTCCGAGCTTCTCGATGGACTTCTTCTGGAGGATCCGGCAACTGACGAGACCACCGCTGGCGGCGGCAATCTGCTTTGCCGTGTCGGCCAGTTTCTGGGCTGTCATGGTGCGAGCCGGCTCGTTGACCAGGTTGCGAGCGAGCACCGTCGCGTCCGCAACTTGCTGACCGTAACGAACACCACGCTTGGCGGCGGTCAGGGTCCAGCGATCGGCGAGAATGGTCAGGGACTTGAAGTGGCTTTGCTCTGCCTCATCGAGCCAGGTGCGGGTCTTCTGGTGGTTCGGCTCGTAGTCGGCGAGGACCGCGTATTCAGCCACCACCTGAGCGAACTGCTCGACGGTGAAACCCTTCAGGTCGACGTCGATGAGGGGGAAGATGAGATGCTCGGCCCTGGCGCTGTCGCGAGCTTCCACGAAAGCTTCGGCCAGGACGGCTCTGAGACTCGAGAGCTCGAGCTTGGATCGGCGACCCAGACCGATGAGGACGATCTTGTCGAGACCGTCCACGGTGAGGTCCGTATCGATGACCTTGGACTGCTTGTACTTCGGGTCGAAACCGTCGTGTTCCAGGCGCCGGGAGATGAGACCGTTGGTGAGCTCATCAACGGCTTGCGGGATTGCTCCCTTGACTCCCTCTCCTGAAAACAAAACAAGAACCAGACTGGCTCGCTCCTCGGTATGCTTGGCTAGCGCCGAACGGAGCTTACCAGCAGTGACTTGGATGTCAATGCTCATTATCTGTCTCCCAAGTGCTGACTTGGTCAGCGGTTAATGGAGTTTATGGAGATTGGCTTCATCAGCGAGTTCGAGTTCCTCACAAGCGACCACGGGTCGCGAGCAGGTGCTGGAATGCTTGAGCTGATGAATCAGGAATGAAAAGTAAAAATCGAGTAGAACGAGAGAGCTGAAAACTAACCAACATTACTGATATTCGATCTTGTTCTGCAACATTGGTAAGCAGTTAGCACCGGTAGCGCGGCTGTTTTTGAAAGTGGACCACTTGATAACAAGCGCGTCTCGAATCGATTGAGCTTCAAAGGTTGCAAGAGGATCACCGCGAGTGCTGGGATGTCAGGTGGATTGCGGCGGTTGCTCATCTGTTGCTCCGTGCCGGACATAAACATTCGCGCTACTGGTGCAATATATTGACAACCGCCAGCCGAAACCGTCTTTGAAACTTCTCAAGCGACGCTATTGATCGTTACCCGGGCGGTCTTCTAGTTTTACTAACCCTAACTGTTTTCTTGACTCAAGAATCTTTCTCACACTCAATTCAAAACCCGCAAAGCTTCTAACTAAACTCTCAGCCAGGCGACCAGCGGTCACAGGTTGAGCAACATCTTCAGAAATTTTCCACCGGCGACTGTACCTGAGTCCTGGTCAGCAGGGTGTACAAATGCGGGTTTTGCGGGTTTTGCGAGAAAGCCAGCCGCCGCAGTGGAAACAACATGAGGAGCAAAAACTATGCTTCACAGCTTATTGTCGAAAGGTGCTCGTCGTAAGACACTTGCCGAATTGCAGGGAAATACCGAGGAAGGTCACGGACCGCAGCTCAAGCGCGTTCTGTCGGCTACCGACCTGTTCATCGCCGGCCTCGGCTGTATTATCGGTGCCGGGATTTTCGTCCTCACCGGTGTCGCTGCCGCCGAACATGCCGGTCCTGCGATCATCGTCTCCTTCGCCCTGGCCGCAGTGGTCTGCGCGCTGGTGGCGCTGTCCTATGCCGAGCTTGCTTCTATGATCCCGGTCTCCGGCTCGGCGTACACGTATGCCTATGCCACCCTTGGCGAGTTCCTCGCCTGGATTATCGGCTGGGACCTGCTTCTCGAATACGCCGTCGGCTCGAGCGCTGTGGCTGTCGGATGGAGCGGTTATCTTCAGGCTGTTCTCAAAGGCGGAGGCATCGTCCTTCCTGCCTTCCTGAGCAAGGCGCCTGAGACCCTGCCGGTGGCTGCCGTCCTCGCCACGGTAGTCAGTCTGCTCGTCGGCGGCTATATGGTGGATCGCTCGCTCAAGAGCATCCGCAACAGCGCCACCAGATCGGCTGGCTCCATTGTCAGTGTCATCGGCGGCGGGGCCCTTATCCTCTTCGGACTTTTCGAAGGGGTCAAGGCTGTGGCGGCCCTGGGAAGTATCGATATCCTGGCGGTGCTGATTGTTGTCGGCATCAACGCCTTGCTGGTGGTCGGAATCAAGATGGCCGCCCGGGCGACGTTCTGGCTGGTTGTGATTCAGACCCTGGTGATCCTGCTCTTCATCGGGATCGGAGTCTGGCATATCGACTCCGCCAACTTCTCTCCCTTCATGCCCTTCGGGATCGGTGGTATCGTAACTGGTGCGGCGATCGTCTTTTTCGCTTATATCGGTTTCGACTCTGTGACGACCCTGGCGGAGGAGTGCAAGGACCCTCAGCGTGATCTGCCCAGAGGCATCCTCTGGAGCCTGGTAGTCTGCACCCTGCTCTATATGGTTATGGCGGCCGTGATGGCGGGCTCTCTCACATATACCGAGCTCGGCACCGAAGCCCCAGTGGCTACAGTGCTCGACCACATCGGCAATCACTGGGCGATACCCATCATCTCGGTGGGCGCTCTTGCCGGTCTCACCTCCACGCTCCTGGTCCTGCTTCTCGGTCAGTCGCGCATCATGATGCGCATGTCCAGGGATGGGCTCGTGTCTTCTCGTATGGGCGAGATTTCGCACCGCTTCCATACACCGACCCGGGCAATCGTCATCCTGGGCTCGTTGGTGGCGCTCTGTGCCGGCATCCTCCCCATCGGAGAGCTGGCTGAGCTCTGCAACATCGGCACCCTGGCCGCCTTCGTGGTCGTCTGTCTGGGCGTGATCATCTTGCGCTACAAAGAGCCTGACCGGGTGCGGCGCTTCCGCTGCCCGGGCTCGCCCTGGGTACCGGCTGCCGGTGTCGTCGTTTGTATCGGCTTGATGCTCAGTCTTCCGATGCTCACCTGGATCCGGTTCCTGGTCTGGATGGCGATCGGGATCGGTATCTATGCCGTCTACGGTTCGCGGCACAGCCGGCTGAACAAGTAGGGTCTTGATGGCGGGGGTTCGTCAGGCAAATTGCCTGCGGACCCCCGCTTCTGTTTTCTTTGCGAAGCCTGATCACTTTCCGACAGGGGGGTGATTAGGCTTTTCCTTTTCGGGGTAAGGTAACTATAACGTACAGTATATATGGCGAATCCACGGAGGTGGCGATATGGAAAGCTTTCCTGCTAATGC
>Ga0226835_1001722_pt1 | contig 10926 bp, 9 predicted proteins | sample LAC_MetaG_1_FD_163627 | JGI IMG/M metagenome (GOLD analysis project Ga0226835, IMG submission 163627) | Anaerobic ammonium oxidizing microbial communities from anammox membrane bioreactor (MBR) in UC Berkley, California, United States -... | ecosystem: Engineered > Bioreactor > Anaerobic >...
TGGTCGTCGGACGCGGTTCGCAAGCGGGCCAAGAATTGGTAGAGAATCCAAAAGTAAAAGCCATCAGTTTCACGGGTTCGAATGAGGTTGGCACGCGCATTGCCGCGACGGTCGCGCAGCGCGGCGGCAAAACGCAATTGGAACTCGGCGGCAAAAATCCGATTGTGATCTTGAATGACGCCGACATTGCGCGCGCGGTGGAATTGACGGTGCAAGGCGCGATGCTTTCGACGGGTCAAAAATGTACGGCGACGAGCCGCGCGATTGTGGTGCGCGAGATTGCAAAGGATTATGGCGAGGCGCTCGCCGCGCGCGTAAAACAATTGCGCGTGGGCGATGGGATGCAAAGCGATGTGTACATGGGACCTCTTGTCAGCGCGGACGCGGAAAAAACAGTTTTGGAATATATCGCGGTTGGAAAAAACGAAGGGGCGCGTTTGGTGACGGGCGGCGAAAAATTACGCGGCGACGAATACGATAGTGGTTTCTTTGTCGCGCCAACCGTGTTTGACAAGGTAACGTCCGACATGCGAATCGCGCAAGAAGAAATTTTTGGGCCCGTCGTCGGCGTCATCGAGGCAAAGGATATTGACGACGCCATCACGCTGGCGAATCACACGCGTTTCGGGTTGAGCGCGTCGGTTGTCACGCGCGATTTGAATTTGGCATTACGCTTTATGCGCGAAATCGAGGCGGGCATCGTGCATGTAAATTCAATGACGGCGGGCGCAGAGCCCCAAGTCCCATTCGGCGGATTCAAAGACAGTTCGTCGGGAACGCGCGAGCAGGGCAAAGCCGCGCGCGAATTTTTTACGCAGTGGAAGACGGTGTACGTGGATCCGCTATAGGAGCGTGGTATTTCAATTATAGACATTTCGCGGTAAAATGCGAACAAACGTACTAAATGGATGTATTTCACATTCGGGGTAAGTTGTACTTCCTGAGTCCTGACATTAAAATCTCATGGCAAAGGGGCAGATTGAAATCTTTAGATTTGTCCCTTGCCAGCAACTTTCAAGTTGCGGAATTTAACCCGCCCTCAAATTGAAATGCCCCCTACTAAATGAGTTGTTACTTGTATCGTAACTATGTCTCGCAATTTTAACCGCAAACAGAAAGAGGCACTATATCAGTTAGTAGGTGGTAAATGTCAGGTCTGTGGTGAGCCATTGCCCAAAAACTGGCACGCAGACCATATTCATCCCTATGTTCTCGGTGGGGAAACGGATGTTGTTAATGGACAAGCACTATGTCCAAAATGCAATCTGCGGAAGGGAAAAAAGACTATGTCTATAGATTGGCCTTCTCAATACACCCTCAGAGTTTGGCAACAAGCATTCTTAGATCAATACGAAGTCCAGCAAAAAGAAGACTTTCTACTTGTGGCAACACCCGGCGCAGGTAAAACAGTAGCCGCTCTTAAAGTTGCAAACAGTCTGCTTAACTCTGGAACGGTCAAGCAAATCGTAATCGTTTGTCCTACTGATCACCTTCGCAACCAGTGGATTCAGGAAGCCACAAATGTCAACATTCATCTAGACAAGCTCCAGACAGACTGGAACAGTCGCATCTTGGTTACTCAGGACTATGTGGGCTTGGTAACGACCTACGCTCAAGTTGTAGCGAAAGCTGAGCACTTGAGAGCATATACTTCACGCGCCAATACATTTGTTATCTTTGACGAGATTCATCATTGTGGTGATGAAGAAAACCTTGCTTGGGGACAAGCGATCAAACATGCCTTTGATTCGGGAGGTGCTAGTCGATACCGTCGCTTGTTACTGTCGGGTACTCCCTTTCGGAGCGACAATAATCCTATACCATTCGTCGATTACGAAAGTGATGAATATGATCCGACCATTCGTCGTGCACAGTCAGACTTCTCTTATGGATACGGCGACGCACTCAAGGATGAAAAAGTAGTCCGTCACATTGTTTTCCCCACATGGGATGGGACACTGGAGTGGCGCAACAACTTTGGTGATCCGAAACAAGCAACGTTTCAGGATGATCTAAATTTTCAAGAATCAAGTGAGAGATTGAGGACTGCCATTCATTATCAGGGGCAATGGATAAGAGATGTAATCAGGGCAGCAAATGAGAAGCTTAATAATATTCGGCAGGTTGAAGGTCAGACAAATGCTGGAGGTTTGATCATTGCCAAAGACCAAATTGGTGCGAAGGAACTTGCAGGACTGTTAGAGGAAATAACTGGCGAGGCACCAACTCTAGCTATTTCGGAGATAGGAGACGAAGCTTCTTCAGAGATATCCAAATTTACTAAAGGCACTCGCAAATGGATCGTTGCTGTGAGGATGGTGTCGGAAGGTGTTGATATCAAACGCCTTCGCATCGGAGTTTATGCCACAAATATTCTCACTCGGACTTTCTTTCGACAAGCGATAGGACGCGTAATAAGGTGGGATGCTAAATGGGAACACTTGGACGATCAAACTGCTTGGTTCTACGTTCCCGAAGATCCTGAACTTGTCAAATACATGAAGGAAATCAGAAAAGAAATTGTCGATGTCATTAGAATTCAAGAAGAGAACGACAAGAAAGGCAAAAGCCAAGAACCAAGTCAGCTTCCATTGGGCGCGTATGAATTTGTTGGGGCATATGATGCAGTGGAAAGACTTCATCACTTTAATGGTGAAGGATTTACAATTGATGAACTTCAAGTTGCGGAGAAACACTTTACTCAGTTTCCTGGATTTGAGCGAGTGTCTCTGGCGGCTAAAGCATATGCTGTCCGTCACGGTTTGTTTGGTCAGGCAGCTACGGAGACAGCGCCTAGCTCGAGAGGAAAAGTAATAGTTCCAAAGACAAAGCAGAAACAAAACCTTAAGAGTCTTGCCAGTAATAAGGTAAGCAGGTTGGTTCGCGTTTGCCAACAGAATGGTATTGAAATTCGAGGGCCCAACCCGTACATGGTAGTGAATGCTGCTTGGGCGAGACACAATGGTCACAGCCAGCAATTAACAAACCAACAGCTAGAGCAAAAGATCACTTGGCTGGAAACCCTTATTACTCGCGCTCTTGCCGGAGATAGAAGCTTAACCAAGGATCTTACAAACTAATGAACAAGCAGCAGAGGCTCTATCGTAACGGACAGAAGGTAGACATTCTGTATCGCTGGGTCAGAGACAGCAAAACTCTGATTGAAATTCCACAACTGGTCAAACAAATAATTGGCCAAAAAATGTGGCGTGAGCATCAGTACGAAAAGACAGGCGAGATTTTCAAGTTTGAAAGTTTTCAGGAGTTTGTAGAAAAACACCCGCCAGATGGATTGGGTACAACCATAAAAACCTTGTGTTATCTTTGTCGCGACGATCCTGTTGCTATCAACATGATAGATGAAGAGTTGAAGGGTAGCAGCTTAAAAGGAAGCATGGGAGCTAAAAAAGGCACCATAAAAATAACAAATGTTGTTAAACCCTCCCAACGGCGTACAGGAGCATCTCGTCAAGCTGGACTACGAACACTCCGCAGGCGAGCAGAATCCGACAAAAAAATAGCGCAGCTACGCGACAAGGTTTTGTCAGGAGAATTGACAGTAAATGCGGCACTCGTAGCTTCAGGCTTGCGAGCCAAACGGATGTCTATTCCTAAAGATATTGACCAAGCAGCAAAAGCTATAAAGAAGGCGTACACTAAAAAAGAATTGAATGAGTTAATGAGCAAATTACTAAAGAAGTAAATCAAACTCTCGGTGACGCCGAGAGTTTTTTTATTGTTACCCCTTTTCTTAAAAATTTCGCGCGACGCGCTTGTTTGACAGCCACAGAAATTCGCGGACACTCTAACGCGTTCTGAATCAAAAAATTGGGTATTGACCAAATCGAACATTCGTTCTAAAATACCAAACATGAAATTTGCGTGATGCAAGTCACACATCGTTGTCATACGTTGTGCGAACTGCATCACTCCACCGCAAAATTCCAAGGAGGTTTCTTTATGGCAAACGTTCGAGCGCTAGTCGGCACACGCAAAGGCGCGTTCATTCTCACATCCAACGAAAAACGCAAACGTTGGGAGGTGAGCGACCTGCTTTTTCCCGGTTGGGAAATTTATCATTTCAACGCTTCGCCCGTTGACCCCAATCGGCTTTACATTTCCCAAAACACTGGCTGGTTTGGACAAATCGTTCAGCGTTCCGACGACGGCGGCAAAACATGGAACGCCGTCGGCAACAAATTCGCGTATGAAGGTGAAACGGGAACGCATCAGTGGTACGATGGCACGCCGCATCCGTGGGAATTCAAACGCGTGTGGCAGCTCGCGCCGTCGCTCACCGAACGCGATGTGGTGTATGCGGGCGTCGAGGATGCCGCGCTCTTTCGTTCGGGCGACGCGGGGCAAACGTGGCAAGAGCTCGAGGGTCTGCGAAGCGTCAAAGCGAATTTGTGGCAGCCGGGCGCGGGCGGCATGTGCTTGCACACGATTATTCAAGACCCGCGCGACGCGAATCGCATCGTCGTCGCGATTTCTGCCGCAGGCGTTTTTCGCACCGACGACGGCGGCGAAACGTGGCGTCCGATTACCAAAGGTTTGAAATCGGCATACGAGCTGCCTGACCCCGATGCCGATGTGGGACATTGCGTTCACAATCTCGCGATGCATCCCAAACGTCCGGGCGTTCTCTTTATGCAAAAACATTGGGACGTGATGCGGAGCGATGATTACGGCGATTCGTGGTACGAAATCAGCGGCAACTTGCCGACCGATTTTGGTTTTCCGATTGCGGTCAATTCCAACAAACCCAACACCGTCTATGTTATTCCCATCAAAAGCGATTCCGAACATTACGTACCGGATGGAAAATTACGCGTCTATCGCAGCAAGAGTGGTGGCGAAAAATGGCAAGCGTTGACGGAAGGTTTGCCGCAAGAAAATTGTTACGTGAATGTTTTGCGGAGCGCGCTCGCGGTGGACCAACTTGACCCGTGCGGAATTTATTTCGGCACATCGGGCGGCCAAGTGTACGCTTCGGCGGATGACGGCGACAGCTGGAAAGCGCTCGTGCGCGATTTTCCGCCAGTGCTTTCCGTTGAAGTTCAAACGCTCGAATGAAACGGTACGACAAATTTCAAATTTGTCGTAATGGAAAACGCAAATGATTCGCGTAATCCTTCCCACACATCTCCGTCGCTTGGCGAATTCGAATCGCGAAGTGGAAATCAATGTCGCCGCGCCGATTACAATTCGCGCGATTTTGGATTCGCTCGAAGAAACGTATCCGATGCTGCGCGGCACGATGCGTGACCAAACGACATTGCAGCGCCGCGCGTTCGTGCGCTTTTTCGCGTGCGGGCAAGATTATTCGCACGTGGCGGTGGACGACGCGCTGCCCGATTTGATTGCCACCGGCGCGGAACCGTTCTGGGTTGTCGGCGCAATGGCTGGCGGATAAATTTTCATCAAAAACTCTCGTCGTAAGGCGAGAGTTTTTTGTGTGATAATGTCTTGAATTGTCGTGTCGAATTTGACCCTCGTTGTTCGACGCATTAGTAGAGGAGTTGCCCATTCGCCGCCCTGCGTCGCACCCGCAGAGGAATGAAAATGGGCAGCGGTACGACAAATTTCAAATTTGTCGTACATTTTCAAGGGGGAGTGAATTCACACTCTCCAAAATCAGACAAGGAGAAACCGAAATGAAAGTTGTCGTTTTTGTGAAAGCCACCGCAGAATCGGAAGCGGGGGTTATGCCAAGCGCCGAATTGTTGACCGCGATGGGCAATTACAATGAAGCATTGGTGAAAGCGGGCATCATGCTCGCGGGCGAAGGATTGCATCCGAGTTCCAAAGGCGCGCGCATTAAATTTTCGGGAAAAAATCGCACCGTCGTTGACGGACCCTTTACCGAAGCCAAAGAACTTGTCGCCGGTTTTTGGATTTGGCAAGTGAAATCAATGGACGAAGCGCTCGAATGGGCGAAACGCTGTCCGAACCCGATGGAGGGCGAAAGCGTCCTTGAACTCCGCCCCGTGTTTGAAGCGGAAGATTTTGGCGAAGCGTTCACGCCCGAATTGCAAGCGCAAGAAGAACGAATGCGCGCGAAACTTGCGTAAGCCCGCGCGGAGGAAATTTTTTGCAAATTTTGTGTGCGTAGAGATCGCTCTCTAGCGCGGTGCGTCGAAAATTCCAAATACGGGCGTTAGAGAACGCCCTTGTACACAGAGCTGTACAATGACACAACCGAGAGGAAAAAAATGCGAGACATTATCGTACACGAATTCATCACGCTCGACGGCGTGATCCAAGCGCCCGGCGGTGAAAACGAAGATACCGACGGCGGTTTCAAATATGGCGGCTGGACGCTGCCCTATTGGCACGACGACATCGGCAAACATTTTGACGACGCGTTTTCGCACGCGGATACGATGCTGCTCGGACGCAAAACATGGCAAGGTCACGGCGCGGCGTTCGACCCCATGCCCGAAGGCGACCCCTTTGGCAACCCGATGAAGGCAATTCACAAATACGTCGTCTCGACAACGTTGCAAGATACATCCCTCTGGCGCAACTCGACCATCATTCGCAGCAATGTTGTGGAAGAAGTTCGCAAACTCAAACAACAGCCGGGCAAGAACATTCTCATTGACGGCAGCAGTGTTTTGATTCACACGCTCGCCGCGAACGATTTGATTGACGAGTACACACTGCACGTTTATCCCATTACACTCGGCGGCGGCAAGCGACTCTTTCCCGAAGGCAAACACATCGGATTCAAACTCATAGAAGCCGCGCCGATTCCGTCGGGCGTCGTGTACATGCGCTATCGGCGCGAGGAATAAAAAGTGAAAACAACTACCCAGAACCGCGCAGCACTCACTGCCAAACACTTTGTCGCACGCCTCAAGCAGCACGCTTCGCCAAGCGATGCCGCGCAGATGCAACGCTATTTCAAAACTGCGCCGGGCGAATACGGCGCGGGCGATGTCTTTATCGGCGTGCGGATGGGCAATGTCTTTGCGTTGGCAAAAGAATTTGCCGAGATGCCACTCGACGAAATCGAAAAATTGCTCGAAAGCCCGATTCACGAAGCGCGCGCGGGCGCGGTGAGCATCATGGATTTTCAAGCGCGCCGCAAGAAAACGAGCGACGCGCGCCGTAAAGAATTATTCGAACTCTATCTCCGTCGGCACGACCGCATCAACAACTGGGATTTGGTGGACCGCAGCGCGATGTATGTCGTCGGCGGCTATTTGTACGACAAACCGCGCGCCGTCTTGTACAGATTGGCGCGTTCCAAAAATGTTTGGGAGCGTCGCACGGCGATTGTGAGTACCGCGTACTTTATTCGCCAGCGCGACCTCGACGACACGTTCAAACTTGCCGAGATGCTTTTGCGCGACGAACACGATTTGATTCACAAAGCAACGGGCTGGATGCTGCGCGCGGCGGGTGATGCCGACCGCAAACGCTTGCTCGAATTTTTGGAGCAACACGCCGCGACTATGCCGCGCACGATGTTACGATACGCGATAGAACATTTCGACCAAAAACAACGCGCCAAGTATATGAAAAAAAGAGTGACCGGAAAAGGATAAAGGATTTAACGCGAACTTGACCGACATTCACCGCACCATCGAAACAGTTTGGCGAATCGAATCCGCGCGCCTCATCGCGGGTCTCGCGCGCATCGTCCGCGATGTTGGCGTTGCCCAAGACCTCGCGCAAGGCGCGCTCGTCGCCGCGTTGGAGCAATGGCCCCAAACAGACGTACCGGACAATCCGGGCGCGTGGTTGATGGCAACCGCGAAACATCACGCGATTGATTTGATTCGGCGCAATGTGCGGCTCGAACAAAAATACGAAACGCTTGGGCGTCAACTTGAAATTGACCAAGAACTGCGCGAGGAAAATTTTCAAGAATCGCTTGATGAAGACATGGACGACGATTTATTGCGGCTCATTTTTGTGGCGTGTCATCCCGTTCTTTCCCAAGACGCGCGCGTCGCGCTTACGCTCCGCTTGCTCGGCGGATTGACGACGGAAGAAATCGCACGCGCGTTTCTCGTTCCCGAAACGACCATCGCGCAGCGCATCGTTCGAGCGAAAAGAACGCTCGCGGAAGCGCGCGTGCCGTTCGAGGTGCCGCGCGGCGCGGAACGCACCGCGCGCGTTTCGTCTGTGTTGGAAGTCATTTATCTGATTTTCAACGAAGGATACACCGCGACGGCAGGCGCGGATTGGATGCGTCCCGCGTTGTGCGAGGACGCGCTGCGGATGGGGCGCATGTTGGCGGAACTTGTGCCGAACGAAGCGGAAGTGCATGGCCTCGCCGCGTTGATGGAAATTCAAGCTTCGCGTATCAGAGCGCGTGTCAATTCGCGTGGCGAGCCGATTCCATTGCTCGAACAAAATCGCGCGCGTTGGGACCAGCTCTTGATTCAACGCGGCTTTACCGCGCTCTTGCGCGCGGAAAAACTGGATGCGCCATTTGGACCGTACACGCTTCAAGCGGCGATTGCGGCATGTCACGCGCGGGCGCGTATTTCCGAAGAAACCGATTGGGCAAGAATCGTCGCGTTGTACGACGCGCTCGCGCAACTCACGCCGTCGCCCATCGTAGAGTTGAATCGCGCGGTGGCGGTCGCAATGGCGTTCGGAGCCGCCGAAGGTTTGGAACTTGTTGATGGATTGCTGGACGAACCCGCGCTCAAAAATTATCATTTACTTCCAGCTGTGCGCGGCGATTTGTTGGTCAAGCTGAATCGGTTTGACGAAGCGCGCGTGGAATTTGAACGCGCGGCATCGCTCACGCAAAATCAACGCGAACGCGCGTTACTCGTTGCGCGCGCTGCGGCATTGGGCGAATAAATTCACCGCAACAACTGCGCGAAACCTGCCTACGCAGGTTGAGATTCATGCGGCTCTACCTGTCCGTCCAAATTTTTCACGCACACTCTTTGAATGAGGTGTGTGTCATATTTTAGGACTTGCATGTCATTTCGAATGCAATGCGAAATCTCGGTTTTCCAACGCGAGATTTCGCACATGAACCCCATGTGAGCAAAAGCGGCTCGAAATGACAGCTGTGCGCAAGCCCTAATTTTTGGAGAGACACGATTCCCAACGTGCGAGGCAATGCAACGCATTGCAGCACGTTTCGTGTCTTTGTTGGCGCGATTTGTAATCGCTTCTTTCCTCTCGCCCAAAATCGTGACGCATACTCCATTCAAACCTCCCCTACGCGATTCCGTCGCTACGCTATGATCTTGACACAGTCATCACAATTCTTGTCTTTGGCCGTAGGTGAACGCGGATGAACGCGGAAATCAAAACTTGTTTTTTCTTTTTCCGCGTTCATCTTGCTTTTTCCGCGTCCCAAATTTCGACGCGCATGACGTGCTGCCATCACATCGCGCGCGCCGCTATGCTATAATCTTGAAACAACATGAAGCGCAAAATTGTTGCTTTTCGCCAAGATGAGCGCCGCGAGTGGATCGCGGTATTGGAATGTGGACATACGATGCACGTCCGCCACAATCCGCCGTTTCAAGAACGCGCGTGGGTGTTGACGCCCGAAGGACGCCAGAGTTTTATCGGCGTCGCAATCGAGTGCGCGGAATGTCAAATCAAAATTCGCAACGCAGAGCCGCGCGATTTTTATTTTGTCGCCAACGTGATCAACGACTGGTGGGGCGGGCGAAATTTGCGCGACATGCTGCCGAAATTGTTTTGCGGATGCAGTTCATCCGAACACATTTCCGCGAAACGAGTTTTGTTGCCGAATACGATTTTGACATCATCGGATTCTTGAACGGCTTTTTTTCGCAAACGTTCTCGGACGAAGCGTACATTCATTTCGTCGGCGTACATCCCGATTTTCGCAAGCACGGCGTCGCGCGGATGTTGTATGAAAAATTTTTCGCGGTTACGCGCGCGGCAGGGCGGAATACAGTGCGTTGTGTGACATCTCCCGTAAATAAAATTTCTATCGCATTTCATCAACGCATGGGTTTTGAAATCGAATCGGGCGATGTTGCGGTGGACGGAATTTCCGCGCACTCGAATTATGATGGCAAGGGCGAGAGTCGCGTGTTGTTTTTCAAGAGATTAGAGAGTGGAGATTAGAAATGCTCCAAGACGTACACATTGCATTTATCGGTCCCGGCGCGATGGCAGAGGCGATGATTCGCGGCGTCGTCGTCGGCGAATTGGTTTCACCCGCCCAAGTGATTGCGGCGGGCCCGCGCAGCGCGCGTTTGGAAGAATTGCAAAACAAATATGCGATTCATATTTCAACGGACAATGTAGCGGCGGCGCAAGGCGCGGATGTGGTGGTACTGTCCGTCAAACCGCAAATGATGAATCCCGTGATGCAGGGCTTGAAGGGACATTTGCGTCCGGACGCGCTCGTGCTTTCGGTGATTGCCGGTGCGCGGATGCAGGTCATTGAAAATGGGTTGCAGCATCGCGCATTGGTGCGTTCGATGCCCAACACGCCCGCGATGATTGGCGAAGGGATGACGGTGTGGACGGCGTCGCCGAGCGTGACCATGGCGCAGCGTGAACAGGCGCAAACAATTCTCGGCGCGCTGGGGCAAGAAATTTTTGTCGAAGAAGAAGATTATCTCGACATGGCAACCGCGCTGTCGGGCAACGGACCCGCGTATGTTTTTTTGTTCATGGAAGCGATGGTGGACGCGGGCGTGCATTTGGGTTTTCCGCGTTATATTGCCGAAAAATTGGTTTTGCAAACGGTGAAGGGTTCGGTGGATTACGCGCAGCAAACATCACAGCATCTTTCGCGTTTGCGGAACCAAGTCACTTCGCCCGGCGGCACATCGGCGGAAGCGTTGTACTATTTAGAAAAAGCGGGTTTTCGCACCGCGCTCTCGCGCGCGATTTGGGCGGGCTATCAACGTTCGTCGCAATTGGGACGCGGCAAAAAACGGAATGTGCAGGACGAAT
>Ga0226835_1001725_pt1 | contig 10912 bp, 10 predicted proteins | sample LAC_MetaG_1_FD_163627 | JGI IMG/M metagenome (GOLD analysis project Ga0226835, IMG submission 163627) | Anaerobic ammonium oxidizing microbial communities from anammox membrane bioreactor (MBR) in UC Berkley, California, United States -... | ecosystem: Engineered > Bioreactor > Anaerobic >...
GACACAGACGCGTGCCCCCGGCGGAGAGGCGCTGCGCGATGCCCTCAGCCCGTCAGGCTGGCGCGGATCTGCTCGACCAGCTCGCTGACCTCAACGTACATGGTGCGGGTCGGCAGGTCGGGCGCGCCATAGTCGCGGATCCAGGCCACCGTGCCCTCGCGGTCGACCAGGATGAAGGTGTGGCCCGGCTCGCCGTTGGGCAGCGCCCACTTGAGCACGTCGTAGCGAGCGGAGACTTCTGAGCGGGCATCCACGGCCATCGGCACGGTGACGCCGTACTCCTCGATAATGGGGAGCTGCTGCTCCGGGGGATCGGTCGAGATGCTGACCAGAGCCACGTCAAGCGCCTGAAGATCGGCTGAGTTTTGCAGATCCACGATCTGCTGGTTGCAGGGCGGTCAGCCCGCCGCCATGTGGAAATAGAGCAACACCGGCTGCCGGCCCTTGTAGTCGGCCAGCGACACCGTCCCGCCGTCTGCGGTGGGCAGCGTGAAATCCGGCGCGGGATCGCCGACGTTGAGGGCGGCGCTCTCGCCCGGCGCCCCGGCGGACTCCGACTCGGCGCCCGGTGCGGGGCGGTTAAGCTGCGGGGTCGGCTCTGCCGGCTCGTCCCGCCCGCAGGCCGCCAGCAGCAGCGCCGCCAGGATCAGCGGCACGGTCGCCCGCCAGCCGAGGCGCGCTTTTCGTACATATGACATGCGTGATTCTCTCCTTCGCGCGGGAATGCGATGCGGAAGTTCCAGCCGCGCGCAGAGCATTTTAACAGCAAAGAGCAGCGAAAAACAGCCAGGGGCAGCAGAAAGCAGCGAAGAACGGATAGAGCGTGTTGTGGACTATGCCGAAGCACCGGTCCCGATCGGGGCGCAGCAAGCTGCGCCCGCCGCGCCCGATTCCCTCGTCTGTGACACGGGCCGGGCAAGCTCGGCCTCTACGCCTAGCGCCGGATTTCCTCATGCTCCGGTCTGCCAGATGGTTCATGACGCTATCCAGGGCCAGCCAAAGACAGCAAAACAACAAGGCCAATCCTCTTGCTGCTCTTGGCTGTTTTTAGCTGCTTCTTGCTGCTTTTAGCCGCTTTTTCATGCTCTTCGCTATCCGGTATTCTTCATGCCCGCCGCGATGCCGTTGACCGTGATCATGACCGCTTCCAGCACCTCGTCGTAGGATGGGTCGTCGGGCGGCAAGGCGCGCATCTGCCGCAACAGCGCCACCTGGATGAAATTGAGCGGGTCGACATAGGGGTTGCGGCGCTCGATGGAGAGCTTGATGACGGGCGTATCGCTCAGCAGTGTCTCCTGATCGGTAATGCGCGCGATCCACTCGCAGGCGCGGGTGTGCTCGTCACGGATGCGCCGGAAGATACGCGCGCCGAGATCGGTATCGACCACCAGGGAACTGTATAGCTCGGCGATGCCCATATCCGCCTTGACCAGGTCAAGCTCCACGTTTTTGACCAGCGCCGTGAAGAACGGCCAGCTCCGATACATCTCGCGCAGCAACGCCAGCCCGCCGCCTTCCGGCGGCTCCGGCAGGCAGTCCGCGCAGAACAACTCCAGCGCGCTCCCCACCCCATACCAGCTTGGAATGATGGCGCGGCTCTGCATCCACGAGAACACCCAGGGGATGGCGCGGATCTGGACAAAGCCGCCCGCCCCGCGCTTGGCCGGGCGCGAGCCGATCGGCATCATCGCCAGCTCGTTGATCGGCGTCGCCTGCTGCCAGTAGTCGAGAAAGCCGGGCGTTTCGTAGACGAAAGCGCGGTACGCTTCCTCGCCCGCCTGCGCAAGCCGGTCCATCGCGGAGCGCCACTCCGGCTTGGACTCGGTATAGCTCGGCGTGCCCAGCTCGCTCAGCACGGCGTGCAGGATCTGATGCAGGTGGCGCCGCGCGATCGCCGCGTTGCTGTAGCGATAGGCGATGACCTCGCCCTGCTCGGTGATGCTGATGCGCCCCTGCATGGCGCGCGGCGACTGCGCGCGGATCGCGCGGTTGGTCGGCCCGCCGCCGCGCCCGATGCTGCCCCCGCGCCCGTGGAACAGCTCCAACAGCACGCCGTGCTGCTGGCTGACGGCGGCCAGTTGGCGCTGCGCCCGATACAGCCCCCAGTTCGACGCCAGATAGCCGCCATCCTTGCTGCTGTCCGAATAGCCGAGCATGACGCGCTGCGCGTTCTCGCGCCGGGCCAGATGCGCCTGATAAACCGGATTGGCATACAGGGCATCCATCACGCGCGGGGCGTTTTCCAGGTCATGAATCGTCTCGAAGAGCGGGACCAAGTCGAGCGCGTCGCCCACGCCAACCTCGCTGGCGAGCAGCAGCAACGCCAGCACGTCGCTCGGCTCGGTCGTGAAGCTGGCGATCACAGTTCCGATCACCTGCGGGCCATAGCGGCGGTGCGCCTCGGCGATCATGCGCCAGGTGGCGATCACCCGGTTGGTCACGGGGGAGAACGCCGGCTCGGCCGGGAACAGCGGGCGCGCATTGGCGATCTCGCGGGCCAGCAGCGCCTGGCGCTCGGCCTCGGGGGCGTTCTCGTAGCTCTCGCACAGGCCGTAGGCGCGGAAGATCTCGTCCAGCGCGGCGCGGTGCACGCGCGCGTCCTCGCGCACATCCAGCGGAACAAGATGCAGTCCAAACAGGCGGACCTTGTGGATCAGCCGCCGCAGCGCGCCCGAAGCCGCCCGCTGGCCCCGGTTGGCGCGCAGGCTGTCGGCGATGGGCAGCAGGTCGGCCAGCAGGTCGTCGCCGGTCCGGTACGCATCGGCCCGCAGGCGGGCCGCGATCGTTCGCAGCCGCTCGCGGTAGACTTCTTTGGCTGCCGATGGGTCGTCCGGGTTCTGGGCGCACAGGTCAGGGTCAACCGGCGTTTCGTCAACCGATTGCGTCAGATGCTCGGCCAGCAGGTCGACTTCGCGCAGGTACACCTCGCGCGCCGCGTCGCGCAGGGTGCGCAGCGTTTCCAGCGTCACTTCAGGCGTGACGTTCGGGTTGCCGTCGCGGTCGCCGCCGATCCACGACGCGTACTGCAAGAACAGCGGCAGGTCGGACCAATCCGCGTCCGGATACGTCTCTTCCAGCGCGACGCGCAGATCGTCATAGAGATCGACGGCGGTATCCATGATCACAGCGGTGATGAAGTAGATGCCAAACTGAACCTCGTCCGCCGGGGTCGCGCGCGAGGTGCGCGTCGGGCGGGTCTGCCACAGCTCCTCAATCGTTTCGGCCAGCGTGTCGCGCAGGGCGCGATCCTCGCGCGGCAGCAGATCGACGCGATCGCGCAGAGCAAGCGTTTCGGCGATCTGCCGCAGCTTGACCAGCACTTCCTGGCGTTTGGCTTCGGTGGGGTGAGCGGTCATCACCAGCCGGACGCGGATCCGCTCCAGAATGGCGCGCATCTCCGCCGCCGGCACGCCCGCCGCCCGGATCGCCCGCACCGCGCTGATGATCGATTCATCGAGCGCATCCCGGCGCTCGCGCTCGCGCAGCACGCGGATGCGGTGCTCGTCTTCGGCGATGTTGATGAGCTGGAAGTAATTGGTGAAGGCTTTGATCAGTATGCGGTGGGTGGCAAGGTCCTGCGCGTCGATCAGATGGGCGAGCGTGTCCGCCGCGGCCTGATCCCCGCTGCGCCGGGCTTTAGCCGCCGCCCGCACCTGCTCGACGATCTCGAAGGCTGGCTCGCCGTGCTGCTCGCGGATGATGACGCCCAGAAGCCCGCCGAGCAGCTTGATATCGCGGCTGAGTTCGGGCGGCGTGGTGTAGGTCGATTGGCCGGATCCCATCAAATCCTCACACGTGCGATGTTCGAAGCGAGTCTGCTTGCATTACCGATTTTTGCGGCTTCGGCGGCGTCCGCCAAACAGAACTTTGCCGAAGACCTCGAACACCGCGTCGATGAGCGGGATCTCGGCCACAAAGCCGAGCACCGCCAGCACCGTCCCGGCGATGCTGGCCTGAGGCACGGTGATCAGGCCAAAGACGTAGTTCACATCGACCTGTAGCGCCTGGCCCCACAACGAGGCCGACCAGCCCGGCTCGTCGCCGCTCTTGGCGACCCACTGCGCCGTCAGGCCCACCACGATGACCGAGCGGCCCGTGCCGTCCGGCGAAAGAGTCCAGCGCCATTCCACGTCGCGCCCCCGTTCCAGCGCCTGCTGCGCCGGGTTGAGCGCCTGGATGCGGAAATCCGGCGCGGAGAGGGTGGCCGTGACGGTGACGTTGTGCGTGTCGTAGCGGTCCGCGATCTGGATCGGGGTGGCGACGATCTCGTTGTCTGCGATCTCGGCCACCGGTTGCAGCGAGCCATCCTCAAGCGGCTTAAGCTTGAGGCGAACGGCCCCACTGCCGCCCGCGCGGAACTCGGACGGCCATTCCAGCTCGACGACGCGCTGCTCGAAGGTGGTGGGCACCACCGGGCCGCCCCGCGTTTCCTCAGCCGCCGCCGCTTCCGCCTGCAGCGCGAGCGGGTCCGGCGCGGCGAGCGCGACCTCGGCGTCCGGGCCCAGCACGATGTCGCTGGTCAGCGGTGCGGCGCCCGCTAGCGCCTCAAACCCGCCCTGCCCATCCGGCGCGGGGGCAGGCGCTCCGGCGCCGGACGGTGCGGCCAGGTTCGGAGCCAGGTCGCGCAGTGTCGGTGCGTCGGCTGGGGCCGCCAGCGCATCGCCGGTGGTCACCGACTGCCTGGGGAGTGGGCTGCGAGCGGCCCACAGCACCAGCGCCGCAGCCGCCAGGATCACGAAGCCAACGAGGACGGACAGGATTTTGCGCATCGGGAAGGCTCCTTTACGCGGACTGGCCGGACGCGAGATTGCGGGCCAGCTAGGACGGTGGGCTGTTCTCGACCAGCGACTTCCAGTACGCGCCGTAGATGCCGCTGTGGTGCGCGGCGCGCTCGCTGGCCGCCGCGCCATCCAGCACATCGAGAACATCGTCGAGCCAGACGACCAGCTCGGGAACCTGCGATTCGACGGCAGCCGCCTTGATCTGGAGCAGCTCCTCGTACACCGCCTGGCGCTGCTCGGCGGCGTGGGTCTGCACCGCGACGGCCGCCTGGACAATGGAACTCAACAGCCGGTCCAGCGTGATGGTCTCCTGCTCGCGCGCGGGCCGCAGCGAGCCGGTTTGCAGGCTGACCAGCAGGGCTTCCCACGCCGCGTCGTACTGCGTCCCGGTGGGCAGTGTATCGCCCGGATGATCGAGCAGCGCCAGCACCGCGGCCAGGAAGATCGCCTCGTCATCGAGCGCGGCGGCGCGCATCTGCTGAACCAGCTCGGTCAGGTTCGCGTGCCAGTCCGGCAGAAGATCGGGGCGGGCCAGGATCACCAGGGCGGTGTTCTGGATGACCTGTTGAATCTGCTCGTCTGTGAGCGCGTAAGCCATGACGCTGTGCTCGCTCCCTCGTGTCCCGCGCCGTCAGAGATGGTACCGCGTTTGGGCGGGGCCTGCCGGGCGCGGCGGGCGGCTAGCCGGGCGGGATCCCGGCGAAGAGATCACGCTCAACCGGCTCGCGGCCGTTGAGCGGCGGATACACCCGGGTAAAGTCCTGATGGCGGAAGATGACACGGCTGAGCCGGTCGAAGACGCTTTGGGTCTGGCGCGGGTTCTGCTGCGAGGCGTGGCAGTTGGCGGCAGCGTCCCACACGGACTGGTAACGCCCCACATTCAGACGCGCCGTTGAGGGAAGTTGCCTGTCCAGCGCGGCCTGCAAGTCCAGGTCCTTGTTCTTGCCCATGCGCCGGGGATCTTCGCCGCGCAGGCGGGCAACCAGCAACATCACGCGCAGCGGCAGGCGCGGGAAAGCCGTGTAATACAGCTTGGCCGGTTGGTATGGCTCCAACCCCTCGGCGATCTGTTCGGGATACTGGGCCGGGTCGCCGGCCGCGTAGAAGGCGCGCGTCGTGGCGCGGTGCATGTAGATATGGTCGGGGTGCCCATAACCGCCGTAAGGGTCGAACGTCACGACGACGTGTGGACGGATACGGCGGATATCGCGCACAATGCGGCCCGTGACTTCATCTTCGTCCGCCTGCCACAGACAGGCGGGGTTATCGTTGTCGGGCGTGCCCATCATGCCGCTGTCGCAGTAGCCGTAGGTTATCACCTCGCGGATGCCGAGCCGTTCCGCCGCGCAGCGCAGCTCGTTCAGGCGCAGTTCTGCAACCGACTGGTAGCCCGCCAGAAACTCCGGGTCCACCGTCCCCACATCGCCGTTGGTGGAGCAGATGAGCGAGATCGCGACGCCGCGCTCTGCGTAGTACGCGATCGCGCCGCCCATCCCGAACGATTCATCGTCCGGGTGCGCAAAGGAAAGCAACATGCGATAGCCGGAATAATCAGGGTGTGACTTCATCGTCGATCCACTTCAGATATTCAGCCGATCCGGCAGCGATCGGCAGGGCAATGATTTCGGGTACATCGTAGCTATGCGCCGCCTTGATCGCCTGCGCCAGCCGGTCGAAGACGCCGGCGCGGGTTTTGATGATCATCAGCGCCTCGGTCTCTTGCTGGAGTGCGCCTTCCCAGCGGAACAGCGACTCCACCGGCACGACGTTCACACACGCCGCCAGCCGGCTTTCCAGCAGACCGCGCGCGATCTGCCGCGCTTCGTCCACCGACGACGCCGTGACCAACACCACCAGAGCCTGATCCATCGCCGTCTGATCTCCCGTCCAGGCGCAAACCGGCTTGCGCGCTGGCTGTTTGAGGCTGCACAAATGCAGATTATAGCATGGCTCAGAGTGCGGAATCACCCGATTTCAGGGACTATAAAATGCGCCGAGACATGGCATAATGTTAAGTGGGCACGCTACTGCGGTCACGCAGGTTATCGAGCTGCGAAACTCTCCTGACCGCACGCGCGTAGAGTATAATGCAATACATTCGAATGTGATCTCTCGCCTTACAGCCGGGTTGCGCAGCGGTGTGCAACCCGGTGTGAGGGCGGGTGAAAACTTGGGCCGGGCGCGCTCGCGCTGCTGTGCCCGTCATGATGAGGAGACTCGATGAGTCCGGGATATCTGGTCGGCATGAATCAAACCGCAGTCGGCGCGCGCCTGCGCGAGCGCGAGTGGGGACGCACGGCGCACATGCCCGCCGCCCGGCCCCAGTTCTTCGCCGGGCAGGCGCTGGCGATCCTGCTTGTCGGGCTGATTCTGCGCATGTGGAATCTGGGCGCCGCCAGCCTGTGGACCGACGAAGTTCTGACGGCGATCCGCGCTGAATCCACCCTGCAAGCGTCGCTGCGCTCACTGTTCAGCGCGGGCAACCAGACCCCGTTCTACTTCATGTCGCTGCGACTGCTCCCCAGACAGAGCGACATGCTGCTGCGCCTGCCCTCGGCGCTGCTGGGGCTGGTGGGGATCGCGCTGGTGATGCTGGTCGCGCTGCGGCTGTACCACAACTACACGCTGGCGTTGTCGGTTGGGCTGCTGCTGTCCGTAAATCCGTATCACGTCCTGCTGTCGCGCACGGCCCGGCCCTATTCGTTGATCTTCGTGCTGTCCCTGATCATCTCCAGCAGCTTCCTGTTGATACTGCGCGGCAACCGCTCGCGCGGGGTGTGGCTGGCGTTCACCGGAGCCAGCCTGATCGCATATATCACCCATTACACGATGTTCGCGCTGCCTGCCACGCAGGTGATCATGCTGGCCATCCTGGCGCGCAACAATCGGGCGCTGCAGCGGCGCTGGGTCCTGGCGCAGGCCGTCGCCGTCACCCCGGCGCTGATCTGGCTGGCGGTGCTCTCGCAGCAGACGATCGCGGTCGGGCCGGAGTGGGTTCCGGTCCCGGCCCCGCGCGACCTGCTGCTGACGCTCTGGAACATGACGCTGGGCTACAACGGCGTCTGGAAGTGGTATCTGGCGCCGGGCGTGATGCTCGTCACGCTGGGGCTGGTATGGGGCGCGCTCGCGATCGTCGCTCACTGGTGGGACGAGCGCGAGAATCTCTACTGGCTGCTGCTGGGCGGGCTGTCGTTGGCAGTGACGTACACCATCTCGGCGACCCTGGTTTCGTTCTACGTCGACCGCTATTTCATGATGGCACTGCCCGGCGTGCTGTTCGTGCTGTTCTACGGGTTCGCTCAGTGGCCGCGCTGGCTGCGGCGGGTGGCGACTGCGATCGTGGTGGCGACCGCCGCGTATACCGTCCTCTTTTCGTTCCACACCGGGGACTTTTCGCGGGCGGACTGGCGCGCAGCGGCGAGCTACGTCGAGGCGCGCTGGCAGCCGGGTGACTTGATCGTCACCGAGCGCGACAACGCCCGAGAAGCCTTCAAGCGGTATTTCGAGCGCGATGACGTCGAGCCGGACGCCGACGTGATCCTGCTCTCGCGGCTGGACACGCCCAGCGCGCCGACGCAGCGCATCTGGGTGCTCTACCGCAACCCGATCGAGGACGTCCACCGCCAGGGCGCCATGCCCGCGTTCGACCCGTTCAAGCGCGGCCTGAGCGCGACCGGCGACTGGCTGGCCGAGCACCGCGACCTGGTCACGCAGATCCGGCCTTTCCGCGGTGTGACCGTCCTGCTGGTCGAGATCCAGCCCGCCCGGCAGGCGGGCGAGACGCCGGCGATCAGCGAAGTCCCCCGTCCGTAGCGTCTCCCCTGGTCCGATCCGAATCGCGAGGCCGGGGCGTGAACCCGGCCTCATCGTGTTGTCCACAGCGCGTAGGGAAATCGCCCGCCTCAGCGCGCGATCCGGGGTAGGCAGCGCCCCGGCGCGGCGGTATACTGGTGCGCCGGACACGGATGGGACCGGAACGATGTCAGCGGACAGAGGATAAGGGGTTATGCGACGTTTGCTGTGGGTTATGCTCAGCATGGGGGCGCTCGCTGCGGGGCTGGTCGCCAGCGCGATGTGGACGATGCCCGGCACAAAAGTGAGTGCCGTGTTGCAGAGCACGCCGCCCCCAACCAACACACCGCGCCCGACTCACACCCTTCCCCCGACCAGCCCGCCGACCAACACACCGCGCCCCTCGCCGACGCACACCGCGACCGCGACGGCAACGCCCTCGCCCAGCAGTACCCCGACGGACACACCGACCGCCACGCCCAGCCCGACTCCGACTCTGGTCGGGCCGAACGAGTACCCGGAGAACTTCAACCCGCTGACGGGTCTGCCCTATCCCAGCGAGGACGCCCGCAACCGCCGCAACCTGATCGTCAAGGTGTCGAACTTCCCTGAGGTCGTGCGGCCCCAGAGCGGCCTGGACAAAGCCGATATCGTCTTCGAGTACGAAGTCGAGGGCGGGGTGACGCGCTTCGCGGCGATCTATCGCAGCCAGGGCACCGATTTTGTCGGCAGCGTCCGCAGCGCGCGCCTGCTCGATATCGAGCTGGTCGCCATGTTCGACGCGCTGCTGGCCTACAGCGGCTCGAACGAGTGGATCCGCCAGTATATCCTGGAATCCGACTGGAAGTGGCGGGCGCTCTCGCCGCATCTAGGGGTCAACTGCCCGCCTTTCTGCCGCTATCCGCAGGAAGGCAAAGCCTGGGAGCACACTCTGTTCGGGAACACATACCAGATGTGGGAAGTCGCCGAAGAGCGCCAGGTCAACGAGGGGCATCCGGGGCGCGGGTTCGCTTTCAGCGACGTGCCCGACCCGAACGGCGAGCCGGCGGTTGACATCTTCATCGACTACTACAACAAGCGCCAGGACACGCGCTGGCAGTACAACCCGGCAGATGGCCGCTACTATCGCTGGAACACGGGCCTGCCGCACATCGATGCGGAGACCGGCAAGCAACTCGCCGCCGACAATATCATTGTGCTGGCCGCCGAGCACATCGACCGGCCCGACATCTACGAGAGCGAAACCGGCAGCACGGTGATCGAAACCGTCTTGTGGGGCAGCGGCGACGCCTACGTCTTCCGCGATGGGCTGTGGTACAAGGGGACCTGGTGGCACGCCCAGGGACGAACCGGCCTGTGGCTGACCCACGCCGGCAGCGACGCGCCGATCCACCTGAAACCCGGCCAGACGTGGGTCGAGGTCGTGCGGCCGTTTATGTGGGGGGTACAGGTGGCGAACGAGCGGGCGGATATGCCCGCGACCAGCGCCGCGATCTACGCCACGCAGACGCAGTCCGTGATTCAGACGGCGACGGCCATCGCGCCGTACATCACGCCGACGCCGTTCGCCGGAACACCGACACCGGTCAACCTGCCCTGAGGCGCCGGGTCACACGGAAATCGGGCGGCGCGCGTGTATAAAGGATGGTAGAGAGCTGGGAGAAGTGCGCCGGATCAACCCGCTGGGAGAAACGGGATGAAGCGAATCAGGGTATGGCTCGGGCTGGGGTTGGTGATGCTGGCGCTGGCAGCGTGCGGTTCGGGGCCGATCCGCGAAGCCTACACCGCTGCCGGGGACGCCACCCGTCCCGATGACCTGACACCGACGGCCACCTTTCGACCCGACGACGATCTGAACGTGGTTGTCCGGCTGAACGCGCACGGTCGCCGGCTGCCCATCCAGGCCGTGTTCCGGGGTCCGGAAGGCTCGCAATATGCGACGGACACGCTCGAGGCCAGCGCAACGGTGAGCACCGTGCTGCTCGGCCTGGATTGGGAAGCGCACGGCATCGCGGGCTGGCCCGCCGGCACCTGGCAGGTCGATGTGCTGGTCGACGGCGAGACGCAGGCGACGCTCGAGTTTAGGGTCCAGCCGGGGACAGAGGGATAGGGATGGAACCGGGCGCGAGGTGTATTTTCTCGCGCTGTTTGGTGCGCTTTCATCACTGTCCAACTGGGCTTTCAGTGGTGTATACTCTGGGTAACTCATATCCGAAGGGTTGATTACGCTAAGTTTTTTCAACATTTTTCTATCAAGTCCATTCCGAGTAAGGAGACTCCAAAGGTTATGGCTGTTCAGGCACAAGCAACCGAGCACATCAACCCCTATAAGGTCGCAT
>Ga0226835_1001727_pt1 | contig 10908 bp, 7 predicted proteins | sample LAC_MetaG_1_FD_163627 | JGI IMG/M metagenome (GOLD analysis project Ga0226835, IMG submission 163627) | Anaerobic ammonium oxidizing microbial communities from anammox membrane bioreactor (MBR) in UC Berkley, California, United States -... | ecosystem: Engineered > Bioreactor > Anaerobic >...
GACCTCCTTCAAATGTTTACCCGTCCGGCGGTGCGTTTAAACCCCTATACTACCCCTTTGAAAGATGTATATATCTGTTCATCTGCCACGCCGCCCGGCGGCGGCGCACATGGGATGTGCGGCTACCATGCTGCGCAGGCTGCTTTACGGCGTGTATTTCGATGAGCCAGTTTGTGTGCGTAAAGGTTATTTTGCTGGCCTCAGCACTGGCTGCGGCAGGCTTTTGCTATCCAGGGGAGGCAGATTGATGGGGGAATATGTGGCGCCAGTGCCAATTGAGCCGAATGGTATCAGGTAGAGCTGTATCGAACCATCGCCGCCAGGGTATTTTTGAAAGGCAAACAACAGGTGCGATCCATCTGGGCTGAAAATAGGATCGCGATAGCAACATTCGCCTACCACATTGAGCGGTCCTTGAGCTTTCTTGAGATCGGAGTTGTAAATGTAAAGTTTGCCAAAGCCGGAGTTGCGAATGTACGTGGCGATGGCAAACAGATCATACCCATCCCAGCCGAAATTAGGGATCATGGGAGCGAGTTGATATTCTTCCGGGGTAAAGCGCGGCGGGGGAAAGTTATCTAGAATGTCGGGTTCAGCGGTGCATTGCGCCAGCGAAATTAACATGATGGTATCGGCAGAACCAATGCCGCGCGCAGCGCCCATAATTACTTTAGCCATCTGGCTGCCATCTCGCGACCAGCGCGGGAACTTGGTAAAAAAGCGCAGGTAAGGCGCGAACTCCTTGCACTCGGCGATTTTGGTCAAATCATCACGCACTGTCACAGAGCGGAGTTTATTGAGGTCGTAAGGCTCGATGTAAAGCTGATTGTCAATACTTAGCGCCACTTGAGAGCCATCGGGCGAGATTTCGAAAGCCTTGAAATATTGGGCAAAGTTGAAGCAGGTGACAATTTCTTTTTGTTTATCTTCCAGGTGCACGGTGTAAACGCATTTTCCAGAAATGTAATTGACCCCATGTCCGTCAGGCGTCCATTGTAAGTTACTTTTGGTAACCCCATCATCGGTAAGCTGAACCAGGTCGCTGCCATCCATGTTGGCTACCCAGACCTCGTTTTTATCCAGGAAAGCAATTTTATCTGCCCCGCCAATCACTGGCAACGCTGGCGCAGATGTAGGGCTGGGCGGTATTGATGTGGGAGCAATAATAGGTTGATTTTCTGTAGCTGTAGGAAGGGGGATAGTTGGGGAAGGCAAGGCGGTCGGTTGATCTGAACTGGCTTGGGGACTCTTATGGGTGGGTGTAGGCGGCAGCGTTGGCACAGTTGTCCTGGTTGCAGTGGCAGGGGCAAGCATTGCCAGCGGGCCGCGCCCAGAATATCCCGTCAAAAGCAGAATACCTCCACTAACAGCTAATGCCAAAATCATTAAAATAGCGAGGATCAAACCGATTGCCGGGCCTCGCCGTTCCCCTTTGGCTGGTAATCCTACTGCAGGAGCAGCCGGTTGAGAGACGCTCGGCGCAGCAGGAGACCAAGAAGACGCCGACCTCTTCGCTGGCACGGGCAGCGGAACAACTTCCGTTGGGCTGGAAATGGCGGTTTTGTCTGGCGAAACGACCGTTTCTCCAGGCGTATTCACAGTAGGCATCTGGAAATCGGGTCGCTGGGCGGGGCTGGAGACCACAGTGGGAATTTGAGCAACCAGCGGGCCAACGCCGGTGACGGATCGAGTGATGCTCTCCAGGTTTTGCGCCAGTTCGCCGGCGGTTGTGAAGCGTTCGGATGGTTTTTTTGCCATTGCACGGTTGATGAATGGGTCAATCGCCGCAGGCAGGTCGCTGCGCTCCTGGCGGATCGCCGGAACAGGCTGAAGGATGTGCATCATCATCACTTTCGCTGGCGAATCAGCCTGATATGGAGGATGCCCAACCAACATGTGGTAGATGAGCACCCCCAAAGAATACAGGTCGCTTTGACCATCAATGGTCTTATCGCCTTGCACTTGTTCGGGGCTCATATAGGCGGGCGTGCCCAGAATGGATTCGCCGGTCAAAGTGGCGCTGCTGCTAGCCGAGATGCGTGCAATGCCAAAATCAGATAAATAGGCATTGCCATATTGATCAAAGAGGATATTACCAGGTTTCAAATCACGGTGGATAATTCCGCGCGCATGCGCAGCATCCAAGGCCGGCGCCAGGCGAACCACAATCTGTGCGGTTTCTAGCAATGTTAACGGCCCCTGATTTAGTCGCCCGGTCAGTGACCCGCCAGCCATATAGCGCATGACAATATAGGGTTGACTGTTCTCTTCGCCAAAATCATAAACCGGAACGATTGCGGGATGCTCTAATAAAGCGATCATTTTGGCTTCGCGCTCGAACCTTGCCCGAAATAGTTGGTCATGCATCATTGCCTGAGGTAATACTTTGATGGCTACATCACGCTCAAAGCGAGGATCATAAGCGTGATAAACTGTAGCCATGCCGCCGCGTGCAATTTCGGACTTAATTTCATAACGGCCAATTACTTTCATGGTGGGCATGTCAACCGCTCCGCCTGGTACAGTTGAATATACAGTACAATTGTCATCTGGATTGTACGCCATCCCAGCCGTTTACACAAGCTAAATGAATCATATTCCCCTGAATAATTGGTGGTTATGATGAAACAAAAACATTTCATTGACTCTCACAAAGGGCTCACAGGAGTTTTTATTTTGGGCTTGATGGCTGTATTTCATCAATGGGAAAATCCAACCGCCTGGGTCTATCTGGCGCTGCATGGCGCCTACGGCTCGCTTTGGGTGCTGAAAAGCCGCATCTTCCCGGATAAATCCTGGGAGCAGCCGGTAAGCCTCATAGTTGGCGTAGTGAAGTTTTGGGGAGGATTAACGCTGTACTGGATCGCTCCAATTCTTTTGACCCTTCGCGATGTTCACGCTCCGGGCTGGTATCAAGGAATGTGTATTGCTCTTTATGCCGTGGGCGTATTCATCCATTTTAGTTCGGATATGCAAAAATACACTCAGCTACGGCTGGCACCGGAGAAATTGATTACAGATGGGATGTTTGCGCGAGTTAGAAACCCGAATTATTTTGGCGAGTTGTTAATTTATCTAAGCTTTGGTCTGTTAGCGATGCATTGGGCGCCGATTCTGGTGCTTTTTTTATTTATTACAGCTTACTGGCTGCCAATGATGCGGCGGAAAGATCGCTCCCTGGCGCGATTTCCAGAGTTCTCGGCATACCAACAACGGACGAAATTATTCATCCCCTTTTTGTTTTAAGTTCCTGGTCGCATGTTAGATCGGCTTTGCCTGATCAGAGATTGCGACTGACGGTTTGAAAGAGCTGAATAGCCTCTCGCCATGCTTTCTCGGAAGCGATAATATCTAATTTGTCCCCGGCCAGGACAAGCGTATCTCCACTGGGGATAATGGTTTGCTCGCCCCGACGGACATTCACGACGATAAAGTCTTCAGGCCAGGGGACGTGTCGAATTTTGCGGCCATCACAAATCGAACCCGGCTCCACCAGGATCGTTCTATGTGCAGGTTGTTTGGCGGTTTCAGCACCTTTGCGGCTTGGCGATTCTTCTGGCGCAGCGAACCAGAAAGCTTCGCCGCCCTCGCTCAAGACGCCATCCACTTCAGCAGCGAGTTTTTCATAGACTTCGTCGGAGATGACGCCATCGCGATGAAGTCCCAGGATGGCGCTTCTTTGGGCGCGCAGGATTTCGCGCCGGGCGGTATCCAATTCTTCCGCTTCTAAAGCGGGCTCTTCGCGCAAGGTTGCGCGTACATCTTCCGCCAGCCGGGCAGTTTGTTCGCGAATTTTGGGCTTTAATATCTCCCATGCATGGGTGGAAATTAAACCTTCGCGATAACGGCGTTCGAGATGTGTTTCTGCGGCGCGCATGGCCGTCAGGCGGGCATGGCGCATTTCGTATTCTATTTGCGCCTGACTGCGAACAACGATACCCAACTTGCGAATCAGGGGCCGCATCGTTGGCGCTTGTACGAGCAAGGTGAATAAAACCACGCCAAATGCCAGCGTGCGTAATGTCTCGCGGTCCGACCCAATAGCCGCGGGTAAGCTTAGAGCCAACGCCAGGCTCAAGGCGCCGCGCAGCCCACCCCAGGCTTGAATATGTTTCCAACGGGTAGATATTGGCGAAAAGAGCCGATCTGAGATCCAACCCAACCCATAAACGACCACTGCTCGAGCAAGCAGCACTGCTACAATTGCCCAGAAAATGGGTTGTCTTTTCTCAATGAGCGCAGCGATATCTACGTCCAGCCCAATTAACAGGAAAATCAGTGAATTTGCCAGGAAGGCGAAATACTCCCAGAAGTTGAACAGAACAATGCGTGTTGTGGGGCTCATGCCTTGTTGCCCAAGATTGCCGTTCACTAAACCTGCCGCAACAACTGCCAGGACGCCGCTGAAATGAAGTTGTTCCGCTATGAGGTAGGAGCCATAAGCAAGCACGGTTGTCAACGTGGTTTCAATAAGGTAATCATCCACGCGAGCGATCAAGCGCGCGGATAGCCAACCCAAAGCCAGGCCTACTGCCAGGCCGCCGGCTGAAACGCGTATGAATTCCACAACATTATGAAGAAGGTTGAATTCACCCGTCAACCCCATGGCGACCATCAGGTTGAACAAGACCAGAGCGGTGCCATCATTCGAGAGGCTCTCGCCTTCTACCAACACGGCGAGTTGCTTGGGGACGCCAAGGATGCGAAATAAAGAGACTACCGCTACCGGGTCTGTAGCTGCAATCAGCGCGCCAAAAATCATAGCTGAAGGGAGGCTAATCGTCGTTGTGATGGACAGTAAGCCGCCCACGATCAACATGGTCAAGATAACGCCTGGAATCGCATAAATCAAAATTGAATACAGATTCGTTCTTAATTCGATCAGATTGATGTGAAACGCGGCTTCGAAGATAAGCGGTGGAACAAATAAAGCCAGGATTAACTCCGGCGTCAATTCCAATTGCAGCGGCGACTGTGCAGTGAGCAATAGCCCCACAACCACGAGCGCCACAGTATAAGGGATTTGCAATCGTCGAACGACAATTGCGACCAACGAGGCGATCAATAAAAGCTCGATGATGAGCGTCTCTGTGCTTAAAAATTGCTGCATGACCAGCTTATCCGTTTTTTCTCTTCCAGAACAGCCAGGCAGTCAGCACACCCAGTCCGGCTGCCAATGCTAAGAACGCAATGTGTCGCCGATTTGACCAATCCAGATGGGCTGACAAAGGACGATCAGATACAGCGATTGCATCGAAAGTTTGACGAAAACCTTCTTCTGGCGGTCGTGCGATCCATCCCAGTTCGCGTTGCGCTTTTTCTGCAGAGCCCAAATAACTGGCATCCAGCATTGATACCGCCTCGCCGCTGAGTAATTCGGGGAGAGGGACAACCTGTTCTAACGCGAAGACCAATGGCGCGAGCGGTTTGAGCATCCTGGCTGGAATGTATAGAATGGGCGGTCTTCGTCCGCTCACCTTCGCCCAGATCATGATTGCTTCTCTTAAGCTCATCGCCGGACCAGCCAGATGATAGCTCTGCCCAGGAACGCCCTTTTCGGCAGCCAGGATATGGCCTTCAGCTATATCATCCACGTAAGCAAAGGTTAATTTCATGTCTGGCGCAGGAAAGATTGGAAGCAAACCCCGGTAAAACAGCCGCATAAGCTGGCCGATTAAACTAGGATCGCCCGGACCGTAAGCTATTCCTGGCATAAGAATAATAATCGGCGCACCGCGTTCGATAAGAGGGAGCGCTATATGATAGTGAGCCAGGTGTTTTGTGCGGTCATATTCGGTCAAGAGCGCGCCGGGCGGTGGAGAATACGTTTCATCCGGTGTTTGACCATGAGTATCGCCATAAACTGCAAGGGTGCTGGTATAGAGAATGCGAGGTATGCCAAGGTCAAAAGCCTGTTCCAGAACGTTGCGCGTCCCTTCAACGTTGACAATCTCTGCCTTGCGCAGGTTTTTATATCCAAATTTGTACCAACCTGCCAGGTGAAAGACAATATCATGCCCACGCATTGCCTCGCGCAGCGCCTCGCTGGCGTTAATGTCTCCCCAAACTGGGCGAGCTTTGAGCGAGGCCATTTGCGCAGCGCTGCGCTGCGAACGCACCAGGGCAGTTACCTGATAGCCGCGTTGAACCAGCTTTTCAACCACCCGCCGTCCAATAAACCCGCTTCCGCCCGTGACGAATGCCTTCATAGTCGCCCTCCCCAAGTATGTCAATTGAATTGTGACGATGTCAGCTTATGTTTCTATACTTCCAACTCGTTTTGCGCTGAACCACAACATGCCAATGCTGATCAACAAATAGAAGATCACGTAGAAGATCCATGGCGAAGGCAAGACAATTTCGACGCCGTTGCTTAAAGGCAAGCGCGCCAGCAGCAAGCCTTGATGATCCAGCAGAGCCGCCTCCGTAGCGATGATGGTTGCGCCAGGCGTCATAGATACCGCGAGCCAGGCGATGAAGATCAGCGTTACCTGAGTTCGCAGGCTAATCGAGTTGATTGTGTTGCCTAATCCACCGCTCAAAACAATAAGAACCAGGAGGAAGATCATTGGGATGCCAAATACAACGAAAATGGCAAAAGCATACGATAATACAGTCGAAAGCAACACACGTGAGAATAAACTGGAGAAAAATATGCCTATCGCGCAAAAGGCGATTGCCGTGACAGCCAATATCAAGATCGCGACCAAGATCTCTTGCGCTAACACGCCGCCGATAATAAATGAAAGCGTTTGCAGCGGAAGCGAAGATAGCACCAGCAAGAAAATAAATACCAATCCAGAGAAATATTTGCCCATCACCAGGGCGCGCGGCGAAAGGAGCGTCACGCGCAAGAGGTCCAGGGTCTGTCGTTCGCGTTCCGAAGCAATTGCGCCGGAGGTCAGCGCCGGAGCAGTAAAGCTGATGGTGATCAATTCCATCCAAATCATCAAGCCGAAGATAGCCTTACCGAACAATCGACGCGCCTCCAGATTGGCACCAGTGGTAAGCGATGTGTAGAACAGCAAGTAAGCCACAGCCAGGGCGACGGCGAGGGCAAGCAAGTGCGCGGTGAGGACAATAAAAGCTCGACCGCCGCGCATGCGCGTGCGCACTTCCCTGGTTATCACCGGATTGCGTAGCAATAAACGCCTTGCGGACGAAAGCGTAATCACGAAACGATTCCTTTCGTAGCGCGTAAAAATACTTCCTCTAAATCGTGTTGATCTTCATGAAATTGCAACACTGGCAGGCCAGATTGAACAAGTTGAGAAAGAACGCTGCTCAATCCGGCGTCATCGCCGGCAAATTCGAAAGACAAGGATGCGCGTTGACTTCCTGTATTCCCGTCCAATCTCTCGATATTGGCGACGCCAGATAAGGTGCTTAAAAGCGCCTCTGCGCGATCAACTTGATCTAAGAGGGTCAATGCCACCCTCCGGCGGGGCGATGCTATCAAGCGCAGATCTTCCAACCGGCCTTCTGCAACCAGATGTCCAGCCTCCAGGATGCCCACTCGAGTGCAGATTTCGGCTACGTCCGCTAGTATATGGGTGCTGAAAAATATCGTCTTTCCCATATGCGCCAGCTCTTTCAGCAGTTCGCGAATTTCGACCCTGGCGCGCGGGTCCAGACCGCTGGCTGGTTCGTCGAGCAGCAAGACTTGTGGATCGTGGATCAGCGCGCGCGCCAGGCTGAGGCGTTGTTTCATGCCGCGCGATAACCGATCTACGAGGTCGTTTTTGCGATGGCTTAGCTCGACCAGATCCAATAGATCGTCAATCAACCGCTCTCGTTGGCTTTCAGAAATCTGATAGCAAGCGGCGAAGAAATCCAGGTATTCCCAAACTTGTAAATCAGGATAGACGCCAAAATAATCCGGCATATACCCAATCTGACGGCGCACCAACAGAGGCGAGTGGCGAACGGAAAGGCTATTGACATAAATTTCGCCTTTGGTTGGCGGCAATAACCCAGCGATCATTCGCAGCGTGGTAGTCTTTCCGGCGCCATTTGGGCCGACAAAGCCGAACACCTCTCCTGAAACCACAGTGAGGTTTAGCTGGTCAACAGCGGTTCGTTTGCCGTAACAACGGGTTAGATCAACCAGTTGGATTGCTTCCATAACAAATGGATTATAACCCAGGGTTAAAGAACCTCTTGGACTGAACTGGTATAATTTCTTCATGTCTCCGCCTCAGAGATCATCCCCCCCTTTGATCGTGGCTTTTGTTGCTGATCTGATGTTTGCCGCTCGCATTGAAAGTGTAGCGGAACGTTTGGGTTATCAAGTGAATTGGATTGGCTCAAGCCAAGCAATAGATCCACAGGCGCCTCTATCTGGGCAGTTCGAACGCACATACCAATTGGCGGAGCACCTGACGGGCCCTGGTGCATTGCTTTTGGATCGGCTTACGTCCTGGAGACCGGCTTTGATGATCCTGGACCTCAGCAACGACCTAATTCCCTGGCGCGAATGGTTGCCTCTGATCAAGTCCGCGCCGGCGACGCGGCGTTTGCCGGTGATCTGCTTTGGCTCCCATGTAGATACGGCAGTCTTCCAAGCCGCGCGTAGCAGCGGCGCAGATGCAGTGCTGGCGCGCTCTCGCTTCGTTGCTGAGCTACCCGATTTAATCCAAAAATATGCTCGCCTAACGGATTATGTGGCTCTGGAAGAAACCTGCCGGTCGCCGTTATCTGAACCGGCGCTCAGGGGGATAGAGTTATTCAATCGGGGAGAATACTTTGAGGCGCACGAAGCGCTTGAAGAGGCCTGGAACGAAGATCAAACCCCTGGGCGTGAACTCTATCGAGCAATCCTGCAAATTGCAGTGGCTTATTTACAGATCGAGCGCGGCAACTATGATGGAGCGATGAAGATGTTCTTGCGCGTGCGGCAATGGATTGGTCCGCTGCCAGACATTTGTCGCGGGGTGGATGTGGAGCGTTTACGACAAGATGCACTTCGGGTTCATGAACAACTGATGGCTTTGGGACGGGAGAAAATCATCGAGTTTGACCGGACTTTGTTTCAGCCGGTTCGCTTCCAGGAGCAAAGATGATCGCTCGATTAACAAAACGCTCACATTTTGACGGCAGCCATTTCTTCCCTTATAATGATTTCGTAGGGACAATCTAACTTCTATTCTGGGAGGTAGGCGAGCTGATCTATTCTCTTCTCACGCAACTTTACGACAAAAGTAAGGCCCAAAGAGTCTGGGCGCGCCTGGAAGAGGCGCTTTCATCGAATTACGCGGCGCAAGAAACTTTCAGGATACCGCCGCTCACCCATCAAGACGCGATCTTAATTACCTATGCAGACCAGGTGCGCCAACCTGGTATTCTTCCATTACAGAGCCTGGATAGCTTTGTACTCGCCCGTCTTACCGGTCTAATCAGTGGCATTCATTTGTTGCCTTTTTACCCCGCGTCTTCTGATGATGGCTTTTCGGTGATTGATTACCGTCAAGTGGATCCTGCGTTAGGCAGTTGGGAAGACGTTGTTCGCCTTGGGGAACGCTTCCGCTTGATGTTTGATGCGGTGATCAACCATGTGTCTGCCCAAAGCGCCTGGTTTCGCGGTTATCTGGCCGGTGATCCAAAATATCAAGATTATTTTATTACTGTCCACGACGATTCAGACCTTTCCACGGTTGTACGGCCGCGGGCGTTGCCGCTTTTGACTGAATTTGAGACCCATACTGGTCGGCGCAAGGTTTGGACGACCTTCAGCGCGGATCAGATTGATCTGAATTACCATAACCCGGAGGTGCTGCTTGAAGTATTGGATCTACTGCTATATTATATCCGCCAGGGCGCGCAGTTGATCCGCCTGGATGCGATTGCGTATCTTTGGAAGGAAATTGGCACAACTTGTATTCACCTGCCACAGACCCACGCAGTGGTTCAATTATTTCGATCGGTGTTGGATCAGCTTGCGCCCGGTGCGATGTTGGTCACAGAGACCAACGTTCCGCATGAAGAAAATATCTCTTATTTCGGAGATGGGTATAACGAAGCGCACATGGTTTATAACTTCGCCCTACCTCCGCTGATCTTACACACTTTTTATCATGGCGATTGCAGCCAGTTGGCTGAGTGGGCTAAGAATTTGCGCTTGCCCTCCCGACAAACCACTTTCTTCAATTTCCTTGCTTCGCATGATGGCATCGGGCTAAGCCCGGCGCGGGGTATCCTAACCGATGCGGCGGTGGATGTGTTGGTGCAACGCGCTATTGCGCATGGCGGGTTAGTCTCCTATAAATCAATGCCAGATGGCAGCCAATTGCCCTATGAACTCAACATCAATTATTTTGATGCGCTTTGCAACCCACAAGCAAATGAGCCGTTGGAATTACAAGTCAAGCGCTTCTTATGCGCTCAAGCAATTATGATGGCTATGATTGGTGTGCCTGGGATTTACTTCCACAGTTTGTTTGGTTCACGCGGCTGGCCCGAAGGCGTCCGTCTCACCGGACGCAATCGCACTATCAACCGACAGAAGCTAGAACGCAGCGAATTAGAGATGCAACTTGATCAGCCTAGTTCAATGCGTTGGGTTATCTTTAAAGGATTTCGGCGGCTTTTAAGCGCTCGGAAGGCTACTCCGGCATTTGACCCATTTGGTGATCAGCGAGTTCTGGAATGCGGAGAGGGTGTATTTGGTCTCTTACGCCAGGACCCTCGTTCGGCATCCCAGACAAGGGTCATCTGTTTGCACAATATCACCCCTCTACCGCAGAGCGTTGGATGGGAAAGTTTGCAACCTGGGCTGGCTGACTTCGACCAAGACCCATCCTGTCAAGTAAGGGATTTGATCAGTGAGCAAGAGTTCACAATCGGTCGGAATAAGCTGCTGAAATTAGACCCCTATCAAACCGCCTGGATGGCGGTCAAGGTTCAGAATCC
>Ga0226835_1001728_pt1 | contig 10903 bp, 8 predicted proteins | sample LAC_MetaG_1_FD_163627 | JGI IMG/M metagenome (GOLD analysis project Ga0226835, IMG submission 163627) | Anaerobic ammonium oxidizing microbial communities from anammox membrane bioreactor (MBR) in UC Berkley, California, United States -... | ecosystem: Engineered > Bioreactor > Anaerobic >...
CATGTGCTGGGTGGGGCGCACTTTTAACACCACCATTTCATCCACGGTGGTGTAAGCGTAATCCAGCACATCATCAATCGCCCGCGATAGCGCAAAAATATCCTCGCGGTCAATAGGCGTGATAAAGGTGCGGTTTAATTCATCAATCAGGATGCGTCGCACTTCATCAGCCTCTTTCTCAGTCTGGGTCAACTGTTGCGCGGTCTCTGGATTGGCTTCGTTCATGTAATCTTTGAGCAAGTCAAGTCCCTTAAGGGTCAACGCAGCCTGTTCGATGAGCAATGACAAAAATTTATCTGGTCGTGGTTTGAACAGTTTAAACATTCTGACATCATCCCGACGTCTGGCTGTTGAGCGCCAGAAAACTCCCCAAGTACAACGCAGGGTATATCATACCAGAAAGTCAACTTGTCGGACATTCCGCTCTGAGCGCGTTCGGTTTGTGGTTATAATAGGCGTCTGACCCCATGCAAGAGGTATTTATGTCCACACCCATCGTTGAATGCATTCCCAATTTTTCAGAAGCCCGCCGCCCGGAGGTCGTTGAAGCGATCATGGCGGCGGTTCGTTCGGTGGCCGGCGTCACGCTGCTGGATCGCCACTCCGACATGGATCACAACCGCACCGTGTTGACCTTCGTCGGACCTCCAGAAGACGTTGAAGAGGCCGCTTATCGCGCCATTGCCCGCGCCGCGGAGCTGATCAATCTCGACGAGCATCGAGGCGAGCACCCGCGCATCGGCGCTACCGATGTTGTACCGTTTGTACCTATTCGCGGCATCAGCATGGCAGAATGTGTGCTCATTGCCCGCCGTTTGGGTCAGCGCGTTGGAGAGACGCTGGGCATACCGGTTTATCTATACGAGGCCGCCGCCTCTCGACCGGAACGCGTCAATCTGGAAAACATCCGTCGCGGCCAATACGAAGCGCTCAAGGAAGAAATCGGCGTCTTGCCAGAACGGGAGCCTGATTACGGGCCGAAAAAGGTGGGGCCCGCCGGGGCAACCGTGATTGGCGCCCGCCAACCCCTGATTGCTTTCAATGTTTACCTGACCACCGACGATGTCAGCATCGCCAAGAAGATCGCCAAAGCGGTGCGCCATTCGTCCGGTGGCTTGCGCTATGTAAAGGCGCTGGGGCTGCTGGTGGAAGGCCGGGCGCAGGTCTCGATGAACCTGACCAATTTTCGCAGCACCCCTATCGCCAGGGTGGTGGAAACGATCCGCCGTGAGGCGGCGCGCTACGGAACGGCGATCCACCACAGCGAATTAGTGGGTCTGATCCCCCAAGAGGCGTTGATCGAAGCCGCACGTTGGTACACGCAGCTCGACCAGTTCGAGCCGGATCAAATCCTGGAACAACGTCTGGCTGCCGCGCAACAAGAGGCCAGTTCCCAGGCTTCCATGGATTTCCTGGACGCCCTGGCCGAAGGCACGCCGGCTCCCGGCGGCGGGTCGGCTGCGGCTTATGCTGGCGCGGCCGGCGCCGCCCTGGCAGCCATGGTCGCCCGCCTCACCCTGGGTAAGAAAAAGTACGCCGATGTCGAAGCGCAGATGTATGCGCTGTTGGAGCGCGCTGAAAGTCTGCGCGCCTCGCTCACTGAGGCAATCCAGCGCGATGCAGAGGCTTTTTCCTCAGTGATGACAGCCCTTAAACTGCCCAAAGACACGCCAGAAGAGGAGGCAGTGCGTCAGAAAGCGATCGAAGAAGCCACTCTCAATGCCGCCCGCGTGCCTTTGGATACGGCGCGCATGGCCGTCGAAGTGATGGAACTGTCCGCCCAGGCGGCGACGCTGGGCAACCTGAATGCCATCAGCGACGGCGCTACTGGCGCCGCCCTGGCGCGCGCCGCCCTGACCGGCGCGGGCTACAACGTGCGCATCAACCTCGCCAGCCTGGCCGATCCATCCGCAGGCGAACCTCTGCTGGCGGAAATTCGGCAGTTAGAGGCGCAAGCGAGCGAAATCGAAGCGCGCATCCGTCAACAACTCGTCGAGCGCGGAGGGATGCCGCAGTTATGAAATTATCCGCTGGGGCGCGGCTGCTGGCAAGCGGTTTGCTTCTACTCACAACTGCTTGCCAGTTTATTGCGCCCATGCGAATTGCAGCCCATCCGGCTACAACGCAGCCGGTGGCGACCGAATGCCTCTCCAATGCAGATCAACCTGGCCTGTGCGCATCGCCCGGCCAACCGACTTCGCCGACGCAAACGCCGCCATCCGCCGCGCCACCTACGCTCACACCAACTGCCGCTCTGAGGGTTGAACCTTCTTCAACTGCAAAGGAAGAACCAACCTCAACCCCGCTCAAGCCGACGCCTTGCCCGCCGGATTTTTGCGTTTACCGGGGCGTATTTTTTCTAATGCGGCCAATACAGCCGCCGGGCAACGACGTTATTGACGTCACTTACCGGTTCGGCAGCACCCAAAGCGGTTTGCGCGACCCGCATCACGGGGTGGAATTTCTCAACGGCTATGGAACGCCTGTATTCGCTGCCGGAGATGGGCGCGTGGTGGTGGCCGGGACGGATCTTAACCCCACCTCGCCGCACGGCGTTTGGCCGATCACGTTTTATGGTCCCTACTCCAATTTTTATGGCAACCTGGTGGTCATTGAACACCAGCCGCCAGCCCAATTGTTACAGGCGCTGCCCGACCTGCCCCAGCCGATCTACACCCTGTACGGCCACCTTTCCGAGATTTCCGTGCAGGTCGGGCAGGTGGTGGCTGCTGGCGAGCCGATTGGCAAGGTCGGCATGAGCGGCATCGCCACCGGCAGCCACTTGCATTTCGAAGTGCGATTGGGAGAAAATACTTATAAAGCCTCCCGCAACCCTGAATTATGGCTGACGCCCCATCTAGATGCTAACGGGCAGCCCATGGGGGCGATTGCCGGGCGCTTTGTGGATGCGTATGGCAACAGCCTGGAAATGCCCAGCATCGTGCTGCAATACCTGCCGCAAGGCCCAGATGGCCCCAGCGATTTTGAGGTGACATTACTCACCTATGAAGAAAAAGCCCTGATGAACCAGCCGCCGTGGCTGGAAAGTTTTGCCATTGGCGACCTGCCAGCCGGCTGGTATCAATTGAGCTTTCCAATGGGTGGACTGCGCAAAGAGTTGGTGCAGGTCTTTCCGGGGCAAATCACCGCCGTCGTCTTTCGCAGCCAGTGAGAGGCAAGCTTCAGCTTTGGGTTGCTGGCGGAGCGCCCGTTTTCCTGCCGATAAAAATCAGCGAAAGGTCGTTAAATATAGGCTGTTGGGGTAAAATCACGGTTGTATCTTTGATGCTGGCAGCTCAACTTTGGAGGTTCCTATGGGATTAAAGCCCGATCATTGGATCCGCAAGATGGCGCTTGAACAGCGCATGATCGAGCCGTTCACCGATTCGCAGGTACGCAATGGGGTGATTTCGTTTGGGGTCTCATCTTACGGTTATGACATCCGCGTGGCAGATGAATTTAAGATCTTCACCAACGTTTTCTCGGCCATCGTGGACCCTAAATACTTCGACCCCAAGTCCATGGTTGATTTTAAAGGCGATGTATGCGTGATTCCGCCAAACTCTTTTGCCCTGGCCAGAACGGTCGAATACTTTCGCATTCCTCGCAATGTGCTAACAGTCTGCCTGGGAAAGTCAACCTACGCCCGTTGCGGGATCATTGTAAATGTCACGCCCTTCGAGCCGGAGTGGGAGGGATATGTCACCCTGGAGATTTCCAACACCACGCCCCTGCCAGCCAAAATCTATGCCAATGAAGGCATTGCCCAGGTGTTGTTTTTCGAGGCGGACGAAATGTGTGAGATTTCCTACGCCGACAAGAAGGGCAAATATCAAAAACAGCAATCCATCGTTTTGCCAAAGCTGTGATCTCACCTACTCAACGACTCGCAGTTCGCCAAAAGCGGAAAACGATCTTTTTGCCCCTGGCTTGCATCTTTATCGCCTTGCTGGCCTGTTCACGCAGCCAACGCGCCAGCAACGAACCATTTTGGAGCATCTCCAGACAAGGATTGCCCACCAGCCCCGCTCGCATCACTCAGACCCCGCCGGCGTGGATTCCCGCGCCGCGCCGCTCGCCTGGCGCCCCCATCCTCACCCCCACCCCCGACACGCCCCACAAACTGCCGGCCATTCGCACACGCTCAGAAGAGTACGCGGTGCAGCCTGGCGACACGCTGGGACTGATCGCCAACCGCTACGGCGTCAGTGTAGATCAGATCGTTAACGCCAACGATCTGCTCAACCCCAATATATTGTCCGTGGGGCAGATATTGACCATCCCTGCGCCAACCCCCCAACACAGCGGTCCGGATTTCAAGATCATACCCGATTCGGAGCTGGTGTATGGCCCTTACACGGTGTTGTTCAATATCGAAGAGTTTGTAAAAAAGCAGGATGGTTTCCTCTCCAGTTATTCCGAAGAAGTGGATGGAGAATCGCTCAGCGGGGCGCAAATCTTGCAACGTATCGCGCAAGATTACTCGGTCAACCCGCGCCTGCTCCTGGCGACATTGCAATATCAGACCGGGTGGTTAACCAACCCCCGACCGGCCAAGAAAGACCAGGATTATCCGCTGGGCTGGGTGGACCCAAACCGCAAAGGATTGTATCGTCAGCTCGCCTGGGCGGCGAACACCCTGAACGGCGGCTATTACCTCTGGCGCTACGGGCGCGCGGCGACCTGGGTTCTGGCAGATGGAAATATTGTGCCGATTGCCCCCACCATAAACGCAGGGACGGCTGCTGTGCAATACTTTTTCGCTCAGTTCCATGACCGTTCTGCCTGGGAAAGAGCCGTCTCATCCGAAGGCCTGTTTGCCGCTTACAATGCGCTCTTCGGCTATCCGTTCGATTATGCCATCGAGCCGCTGATCCCGGCCGATCTGTTCCAGCCAGCCATGCAACTGCCTTTCGAGCCGGGCGCGGTATGGTATTACACCGGCGGTCCGCATGGCGGCTGGGGCGACGGCTCCGCCTGGGCCGCCCTGGATTTTGCGCCCCCAGGAGAGGCGCTGGGCTGCGTGATGAACGACGCCTGGGTGGTCGCCGTGGCTGATGGATTAATCCTGCGCGCCAAAAACGGCGCTGTAATCCAGGACCTGGACGGCGACGGATTGGAGCAAACCGGCTGGACGGTGTTATACATGCATATCGAAGAGCGTGATCGGGTTCTGCCGGGCGTCTTTCTGAAGGCGGGCGAGCGCATCGGCCATTCTTCTTGCGAGGGCGGCGTGTCTTCTGGCACCCACGTACACCTGGCGCGCAGGTATAATGGAGAATGGATCGCCGCAGCCGGACCCATCCCCTTCGTGTTGGATGGATGGGTGGCGAAAGGAAGCGAACGAGAATATGACGGTTATCTGTTGCGCGGAGGCAAGCAAATCGAAGCTTACGCCGGAATAGCGCCAAATAACGGAATTCAGCGTTGAAGCCTCTTAGAACACAGGCGCTTGCCGCTCACGTTTTTTGCAGCTTATTGATCAGCGTTCTGGCTACTTCCTGCGTCGCCAGCGGCGGATATTGGATTCCGCCCAGCTCCCCGCCAACGCCCGCGGCGCTGGCTTTGGCGCCTCAGATCGGCTTGCAGTCCGAAGATCCGCCCATTGTGCTGCTGGAGGCTTCTCCCACCCCCTCCATACCTCCCGCCATTCCCATAACCATCGAGCCGATTGATGACCCTACATCAACAGCAGTCAGTGAAACTCCCACGCAACCGCCCGGCGAGACCTTTACCTCGCCCACACTGCTGCCACCTTCAGCCACACCGGAAATATATGTGGTGGATACCGCACCCATTCTGTATTACGCCCAGGCGGCTGATACATTGAAGGTGGTGGCGGTGCGCTTTGGGGTAACGCCAGCGGAGATCACTTCGCCAGAAACCATCCCGGAAACTGCTTTTATCAACCCAGGTCAATTGTTAATCATTCCGCGCAAGTTGGGCAACACCACCTCCTCTCAACAAATCATGCCCGATAGCGAGGTGGTGTATTCGCCCTCCGCAGTCAATTTCGATACGCTGGAATTTGTGCGCCAGGCTGGGGGGTATCTCAGCTCATACAAAGAATGGCATAAAAGCACTGGAATGAAATCCGGCGCAGAGATTGTGCAGCGGGTTGCGATCGAAAACTCGATTAACCCGCGGCTTCTACTGTCTTTACTGGAATATCACAGCCATTGGGTGTATGGTATGCCGCAAGGCAGAGAGCAGACCGACTATCCAATGGGGTTGGTCTTGCCCAACGCCAAAGGTCTTTACAATCAACTGGTCTGGAGCGTCAACCAGCTCTCCATCGGCTATTACGCCTACCGAGAGGGCCGCCTGACGCAAATACGCTTTTCGGACGGCGCAACCGCTCGCCTGGCGCCAGACCTGAACGCCGGCACAGCCGCCCTTCAATATTACTTTTCCAAACTATACGAGAGCCAGCGCTGGCTGGATGCGCTCAACCCGGATGTGGGTTTGCCTGCATTGCATACCACCATGTTCGGCAACCCCTGGGAGCGAGCGAAGACCGTTGAGCCGCTCTTTCCCGCTGGCGTCACCCAACCGCAGTTGATCTTACCCTTCATGCGCAACTGGACCTGGAGTTACACCGGCGGACCGCATGGTGCATGGGAACAGGAGGGCGCATACGCCGCCCTGGATTTTGCCCCTGGCTCCAACGAATCCGGCTGTGTCCAATCAGACGCCTGGGCGACAGCCGCTGCTGCTGGACTGGTGGTGCGCACGGGGCCAGGTCTGGTGGTGCTGGATCTGGATGGCGATGGTTATGAACAAACCGGCTGGGTACTGGTCTATCTGCATATCGCCGAGAAGGGCCGCGTTCAATTGGGGGATTGGGTGGCCGCCGGCGATCCAATTGGTCGCCCCTCCTGCGAAGGCGGGTTCGCCACCGGCACGCACATTCACATTGCACGCAAGTTCAACGGAGAGTGGGTGCCAGCGGATGGGCCGCTGCCTTTCAACCTGGGTGGCTGGGTCGCCCACGCCGGGCCCATGCCCTACACCGGCACCCTGACGCGAGACGGAATTACCCTCACCGCCTGCACTTGCAGCAATTACTTAACTTTTATCACCCGCACGGATGATGATCCCTGAGTTGTTCGCACTGGCGTTGTCTGCCAGCCGCCGCTTTCATCTCTTTCTGGGTCTGATGGTCGCCGCAAGTCTGGCGCTGAGCGCCTGTCAGCCCTTGGCTGCCGCGCCGCTCAGCGCAGGGAGCGAGGCTTCCGCGGTTCAGGAGGACGCGTCGGCCATGAACGTCGCCCAGGTTGAAAACGTCGCCGTCACCCCCACCTCAGCCTTCCCTGAAAGGCCGCGCTACGAGCCAGGCGAGCTGGTGGATTACATCGCCCAAACCGGAGACACCCTGCCAGGTTTGGCGGTGCGTTTCAACACCAGTGTTGCGGAAATCCTGCAAGCCAATCCCTTCATCCCGGTCACCGCCACCACGATGCCGCCGGGTATGCCAATGAAGATACCCATCTACTACCTGCCGTTATGGGGCTCTCCCTATCAAATCCTTCCCGACAGCCTGTTCCCCAATGGGCCGGCGCAGGTCGGTTTCGACGTTGCGACTTTTGTGGCCGAACACCCAGGCTGGTTGAAAGATTATCAAAGTTATGTAGCCGATGCCAATCGCAGCGGAGCGGAGATCGTCGAATATATCGCTCGTTATTACAGCGTCAGCCCGCGTCTGTTGTTAGCGCTGCTGGAATATCAAGCCGGCGCGCTCAGCCAGCCCACCCTGGCGGAGGAACTGGAAGATTATCCGCTAGGTTATCGCCGCTGGAGTCATAAGGGGCTGTTTATGCAGCTTAGCTGGGCGGCAAATCAGCTCAATGACGCTTACTACCGCTATCGCACTGCTAAACTGACCGAGTTGACCCATTCGGATGGACGCATCGAACGTATTGACCCCTGGCAAAACGCGGCTACCGCGGCGTTGATGAATTATTTCAATAACCTGTACAATTACCCGGATTATGTGAAAGCCATCTCTCCAGATGGTTTCGCTCGCCTCTACCGCGATCTGTTCGGCGACCCCTGGCAAAACGTGGAGCCGCACATCCCCGGCAGCCTGACCCAACCGGCGTTTTTGCTGCCATTTGAGCCGGGCGACGTGTGGGCGCTCACCGGCGGGCCGCACACTGCCTGGGGGACAGGCGAGCCATTAGCTGCGCTGGATTTCGCCCCGCCTTCCAAATCCGCTGGTTGTGTGTCCAGCAATGTCTGGGCAACCGCCGTGGCAGACGGCGTGGTGGTGCGCTCCGAGATTGGTCAGGTGATGATTGATCTGGATGGCGACGGCGACGAACGCACTGGTTGGAATATCTTATATCTTCATGTTGCCTCGAATGGACGAGTTCCACTGGGCGCGGTGGTAAAGCAAGGCGACCCCATCGGACATCCATCCTGCGAGGGAGGCTCGGCTACCGGCACGCATATTCATATCGCCCGCAAATACAACGGCGAATGGATGCCTGCGGAGGGGCTGGGCAACGGCATCCTGGCTTTTAACCTGGAGGGTTGGACGGCGCGCAACGGCAGCCGTCCCTATCTGGGTACGCTGGTACGCAACTCCCTGGTAGTGACCGCCTGCACATGCTCGAACGCCCGCAGCTTTATCAAAAGCGACCGCCTTCCTCTTGTGAAACCGACCCCTGTCGCCTCAGAGATTCAACAACCCGCCCCTTGACTTCAATAAATTCAAAAATATATTTAATAATATCAAATATAATCTTGACAATTTCAAACATCGAGCTATAATAGGGTCAAGATATATTTGAGTCTTGCTTGTGGAAGGAAATCGTTATGAACCCCATTCCCAGCCGATGCCCGCTATGTGGGGGCGAACTGGTTGTCACCCGTATTTATTGCCGCGACTGCGACACCACCCTCGAAGGTCGCTTCACCAGCGGGCCATTTAGCCAGCTTACACCTGAACAAATAAACTTCATCATCACTTTTGTGCGCTGCGAAGGCAAGATCACCCGCATGGAAGATGAGATCGGGCTTTCCTATCCGACGATACGCAATCGTTTGCACGAAGTCATTCGCGCCCTGGGATATGAGCCAGGCAGCGGAGAAGAAAGCCTCGTTTTAACCGAACAGGAACGCCAGAAAATCCTGGAAGACCTGGATGCCGGGCGCATCAGCGCGGAACAAGCCATGCAGATGTTGCGCGAAGCGGAGGAATAAAATGAGCAACCAAACTCTGGATACGGGTCCTGTGCCCGAAGTCTTTTTCGATCAGGCGCTTGGCGATCTGCAAGTGCGCGGTTGGGAAGAGCCTCGCCTGTCAATTCAAGCGGAACCGGAAACGCTGCAACTGGAACAGCAAGATGATGTAATCCATCTGAGCTGCCAGGGCGATTGCGACCTGCGTTTACCCGTTGGCGCAACGCTGCGGATCGGCGTGGTCAACGGCGATTTGAGCCTCAAACTGTTGGAAGATCAGCTCTTTATCGGAGAAGTGCGCGGCGATCTCTTTCTGCGCAACATCGCCGCGGCGCAGATCCAAACTGTGCATGGCGATCTGGCGGTAAAAAACGCCTCCGATGACCTCAATATAGACCTCGTTCACGGGGATGCGGACATCCGTCAGGTGGCGGGCCAATGCGTTGTGAACGAGGTGCTGGGCAACCTGGATCTGGCGAGCGTGGACGGAGATATTCAGGTTGGCGTGCGAGGCAACGCCCGCCTGCGATTGGACAGATTGAGCGGCTCTGAATACAAAATCCAGGCTGGAGGAGATATTTATTGTTACTTGCCGGATGACGCCGATGCGCAGATCAGCCTGACCAGCGAAGGAGAACGCATCAAAGTGCGCTTGCCGCAAGGCTCCAAAACGTTCCCACAAGCGCAATATAAACTCACTCTGGGAGAAGGCGCGGCTTCACTGACTCTGATTGCGTCTGGCGCCGTCTATCTGTTTGTAGAAAAATCCGGTTGGAGCGAGACAGAACCAGCCCACAGTTTTCCCGGCGCGACGCCCGGCAATTACGGTGAGCAGATTGCTCAACAGATTGAGGCGCAAATGCAGGCGCAAATGGCTGAAATCACGCGGCGGCTAAACGAACAGATGGAGCATCTGACGGATCGCCTGGGCAAGATCGGGCTTACGACCGAAGAGAGCGAACGCATCGTCGAACAGGCTCGACGCGCCAGCGAGCGGGAAGCCTCCCGCGCCCAAGAGAAGCTGCGCCGCGCCCAGGAGAAACTGGAACGCAAGCTGGAAGCGCAGCGCCGCCGCGCGGAGCAACATGCCCAAATGGCTGACCGGCGCAGCCGTCGGCACACCTGGAGTTTTGAATGGCCCGCGCCGGCAACGCCGCCTGCCTCGTCTAAAGACGCCTCCACCGAGGAAGAACGCTTGATGATCCTGCGCATGTTGGAACAGAAAAAAATCACCCTGGAACAGGCTGATCAGCTTCTATCGGCGCTGGAAGGCGACGAATAAACAGTCTGGGTTACACAAGAAGGTGAGCCATGCAGCACGAAGAAGAACGGATGCGCATCCTGGAGATGATTGACAGCGGCAAAATCAGCGCCGACGAGGGCTTTCTTCTGCTGAAAGCCCTCTCTGAAACTGATGAAAGCAGCGTAAACCTGGATGAAGGGACGAGCCTTCCAGACGCACCTGCCTTGATGAACGCCTCCGTCTCGGAGCAACGAAATGCTGGCGTAATGGACGAATTGCCCCCGCCGAGCTTCAGCGCTCAACCGACTTCGGCGAGCTCGGCCAAGCCGCAGGCGGAAGCGGAAAATCGGGAGAGTGTCTTTGGTCGCTCGTCGAGCAGTCTACCGGCGGAAGCAGCCAAATGGCGCCGGTGGTGGACTGTACCGCTGTGGATCGGGGCGGGGATCGTGATATTGGGCGCGCTGGCGATGTATT
>Ga0226835_1001729_pt1 | contig 10898 bp, 8 predicted proteins | sample LAC_MetaG_1_FD_163627 | JGI IMG/M metagenome (GOLD analysis project Ga0226835, IMG submission 163627) | Anaerobic ammonium oxidizing microbial communities from anammox membrane bioreactor (MBR) in UC Berkley, California, United States -... | ecosystem: Engineered > Bioreactor > Anaerobic >...
AGCGATTGGGCGGCGTGGGAACAACTGCCGCACAAAATCAAAAACAATGATTCGTCGCGCGTGGCGTGCGATTGGTGGAATGGCGCATGGCGCGGCGATTTTGAGCGCGCACAAAATTTGGGGCTGAACGCGCAACGCATCGGCGTCGAGTGGGCGCGTCTCGAACCGCGTCAAGGCGAATGGAACGCGCAAGCCGCCGCGCAGTATCGAGAGATGATTGCGGGATTGCGCGCGCGCGGCATAGAGCCATTCGTCACGCTGCATCATTTCACAAGTCCGCAATGGGCAGCGGAACGCGGCGGTTTTGAAAATGCCGACATCGCGCAGTGGATGGCGCGCTATGCGGAACGCGCGGCGCACGAATTTGGCGATTTGATAAATTTTTGGATCACGCTCAACGAGCCGAATGTCTATGCGTATCAATGTTATTTGAACGGCGTGTGGCTGGCGCAAAAAAAAGACTTGCGCGCCATGCTGCGCGTAATGAAAAACGAAATTCGCGCGCACGCCGCGATGTATCATGCAATCAAGCGCGTGAACGCGAACGCGCAAGTGGGATACGCCCATCATTGGCGCGTGTTTGAGCCGCGCAAGCCCAAGGCGCCGTTGGACCGTTTGATGGCGAGCTTGCGAAATCGCGTATTCAATATGGCGATCTTTGGGGCGATTGCAGAGGGCGTTTTGGAATTGCCGTTGGGATTTCATCAACCTTTGCCCGAAGCGCGCGGCACGCAAGATTTTCTTGGCGTGAATTATTATTATCAAGAATATACGGCGTTCGATTTGCACAACGCGGCGGATGTGTTTGCGCGCAGTGTGTACGATGACGACGTAAAACGGTTGCAGCGCTATTTCGAAGGCGCGGGTAATTTGCGCCCCAACGCGCTGCGCGATACGTTGATTCAGTTGGCAAAATACAACAAACCGCTTTACATTACCGAAAATGGATTCGTCACGACAGACCGTGACGACCAAACGCGCTATCTCGTCACGCATCTCGCCGCCGTGCATCAAGCGCTGCAACAGGGCGCGGATGTGCGCGGTTATTTTTGGTGGTCGCTGCTCGACAATTTTGAATGGTCGGAAGGATACACGCCGCGTTTTGGTTTGTATCACACTGATTTTGAAACACAGACGCGCACATTGAAACAAGTTGGCGAGGTGTACAAAAAAATTGTGCGCGCGAATGGAATTGATGACGAGTTGATGGAAAAATATGGACGCACGTAGCGAATACGCCTTGCGCGAAGAAATTGTGCGCGTGGGCAAACTGATGTGGGAAAAAAATTTTATCGCGGCGGGCGACGGCAATTTGAGCGTGCGGCTCGGCGCGGAGCGTTTGTTGTGTACGCCGAGCGGCTTGAGCAAAGGATTTTTGAACGCGGAACAATTGCTCGTGGTGGATTTGCAGGGCGCCAAAATCGGCGCGAATTTGGGCGCGGCGCGCGAACTTGCTCCCTCTTCCGAAATTCGTTTGCATCTCGAATGTTATCGTCAACGCGCCGACATCCAAGCCGTTATCCACGCGCATCCACCCTCCGCGATTGCTTGCACTCTCGTCGGCATCTCGCTCGCCAAATGTATTTTGCCCGAAGTGGTGTACGATTTGGGGACGATTCCCACTTTGCCGTATGCGACGCCGACGAGCGTCGAAGGGCCCGAACGCATCCGCGAACTCATTCCGCGTTTTGACGCGTTGATGCTCGAACGACACGGTTCGGTGACGGTCGGCAAAAGTTTGTGGGACGCGTACATGCGGCTCGAACGGTTGGAACATTCCGCGTTGATTGCGCTGCAAGCCAATGCCGTCCAACCTGTCGCGCCGCTCGCCGACGCGCAAATTCAAAAACTCGCGACGATGCGCCGCAACGTTTTCGCTCAACGCGGGCGCGATGTATGCGCCGAGTGCAACGCGTGCATGGTGAGCGAGAGGCACGCGGCGCGCCAAATTACCTGAACGCAAATTTATGATGGTTGATTTTTGATTTATGATTTGAGAACTGTTTGTCAAAATCCGAAATCATAAATCCAAAATTATAAATACCCGCGTGGTCGTCGGCGTCCTTTCCGTTCAACTTGAAATTTTTGGCGATGATTCGCTCAAAGGCAAGCGGCATGTGGTCAAGCCGATTTTGGCGCGCGTCCGCAACACTTTTAATGTCTCGGCTTCTGAAGTGGATGACCTCGACGCGCACGACCGCGCGGCGCTTGCGTTCGCGTGCGTCTCGAACGACGCCGCGTATGCGCACGGTTTGCTCGAAAAAGTGATTGATTACATCGAACGCCAGCGCTTTGACGCCAACATTTTGGATTATCAGATCGAGTTGTGGTAGGACAAATTTGTCCGCCTACACCTGGACAAATTTGTAGTTTGTCCGCCCTCAGCTGGACAAATTGAAAATTTGTCCTACGCTGTTACCGTGTTCTTTCGCCTCTTTGCGTATCATCTCTCCGCCCTCGCGCTCTCTGTTCCTCCTCCTCTCCCGCGCGCTATGGCTCTCGGACTTGGACTCGTTCAGGCCATTGCGCTTGGCATTGTCGCGCATCTCGCGCGCGCGCCGCTTTGGCTTGTTGGTATTGGCGTCGTAATTTTTTTCGCCGCGCAATTCAGTCCGCGCGCACGCGCGATATTTTCGCCCGCGCTGCTCGCGCCGTTTTGGTTTGTCTATGCCGCAATCGTTGCGCGATTTGTCTGGCTTCGTCTGGCGCGCGGCGACGTGCCGGGGTATTTCGAATACGCGCTGCCGGACGCGCGCGTGCTCTGGCGTTTTGAGTTTTTGGTCGGCGCGGCGATCTGTTACAGCGCGTTAATTTTGGGCGCGCGGTTATTGCCGCCGCGCGGTCGCGCGCTTGGAATTATCGCCCGGCTTGGCGTTGGCGCGCTGTGTATTTGGGCGAGCGCGGAATTTTTTGGACAGCGCGCGCGGGGTGCGACGGGCAGCGACCCGTACGCGTATGTTCAGATGGGCGTTGACTTTGTGACGCGCGGCTCGTTCGCGCATCGTTTTGAATTGTTTCCCTTGATTGCGTCGAAATCAATCGAATGGTTTCCGCTTTTGCACGTCGGTTATCGTTTGCCGTACAACGCGCTGGGCGACGCGATTACCGTATGGTCGCCGGGCGGCGCGCTTGCGTTTGCGCTCGCGTATGCGGCGGGCGGCGAAAACGGATTGTATCTCGTGAATCCGTTATTTTCGTTGTCGAGCGCGTTGGCTGCCGCGCTGTTGGCGTGGGAGTTGGCGCGCCGCGAAACCAAAGCGCGGCGGATTGTGAGCGCATCGAGCGCCGCCGCGCTGCTTTTGACTTCGTACGAAATTGTGAATTGGGCGGGCGTGACGATGGTGGATACGCAAGCGTTGGTCTTTTCGACGCTCGCCTTTTATGCGGCATTGCGCGTCCAGCGCGGCGGCGCGTGGCATTGGGCGCTGCTCGCGGGCATTTTTTGGGGCGCGGCGTACCAAGTGCGGCATACGCAATTGGTTATCCTCTGCGGCATGTTGCCGCTGTTTTTCTTGGCGCCCGCGCGGCGCCAAAAACTTGTAATCCTCTTTGCCTCCGCGTTTGCGGTTGCCGTTCCTGACCTGTGGTATCATCAAACATATTTGGGCGGTTGGCTCACGCCCGAATCGCAAGAGCTCGCGTTGTTTTCATTGAACGCAATGTTGCCCACGCTTGGCGCGCTAGGGCAGAGCGCGTTCATCGCCGCCGAATTTGGCTGGTTTATTTTTTTTATTGCGTCGGGAATTATTTTTTTTGCGCGCCGCGCGCGGGTAGAAAACGCGGCGCTGTTGTTGTGGCTTGGGGCAGCGCTGCTCATCCATTTGCCGTATCCGGCGCTGCGACTGCGCGATTTGATTCCGCAATTTCCGATTATTGCCTTTTACGTTTCGTTCGGAATTGTCGCGTTGGTTGGCGCGTTGTGGGCCAAGCGGCGTGGGTGGGCAAATTTGGCGGCGGCGTGCGTAATTTTTTTCGCGCTGGAATGGAGTTTGGCGCGTGTATGGCATACCTTGCCGCGCGCGTTCGATGCCGCGCCGCCGCGGTTTGGCGCCATGACGCAAGCGCAGCGCGCGGCGTTTGACGAACTCGCGCGGCTCACGCCGCCAGATGCCATCGTCGGCGCGTCGCTCAATTCGGGCGCGATAGATTTGTACGCGCGGCGTGACGCGTTTCGTCCGGCGGATTGGTCGAACCAATCTTTACAGCAATTTCTTCAAGTTACACAAGGCGAAAAACGCGCGGTATTTATTTTAGAAGACAATGCCGCCGTGAGTCGGGTGTTGGAAAATTTGCGCGCGGCGTATTCGGTCGAACGCGTGGGGACGCTGGATGCGCCTTTGTTTGGCGCTGAACCGATTGCCAATCCGGGCGCGCTGTGGAAGATTGAGAGTAAAAGTTAAAAGTTAAAAGCTAAAAGTTCAAAGTTTCAGGTTCAAGGTTTCAAGTTGAAAGTTCAAGTTCAATCGAGGTCGTATGCCGCGTTTTGTGTAAAATCCGCAATTTGAAAACTGTTGGCAAGCGATGCCGCATTAATGCGTTGAGCTTTTCTTGCCATGACGGTTTCAATCTCAGGCCGCGAATTTCACACAACTTTTGGTAAAGCGCCGCAATCGAAAATCCAAAATCCAAAATCCAAACACCCATCCATGTCTATCAAACCTATTCTTGCGATTGTGGGACGGCCCAATGTGGGCAAGTCTACTTTGTTCAATCGGCTGATTGGCGAACGCGTGGCGATTGTGACCGATATTGCCGGCACGACGCGCGACCGGTTGTACGCGGACGCGGATTTTGCGGGCCGCGAATTTACCGTTGTGGATACGGGCGGTATCGTCGGCGAACGCCAAGCCGTCGCCGAAAACGATACGGCAAAATTTTTCGCGTTGGCGCGCGCGCAAGCCGAGTTGGCGATTGAGGAAGCGGACGCGATTTTATTTTTGACGGATGCGGAAGCGGGCGCGCTGCCGGGCGATTATGAAATTGCCGAGATTTTGCGCCGGGCGGACGCGCCCGTGTATCTCGTCGTCAACAAGGCTGATAATGCCAAACGCGCGGCGGACGCGGTGGAATTTTACGCGCTCGGCCTCGGCGAACCGCATCCAATTTCGGCGCTGCACGGCACCGGCACGGGCGATTTGTTGGATGAAATCGTCGCCAATTTTCCGCCCGTTGTGACTGAAACCGAAAGCGAGATTCCCCAAATTGCCATCGTCGGACGTCCGAATGTGGGCAAATCGTCTTTGCTCAACGCCATTTTGGGACAGGAACGCGCGATTGTGAGCGAAATTCCCGGCACGACGCGCGACGCGCTGGATACGCAAGTGATGTGGCGCGGCGAACCGGCGACGCTCATTGATACGGCGGGCATTCGGCGGCGCGGCAAAATCGAAGCGGGCATTGAGAAATTTTCCAGCTTGCGCGCGCTCAAAGCGATTCAACGCGCGGATGTCGTTTTGTTAGTCTTGGATGCAGCGGATGGTCCGACGACCCAAGATATGCACGTGGCGTCGTACGTGCTGGAAGAAAACAAGGGGATTGTGTTGGTCGTCAACAAATGGGACGCGGTGGAAAAAGAAACCGATACCATGCGAAAATATGAAGAGCGCGTGCGCGCGGCATTCAATTTTATCGCGTACGCGCCAATTCTCTTTTGTTCCGCCAAATTGCGTCAGCGTATTCCGGCGGTGATGGATACGGCGCTGCGCGTGCGCGCGGAATTGCGGACGCGGCTCAGCACGGCGGATTTGAACGAAATTTTACGCGAAGCGGTGGCGCAACATTCGCCGCCGACGCACGGTCGGCGCACGTTGAAATTTTATTACGCGACCCAAGTGGCGGTCAATCCGCCGACGTTTGTATTTTTTGTGAATCACCGCGACATGGTGCATTTTTCGTACGAACGCTATTTGGAAAACAAACTGCGCGAAAAGTTCAAACTGACCGGCGTTCCCGTGAGAATGATTTTTCGCGCGCACAATAAAAAACAGGGCAAACCGAAATAAAAAAACGCGGCGCGCTAAACGCCGCGTTGCGATTTGTGGCGCCATCAATTTTTGTTGGCGCCGAGACCGCGCCCGCGTTTCCACTGCGGGGCGCGCGGCTTGAGCGCTTTGCCGCGCTCGACCCGGATTTTTTTACGCTTGGGTTGGGATTCGCTTTTTTCCGCGTCGGCGTCGGCGGCATCCAATACGCCGCGAATAAAATCGGCGTTTTCGTCCGCGAGCGTTTCGTCTTCTAACGCGGTTTGCAAGCGCTCCATGACGCCGTCGAGCAAATCAATCTGTTGCGCCGCGCGCCCCGCGTCGCCGCTTTCAAAATAATTTGCTTCGTCGTACACGTTCAAGCCGGGAAAATAATCGGCTTGGAGATAATGCAAAAAATCGCAGATGGCGATATGGCTTTCGACGCCCGCGAATTGCGTTTTGGTAAAGAGCGTTTTCATTTCCCAATAAGCGCCCGCATCGTCGAGCGGCATATAGTACGCGAGTTCGCCCGCTTCGTTGAACGTGAGCCACACCGGGTCCGCTTTTGCATGTACGTTGATGAGGATGCCGCGCAGCGAGTCGTCAATCGGAAAAGTTTGGGTGACGCTTTCGACGTTTGTGGCTTGGATGCCGTTAATTTCGATTTCGGTTTCGCGGCGTTCGACCACGCGTTCCACTGTGCCGATGATGCGCTCGTCAATGTCGTGATAAAGCCAGCGCTGTTCCGCGCAATACAAACGCGCCGCGTCGAGCGTTTCCGCCAGACGGGCGCGCGCCAGAACGCCGTTATAGTGAATGGTGACGCCCATTTATTTTGCTCCTTGCGCGCGCAAAAATTCGTCGAGCCATTTGGCTTGGGTATCGGACAATGGCGGCGGAGGCGGCGCGTGACGGTAATTGATGCTTTCGGCGTACATGGATAAATCGTAAATCGCTTCGACCGCGCGCTATGCTGCATCGTTTGCCGCGGTACGCGTTGTACGCTTCGTGACCGCGTCGTTTGTTGACGCGCGATAAAATTTCAATCGCGGTCACCAATTCGGAATTTTCGTCGCGGATTTCGAGCGAGAAATCTTGGGTTTCAACTTCCCTCTCCGGCGAGTTCTCCCAGCATGGACCAGGGCCCCGTCCAATTGATTTTTACGTTGGCGAGTTTGCCTTTCCAATCGCGCGCGTCGTCTTGAAAAAAGACGAGTTTGTTGGTGCGCGTGCGTCCTTTCCACCGCCCTTTATGTTTGTCCTCCACCAACGCTTCAACCGTTTGCCCCAAAAATTGCGCGTTGATTGCGCCGACCACTTGCGCCTGTAAATCGTCAAGCGCTATGCGTCGTCGTTCTTTTTCCTCTTGCGGCACGTCGTCGGGAAAACGCGACGCGGACGCGGTGTTGGGGCGCGGCGAATACATGGCGACGTGCGCGACGTCGAGTTTCAATTCTTGCAAAATATCGTACGTGCCTTGAAATTGTTTTTCCGTTTCGCCGGGGAAACCGACAATGATGTCGGTGGCGATGCTGACATTGGGCACGCGCGCGCGGATCTTTGCAATCAACGCGCGATATTCGTCCACCGTGTAACCGCGCTTCATGCGTTTCAATACTTCATCGTCGCCCGCCTGAATTGGCACCTCGATATGCTCCATCACTTTGGGGAGTTCCGCAATTGTATCGAGCAAGCGGTCGTCCATGTAATTGGGATGCGACGTGAGAAAGCGCAAGCGTTCCAATCCGTCTAGCGCGTGCACGGCGCGCAGCAGTTCGGGCAGGCGGGGTCCATCGGGCAGGTCGTAGCCGTAACGGTCAACAATTTGTCCGAGCAAAGTGATTTCTTTGACGCCTTGCGCGATGAGCGAACGCGCGTGCGCGACGATTTCGTCCAGCGAGCGCGAACGTTCGACGCCGCGGCGATAGGGGATGATGCAAAACGTACACACATGATTGCAGCCAAACACAATCGGCACGTGCGCGCTGACGAGTTGGCCGCGTTCGTGCGCGGGCAAAATAAAATCGGCGTCTTGGAGCGCATAGCGCGTTTCGGCGGCATCGCGTTCGAGCCAATAATCGTCGCGGCCCGTTTCGGCTTGGACGCCGCGCGCGCGCAGCAATTCCACCAAAGCCGTTGGGTCGGACGGCGGCAAGAAGGTATCCACGAACGGAAATTTTTCGCGCAGCGCTTTGGGTTCGCGCACGCCGACCATGCAGCCCATGACGCCAAAAACGAGATCTGGATTTTTTTGTTTGAGCGGTTTCAACGACATCAAGCGCGCGGCGGCTTTGTCTTCGGGTCCTTGGCGCACCACGCACGTATTTAGCACAATCACATCCGCCTCGTGCGCCAAAGGCGTCGCGCGCAAGCCGAGTTTTTCCATTTCGGACGCGAGCTTTTGCGAGTCGGCGGTGTTCATTTGACAGCCGTACGTTGTAATATGGTATTTCATAAGCGAACGTTATTGTAGGACGAGTTACAGAGGGTGTCAAAATGAATTTAGGGCGCGCCGTCGGCGTCGGGCGCAATGAAACCAAATCGGGGTTCCGAACGTCTATTCAATGTCCTCTTGATATGCTTCACCAAACCTTGATTTTGTCGGGCTTTGCATTGTGCATGTTTTGGCTGTACGGATGCGCGCGCCCGACGGCAGGAGTGGAAATGAACGCGTTAGAAACCCCTCAAATTATGACGCCGCAAAACGCTACCGTTGTAATTGGTCCCGCCGCGACCAGTTTGCCGCTTGTCCAAATGAAAACGCGCGCGCTCGCGCCGCATGGCGAAATCACGATACAAAATGCCGAGAGTGGCGTAATGCTGCGCGTGGGCGAAAATTTTTTATTGAATTTGGGCGACCGCGCCTGGACTGTGCGCGTAGGCGATGAAACGATTGTGCGCGCCGAGCCGGTCGTGGGGCTTGTAGCGGATCAGCAGGGCTATTTCACCGCGCTCAAAGCGGGCAAGACGAAGTTGTATGCGACGAGCGATCCACCCTGTCGTCACACAGACCCGCCATGTATGCAGCCGACATTGTTTCTGGAGATTCCGGTCAATGTGTCGCCATGAAAAAGTTCAAACCGCGCCGATGGGCGCGGTTTTTGTCTTTCGGAAATAATTTGAATGTTCTTACGCGCTATCGCAACGCGCGCCGCGCAAGGGTTGGCGCAAAGGTCGGGCATTTGCCGCGCGCGCGTTTGATTTGCCAATCACAGCTTGCGCGCAATCAGAATCGCCTCCCGAATTGAAAACCACAGTTTGTCATTCTCAAGGCGCGGCTTGAAAAATTCAAGCGCTTCGGGCGGCGCGGTGTCGAGCAAGCGCCGCAATTCTTTTTTCGTTTCGTCCGTGCAGCCCATTCGATTCGCCCATGTTTCAAACTCCATCTCTTTCGACGCTTCTTCTGTGTGCGTCACCTGTAAACCCGCTTGCTCGAAATATCTTGACAAGCGTTCAATCGGATAACACCAGTTGTGCGAAGGGTCGCGTACTTTTTCAAAATGATTGATAATGCCCCCGAGCTGTTTGCTCGGCGGAACGGTGTTGTCGGTGAATCCCAAAACGCCGCCTTGTTTCAACACGCGCGCCATCTCTTGAATGGCTTTCACCGCGTCGGGATAATGATGCAGCGCGATGCGATTTGTCACCAAATCAAATTCGCCATCGCCGAACGGTAAATTTTCTGCGTCCGCGATTTTGAATTCCACATTCATTACCCCTTGCCCGCGTATAAATTTCTCCGCCGCTTCCAACATTTGCGGCGTTAGGTCGGACGCGATGACCTCGCGCACGAAGGGGGCGAACGCGAGCGCGGTGTGTCCGCCGCCAGTGGAAACATCGAGCGCGCGCCAGTCCGCTTGCGGTTGAATCAATTCGACGAGCCGTTTCAAGCTTTCGCCTTGCGCGTGAACGGCGCTTGTGACGTATCCTTGCGCGTGCGCGCCGTATTGCTGTTTTACGATCTCTTTGGTATCTGCCATTTCATTTCTCCGAAAAAAGATAAATTGCGCCGCCGACGGTTGGCAAACGCGATAACCCTTGCGTCCAATTTTTGCTTGGCGCATCGAGCGCGCGCGCAAGCGATTCATCGCCCATGATAATAACGCCTTCGCCAAAGCGTTCGCGCAAGAATTTTAAGGTTTCATCCCTCAAGTCGTCAGCGCGTGCCGCAACAATGTAAACGGACGCGTCTTGTGTGTTTGTCAGCGCTTGCGAGGATGAAATAATGACGACATTGCGATTTTCCAACGCGCGCGCGAAAGGCGTTGTATCGAACCAAGTGGGTGGGATGTCGGACGCGCGCGCTTCCGCTAACGCATTATACAACGCGCGCGGCGCCGTGAGGATTGCGATGGTGGGCGCGGAGGGTTCAATTTGACGCGTTCGCAAAAGCGGAAAGGCGCGTTCCACCGCGATTTGCATTGTGCGTACATCATACGTTGTCGGACGCGCGTAATTTTCCAAGCCCTGTTCTTTGACGTTGTAATTCCACGCGAAAATGCCCCACACGCTGCCGCCCGCGCGCGTCGGCAAATCGTACAAGAGCAAAAGATTTGTCACCGCGTCGGGAATTCCTAACGGCGCGGACGATTCTTGCGCGAGACCCCACGCGTTCACGCCGCCCCACAAGGCAAGCGGTTTGTTGTAGGCGCGCGAATAATTTCCGATGGCGCTGAGAAACAATTTCAATTGCGCGGCTTCGTCGCTTGTCGCGGGTTTCGCCGCTAAATCATCGTGCAAGTATGCGTCGAACGTGACAATGAAATTGTCGGGCGTTTGCGAAAATAATTTTTCAACCTCAGGCAAACCCCACACGCGCCGCGCTGTATCGCCGCCGTGAAACGACATGGTGACAAGTAGTTGCGGATTGATCCGCTTCCATTCGTTCGCGCTCCACGCCGCGTAATCCGCAATCACACCCGACTGAAATTCGCC
>Ga0226835_1001730_pt1 | contig 10895 bp, 10 predicted proteins | sample LAC_MetaG_1_FD_163627 | JGI IMG/M metagenome (GOLD analysis project Ga0226835, IMG submission 163627) | Anaerobic ammonium oxidizing microbial communities from anammox membrane bioreactor (MBR) in UC Berkley, California, United States -... | ecosystem: Engineered > Bioreactor > Anaerobic >...
AAGTCGAACTGCCGCAAGACATTCTCGACACTCTCAAGCAAGACCCAATCGTTTGGAAAAATTTTCGAGCGTTTCCTGAATCGTACAAACAAATTCGCGTGGGCTTTATTGACGGCGCGCGGAAACGCCCCGAAGAATTTCAGAAACGGTTGAGGTATTTTATCAAGATGACGAAGGCGAATAAGAGGTTTGGGATGGTGCAGTAGCGCGCGGACAGCGGATGATGCGCTGGAATACAGCGCGAGAAAGCGGATAAACGGACGCGCGCGTTCTTATTCGCTCATCCGTTTTACACATCCGCTGGCAGACGGCTGCGATATTTTTGTAAGATGACGAAAGCGGGGAAGAGGTTTGGAATGGTGCAGTAGGAATATCTATGTAGAAGGAGGAAGTCGAAATGGTCAAGAATATCTTGAGAAAATTCGTTTTGGTAGTTATTGTATGTTTTCTATCTGGCACAGTTATTGCGTGTAGTTCGCTTCCAGATGAAGCAAAACAATCTCTGGAAGGATGGCGAGACACTGGCGCGTCGTCAGCAGATACGTACAAGATTCTTACTTCGCAAAAGGCAACCAATTTGCAGTATTGGCTCTACAATGTAAATCAGTTTAGCAAATTCCAAGAAGTTTGGTGTGTTGTGACAGATGAAACATTGTCTCCAAAAGGCGGCGGCCCAGCAGGTCGACATTTCCTTTTAGGCAGAACAGGGCTCCTTTGGGAAGTTATCCTTGATTTTCCAGATGAATCAGAGGATGGGAAGAAATTTTTTCTTGGGCTTGGATGCAACAATTGGTAGCAATGGGAAGTGGTGGAGGATCAAGGACAGCCAAGTACCCCCCGACTTGTGCGAGTTCTTACAATTCGGAATTTAAACGATTTACAAAATCTACCGTGATTCGTTATGAATAAACCGCGCAGGATGTACTTTCAAACCGAAGATATTTTGCATCTCGTCATCAGTCAAGAACCCGAAAGTGAGAGCGTTGAAATTAGCCCGAACATTACAGCGGAACTAAATGACAAGCATGAATTGATTGGCGTCGAGATTTTGAACGCCAGCGCGTTTTTGCGGGATACCGTGCTGGAATCGGTTCAAGCGAAAACACTCCAATTGTTTGAAAGCAAGACGACATAACAATACGGAAATGGCATCCCTTTCATTCTTGAATGACCAAACCATTCTTCGCGCGCTCTGGCAAGCGTGGCAAGATTCACATCCCGGCGTTTTGGGCGGACATGAAGAAGGCGGATTTGTCTTGCGCGATGCGAATGGAAATGTAAGTGTGAGTCGTTGGCGGCAAGGTGAGCAAGATAGAATCATTTTACCAACGTATCAAGATTGTAGATTTGAAGGACAAGAAATCATCGCGACGTTTCATACCCATCCGAATACAGGTGAAAATTATTTGCAAGAGCCAAGTGAAACGGACAGGCGCGCGGTGCGCGATGATCCAAATTTGAAAGCAGTATTTTACGAAGGCGAGTTGGTCATTTCACACGAGAAAATTTATTTGATTGAGCCGAATGGACAGGTTAGAGAGATTGGAGATACAGTCAAAATTCTTGAGATGGAATAGGAGGGAACGATGGCAGCTGTATTAGCACCCGACGTATTGCAAGACGACATTGCCGTATCGCTTGCGCGTTCGATTGCCGCAGCGAACAAGCGCGCGCGTGAATCGGGCGTGGACGTTTTGCAGAGCATTATTACGATTACGCAGCGCGCATTTGACGGCGATACTTTGTGGCGCATCAATTATGGTCCAAAAGAATACATTGGACGACGCGGCGGAGATTTTATTGTCGAAATAGATTCGAAGGATTCAAGCATCAAACAAGTTTTGCGCGGACAGTAAAAGCAGACCCACGAAGCCTTAATCATCAGCGCGCGCGAGATGAACAAACAAGACGTTCCTATGGAAAAAATAAAAAGAAACGCGAACCGATTCCGCGTCATTTCAAAAGTATCGAGGAAGCGAGTGAATTTTGGGACACTCATTCGCTTGCGGATTATTGGGATTTGACGCGCGAGGTGAAATTCGATGTTGATATTCAACGTCGCGTATTTTTGACCGCACTCGAACCCAATCTGGCAAAACGCTTGACGCACGCGGCGCGTCGTCGAGGAGTTTCCACTGAAACCCTTGTCAATGTTTGGTTGAGTGAAAAACTCGCGGCGAATGAAATGGACGAGATGGCGCGTGACCCCGACATTCAACGCGAGAATAAAGCGATTGCGCGCGAATTTGCAGTTGCGGAACAAGATGGTTTGAAGGATCGCTAAAATGAAAAAACGCGGACGCGGCATCGCCGCACTCAATTATCCAACAGGCATGAATCTTGGTAGTTGGAAGTCCGCAGGTTAAAACCTGCTGGCAAGGGACGAACCATAAATGGTTTTAACCTGAATTGTTTGCCGTGAGATTTTAATCTCAGGATGCGCGGCGTGTGCGAACGTCCGCAGTTTAAAAACTGCTGGCAAGCGACACACCATAAATGGTTTCGACCTGAATCCCTTGCCATGAGATTTTAATCTCGGGATGCGCGACGTACCTATATACCCGCAGGTTAAAACCTGCTGGCAAGCGACACACCATAAATGGTTTTAACCTGAATTGTTTGCCGTGAGATTTTAATCTCAGGACGTTGATAAAGGATGATGCTCACATGGCAATTCTCTGGCACATTAACTTTCACACTTTTCACAGCAAAAATGTGTTCGAGAATCCCGAGTACGAAGAATTTGTTCGCAATTCGTTTCTACAAACTGCGCGTGAAAAAGGAATTGTCTTGCTTGAATTGGAATTTATGCCGACGCACGTACACTTGATTACAATAGAGTTTCCCGATTTGCCGCGCGCGAAAATCGTGCAATATCTCAAAGGCAATGCCTCGATTCAATTCTTTGAAAAATTTCCTGATACGCGCTATGACTTGGGCGGCGGCCATCTTTGGCAAATCAGTTACGACAAAGTTTTAATCAAAACGCACATTCAATATGTCAGAACCGCCGAGTACGTTCGCAATCAAAAGAACAAGTGGATTCGCGGCAGACGGTTGGGACACGGAGATTCCGCAGGTTAAAACCTGCTGGCAAACGATTCACCATAAATGGTTTCAACCTGAATCCCTTGCCATGAGATTTTAATCTCGGGATGCGCGACGTACTCGCATATCCGCAGGTTAAAACCTGCTGGCAAGGGAGACACCATAAATGGTTTTAACCTGAATCGTTTGCCGTGAGATTTTAATCTCGGGATGCGCGACGTACCTATATACCCGCAGGTTAAAACCTGCGGGTAAACGATTCACCATAAATGGTTTTAACCTGAATCGTTTGCCATGAGGTTTTAATCTCGGGATGCGCGACGTACCTATATACCCGCAGGTTAAAACCTGCGGGCAAACGATTCACCATAAATGGTTTCAACCTGAATCCCTTGCCATGAGATTTTAATCTCGGGATGCGCGACGTACCTATATACCCGCAGGTTAAAACCTGCGGGCAAACGATTCACCATAAATGGTTTCAACCTGAATCCCTTGCCATGAGGTTTTAACCTCAGGATTTCGAAAGAAAAAGAGAAACGCTATTGGCTTGCCAATTGAATATCTGAGGAAACACCATGACACGTCCAATTACACTCTGTACGGCGCAATGGGCAGATATGCCGCTCGAAGAATTAGCGCACAAGGCAAACAAGTGGGGCTTTGACGGTCTTGAACTCGCGTGCTGGGGCAATCATTTCGATACGCAGCGCGCGCTAAACGACTCGGCGTATATTCCATGGCTTCAAGAGACGCTCAAGAAAAATAATTTGCAATGTTGGGCGCTGGCGACGCATCTCGTCGGGCAAGCGGTGTGCGACAACATTGATGCGCGCAACAAGGGCGTCTTGCCGCCGCATATCGTCGGCGATGGCGACCCCGAAGGCGTGCGCCAACGCGCGGCAAAAGAAGTTGCCGATACCGCGCGCGCGGCGGCGAAAATGGGCGTGCATCAAATCAACGGTTTCACCGGCTCGAGCATTTGGCACTTGCTCTATTCGTTCCCGCCAAATGATTTCACGCAAGTCGAAAAGGGATACGAAGATTTCGCCCGGCGTTGGAATCCGATTATGGATGTGTTCAAGCAAGAAGGGGCGCGGTTCGGACTGGAGGTGCATCCCACCGAAATCGCATACGATTTTGTCACGACGCGCAAAGCGTTGGATGCGATTGACAATCGTCCTGAATTCGGCATCAATTTCGACCCCAGCCATTTCACGCATCAATTCCTCGACCCCGTCGCGTATTTACACGAATTCAAAGAGCGCATCTATCACTTTCACGCCAAAGATTCCAAAGTGAGATTGAATGGGCGCCGCAGCATTCTCGGCTCGCATCTGAATTTTGGCGACCCGCGACGCGGTTGGGATTTTGTTTCCGTCGGACGCGGCGATGTGCCGTTCGAAGCGGTGTTCCGCGCGTTGAACGACATCCATTATCCCGGACCGCTTTCGATTGAATGGGAAGACAGTGGCATGGAACGCGAATGGGGCGTGCAAGACGCGATTGCGTTCGTGAAAAAGAATAATTTCGCGCCGTCGTCCCAAGCGTTCGACGAAGCGTTCAAGCAGAAACAAGAGGCGGCTGCATGAGCGACCAAGTTGGATTTATGACGATGGCAGGCGCGAAAGCGCAAGGCAGCGCGCCGACGATTGGCGTGGGGATGCTCGGTTACGCGTTCATGGGCAAAGCACACTCGAACGCGTTCAAAAAATTACCCTACATGATGTATCCGCCGGTTGCGATTCCAAAACTTGTCGCGATTTGCGGTCGCAATGAAGAAGCAACGCGCACGGCGGCGGAGCGCTTTGGGTATGACAAGTATTACACCGATTGGCGCGCGATGTTAAAGGATGACGACGTACAATTGTTTGACAATGGCGGACCGAACGACGTGCACGCGGAACCGTGCATCGCCGCCGCGCAGTTGGGCAAACATATCTTGTGCGAAAAACCATTGGCGCGAAGCGCCAACGAAGCCGCCGCGATGTTGGACGCGGTGACGAAAGCGAATGTGAAACACGCCGTCGCGTTCAATTATCGTTTCGTGCCTGCCGTGCGGCTCGCGCGCGATTTGATTGAGCAAGGACGGCTCGGGCAAATTTATCATTACCGCGCGGTGTATTTGCAAGAATGGATTATGCCGCATTACGGCACGCCGCACATTTGGCGTTTGGACAAAGCGGTGGCGGGCAGCGGCGCGTTGGGCGACCTCGGCGCGCACATCATTGACCTCGCGCGTTTTCTCGTCGGCGAACCGCGTCGCGTGAGCGCGGCAACGCAAACGTTCATTACGGAACGTCCCGATGGAACGGGCGCGCTGAAAAAAGTTGATGTGGACGATGCGTTCGTGGCAACGGTGGAATTTGAAAACGGCGCCATCGGTTCCGTCGAGGCGACGCGTTTCGCGGGCGGACGCAAAAATTTCAATTCGTTCGAAGTGAACGGTGAAAAAGGCAGCATTGTTTTTAATTTGGAACGCATGAACGAACTCCAAGTGTTTTGGGTTGGCGAAGAACCGCGCGAGACACAAGGGTTTCATCAAATCAATGTAAGTGAATCATACCATCCGTGGTGGTCGAATTGGTGGCCCCAAGGACACATCATCGGTTGGGAACACACGTTTGTTCACGAAATCAATCATCTCCTCGACGCGATTGTAAATAACAAATCCGTTGCCCCGTATGGCGCGGATTTCACCGACGGTTATCGTAACGCGGTCATCTGCGACGCGATTTTGCAGAGCGCGGCGTCGGGTCAGCGCGTTGACATTCGATATTAGGTTGCAAGTAACAGGTAACAAGTAGCAGGTAGCAAGTATCACGTAAAACCTACTACCTGCTACTTGCTACATCAAAATCATGCTCCGCGACTTACGCCCCCAAGCTCTCCGCCGCACGCCTGACCAACTCGTTCAACATCTCAAATCATTTGAACTCAATTTGAAATTTTCGGCAGGCGTGTGGTTTTTTTCGCCACCGCAGTCGCGCTTTCACGACCGCTACAAATCGGTGTTGGACATTCCCGCGCGTTTGGAAATTGCCGCGTCATTAAAAGATTACGGACTCGGCGCGATGGAAGCGCATTATCCGAACGAGATTAACGAAAACAATCTCGACGTGTGGAAAAATTTTGCGCGCGACACGGGAATCAAAATTCTCACCGTCATTCCCTTGTTGTTTTGGGATGAACAATTTGAGTGGGGTTCGCTTTCGAATCCAATTCCCGAAATTCGGCGCGCGGCGATTGAACGCACGAAAAATGCCGCGCAGTTGAACAAAGAACTCGATACGGAATTTATGATTGTGTGGCCCGGCATTGACGGTTACGAAAACGCGTTCGGCGCCGATTTGCGCGCGGCGCGTGATCGTTTTGCCGAGGGCATGGCGGAAGCGTTGGATGCCGTCCCCGGCGTGCGCGTCGCGTTCGAGCCGAAACCGTATGAACCGCGCGGACACATTCTCTACGGCTATACGTCCGAAGGAATTTTGCTCGGCGAGAAGGTCGAGCGCATGTTGAAACATCCCGAAAATAAAAAATTGTTGGACGAGGGACACGCGCTCGTGGCGATGAATCCCGAAGTGGGACACATGTTGATGGGCTATGAAGATTTGCCCTACGCGTACGGACTCGTGATGGAGTACGCGCGGCTCGCGCACGTGCATCTGAATTCGCAGCCACTTGGCAATTACGACCAAGATTTGAACGTCGGCGTGATTTCGACGGAAGCGAATGAAGCGATGTTGTACACGCTGAAAATGTACGGCTATCAAGGATGGTTCGGCATTGACATCAATCCCGAACGGATGCCCGTTGACACGGCGCTGAAAATTTCGATGGACGCCTTGCGCGCCGCGAACGACCGCATCAATTCCCTCGACCACGAATCACTCGTCTGGGCAAGCGAACATCCCGACAAGGCGCGCGGTTGGATTGAAGCGTACATGGTGCGCGCGCGGGCGCGCGATGCGGGGAAATTGCCGCCGCTGGAAAAGGTGAAATAGAAATTAGTGCGACGAAATCTGTGGGGGCGACGCATGTGTGTCGCCCCTACGCATAGATGTTCAATTCGCCGCGCGCGAGTCAAGCATCATTGGTATAATGGCTCACAAAAGTAAGCCCTTTTTTATTTTGCTTGGAAAGGAGTGATATGCCTGAAAAACGCCAGTCTCGAAAACAAATCATTGACCAGCAGCGCCGCGAAAATTTTGTTGGGCGCGGCGACCAATTGCGCGCGTTTCTTGATAATCTCTGTAGGGATGAACCTCCCATTCTGTTGTTTTCTGTTGTTGGCGAAGGCGGTGTGGGCAAGAGCACATTGTTGAAACAATTTGAAACGGCTGCCAAGCATGAGAACATTGACGCGATTTTTGTGACTTGCAATGATGAGTATTTGTCGCCTGCTGCAGCAATGGGGCACATTGCCGCAGAACTGGCAAAACACGATATCAAGCACAAAGACTTTGACGAACGGTTCAAGACGTGGCGCACGAAAAAAGAAGAGATCGAAGCCGACCCCAAAGCCCCGCGCGGCGCACTGAATCTGGTCGTCCGAGGAATGACCGACTTGGCGATCAAGTCTGCGCGCCATGCGCCGGGCGTTGGCGTGTTCGCCGACTATGTGGATGAAAAAGCAGCAGGCGAAGCAGCTGCCGAAGGAGTAGATTATCTGATCAGCAAATGGGGGAATAAGGATGAGGTACAACTATTGCGAGAGCCGGAGCGGATTCTTACGCCTTTGCTGATCGAGTTGCTGAATAAGGCGTGTGAAAAGCAGCGCGTGGTTTTAATGTTTGATGTTTTTGAACGAACGCAAGAAGCTCTGAATCCGTGGCTCTTGAAATTTTTAAATTTCGAGTACGGCGATTTCAATCCATGGTTGCTCTTTGTTATCGGCGGGCGTGACCCGTTGGAACAACGTTGGACCGAAATGGCGGTCGCGATCTCGCATTTTGATTTGGAACCATTCACGCTGGACGAGACGCGCGACTATCTGAGCAATCGCGGGATAACGGACGAACAACTGAGCTCGCAAATCTATGCGGACACGGGCGGTTTGCCGGTACTCGTCGAGCTCTTGGCGGGGACGAACCCGCAGCCGGGTTTGCCGCTTCCCGACATCAGCAAAGATGCGGTCAAACGTTTCTTGCAGTGGATTCCCGAACCGGAACGGCGGCAGGTTGCACTGCTCGCGGCGGCGCCGCGTCAGTTCAACCGCGACATTCTGAGCGCCGCGCTGGGCAAAGACGCGGCGCAGGATTTTGATTGGCTGTCGTCACAGAGCTATATCCGAACAAACACAACGCGCGGGTGGTTTTATCACGAAAAAGTCCGCGAATTGATGCTGCGCTATTTGCGGAATACGCAGCCCGGTGACCTGACCGCAAGCCACCTGCGGCTGGCACAGTCCTTTGAGGCACACCAAACAGACACGGGTCTGACAGAAAAGGCAGCGTACGACAGTCAAGAATGGCGAAAATGCGAGACCGAGCGCGTCTACCATTTGCTTTGCGCCAAACCTGAACGCAATGCGAGTCAAGCCATTAACGCGTTTCTGATTGCCTTTCGCTGGCGTTGGGGTTTCGCCCAAGAGATTACGCAGACCTGTCAACAAGCGTCTCATGAGACGGTTCAGCCCGAGTTGGAACATCAGGCGCGCATCTTGGAAGAATTTTACTCTGGATATGACAAGAATGAATACGAGCGCTTGATCGAGCATGCCAATCAATTGTCCCAGCGAACGGATTTGACGTTCGTGGCGCAAAGCCAGCTGCTCTCTAAACGCGGATGGGCGTACTTGCAGATGAGTAAGTATGACGAGGCGTTGGCGGATTTCAATCGCGCGATCGAGTTGGATGACAAGTTGGACTGGGCGATTGCGAATCGCGGCTTGACGTATCGGTTGATGGACAAGTATGACGAAGCGTTGGTAGATTTCAATCGCGCGCTCGAGTTGGATGACAAGTATGCGTGGGCGATTGCGAATCGCGGCTTGACGTATCGGTTGATGAGTAGGTATGCCGAAGCGTTGGCAGATTTCACTCGCGCGCTCGAGTTGGATGACAAGTATGCGTGGGCGATTGCGAGTCGCGGCGAGACGTATCGGTTGCTGGGCAAGTATGACGAAGCGTTGGCAGATTTCACTCGCGCGCTCGAGTTGGATGACAAGTATGCGTGGGCGATTGCGAGTCGCGGCTTGACGTATCGGTTGCTGGGCAAGTATGACGAAGCGTTGATAGATTTCAATCGCGCGCTCGAGTTGGATGACAAGTATGCGTGGGCGATTGCGAATCGCGGCGTAACGTATCAGTTGCTGGGCAAGTATGACGAAGCGTTGATAGATTTCAATCGCGCGCTCGAGTTGGATGACAAGTTGGACTGGGCGATTGCGAATCGCGGCTTGACGTATCGGTTGATGGGCAAGTATGACGAAGCGTTGGCAGATTTCACTCGCGCGCTCGAGTTGGATGACAAGTATGCGTGGGCGATTGCGAGTCGCGGCGAGACGTATCGGTTGCTGGGCAAGTATGACGAAGCGTTGGCAGATTTCACTCGCGCGCTCGAGTTGGATGACAAGTATGCGTGGGCGATTGCGAGTCGCGGCTTGACGTATCGGTTGCTGGGCAAGTATGACGAAGCGTTGATAGATTTCAATCGCGCGCTCGAGTTGGATGACAAGTATGCGTGGGCGATTGCGAATCGCGGCGTAACGTATCAGTTGCTGGGCAAGTATGACGAAGCGTTGATAGATTTCAATCGCGCGCTCGAGTTGGATGACAAGTTGGACTGGGCGATTGCGAATCGCGGCTTGACGTATCGGTTGCTGGGCAAGTATGACGAAGCGTTGGCGGATTTCACTCGCGCGCTCGAGTTGGATGACAAGTATGCGTGGGCGATTGCGAATCGCGGCGAGACGTATCGGTTGATGAGCAGGTATGACGAAGCGTTGGCGGATTTCACTCGCGCGCTCGAGTTGGATGACAAGTATGCGTGGGCGATTGCGAATCGCGGCGTAACGTATCAGTTGCTGGGCAAGTATGACGAAGCGTTGGCGGATTTCACTCGCGCGCTCGAATTGGATGACAAGGATGCGTGGGCGATTGCGCATCGCGGCGAGACGTATTGGGTGCTGAGCAAGTATGAGGAAGCGTTGGCGGATTTCACTCGCGCGCTCGAATTGGATGACAAGGATGCGTGGGCGATTGCGAGTCGCGGCGAGACGTATCGGTTGATGAGCAGGTATGACGAAGCGTTGGCGGATTTCACTCGCGCGCTCGAATTGGATGACAAGGATGCGTGGGGATATCAAGAGCGTGGCGAAACATACCGGCGACTTGGGCAATACGAGCCCGCTCTGCATGATTTTTCACGCGCGATTGCACTTGACCCCAAAGACGATAGATTCCCGCGCACTCGACGCGCAGCGGTTTATCGCGCAATGGGCGACAGTTCAAACGCCGAAAAAGATATCGCGCATGTTTTGGAGCTGCCCTTGAACGATGCTGACGCTTTCTATAATCAGTGTGTGGCGTTTGTGCTGCAAGGGAATTTCGGACCTGCGCTCGCGGCGTTGCGCGAAGCAATTCAGCGAGATTCGTCGAATCGCTTTTATGCCCAACAAGATGATTTGCTCGACCCGATTCGGCAACTGCCTGAATTTCAAGCGCTGATGTCAGAGGCATAGTCAAAACATAATTTACCACCAAGGAGCTCACATGAACAATCAATTCATCAATCCCGCAGGCATCGCTACGCCGAATGGGTACACACATGTCGTTACCACCGACGCGCGCAAACTGGTTTTCATTTCGGGCCAAATCGGCGTGGACGCGAACGGCGAAATGAAA
>Ga0226835_1001731_pt1 | contig 10894 bp, 9 predicted proteins | sample LAC_MetaG_1_FD_163627 | JGI IMG/M metagenome (GOLD analysis project Ga0226835, IMG submission 163627) | Anaerobic ammonium oxidizing microbial communities from anammox membrane bioreactor (MBR) in UC Berkley, California, United States -... | ecosystem: Engineered > Bioreactor > Anaerobic >...
TGAACTTCCAAAAAACTCAATGGTTCATTTCCCAAATCAAGCGCAAACCATCCAGCGTCAGCCAGGGAGCGATGATCTCTAATACGCTCGTTTCACGGGCGATGATCTCTGCCAGTCCTCCGGTGCCGATCACCTTCATTTTCGGCCCCAATTCCTGGCGAAAACGGGCTACCATTCCTTCGACCAGAGACACATATCCAAACAACAGCCCAGATTGCATGGCGTGAACCGTATTGCGACCAATGGCGTGGGGCGGGCGCTGTATATCCACGCGCGGCAGCTTGGCGGTGCGCAGGAACAATGCTTCGGCAGCGATGCTGATGCCCGGGGCAATTGCCCCGCCTAAATAATCACCTTCTTCTGAAATGGCGTCGAAGGTCGTCGCGGTGCCGAAATCCACCACACAGGCTGGCGCGCCATAAAAACGCAATACCGCCGCCGCATCTACAATGCGATCTGCTCCCACAGCGCGTGGATCTTCATATCGAATGCGCACGCCGGTTTTTACGCCCGCGTCCACCACCAACGGGTCCTGCCCCAGATAGTTGCGGCAGGCTTCAATGACTTTACCGGTCAACGGCGGCACGACCGACGCCAGACACACGCCGGTTAAATGCTGGGGTTGATAGCCAGCGTGGTTGATCAACCCTAGAAATTGCAGACCGTATTCATCCGGCATGCGATCATGCACTGTCGCCAGCCGCCAACGCGGGCCCAGGACATCTTCAGAATAAAGCCCTAAGGTGATATTGGTGTTCCCGACGTCAATTGCCAGGAGCATGATTTTCCTCCCCAATCACAAAATTATCAATTAGCCGCGTCTTGCCCACAAAAACCGCCATGGACAACAGGGCGCGGCCGGATACAATGCCGGTGATCTCTTGTAATGTGTCTGCATCCGCGCAGGAGACGTATTGCAAACGAGCCAACGGCTCGCTTTGAATCGTCTCTGCCATTATTTGTCGCAGACGATCTGCATCGCGCTCGCCAGCCTGATAAGCCTGACGGGCGGCGCTTAAGGAACGATAAAGCACCGTGGCTGCCCGACGCTCCTCTGGATTCAGGTAGGTATTTCGGCTGGACATCGCCAGACCATCTGGCTCGCGCACGATTGGGCAGACAACCACCTCCAAATTGAAGTTCAGATCGCGCACCATCTGGCGAATAACCGCCGCCTGTTGGGCGTCTTTTTGCCCAAAATACGCCCGCTGCGGTTGAACCGCATTGAACAATTTGGCAACCACGGTGGCGACGCCGCGAAAATGTCCAGGGCGCATACTGCCTTCCAATGGCCAGGCGACCTCTTCTACGGTCACCCAGGTTTGAAATCCGGGCGGATACATATCTTCCACGTCGGGCGACCAAACCAGAGCTACGCCCTCCTTCTCCAGCAATTGAAGGTCGCGGAGCAGGTCGCGCGGGTAAGAAGCCAGATCCTCGGTTGGTCCGAACTGAGTTGGGTTGACAAATATGCTCACCACCACACTGGCGCATTCCGAGCGGGCGGCGCGCACCAGAGAAAGATGCCCTTCGTGCAAATAGCCCATCGTTGGCACCAATCCAACTGGTTGAGGCAGACGAAGGCGGGCAGCGCGTAATTCCGAAATCGTTTTGACGGTCTCCATAAATTCTTCTCGTTAGGAAAGATCAGTTTCATCGTGAAAGCTTTAATCTGGACGCAAAGCCTTCACCAGTTGTAACAAGGTGCGGTTTATGGGGGTAGGCACGCCGACTTGCTCGCCCGCCTGGACGATTGCGCCGCAGATCGCCTCGATCTCGGTAGGCGCGCCGCGTTCTACATCTTGCAGCATGGACGAGCGATTGACGGCGGTGCGGCGGGCGATGGTTTCCACAGCAACCACCGGGTCTGGATAGGGCAAACGAACGCCCTGAGCCACCGCCACCGCCGCCGCCTCGCGGGCGACTGCCTGCATCAGCAAGCGCGCCGAGCCGCGTTGCAACAGTTCCCCATTGGGGATGCCCAGTAACGCCGTCAAGGGGTTGATGGCGGCGTTAATCACCAGCTTTCCCCAAACCAACGCATTGGCGTCGGGTGCATTCTCGATCACAAAACCTGCCGATTGCAACAAATTCGAGAGCGACCCCAATCGAGGATGCGCTTCCAGCGAGATCACCGCCTCGCCAACAGGACGAACCAGGCCGGGCGCCAGCAATGTAGAGCCTAATGTCGTCACCCCCAGAGCGACCCGTTGAGCGCCCAAAACTTGCGCCAACTGCTCACGGTTGCCGTGCCCATTTTGCAGAGTGAGCGCCACGCCTTTAGCGTCCAGGCATTCGGCTAACTGTCTCGCGGCGCGAGACGTTTGCCAGGATTTCACCAACACGATGGCAAAACGAACGCCCTTCACATCTTGCGGATCGCAGGTCACCTGGATGGGGTAAGCCTGCTCCTGACCCTCTGCTTCCAACACGCGCACTCCAAATTTCTGGATCGCCTCCAGACCCTGCGTCCAACTCCCCAGCATGACCGGCGACAAACCGGCGGCTTTCAAGCGCGCAGCAAAGATGCAGGCCATGGCGCCTGTCCCCACCACCAGGATCGTCTGCTCCTCAATGGGAAGCATTAGCAACCACCTCCAATAAGACCTGCCACTCCTGGTCGGGCATTTCTACGCTATGTTCCGCCGCGGGAAAGGCGCGGCCCTCCACGTCGGCTTTATAGGCTGCAAACGCCTGCGCCATAACGCCGTGCAGATCCGCATACTTCTTCACAAAGCGCGGCGTAAACCGGTCGAACAGACCTAACAAATCATGCGTCACTAACACTTGCCCATCGCAACCAGCGCCGGCGCCAATACCTATGGTGGGAATTTCCAGGCGCTCCGAGATCAGCTTGGCCAGGCGAGCTGGCAGCGACTCAAGGACGATGGCGAAGCAACCAGCATCCTGTAGCAGCAGCGCGTCTTCAACCAAACGCTGCGCCGCAGCAGCTTCGCGGCCTTGTGGTCGAAAGCCTCCCAATTGGTTTACGCTTTGCGGGGTCAGCCCCAAATGCCCCATGACGGGGATACCGGCGGCCAGGATGGCGCGTATCGCCTCCAGCCGTTCACGGCCGCCCTCCAACTTCACAGCATCCATACCGGCCTCTTGCAGGAAGCGCCCTGCATTGCGCACAGCTTCCGCAACCGATACTTGATACGACATAAAGGGCATATCCCCCACCAACAACGCGTACTGCGCGCCACGCGATACCGCTTTGCAATGATGAAGCATGTCCTCCATCGTCACGGGCAGCGTATTGGGATAACCCAATACGACCATCCCCAGCGAGTCGCCCACCAGGATGACATCAATCTCGGCCTGGTCAATCGCCAGCGCGGTGGGATAATCGTAAGCCGTCAGCATACTGATCACTTCACCGTTCTGTTTTTTGCCCCTCAACGTTTGAACGGTGGTCTTTTTTCGCTTGATAACAGGAACTGAAGAAACAGGTTGTGTGGACATGGTACCCTCCTTATCAGGTAGAGGCCAAATAAAGGGATTGGTTGAATTGAAACAATTGTCCCGGTCGCCGGTGATCCGGGCAGCGTCTCCATTATGCTTGATAGGACGCATCTTGACAAGATGCAATTTGACCGTTTAGATCGAAAAGTCTATTGCATCTCGGCCTAAAATCGAATATAGTTGAGGCAGCGTTCACAATTACTTTTGCCTTTAACAACCTCGCAGGATTTCGATTTTCCCGGAGGCAGCGCATGTCCATCATCAATGTCGGAATTGGCTTCTTGATCCTCATCGCCGGCCGCCCGGCATACGCTGTGTTTGTAGGCGGTGTGGTTTATTTAGCCGCCGCCTATGCCAACGAAAGGTTCGCCCTAACGCCAGCCGGATGGAGTCCGTTAGCTGTGCCGATCATCTTTGGTGGCTTGGGCGCGCTCTCGGTCTTCGTCTTTCGGCGTTGGGCGGCGCGCCTGGCCGGGATCGTCGCCGGCGGCTATTTGGTCTATAATCTGCCGCAGGTGTTTGGCGCGCAGCCCGAATGGGTCACCCCCATCACCTTCGCTATCGGCGGCGCGCTCAGCTTTGTAATGCTGATCGTGTTGTTCGACGGCTTTCTGATCTTCTTATCGGCGTTGACGGCGGTAACTTTGATCCTGCGGGATGTCAAATTCGGCGGGTTGGAACCGGCGATCATGTTTCTAATCCTGATGGTGTTCAGCCTGATCGCCCAATATCTGATCTTCGAATATGGCAAGCCTTCCCCCGATTAAGCTCACTCGGCATAGCCCATACGCGGCAAATAAGCGCCAAAGACCTTCAACAGAACAGCCTGCTGCTCTGGGGTCATCTTTTGACGGAAGCGACCAATTTTTCCCTGGCTGAAATGAACGCCCTTCTGATCCGGCTGCGCCATTTCGGGGCGATAGCGAGCGATTACCGAGCGCGTCTGCGGATTCCGCGGGTTTAGTTTTAGAAAGCGCGCCAGGCGTTCAGCCTCTGCTTCATAATTGGTCAGCAGGTCTTCGTAACGCACATGCAGCGCAGAGGCGCAGCTCATCCAGGCTTCCCAAACGCGAACCTGTTCCTGCATAAATTTCAGGGCAGTGTCGAACTCCACATACGGAGAAAAGGCATTTTCCTTGCCACGCGCCAAAGCCCGACGGCCATTCTCCATCGCCGAGAGCATGGCGTCGCGCGGATCCCGATATAGATAGGTGGCGCGCATCATACCGCGGCGGATCAAGGTCAACGCCAGGGGGGTAGGCGCGGCGTGAGCTTTGATGACGAACGTATTTCCCAATAGCGACGGCGCCAACACCGCCAGCAAACGGCGCAGCGTTAGCGCGCCGATGTTGCAATTGACTTCGGTGAGAATGCTCTGCAAATGATAACGACGGCGGATCTCACGGGCGTCTTGCGCGCCGTTGGCCAGCATCATATCATTGGTGAGGTTGTAATACCAGCCGGTGCCGGCGCGGGGCATACCAACGGATAAGATAATCATGTGCATAATTATACTTTTGATTTTGCCGTTATAATACAAGGCGCGCTTTCAGCGCATCAATGAACAATTGTCAAGGAAACAACTATCGCAGCAAGATCATGCAGAGAAGAGGGAAGTATGAGTAAAACGACAAATTTTCTGGAAGGATTTATTCTGGGGGGGCTGGTAGGCGTTGTCGTGGCGCTGATGTTCGCCCCCTCATCCGGTAATGAATTAATCAACCGGTTTCAAAGCGAGGCGGAACGCATCCGCAGTGAGGTGAGTCGGGCGGCCGCCGAGCGACGATCGGAGTTGGAGCAACAACTGGCAGCCTTGCGCACCCCAAGTAAACCGAGTTCGAACTGACCATTTCGGAAAAAGCAAAAGCGTCTCCGCTTTCGACATCCAGCAGAGACGCTTTAATTTTTCACAACCTGGCGAGAGCCGCTATTTAGGCAAGATGGTAAATTGATAAGGCGCTTTCTGGCGGGTGAAGCGCGTGACGCCAGAGATCACCAGGACAACTTCGCTGCGCTGACGATCCAAACTCAAGGTTATTTCAACCGGACTGCCGGGCGAAAATTCCAGCTTTTGCACCTCGGCCTCATCGCCCAGCCAGATGAGCGCCAATCGGAACATCTGCGGCAAGATATTCTGAATGCGCACAAACCCATCGCTTTGCCATCCGCCATCGTCGCTCTCGAAATCGGCGAAATAACCAATCTCTGGCACACTGACGTCATCCAGCAGGAAGCCTTCGCCGTTCACGGCGGCGTCGGTGATATATTCAAAGCGTAGTTGAACTTTCTTGCCGGCAAATTGAGAGAGATCTACTTTCTCTTCAATCCACTGCGGGCCAGAACCGCTCAGGCCGTTATATGCCCAGCCGTAGCTGTTTCCTACGGGATCCTCTGCAGTGCCGGAGGGCGTGGTCAGGATTTGCCAGGTTTCCCCATCCTCAGACGCCAACAGATACAGATAGTCATAATCTTCCTCCAGGTCATACCAGGTCCAGTAGGAAAAAGTCAATGGGCCGGTGTGATCGCTAAAATCAAACTGACGCGTCAAGGTGATGTCCGATTCGTCGCCGCGGTTTGAGTAAAACGCATAAGCTCCAGATTTCGGGTCGACTGGTAAGGCGCTGATCAATTCAGGCGCTTCGAAGCGCAAGACATAATCGCCGCGGCAACGGATGCGAATATAGTCCACGCCGTATTGGCTGACATCGCGCGTTTCGGTTGGCGTTGGACAATTGCTGATGGTTTCCGTTGGGCCGGGAGACGGCGCGCTGGAGTAATTGTGATAAGTATATCGCCCATCTGCAACCCGGCTATCCTGCAAAAAAGAGGCGATCACCCAATCGGCAAACACATCATCGGCTCGGATCGGAGCGCCTGTGATGGAGTCGGTTACCTCCAACGATGCCAACACCTGATCAATGCTCACCATACCGTTGGCTTCATCCGCCACCAGCATTTGGGTGGCGCGCTCGCCGAAGCGATCCAAGAAGTAGGTCATAAAGAGAAAAGATGCGCCATAATGCTCGGTGCGGTTGGTTGGCGTTGAGGGCCAGTCGGTGAGTTGAATATCCGGGTCGCTGACATAGGCGCGGTCTGCGCCGCCGATGCTGTAATGGTTCAAAAACATTGCCAGATCCGAGAAGCCTTCATTCATCCAGGTCTCTTCATTGCGGTCGCGATACCAATGGATCATGTGCTGAAATTCGTGCGCCAGAACGCCATAGGCATATTCTTCGCCCAGATCTACATGATCGGCGCTGAGCAAGAACATTTCATGGCCATTGGTCTTTTCACGCACCACCGGCAGATATTCATCCGCAGAGGAATAATACCCCGCCACCGAGCCGCCCAACCCGCGCGCATACAGGATAAATAGATGTGGGTCTGCATCCACGCCCGGTGTCCATTCGCTGCCAAAGAATTCGCGGTTGCGTGGGTAGATCTCTTTTTCGAACGTTTCAACCAGTTCCTTCAAATCGCGCTCGTTATAGCGCACGCCATTTTGAATCCAAAAATATACGTGTTCGGTCACATAACGCAAACTGGCTTCGACCTCGAAATTATCGTTCGAGTCGGAATTGGTCACCCAAAAGGTCTGCTGGTCGCCGATTTGATATGTCTTCACCGGCGCTTCCAGGTTGCGAGGAAGATCAGGGCGACCTTCCAACCGCTTTGCCAGGTCAATGGGATCGTTGATGGGAACGATCGTTTCTTCAAAGACACGCAAGGTTTCAAGCGCCGCAGCCAGAGCAGAGTCATCGGCAGGCTGCAAAGGAGTGGGACTCAGCGGGCTAAGCGATTCAACAGGCGAGTGAACCGTGGTGGGTGTGGCGAAGATGGGCGCATGGGCTGTTACAGTTGGCATAACCGGCTGAACAGTCATTACTGAGACCTGTTCTGAGACCGGCGCAAGCCAAAGATAAGTTCCAACCCCGCCAACGATGCATACACCACAAGCAAGCGCCGCTAAAAAACCACAAGTCAAAATAACGATAAGAATTTTATTCTGTTTACTCATCAAGAAAACTTCACCTCTAAAGACAACATCAGGGGGCGTCGGCTGGTTCTTCCGGCAGAGGGCAGGCAAGCTGCATCGGAAAAGGCGAGCGCAATTGGACATGCTCCAGCGACCCATCCGGGGCAAAAAGCGCCAGCGCCAGGATGTCTCGCTCCGAGCAAACGATCATCACCACATCCCGGCCATTGGGAAAGCGAGCTGGCTTTCCCGCCACTGGGATCGCCATGTTCTGGCTGGTTTGCCCGGCCAGGAAAAACACCATACGCGGGTAGGGTCTGGGCGCAAGGGGATTGCGCTTTGCTACATTATCTCCAACGCCGGCGGGAAAATAGCGCGGGTACAAGGCGCGCCCGGCCATGATCACCGCGCCGTTGGATAAATAGGTTTGCAAATCTTGGCGCGTTTGCTCTGGAATTTGATCCGAGGCGAGCAACGCCGAGTACATTGCCTCAATCCGTGCCTCATCATAGCGCCTGGGGAAGCTGCGCTCCACGAGCGGAACGAGGCTGCCCAACAAAAGTAACCCCACAGCAATGAGCGGAATTGCCAGACCGCGCGGCAAGGAAAACTTTTTCCGCGCTGCTTGTTCATTGTCCGACGGGAAAGGAAGTTCTTCCACTGCGGTTTTGCCCGTCAGGTAGGCGTATCCATCCATGCTGACTTGTACCAATCCAATGCTGAAATAGACGAGAGCCGACCAATCCACCGGCAGAATGTATCGCCCGCCCGAGTTGCGGAAGATGCCGTTGAAGGTCAGGTAGGTGATCGTCAGGGCGATGGGTGCGACGCCCGCCCAGCCGCGCCGTTTCCAGGCCTGGTTCGCCCCCCAGGCGATCAACAGCAGATTGACGACCAGCGGCAGGAGCGTCTGGCTGGGAAAATGACCATCCCATTTGCGCCAATAGGGCAGGCGGCGAACATAGTTCTCGACTGCGCAGCACTCCGCCCAAAACCTCGTCGTTGAGCGGTGACCAATCCACGCGATCATGCTGTCCAGGCCGCGAAAGGTGGTCGGGAGCGTCAAGAATGTCTGCAATTGACTGTTCAACGTATGTCCAATCATCACGCCTACCAAACGCCCGATGTTCTGCTGAATATATTCGAGAGTGCGGTTGGTCTCGCGCTCAATCAGCTCCTGAGGGATCTCTGGCGGCGGCGGCTGGGTGGGCAAGGGGATGCTTCCAGTTTGTGGAGCAACGCTTTGAGCGGCTTCCGTGGGCGGCGGAATGACCGTGGCGAGGCTCTCTTCAGGCGACTCGTCCTCTTGCTGGCTGCTCAATAAAATTTCCCGATTGGGGTGAAAACGCTGGAATAATATCCCAATTTGAAAATAGGGATGATCAACAAATACCTTGCCCGTCAGGCGATAGTTCCGCCAGACCCAAGGCGAGATTACCATCAAAATCCCCAATACTGCCAGCAGCCCGCTCTGGAACCACAGCCCAAACTTCCTCTTGGGCCAGAGGATCAACGCCGCAATGACCGCCAATGGGAAGAAGAACAGGGAAGTTTCCAGACGAATCAGCATCGAAAAACCCAATGCGCCGCCGCAGACCAAAGCCAGATGCTTCTTTTCTTCGATGTTTTGCAACCAAAGCACCACCAAGTAGATGAAAATCAGCGCCATCAATGTAGCGGGCAAATCAGCCATGAGCAGCTTTGCGTTCGAAGTGGTGATGCTGCCGGCAAGGCGGATTGAATTGGCTTCGCGAAAGATGACCAGCGCCGCGGCCATCAGGGCAGAGTAACGATTGTGTAAAGCGCGGGTCAGTCTATAAATCATAACCGGTATCAGCGCCAGCACCAGAATCTGGAGAAAGACCACTCTCTCATAATCCTGTCCCCCAAGAAGATGCAAAACGGTCATATACATCGCCAGAAGCGAGCGCCGAATATACGGCGCGCCGTAAAATGTGTATCCTTCGCCGATCAGCGCCGTCTGCGCTGGCGTATCGTAGGCGCGGGCATCCGAGCTGGGGTAGTATTCGAAATTGGGATAAACCGGCGCCGTCAAAAACCAGTTGGGTGAAATCGGCGCCGCCTGCCAGGCGACGACTGCGCCGAGCCAAATCAACAACGACAGCCAGAAATCAATCCTTCGCCAGCGCAACCTTTCTCGCCAGAGAGCGAGCCGTTGCGGATCGCTGATGAAGATCGTCAAGAGCAGCAACGCCAGACCCGCCAGCCATGCCAGGAAAACCTGCGCCTCTACCAACGGCGCTCCCTGACGATTCCATCCCAGCCGCTGACTTTCTGCCGGAATTACCTGGCGCGCCGTCCATGACCATAACCAAAACATTACAGCATAGAACGCCAGAAGCAGATAAAAGAAACGACCCCTCGGATGATGACCAAACAACTCCCGCCCGTGACGCAGGATCAACAAAGCGAGAAACGTCTGCAAACTCAGTCCCGCGCCCCACACCACCAGCGGCAACAAACGATGGACAATCGCCTGTGTAAACGGCTCATGAATATCTGGCAGAAGGGTGATATAGAACGCCCCCAGAAAAGAAACAATTGCGCTGACCACCAGCCAGCTTCCCCAAATTTGTCGGCGTCCGAAATAAGCTAAAAGGCGTTCCCGGCGAATTTCCCAGGCTATTGGGCGCAGCCAGCTTTCCAGAAGCAATGCAGCAAACCCCAAGCTCACCGCCAAGATGATAAACATCAGCGCCAGGCGCGCTTTCGACACCCCCGCCAACAAAGCAACGCCTTGCGCCGAGGGCGTTTGGATCATCAACGCAATCGCGATAAGGCTCTGTAACAGCGCAAGCCCCCAAAAAAGGCGATAAAAGCGCCTGGCGGCGTTTTTATTAAGCAAGAAAGTATCTCGGTTCATCCAAATCAGCCTTCAGCCGGCTGAGGATCATCCAGCCTGGCCGCAGCAGTAATCATACCAAATACCACCCACATATTGGGCAATGCAAACGAATCGAAGGAAAAGGTTACAAAAGCAAACACAAAGATGGCTAACGCCCCGCTAACCCCCCAATATCTTTGCTCCGAAGAAGGCGAGAACCACAAATATAGCAAACTGCCAACCACCGCCAGCAGAAACGCGGTGAACGCTACCATGCCCAGCAAACCGGTTTCAGAGATCAAACGGGCGTACAGATTTTTGGGCGTAATCAATCGGTCGCGCCCTTCACCTGGCGTGATCTGGCGCATCACTTCCTTCTGCTGGTCATAAGGTTGATCGGGGATCATCTCCGCGAAATAGAAAGCGTAGTTGCCCAGCCCGACGCCCACCCAGGGATTTTGCTGGTAAATGCGAAGCGCCGTCGCCCAATACACAAACCGCTGTTCAAAAGCAATGTATTCGAGGTAGGTGCGGCTGCGCGCTTTATTTTCCGTCCAGTAACGCCAGAGGCGAGAGAAATACGGGTTTTGCGAGCCAACAAGGAACAT
>Ga0226835_1001732_pt1 | contig 10890 bp, 11 predicted proteins | sample LAC_MetaG_1_FD_163627 | JGI IMG/M metagenome (GOLD analysis project Ga0226835, IMG submission 163627) | Anaerobic ammonium oxidizing microbial communities from anammox membrane bioreactor (MBR) in UC Berkley, California, United States -... | ecosystem: Engineered > Bioreactor > Anaerobic >...
CAAGGGCGGCCAGTACGACCGGAGCAAGACAGTGACGGCGGGTCAGGGCGAAGGCTTCAGCAAGCAGGTCAATACCACAGGCACGACAGCCAACGGCGGCCAGTACGACCGGAGCAAGACAGTGACGGCGGGTCAGGGCGAAGGCTTCAGCAAGCAGGTCGATATGACCGGCACCACAGCCAGCGGCGGCCAGTACGACCGGAGCAAGACAGTGACAGCCGGTCAGGGAGAGGGTTATAGCAAGCAGGTGGAGACCTCGGGCACCACTGCCTCGGGCCGGGATTATGACGTGACCAAAACTGTCACCGGCAAACCGGGCGAGGGTATAGACCGGAGTTTCAGCAGCGGTCAGGATAGAGGTGTGACTACCTCCGGGCGTGGCGAGCCTGATTTCGAGGCTCCTGAAGAGATGTGAAGCGAGGATCTGAATCGATCACTGGCGATGCGGCAGGCCCGGGCTTGCCGCATCACTTTTTGGAATCGCTAGCGCAACTTTTTGCCTTTCCGCCGGTACCAGTCTTGGACCTGGTGATTCCGGTATAGCAAATGATCAAGACCCTGTTCTTTCTCGCGGTGGCTTTCCTCCTTTTGGCCGCGCTCTTCTACTCGGTGGAGCTTTTGTTCCCTTCGCGTAAAGACAAACCGCTCTGGAGAAAGGATAGCCGTCTTGATCTTGCTTACTGGTTCTTCACCGCTGCCGTGACCAAGACCATCGGCAAGCTGGTGGTTCTAGCTGGTATTGTCGCCTGCACCATGGCTCTGGGCCGCGAGCTGAGCCCGGCGGTGGCAAACGGCTTTTCGCCGGTGGCGGATCAGCCTGCCCTTCTCTGTGCGCTGGAGATACTGATCTTCGGTGATCTCATCGCCTATGCCATACACAGGGCTTTTCACCGGCGCCGCCTCTGGAAGTTCCACGCCATCCATCATTCATCGACCCAGGTCGACTGGCTTTCATCGGTGCGCTTGCATCCTGTCAATGAGTTCGCTACCCGTCTGGCGCAGGTGGTTCCTTTCGTGCTCATGGGCTTTCCTCTCACTCTCCTGGTTGCTTATGTGCCCTTCTTGAAGCTCTATGCGATTTTGCTCCATGCCAATGTGGACTGGTCTTTCGGACCGCTCAAGTATGTCATCGCCACGCCTGCGTTTCATCGCTGGCATCACAGTTGCGAGAAAGCCGCCATCAACAAGAATTTTGCCGGACTCTTCCCTGTCTGGGACTTGATCTTCGGGACTTTCTATATGCCTGAGGGTGAGGTCCCCCGCGAGTTCGGCGCCGTGGGAGCCAAAGTGCCCGGGACCCTCCTTGGTCAACTCGTCTATCCGTTCAAATAGAAGATTGTTCTTCGATCATGCCTTGCTCGTGCCGGGGGTCGAGTCTGAGATTTGCATAGATCTGTTTACCTTTTGAAAACGACTCTGGTGGCTGGTTCGATACTGTCAGTTTGGGTTCTCCTTCTTTGAAAATACCAGTAAGTGGTACTTGATTCTGGTATAAAATCTGGAAAAATGGTATGTTGAGTTTGTTCGGTTAGTACTAAAAAGAAGATGCAGCTTGATTCACATGGAAGGAAACAAAATGGCACGATTGAATAGAAAGAGCGTCATGCTCCTCGCCTCTACAGTTCTGATCACTGGTCTCCTGGGCGCTTGCTCCGGCGGCGGCGGTGGCGAAACCAGCAGCACCCCCAGCGATGCGTCCTCGACGACCACCCCGGCCGCCGAGCCTGCCTCGACCCCGGCGACCCCGTCCACTGATACCTCGAGCACATCCACAGACGCTACCGGAGCTACCAGCACGACACCGGCCACCGAAGGCGCTGCCACCACCCCGGCAACGACCGATGCCACGGGCGCTGCTGGCACGACCCCGGCTGCCGGAACCGAAGGCAGTACTCCTGCAACCGGAACTCCTGCTGACGCCAGCTCGTCTACCCCGGCCGAATCATCGGATACCGCGGCTCACTAGGCACCGGACTCTCGTCTCCTTGTCCGGGACCCTGCCAACGTAGGCTGCAAACCGTTCGGCGGTGAGTCGCTGGAACAAGAGCAAAACACAAGGCTTTATCGCTCTTGCTCCCGGCTGATTCACTGCCGAACGGCTCTTTTTGTGGAGAATCTCTGTCGATATTTGGTATCAGGGTGGTACCATTAATTATGATGAAACCGAGAGTATTTCTAGCTGTTAATTCCGACCTCTTGTTGATTGGATTGCGCCAGGTCCTGGAGAATGCCGGACATATCATCGCCGGAGAATATTCTCCGGAGGTCGATATGGCAAACCAGATCATCGAGGCCAATCCGGATGTGGCGATATTGAGCTGGCGTCACCAGGGTTTCGAGCACCACAAGATAATGCGCAAGGTCAAGCGCAAAATCAGCCATGTCAAATTCCTCCTTCTTCTAGACCAGCCCGAAGAATTTCTCGAGGCTGTCTCCTGCAATGCCGATGGTTACAGCGTGGAGAAGCTATCAGCGGGCATGTTCCCCCTGGCTCTGGCGGCACTCTCGGAGTACGGAGCCTGGATCGGGCCTGCCATCGCCGACTTCCTCCTGCATCGACGGGCTGGTGGCCGTGCCCTTCTGGCAGGCAGCGACTTGAGACCGATCGCTACCCTGACCAGGAAGGAGAACGAGATTCTCCAGCTCATGTCCGAAGGCATGGAGATTCTGGAGATCGCTTCCAAGCTTTCTTTGAGCGTGGAGACCGTCCGGGTTCACTGCAAACACATCAACAAGAAGCTTAACGTTAAGGATCGGGCTCAGGCCGTCGCTCTGGCGTTGCAGGGGCGGCTTTGAGCCAATGTAACAGTTTGCGCCCTGAAGATTCAAAGACAAATATCTTTAGAGATCACTCCACAACAACATTTTGCGGTTAAACTCGATGTGGATCGAATGAAGATTCGATTGGAAGCCAACACACCGAATGCAGTGCATGCACTGCATGTCCGGTAAGCAATTCAAGAAGAGTGACCGGTAAATTCCTCCGGGGCCTGGTCAGGCACCACGCGGGAGCGAAGAAACCGGGGACTCCGTCTGGAAGAGCTTCTGGCGCTCGGAAGCGATGCGATCTCGATTTCCGGTTTAACATAGATGCCAACTGGTAACTGCCTGCAAACCGGTAACTATCCGCAAGGGTGATTTGATCGATCTCGATAAATGGCAACATTGTATATGGATACTCGGATACGTGCGACCAAAAGAAGGTGCTTCAAAATGATTGAAGGGACATTGACTGTGAACCTCGATCCTCCATATGTGCGTTTTCATTCGACAGAGTCGGATGGGAGGGAGGTTTCATCGCACTACGACTGCACAAGAGAGGAAATTCGCACCATTCTTGAAGCCCTCGGCAGCGAAGTCGACAAAGACTGGCCCGTGCGGGACTGTCTGATTCGAGCCCAGGGTGCTTTCCCCCACGAGCTTCTCACTACATTTAATCTGATTCCGACAAGGCTGCGCTCAAAAGCGAGCTGAGTTCTCGATTTCGAAATCGTTTCGGCATCAAGTCATCTCTCCACCGGGAATGCCTTGATGCCGTTCCATTTGCCGCGAAAGGGCACGACAGCGTTGATATAGCCGAGATAGACTCTCGCTGATCCCGGAGCCCTGGCCACAGACCATACCCCCAGCCCGTCCCGGGGTGTTCCTACAGAGTCGCCTGTGATTTTCGGACTTCCGGGGTCGCTAACGTCCACCACCATTAGCTCACTGTCTCCGGCTGAAATGAAAAGCTTGCGTGCCTGGCGGTCCAGCCGTATCTGATTGGTGTGCCCGGAGCTGTTGAACCAGTTGTTTCCACGGGTGCCAGCCCGCCAGGGATTGAGCCAGGCGATCTGGCGAATTCCTCCTTGCGTCCCGCCCAGATCTACTACTTCGAGACCGGCATAATCGACGGTGAGATAAGCCAGACCGGAGTCATTGTTGAAATCGAGGGCGATCCCGTTATAAGCCTGGGGACGTCCTTTCATAGCTGCGTTCAGATACTTCTCCATCTCGACCGGGGCGTCCGGACGGGTGATGTCCGCGACCCGCAGCCCACCCGCATCGTAGGCGACATACATACGATTGCCGTGAATCGCGATATCGCGGACATTGGGGTGAGCTATGCGCCCGGGATTCTTTCTCGGGAAATTTGTATCCGGCAAGAAAGAGCCCAGATAGCGGGGTTTCCCGGCGGCGATGTCGAAAATGCCAATACCGTGGGACATCATCCCGAGATACAAATAGCCATTGTCAATACAGATGCAGGTGGCGCCTCTCTGTTTTTCCGACTTCCATAGTGATACCACTTGCGGTGATGTCCTCTTGCCGATGTCGATTGCGGCGAGCCCGGCAGGCGCGCCCTGGGCTCGGAAGAAATCGCCAAGGGCTGCATAGAGCATATCTCCACGACGGGCAAGGGCGGTGACCGGCAGACCGCCCAGGTCTTTCGGCAGGACCCGGGCTGCTATCCGGATCCCTGTCCGGTCCTCTGCCCCACTCTCGCTCTCTTTCAAGATTACAAGCCCGCCGTCTTTCATGGCGGCATAAATCAAGCCCGGCCTGTCCGTATCGGGAAGAATATGAAGCGGCATCTCGCCGCGCTGTGCCGGGAGGCTCCAGAGCTCCTGCGAAGCCGCAGCCTCTGCTCGAGTGTTTTCCCCGACTGCGAAGATTATCAAGAAGGCCGACAATACCTGTACGAGGCTGAAGTTTCTGGTTCGAGCACATCTCATGGGGACTGATTGTACATCGATATCTAGGTCTACGGAGCGATTATATGATCGCTTAGAAGCCCGTAGGTTTCGGGGTTGCACCGGACTTTCTCGATGTCCCATTCGGAAAAGGGCGATTTGCGGTTGCGCAGGAGGAAATTCAGCTCCCGCTGGATCTCGTACTGGATGTCCCGGGCAATTCGCATCCGCAGTTTCTTGTCCCGGGCCTGGTCAGGGGAGTAATTGAGATATATGGGCTTGCCGACTTTGATGAGCATTCTCACCGGTAGTGGAATGGCGCTGGTGGGAAAGGGGAGCCAGGGGAAGATCGGAGTCACTGGCCAGTAGGGCGCGCCCATGACCCGGGCGACTTTCTCCATCCGCGCCAGGAGCGGATAGATCTCGTCACCGCCTACGGTGGTAACCGGAATTATCGGTGAATTGGTCTCGATGGCTTCTTTTACAAAGCCGGGATGAAAATCGCAGAGCCTGTAGCGTTGCGAAAATGGCTTGCCGGTTCCCCTGGTGCCCTCGGGGTAGATACCGACGAGCTCCTCATTCTCCAGAAGCTCCCGGGCAACCTCGTGGCTGGCGGGTACACCACCGGATGATTTGAAAATCCTGCCGGTGAGGGGGGCCGATAGCAGATAGTCGACCACGAGAAAGCGGATTCTTCTGGGGTGCGGGTGTAGATGATAGTTGGCGCAATAGAGCATCCAGGCATCCACCGGCAGGACCCCGGAGTGGTTGCCGACGAGAAGAGCCCCACCCTCATCGGGGATGTTCTCGATACCGATGGTCTGGACTTTGAAGAATTCCTCGTAGAAAAACCTGAAAATGGGCTCGTAGGTCAGGAAAGCATCCAGGTCGAAGCCGTAGCCATCCTCCTGGTGCTCGTAGCGCCAGCAGAAGTCCTTCCGCGGGTCGACCCGCTTGAGAATATTTTGGGCAAAATGCCGCATTGTCTGTGTTTCGGTCCCCCTGTCGCCGATTCGGTCATCACACCTTTGCATTTTCACTTTATCCTTGCCCGGTCCCCCGGGCATCTACCCGTAGACTGAGTGGAATGTGATTCTAAGGGCCGATGCCGAAAGCTGTTTTGATATTGATTTTCACGTAACGGCGCTGTCACTCTGTTTGCGTATCTTTATGCCAAGAGTTAGATAGGAATCGTTTTTCGTCGGGCAGGAGTCTCTCCTGCCTGCAGGGGAGTGTACTGTGACGAGAGGAATTGAAGCAGCAACAGCGGCGGCTCATCTGGAGTCCGCGGCCATGAGAAGTGCAGGCACCGGGAGACCGGAGCAGTTCGACCGCTTACTCACCGAGCCCGGTGAAGGAAAGGTCAGCCGGGTCTCCAAAGGTCCGGAAACCCGAGAGTCAGTGGCGCCGGGGGCTCCGGAGAATAGAGAGACAATGCCTCCCGATGTGCGGAATCTCAGCGAATCTCTTCCGCCCGGTGTAGAGACCTTTTTGAAGCTGAAGAGCTCCGAGTCCGGACCGGATTGGCACAAGCAGTTCCGCAAGAATCAAGAAGGATATAGAAAGGGCCTCGGAGAAGCAGAAGAGGATTACAAGGCTAAAGAAAAGGAATTCCTCGATAAGATGAAGCCCGGGGACCCCAATGGTCTTGCCGCTCGCGAGAAGAAAGCGGTGGATTCGATAAACGAGAAGAAGCTCGCCCTTGAAGACAACATGAACAAGGTCAAGCCTTCCGATCGAGAGAAGGTCTTCGGTATGGTGGGCGCATTCCTGACAACAAACAATCCCGAGCTCAAACGCGCCATCAAACAGGAGCTTCAGGGCATGGGCGCCGGCAATGTCGTCGGAGCCCTGGACGACTTCACCAGCACAGTGGAGAAGAACGAAGGCACTATATACGAAGCCGAAACAGCTCGCGGGAAATTCAACGAATCAGCCGATACTTTCGGTGTTCTCAATCAGTATTATCAGAGAACGCTGGAAGAGGCCAATCGTCGCGAGGCTAGGCCCGGTGACAGCGAGGAGTTGCAGAGACTCGGCAAGAAACAGGGAGAAATCGAGAGCTGGAACAAAGTTCCTCCCAAGCCCGAGCTGGATCTCGACTTTCATATGAAAAAGGATAAGGGGATTGATATCTAGCCGGATGGAGCTCCGGCTCTTCGGAGAACTCTTCACTCCGCCGGGGGATAGTGTCTGTTTTTCGAGAACAAGGCGAAGAACCACCCGATCAATATATCCACATAGCCTTAAGCCTGAACCTGTGGCGTTTCAGCTGTTTCACGGGCCACGTGAGCCGTGAATGCTGATTCTCAATGTGATTAGAGCGTCACAGGTTCAGGTATGTACTTTAAATCGGACCTTGATGGGGATTTTCAATGAAAAGCAGGAAAACAATCGCTCTAGCATTTTCGTTTTTCGTTCTTTCAAGCGGTTTCGCCGCGCTTCCTGCAAGTGCCAGCGATTTCGAGCATATGCTCAAAGACATAGTCGAGAAGAAAGTCTTGAAAAAGGGCGGCACCAACCCGGCTCAGACAAACACGATCAATAACATCAATGCCATGGAGTCCTCCCTGACTCAGCAGATCACCGACGGTGTGGCAGCAGGTAAAATCACCGCCATAGAGGAGACCGAGCTGCGGGCGCAGTTGAGCAAGATCGCTCAGCAAAAAGCTGCTTCTCTTGCCGACGGCAAATATAACGATCCCGAGGTGATTAGCCTGCTTGGCGAAATGAATTCTCTTGGAGAAAAAATCAAGTCCTATGCCGGCAATGCCAGCGTCACATCCCCGGCTCCTGCCGCCGCTGCTCCGGCTGCGGTGACCCCGGCGGCTCCTGCGACCTCCGTTGCGGCGCCGGCTTCCGGTACGCCGACCTCCTCCACCGCTATCTACCAGCGAATCGCGGATGGTCTCGCCTCAGGCAAGATCAGCCGGGACGAGGCGAACAATCTATTCAAGATAGAGAGCCGCATCCATGACCTGGATACTCAGCTTCGTCGCAATACACTGGGCGATTTCGAGCGCCAGCGCATGATGTTCCGGGAACTCGAGCAGCTTACCCAGAGTATTGATCTGAAGCTCGGTCATTAGGGAAGGCAGACTGGGAGATTCAGGATCGGCCGCCGGCGGCATAGGGCGACCCGGGATTGATATCGAGAACTGTTCGTTCCGGCTCGACGATGGACTCCTCGAACTGGCATAGCCATTTCGAGTCTGGCTTGATCCCTTCTACAGTGTTGCCTGAATCGATGACCGCACCATTTTCCACCAGGTAGACCGCTACATTGAAGAGCAGTCTGGCGACTTCGTTGGGAGGCAGTCCTCTGTAGTGGCATTGCAAATCGTGCAGACCGATGTCGTCCAGACCGCGGGTGTCCATGAGCATATCGCCTTCCTCGCCGTTGCCTACCCTGTAGAATCGGACATTCAGGGCGCCTCTTCGCTGGACAGGATCGAGACTGCAATCTTCCATATAGAGCTTCGGATCGATCACTTGCTGAGAGTGAAGGAAGACCATGGTATGCGGGCTTGTGGTCTCGATCAGAGCCTGGAGCACACCATGAAAGAGTCGCAGGCGTGTAGGCGCATCCAGCTGGTAGTCCATCATCTCGGATACGAGAACCGTCTGCATGCAATTCGAGATCCTCTCCTCGGCATCTTCGCAATTCCAGGACTGCTCGATGGATTCGACATAATGACGGGGTTCCCCTTTGGCTTCCGTCTCGATGATGGTAGTTTGTACCGGAACCGTTGCTGCCTCGAATTCGGATAGGACTTTCGTGTGTACAAGAAGCCCCTCTCCGGCTCTTTCTATGCCCGAGTCGAGCAACTCCTCGCTTCGAGCCAGCAAGGCTTCGTAATCGATGGCTGTTTTCGTCTTATAGAGAAGCGCGACTGTTTGCACTAGATATTCCTTCCAGTAATCAGGATCTTCCTCCGGCTGCATGGGGAGAGCCGGGATTGATATCAAGTATGGAGCGCTTGGGCTCGATGATTGCCTCTTCCAACTGACAGCGCCATTTGGAGCCCGGATTCAGTCCTTCTATCGTGTTACCGGACTCTATCACGGCGCCATTTTCGACCAGGTAAGCTGCAGTACCGAATAGAAGACTGGCAACCTCTCGAGGTTCTAAGTTCTTGAAGTGGCATTGCAGATCTTGTAAACCTACTTCTTCGAGTCCTCTTGTATCCATGATCATTTCTCCCGAATCGCCATTAGCGGCTCTAAAAAAACGAACATTAATAGCCCCTCTCCGTTGTACAGGGGCAAGGCTACAATCCTCCAGGTAAAGCTCCGGATCGAGAATCTGTTGGGAATGAAGAAAGTGAATGGCATGTGGCTTGGTTATCTCTACTGCTGCTTGCAGGATGCTGTGAAAAATCCGAAGCCTCTCCCTCGGCTCAAGGACAGATGCCACCATCTCAAAGACATCGACTATATGATCGCATTGGGATATTCTTTCCCGGGCATCTTCGCAATTCCAGGACTGCTCTGCCGCTTTGGCAAAATTCTCCGTCCTCTTAGGGTTCATGTCCTCGGTGCAAGCCATGACGTAGTAAAGCACCGGTGTGGAGGACCCTGTGTAGACCATCATGGAACCAGTCAGGTCTAGGTCTGCCCCCACCAGTTCTTTGCTTCGAAGGTGCAAGGCTTCGTAGTTTACTGGCTCATTCTCTTTATAGAGGAGGGCGGCAAATTGCATCTATCTTCACCTTCGTTTGGCGACCTGACCGAAGAGTTTAGCACAGGCGACTTAATGTTCTTCCGGGGTTTTTCCGGTGGATTGACGGTGGCTTGGGGCGCATTCTGATAAAGCCGTAAAACTGATTCCATAGGTGTTGCCATGCGTGGTGGACTCAAGCGTTTTGCCCTGGTGGGCTTGTTTTCCTGTGGTTTTCTTTCCTTTGGCTATGCGATTCTGCGTGATGCCGGGCAGATTCAGGGGAGTCTCGATCATTTCTCCGTGAGGATGGGAATCCTGGCGACCAGGTGGCTGGAGGATTCCTGGATCAAGCGCGGGAGGGATTTCAGAGCCCGCAAAGACTATGCCGCCTCCATGGACAGCTTTCTCAAGGCTCTGAAGCTCAATCCGTCGACTCATAGCGAAGCTTATCGCGAGCTTTTCGATTTGAAAGAGAGTTTGTGGCTCGCCGATCGGTACAACCGTGGTGGTAGCTTCACCGTCGACCTTCTGGTCTCGAAAAAGGATGATTCGGATCGCCATTTTTTCAAAGCCGATCAGACCCTCGCCAGCACCGGCCTGTCGGTGCCGATGCTAGTGGAGAGGCTGGAGACCGCCGGGATGCATTGCGCAGCGGGGAAAAAGCATGGGGCGATGAATATTCAATTGACTTATTTCGTTCAAGAGTTCGAGAAAGACGGTCAGAAGCTCTATGACTACCAGGCAATGCCTACCTATAGCTACAGTCTTGGTAACAATGATGCTTTCGGCACCTTGAATGTCATGGAACGGGAAAGCTCACTTACTGCAAGAGACCTCCGGTCCGCGATCCTGGCGAGTATCGACCGGCTTCCTGTCGATACCCGGCGGACAGTCGATCTCGATCTTGATGCGATCACTAGAAAACTCGACATGATACCGTATCTGGGGATTCGTAAAGTGAAGCTCGAGATTGAGACCGGTCCGATGTGGAAGCCGAGTCAGCGTGAACGCGATCAATACAATAGTATTATCCGGGCTGCCGGTCTCGAGCTCGTCGATGAAGTTCCTCAGGCGCGCTATGACTACTGTCTCCTCCGGGACAGGGAGGACCTCACCAAGTGCTCTTACAATGCAGCCTGGGAGTACCGGAGCAGCTTCGAATGTGTCCGGTACGACACTTTCAATCGGGAGACTGTCTCTGATTGCGGCGGCGGTGGCGGCTATGTCGATGCCACCGAAACCGGGCGTACAGACCGCGTCTGTCACCGGAATGTCATCGACCGGCTTACTCAATTTCTCGGCGAAGTCAAGAAAGCTCGCGACTGGTAGGCTCGGTCGAAGATCAAAGAGAAAAGATCAGATTGAATCGCGCAGTGGGAGGATTTCCACCAATGACCCGACATCTACACCAGTTGGATAAATTTCAATGCTTCTTTTGAATTTTGAGTGGGTGATACTAAAAACGGAACCGAATCCAGTGTATCCATTGTATATCAAACCGACTCTGAAGCGTACAGCGCTTGCGCTGCTAGCTGAAGAGTCGGAAGCGTTGGC